>WNEY01012353.1_pt1 | contig 13321 bp, 11 predicted proteins | sample 5400531 | NCBI WGS metagenome assembly WNEY01 (sample SAMN13153338, study PRJNA577476) | soil metagenome | isolation source: 200 cm saprolite under Douglas fir tree site 1 | place: USA:California | collected 2015-04-18
CCCGCCGAGGTTGACTGGGCGTTTGCCACGTTCGCGCAATGGCGCCTCGGGGAGCTGCTGGTCCGGACGGGGCAGCGGCGGGAGGATGCGTGCAGGGCCTACGGGACGGTCGTTCGCCTCTGGTCCGGCGGCGAACCGCCCTACCGTGCCCGCGCCGATAGCGCCGCTCACCGGCTCTCGACCCTCGGGTGCAAGGACGCCACATGATCGTGGTCCGCGCGCTCGGCCCGGCGGACGTGATCGTGAACGGCGCGGCCGCGCCAGCCGAGCTCCTATGGAAAAAGAATCTCGCCTTGCTCGTCTATCTCGCCCGATCGCCGAAGCGCCTCCGGACCCGCGAGCATCTCGTCGGGCTCTTGTGGGCGGACAAGCCCGAAAAGGACGCGCGCCACTCGCTCAACGAGGCGGTCCGCGTGCTGCGCCAGTCCACCGGCGGCGGCCTCGAGTCCGATGCCGCCCAGGTGCGCGTGGCGCCCGGCGCCGTCGAGCTCGATACCGACGCCCTCGAAGCCCTTGCGGCGGCAGGAGACTACAACGCTGCAGTAGGGCTCGTGCAGGGTGAGTTCCTCGAGGGGTTCAGCGTCCCCGGCGCCTCGGAGTTCGACAATTGGCTGGTGGCGGAGCGGGACCACTGGCGCCGGCGCTCGGTGGAGGTGCTGGCGCACCGGGCCGACCAGCTGCTCGCGGTCGGGGATCTCGCGGCGGCCAACGACACCCTGCGACGTGCGCGCGACCTCGATTGGCGGCCGGAGGTCGTAGTGCGACCGGCCATGCGGGGGCTCGCGCTGGCCGGCGATAGGGCAGGGGCGCTCGCCCTGTTCGAGGAGTTTGCAACACGCCTGAAGCGGGAGCTCGGTGCGGAGCCGGACGCAGACACCCGGGTGCTCGCCGAGCGCATTCGGCGGGAGCGGACGTGGCGCGTCCCCGCGACTCAGCCCACTGCCGGATCGCGCGGGCCGGGATCGCGCCGCGGGCCGTTGGTGGGGCGCGGCCCGGAGCTCGAGCGTCTGGTGGATGCGTGGACCCGATGCCGGACCACGTCGCGGGCAACCATCGCCGTGATCGAGGGAGACGGCGGCAACGGGAAGACTCGGCTCGCGGAGGAGCTAACGGCGCGAGCCCGCCTCGACGGGGCCGTGGTCACGGCGGTGCGCGCGGTCGAAGCCGATCAGACGGACGCGTGGAGCGGGACGTTCGGGATCGCGCGGGGGGGCTTGCTCGAGGCACCGGGAGTCGCGGCGGCGGCGCCGCCCGCGCTGGCGCAGCTGCGCGGCGCGGCACCACCCGAAGCGCCCGGGCGGGCCCTCTCCGAGGTGCTGCACGCCGTGGCGGACGAGCAGCCGGTTGTCGTGTTCGTGGATGACGCGCACTGGCTCGATCGGGAGTCCCTGCTCGCGCTCGCAGCAGCGGCGCGTGACCTGACGGGTTCACCCGTGCTCTACCTAATCGCCGCGGCGCTGCATCCCGCGCGCCCCGAGCTGGACGAGCTGCGAGCACGGGCGGGCCGGGAGGTCGCCGGGACCGCCGTGAAACTCGGACCGCTCGGAGGCGGCGACGTGCGCGAGCTCGCGCGTTGTGCGCTCCCCTCGTACCGTCCGGACCAGCTGGATCGCGTCGCGCGGCGCGTGCTGTCGGACTCCGCGGGCATCCCGCTGCTCGCCGCCGCGTTGCTGGACGCGGTCGCGGCGGGCCTGGATCTCAGCGAGGGCCCGACCGCCTGGCCCGAGCCATCCCGCACGCTGGACCAAACCTTGCCGGGCGAGCTTCCGGACAACGTCGTGGCCGCCATTCGGATCAACTTCCGACGGTTGTCGAGCGATGCGCAGGCGGTGCTGGTGGCCGCGGCCGTATTGGGCGACCGCACCGGCCGGGAGCTCCTGGGGCGCGTGTCCGGCGTCGCCGGGGATCCGCTGGCAGGCGCGCTGGACGAGCTCGAGTGGCAGGGTTGGTTGGCGGCCGAGCGCCGCGGCTACGCGTTCGTCGCGCCGATCGTGCGGGCGGTGATCGTTCGCGACATGGTCAAGCCGGGCCAGCGGCAGCGGATGCTCGAGCTGGCGGGCCGGTCCCCTTGACCGGTCCTTGACCGGAAGGGGGAAACTTTCCCCAGTGCTAGCGAGGAGGACTGTATGAAACGGTATACGCCGTTGATGCTACTGGTTGCTGTCGCCTGCGATGCGCCCGGCCGGATCGGGGCGCCACTCGTGCCCTCCGCCGATCTGAGCGGGCGGCCCGGCGTCATCGTGCACGCGGGCGGGTCGATCCAGGCGGCGGTGGACGCCGCGGCTCCGGGCACCGTCATCCAGATCGAGCCGGGGACGTACGCCGAGGCGATTCACGTTTCGGTCCCCGGCCTGGCGCTCGTCGGGCAACGGCGCCAGGACGGCCGCGGCGTGGTGATCGAGAACCCGGGTGGGGAGGATAACGGCATCCGCGTCGATCCCGGGAGCGATCGCTTCGTGCTGCTCAACGTCACGGTCCGCGGATTTGCGGACAACGGCGTCCTGTTAAGCGGCGTAGACGGGTTTCTGCTGGCGGGCGTCACGGCACAGGACAACGGCGAATACGGGCTCTTCCCGGTGCACTCGTCTCACGGTCTCATCGAGCGCTGCCGCGCCTCGGGGCACAACGACACGGGGATCTACGTCGGGCAGTCGCACGACGTCACGGTTCGCCACAGCGTCGCGTTCGCGAATGTGAACGGGATCGAGTTCGAGAACTCACAGCGTGTGCAGGGCGTCGCCAATGAGACGTACGACAACGTGGTGGGCATCCTCGTGGTGGTGTTGCCCGGGCTGGACGTGAAAACCACGAGCGATGTGCTCGTCGCCAGGAACAGCGTCCATGACAACAACCACCCCAACTTCGCGCCGCCCGGCGACCTGGCGTCGTTCGTGCCCAGCGGCTCAGGGATTCTCATCGTCGGCGCGGATCGCGCGACCGTCGAGGGCAACACGGTTTCGGGCAACCAGTTCACGGGGATCGCGGTGGGCAGCACGCTATTGCTGGGCACGCTGGCCGGCCTGCCGCCGGAGGCATTCGCAGACATCGAGCCCAACCCGGACCACGCGGTGATCCGCGGCAACCAGGCCATGGGCAACGGCACGGCGTCGCCGATCCCATTCCTCCCCGCAGTGGATCTGTTGTGGGACGGGTCGGGCGAGGGAAACTGCTGGGGCCGCAACCGCTTTGGTAGCAGCGTTCCCGACCCGCTGCCGGCGTGCAGACGCTGAACAGATCTCGACCGTCTCGCGTCCTCAGCTCGTGGGCGTCGCCTGGCACAGCCGCCGCATCTCTGGCTGGACGACTTGATCCACGTAGCCCATCAGCGTCTCGAACGATCGGCAGGCGCGCGCGGCGATGGCGCTGTCGCGCTGTGCCAGCGCGACGCGCGCCATGTCGAGTCGCAGCGGCCAGAGCGACGCGACCAGCTCGAGCGGCACGCTGAGCACGGCGTAGCGCCGCGTCGCGCCATCCCAGAGCTGCAGCGCCCGTGCCGTGTCACGGCGTGCCAGGGCATCGCGAGCTTCGAGGTCGGCGGCGAGGCTAGCGGGCAGGGGACCTCGCTTCGCGGCCGCGAGCCGGACCAGGGCGGCAGCGTGACGGGAGCGCTCGAACCCGAGGCGCGCCAGCAGCCAGTGGGCGACCGCGTCGGTGTCGGGCGCGGCGCCAAGCCGTCCGCGCACGCGCGCCGCCGCGCTCGGCCAGTCGCCCAAGGCGGGCAGCCCGGTGGCGCGTGCCAGCAGGACCCATAGGTCCCGCTCCCGCGCGGCCGCGCCCCCCACCGTCCGCTGGAGCCGGAGACGGGCGCTGTCTGCCCACCCCGCCGCGAGATCCGCGCCGACGCCCATACGGAGGATGCGGGCCCGCTCCGCGTCGCTGGCGGCGCGCTGCTCGAGGCAACGGAGCACCACGCGCGCCGGTCCCGTGCGCTGCACCGGAGTTCCGAATTCCGCCGCCTGGAAGGCGAGGTACTGTAGCGCGAGGAAGCTGTGCCGGCACACGCCGCGCAGCAGGGCGAGCTGCGCCGGGGCTGAGCCGAGAATGAGTGTGTCGGCGATCCCGACCGCCTCCGCGACGACGGAGGTCGAGTCGATGCGCAGGTAGCGGTGAATCAGGTCCGCCGTCTCGCGCCGATCGCCCGCCTGGTGCGCCAGCGAGATCAGGTGTCCGATGGCGGGGGAGAACCGCGGATCGAGGTCGAGGACGCGATTGAACGCGACCCCGGCCTCGCTGACCGTCTCGTCGAACAGGCCGGCGAAGTGATAGTAGAACTCACCGAGCACGTACCAGGCCTGGGGATAGCTCGGTGCCTGCTCGGTAGCGCGCTTGAATCGATCGAGCGCCACCAGCCCGTCGCCCTCGGCGAGCAGCCGGGTGAACCCGTCGAGCAGCAGGCTGTCGGCCGGCGACAGTCCTCCTTGGTGGACCAGCGCTCCCCGCAGCGCGGCGCCGAACCCCTGTTCCGTCGGGTCCACTTGCGCGGCGACGAGCGCGAGCCGCAGCCGCCCGATCGCGAACCCGGTGTCCGCGCGGATGACCCGGGTGTACTCGTCGCGTGCCGTCCGGTAGTCGCCGCGGCGGAACGCCGCTTCGGCGTTCAAGTACGCGGCCAAGGCCTCGGGGCCGCCGTTCGGAAGCGTCGCGTCCGAGCCGGGCGTGAACTCGGGATACAGCTCGGTCCAGACGCGGTCCATCACCTCCGACTCTTCGGCGCCGACGCGTCCCTCTGCCTTGGCGCTGCGTCGGGCGCGGCCGCCCTCGTACAGGGTCGCTTGGAGCGTGACCGTCGGTCCCACATAAGCGACGCTCCCCTGCACGAAGAACTTCGCCCCGAGGCGGCAGGCGAGGGCCTGCGCCTCCTCGTTCGACGGGTGCTCGCTGGCGATCTGCGCGGCCACCCGGCCGAACGAGACGACCTCGCTGAGGCGCTCCACGGGGCGGAATCGGGAGATGAAGTACTCCGGGAGCTGGCTCGCCGGATACGGTGGCGTGCCCAGGACGGCGAACGGCATCACTGCGAGGCGTGCCGGTGCGTCGCGCGGCAACCGGCAGGCGCCCTGCGAGCCGACCAGGAGGCGAAGGGCCACGGCACCCACGACCACCACGACTCCCGCCGCCGCCCACGGGCGCCACGGCCGGACCTCGGCCTGCCCGAGCGCGGCGAGCCATGCTGCGGCCGTAGCCGGTCGATCGTCCGGCTGCTGCGCCAGCGGGGCCGCGAGCGCCGTGGCGAGACGAGCCGACAGGTCGGGCCGGGCGGCGCGCAACGCGCGCCCCAGCGCGGCCCGATCCGCGTTGAACGCCACCGGTCCGCCGCTGAGCGCCTCGAACGCGACCGCGGCGAGACTGTGCAGATCGGCGCGCCCGTCTACGCGCCCGCTCGCCGCCTGCTCGGGCGCCATGTAGCCGGGCGTGCCGATCGCGGCTCCGGGCTGCGTGAGCGATGACTCCCCCGCGCCTTCCACGCGGGCGATGCCGAAATCGGCGAGCAGGGCCCGACCGCTGTCCTCGTCGAGCAGGATGTTGGAGGGCTTCACATCGCGGTGCACGATGCCCCGGCGATGGGCGTACCCCAGCGCGTCGGCAATCTCGCGCACCAGGCGCAGGATCAGGTCGGTGGGGACGTGTGCCTCGGTCCGGAGTCGCTCCTCGAGGGTGTCGCCCCGTACGAACGTCATGATGAGGAAGCTGATCCCCTCCCGTGTGTCGAAGTCGTAGACGCGCACGATGTTGGGGTGGTCGAGCGATGCGCCCAGGGTCGCCTCGCGGCGGAACCGCTCGTGCCGCATCGCGCTCGCCGCGACGTCGGGGGGGAGCACCTTCACCGCCACGATATGCCCGAGCGTGCGGTGGCGCGCGCGGAACACCGCGCCCATGCCGCCGACACCGGCGAGGCTCAGTACCTCGTAGCGGTCGCCGACGGCGCGCTGCACGGCCTCGAGGTCGGGCGTCTGCATAAGAGCAGGAGAATGTACGTGCGCTTGCCCACGGCCGCAGCGTGCCCGATACTCGGGGGCGCCATGCCACCACCTGTCTTCTGTCGCGTGCTCGGTCCCTTGCGTGTCACCGTCGCGGGCGCGGACGCCCCTGCGGAGCTCCTCTGGCGTAAACACGTCGCGCTGCTCGTGTACCTGGCGCGGAGTCCGCGCAAGAGCCGTACACGCGAGCACCTGATCGGCCTGTTGTGGAGTGACCGCGACGAGCGCCAGGCCCGACACTCGCTGAGCGAGGCGCTCCGCGTGCTGCGGCGCGCCCTCGGGGAAGAGGGAGTGGTCGCCGACGTCGATCAAGTCCGACTGGCGCCGGACGCCGTGGCGCTCGACTGCGACCGGTTCACCGAGCTGTGCCAACGGGGCGAGTGGATAGCCGCCGCCGCGCTGGTCGATGGCGAGTTTCTCGAGGGCCTGGCGATCCCGGAGGCGAACGATTTCGAGAACTGGCTGGCCGCCGAGCGGGCGCTGTGGCGGGCGCAGGCGCTCGACGCCCTGTTGCAAGGGGTCGCCGCGGATCTCGCGCGCGGTGACGCGACCTCGGCGGCTCGAGTGGGACTCCGCGCGGTTGCGCTCGACGGCACGTCCGAACCGGCGGCCCGCGCCGCAATGCGCGCGCTGACCCTGGCGGGTGATCGCGCCGCCGCTCTGCGCGTGGCCGCCAAGCTGGCACAGGCCCTGCGCGAGTCACTCAACGCGGAGGTGAGCGAGGAGACCGCGCGCCTGGCTGCCCGGATCCGGGACACCCGCGTCGGGCGTCGCGTGGTCGCCGCTCCACCGGATGCTCGTCCGCGCCCGCCGCTGGTGGGCCGGAGCGTCGAGCTGGCGTCGCTCACGGCCGCGTGGCAGCGGGCGCGCAGCGGACGTGGGCAGGTCGTGATCGTCGAGGGTGAGCCCGGGGAAGGGAAGACCCGACTCATCGAAGAGGTCGTGGCCAATGCGCGGCTGGACGAGGCGAGCGTCGCCACCACTCGCGCCGTGCCCGCCGAACAGCAGGCACAATCGGGAGCCTTGGCGGCGCTCGCGGCACTTGATGGTGAGCTGCGGACGAGGTTCCGTGCCGCGGCACCGGGCGTCCCACTCGCGGAGGCGTTCGGGGCCGCCGTTAGCGCCGTAGCGGCGGAGCGGCCACTCCTCATCGCGCTCGATGACGTCCAGTGGTCCGACTCGGCCGTGCTTGCGGCCCTGCCCGCGCTGGCACGCGATACGGCGGCGCGACCGGTGCTCCTCTTGCTCGGCGTTTCCCGCGGGTCGCCCGAGGGCGAGCGGCTCGATGACCTGCGGGCCCGGCTGGGTCGCGATCTCGCAGGTACGGTCGTCCGTCTGGGACGGCTCGACGCGGCGGCGCTGCAGGAGCTGGTGCGGTGGGCGCTTCCTCGATACGACGCCGCCGACGCGGAGCGCCTGATTCGCCGGGTGGAGCGCGACACGGGTGGGCTCCCGCTTCTCGTGGTCGCGATGCTCGAGGCCGTGGCCGCGGGATTCACGCCGGCCCCCGATGCCCCGGCCTGGCCGTCTCCGACTCGAACGCTCGTCGACTCGCTCCCCGGGGATCTGCCGCCGACCATTATCGGCGTCGTGTGCCGGCGATACCGCGCGCTTTCCGAAACCGCGCAACAGGCGCTGGGTGCGGCGGCGGCCCTCGAAGAGCGTGTGGAGGCCGGCCGACTGGCCCGTGCCACTGGGCTCGACCGTGCGTCCCTGGAGCAGGCACTCGATGCGCTCGAGTGGGAGCGTTGGCTGGTGGCCGACGCGCGCGGATACGTGTTCACCGCGCCGATCGAGCGGGCCGTCCTGTTGCAAGAGATGATCACCCCCGGCCAGGCGCGGCGCTATCGCGCGAACGCGAGCTCTTGAAATCGGCTTGAACGGCTAGCCCTACCGTGTCTCCAGACCTTTCACGGGAGACACGATGCAGTTCGGCCACCTGGGGATCGCACTCGCGATCGCATCGCTCGATCCGCGTCCCGAGACATTCGCCGTCGTAGGCGCGGCGCAGTTCCTTCCCAACGCTGACTCTTTGATCATCCGGGCCGGTTGGGCGGAGCCCGACTTTCACGGCACGTGGAGTCACAGTCTGGTGTTCTGCGGCGCCGTAGGAGCGCTCGCGGTCGCGCTGTTCGGCCCGTGGCTCGGGGGACTGACCTTCGCCAGCATCGTCGCCCACGTGGTAGCCGACCTGCCCACCGACACCGGTCTCCCCCTGCTGCTGCCGTTCAGCCGGCGGCGCTGGTCGCTCAACCTCTGGAAGAACACGGGATATTGGGGGCGCGCCATGTACGTCGGTTACTACCGACAGCCGTGGGCGTGGATTCTCGAGAGCGCGGTGTTTGCGGTGGTGGCGTGGCGGTACACGGGGCTCCTCGCGTGAAGCTCGTCACCTTCTTCGCGCTCGCGCTCCTGGTGCACGGGCCCCTGTCCCCGTTCCTGCCGACGGCGTTCGAGGCGACGCTGCTGTACTACGCGCGCCTCTATCCGGCGTGGCTGCTCGCTCTGGTGGGCACGCTCGGCGCGTCGCTCGCGGAAAGCGTCAACTACCGGCTGGTGGACTGGGCAACGGAGCTCCCGAAGCTGGCGCGCCTTGCCGACGGGCGCGGGGTGCGCTGGAGCGTCGCGGCCTTCCGGCGCGCCCCCTTTTGGACGACCGTGATCGTGATTTTTTCGCCGATACCCGATACAGCGGTGCGCGTACTCGCGCCGTTGGCGCGATATCCGCTGCCCTTGTTCCTCGGTGCGGTAGCGCTGGGACGTTTCCCGCGCCTGCTCCTGATCGCCGGCGTGGGTGGGATCGTTGCCGTACCGACCTGGGCGTTGCTGGGCGGCGGCGCCGTCCTCGTCGGACTCGCCGTCGGCCGCCGGCGCGTGGCATCCGCATTCCGGTGGTTGCGGGGGCGGTATCGCGATCTCTACGCGCTGTCCGTCGCAGGATTCCGTCTCTAACCGGAGTAGACCATGTGGCTCCTGGCCCTGGCCTTGGTCGCCGATACGGTTCATACCTTCTCACTGGCGCTTTCGCCCGCCGAGTCCGTGGCAGTCACCGTGACGGGAACGGGAGACCCGGTGGTCCTGCTGCCGGGCCTCTTCGGCTCGGCATTCGGATTCCGAACGCTGATCCCGCTGCTCACCGATGCCGGTTACCGCGCGGTCGTCGTGGAACCGCTCGGCATCGGGAGTTCGGCGCGCCCGGCGCACGCGGACTACTCACTCACCGCCCAGGCCGACCGGATTGCGGCTGCGCTCGATCGGCTGAGCGTGCGGCGGGCGATCGTCGTTGCCCACTCCCTGGGGGCGTCGATGGCGTTCCGCCTCGCCTACCGGCGACCCGACCTCGTCGCCGGTATTGTGTCGCTCGACGGCGGACCGGCTGAGCGTGCCGCGACGCGTTCGTTTAGGCGTGCCATGAAGCTCGCACCCTGGGTGAAGCTGTTCGGGGGAGTGAAACTGGTGCGCAAGAAGATTCGGGGACAGCTGATCAAAGCATCGGGCGATTCATCCTGGGTGAGCGAGATGGTGGTGGACGGCTACACGGCGGGCGCCGCGCACGACCTGGACGGGACGCTCAAGGCGTTCCTCGCAATGGCGGAGCGGCGCGAGCCGGAGCGGTTGCAGCCACATCTCGCCGAGGTGCGGTGCCCCGTCCGCCTGCTCCTCGGAACGGCGACACACGAGGGCGGGGTCAGCGCGGAGGAAGTAGCGGTCCTGGCCGCCGCGCTCCCGGTGTTCGTCGTGGACAGCGTGGCCGGGGCAGGGCACTTCATCTACGAGGAGCAGCCCGCGGTCGTGGTCGCGGCCGTGCGGCGGTTGCGGTCGTCGTAGGTCCGTTGCCCCGGACCTTGACGGGTGGTTACAATTCTCCCCGACATGACCCATCGCTTGCTGTTGAGCCTCATCCTCGTCGTCGCGACGGGCGATGTGCCTGCCCCCGCGTCGGCGGCGGATGCGCACGGCGCCCGCATCTTCCGGGACGACCGAGCCGGCACGCTCGTGCTCGACCTGGCGCCGATGGACCTGCCCGCCAACACGCCGCACCATGGGATCGCGCAGCCGCCGGTCGCGACGCTCGAGATCCCGGAGAGCGGATCGATCTACGGCTTCCGGGTGCAGGTGGTGGACAGCGCCGGGCACGAGCTTCCCGACGAGCTGATCCATCACTTCAATCTCATCGACCCGGACCACCGCGAGCTGTTTCTTCCGATCTCGCGTCGCTTGCTAGCGGCCGGTCACGAGACCGGCGCGATCCGTCTGCCACGTCTGTTGTTCGGCCTGCCACTCAAGCGTGGCGAGCACGTCGTCGCGAGCGCCATGGTCGAAAACCTCACGCCGGCCGCGTATCGCGGAGCCCGCGTGCGGCTGGTGATGAGTTTCACACCCGAGAAGCGGCCCTGGCCGTTGTTCTCCGCGTCGCCGTGGCAGATGGATGTCGCTTTCCCCGTGGGAGACAAGTCGTTCACGCTCCCCCCGGGTCGCTCGTCGCGCGCGTACGAGGGCAGCCCGGCGGTGCCCGGCAAGATCGTCGGTCTGGGCGGGCACATGCACGACTACGGGCGCGTGATCGAGTTCGCCGACGTGACGACCGGCGAGGTGATCTACCGGGCCGCGCCCGTGGCGGACTCGAGCGGACGCATCGCGTCCATCCCGATCGCGATGCTGTACGGCTGGACGCGCCTGGGCGTGCACATCGTTCCTGAGCACCGGTACCGCATCGCCGTCTCCTACGACAACCCGACCGGCGCGCCGATCCCGGATGGGGGCATGGGCGTCGTCGGCGGGCTGTTCGTGCCCGACCGCGGCGTGACGTGGCCGGCGGCGGAGCCGGCGGACTCGCTCTATCAACAGGATTACCGGCACTACATGCGGCTCGAGGCAGGCGGCGGTCATCACATGATGGAAATGGGGAAGCCCATGTCCATGCCCATCAAGATGGGCGCGCACGAGCACGGCTCGCACGCCCGCCCCTAAGCCGCCGGCCGACGTGGTCCTCTTCGACTTCGGCGGTACGCTCGAAGCCGACGGCCTGCACTGGAGTCCGCGCTTTCACGCCGCATATCGCGCGGTAGGCGGCGGGCTCGACTTCGCCGACTTCGATCCCTTCTTTAAGACCGCGGACGAAACGCTCGGGCGTATGGCGGGCATTCGGACACTCGGATTCCGCGCCACCATCGAAGCGGCGGCTCGGCTCGTCGTCGGGCTCCTGCCCGACCCTGTGGACGCCGCCGCACTCGCGCACCGGCTGCACACCGAAGCCACGGACATCGTGGCACGCAACCTTCCGATTCTGGAGCGGCTCGCGGGACGCTACCGTCTCGCGGTCGTGTCCAATTTCACCGGCAACTTGCGGCCTTGTTTGGCGGAGCTCGGCCTGGCGAGATTCTTCTCCGTGCTGAGTGACTCCGCGCTGGTCGGGTGGAGCAAGCCCGACCGTCGCATCTTCGAGCACACGTTGGCCGAGCTCAAAGTGTCGCCGCAGCAGGCGTGGATGGTGGGCGACAACTTCGAGGCGGACATCCGCGGCGCCGCTGGGCTGGGCATCCGCACCTGCTGGCTCGCGCCATCCGACCGCACGGCGCCCCCAGGTGCCGAGCGCGTTCCCACGGCGCGTATCAGCCGTCTTCCTGAAATCGAAAGGGTGCTCGAGTAGCGTGCACGGGCTGATCCTCGCCGGGGGAGAAGGGTCGCGCCTCGCCGCAGGCGGCATCGGGGTGCCCAAGCCGCTGGTCGAGGTGGCCGGGCGGCCCCAGATCGTGGGTCTGCTCGAGACCTTCGCGGCGTTGGGGTGTCAGAGCCTCACGTGCGCAGTTCGTGCAGATTTCCCGGCGGTGGCCCGCGTGCTTGACGGGAGGAGCTTCGGGCCCCTCCTTACCCTAGTCGAGTGTCGCACGCCGTCTTCGCTGCACACCCTAGTCGAGGGGCTGCGAGCGGTGCCGGCGGGCCCCGTATTCTGCAGCATGGTGGATACGGTGATGCGCCCGGCCGACTGGCGGGCGGTCTTCGGGGCGACGGAGCGGCACCTCGAGAGGGGCGCGGACATGGTGCTCGCTGTGACGCCGTACGTGGACGACGAGTCTCCAGTGTACGTAACCCGGGGTCCGGGTGGGGACGTTCGGGCCCTGAGCGACGAGCCGGTCCATCCTCCGTGCGTCACCGGGGGGGTGTACGGCCTGAGCCCCGGGATACGCCGCGCCGCCGCGGACGCCGTGGCTGACGGCGGGCACAAGATGCGAGGCTTCCTGAAAGTGGTTGTCGCGGACGGGCGGCGCGTCGCGTCGGTGGAAGTGCCGCGCATCATCGACATCGATCGACCATCAGATCTCCAGCATGCCAACGCGTGGCTCGCCACGCGCGAAACGTAGACATCGGACTCGAGGAGCGACGTCGCCTTGGCCCCATTGGTCGCTATTTACCGCAACCCCTCGTACTCACCGCTGCAGCACGGCGTGAACGACACGGCGATCCTCGACGCGACCGTCGCGCGGCTCGAAGCCAAGGGCTGGCAGGCGATCAAGACCACCGAGCGTGAGGTCGAGCAGGGCCGCCTGCCAGCGGCGGGGCTGTACCTCAACATGTGCCAGGGCTCGCTCGCGGCGGAGCAGCTGATGCCGCTGGAGCTCGATGGGGCGGTCGTGGTGAATCGCCCGTCGAGCGCGCTGAACTGCCACCGCCACCGCCTCGTGAAGCGGCTGGCCGACAGCACGGTGCCGTTCCCCCGCACGCTGATTCACGCCAGCTCCGCGCCGCTCCCGCCCACGGCGCACCTGAAGGCCCTGTGCCCCGATCAGCAGCGAGTCTGGATCAAACGGGGCGACGTGCATGCGGAGCGGCCCGAGGACGTGGTGGCGACGTCGCTCGAGCAGGTGGCGGACACGCTGCGCGCGTTCACCCGGCGCGGCATCCCCTGGGTGGCGCTGCAGGAGCACGTGCCGGGCCCTGTGGTGAAGTTTTACGGCGTGACGGACGGCCGCTTCTTCAATTGGTACGGCTCCGAGGCCGGGTTCGCCGGCGAGCGGCCCGCGATTGACGAGAACCGGCTCAAGGCCCTCGCCTTCGAGGCAGCGGCGATCCTCGGGCTCGAAGTCTTCGGCGGCGACGTGGCCTTTCCGGAGCGCGACCGCCCCGTGTTGATCGACATCAACGATTGGCCGAGCTTCGCGCCGTTTCGCGACGACGCGGCCCAGGCCATCGCGGCCTACATCACCCATCGCGTAGCGAATCGGAAACGCCCGTGACGGATACAGTGCGCCGCGCTCAACTCTCGCTTCCCGGGCCCAGGTCCAAGGCGCTGTTCGACGCGGAGGCGATGTACTTGGCCCCCGGCACGCAGAGCGTGGCGCTGT
>WNEY01002574.1_pt1 | contig 13318 bp, 13 predicted proteins | sample 5400531 | NCBI WGS metagenome assembly WNEY01 (sample SAMN13153338, study PRJNA577476) | soil metagenome | isolation source: 200 cm saprolite under Douglas fir tree site 1 | place: USA:California | collected 2015-04-18
TCGCGATTGCGAATCCCGCGCACGCTCCTTACGGGCGCGCGGCGGTCGCGGCGCTGCAAAAGGCGGGGATTTACGAGCAGGTTCGCGCCAAGCTGGTTTACGGCGAAAATATTTCGCAGGCGGCGCAGTTCGTGCAGTCTGGGAACGCACAGGCGGGAATAGTGGCGCTGTCTTTGGCGGTTTCGCCGGCGATGAAGGACGGCAAGCGCTGGGAGATTCTGCCGGACACGTACCCGCGGATTGAGCAGGGCGCGATTGTTTTGAAAAGCGCGCGAAACAAAGAGGCGGCGCGCGCATTTATGGCTTTTGTGAAGAGCGATGTGGGACGGACAATTTTCGAGCGCTACGGATTCGAGCTGCCTGGCGCCACAGCTGTGAATTCACGGACAAAGTAGACATGCAAGCATTGCTGCTCTCCATACGACTGGCGCTGTGCGTTTCGGCGATTTTGATTGTCATCGCCATGCCGCTGGCGTATTGGCTGGCGTATTCACGATGGCGCGGGAAATTTTTGCTGGAGGCGATCATTGCATTGCCTCTGGTGTTGCCGCCGACGGTGCTTGGGTTTTACATGCTGATCGCGATGGGACCGCGCGGGCCACTGGGCGGATTGTGGCAGACGCTGTTTGGGCGCGGACTAGCGTTTACGTTCAGTGGCTTGGTGATTGCTTCGGTGCTGTACAGTTTGCCGTTTGCGGTGCAGCCGCTCATCGCGTCGTTTGAAAGCGTGGATCGCAAGCTGCTCGATGCTTCGGCGATTTTGGGAGCGAGCCGGCTACGAACGTTTGGCCGCGTAATTTTGCCGCTGTCCGTGCCGGGAATTGTCACGGCGCTGGTGCTGAGTTTTGCGCACACGATGGGAGAATTTGGCGTGGTGTTGATGGTGGGCGGCAACCTGGCGGGGATCACCCGCACGGTTTCCATCGATATTTACGATCGCGTGCAGTCGCTCGATTATGCCGGCGCCAATCGCATGGCGCTGGTGTTGCTGCTGATTTCATTCGCGGTGCTTTCGCTAGTGTATGGAATCAACCGGCGACTCGGACGCAGGCTGTGGTCACCATGGCCGGCGAGGTGAACGCCGCGCGTTTATCGGCGCACGTGCGGAAGGAGCACCGGAGCGACGCGGCTGCCGGCTTTGTGCTGGATGTAAGCCTCGAAGCGCCTGCGGGAATCACTATCCTTTTCGGGCCATCCGGCGCAGGGAAATCGACGCTGCTGGACTGCATCGCGGGGCTTGTGCGGCCAGACGCGGGACGCATTGCCATCGGCGAGCAGGTGCTGCTCGATTCGAATCGCGGCGTGAACCTGCCGCCGCCGCAGCGGCACGTCGCGTATGTGTTTCAGACGCTGGCGCTCTTCCCGCACATGACCGTCGAAGAAAATGTCGCGTACGGGTTTGCGGGTTCGAAGGAGCAGAGGACCAGCCAGCGCGTGGCGGAAGTCCTGGAAATGTTCCGCGTGGAGAAGCTCCGCGAGCGAAAGCCTGGAGAAATTTCAGGTGGCGAGAAACAGCGTGTGGCGCTGGCGCGCTCTCTGGTGACGCTGCCCCGCGTCTTGCTGCTGGATGAGCCGCTGACAGGTTTGGATGCGGAGCTGAAGGCTTCCATCGTGGATGATTTGCGTGCGTGGAACGCGGCGCACGAGATTCCAATTCTATATGTGACGCACAGCCGGGAGGAAGTCGATGCGCTTGGGGAGCGCGTGATTGCGCTGGACCACGGGCGCGTGGTGAGCGAAGGCACGCCCAGGGAGGTGCTGGATGCTCCGCGACGAAAGAGGCTTGCGCAGGCTGCGGGATTTGAGAATTTGTTGAGCGGAACGGTGATGGATTTACGTGAAGCGGACGGAGTGATGCGCGTGCGGCTGGCGAATAGCGCGTGCGAAATTGAAGTGCCGCTGGGCTATGCCGCGCCCGGCAATTCCGTGCGCGTAGCCATCCGCGCCGGAGACATTTTGCTGGCGACGGAGCACCCGAAAGGATTGAGCGCGCGCAACGTACTGGAAGGGAAGATCGCTTCGCTGGAGAGGCGCGGAACGCTGGTGGTGGCACGCGTGGATTGCGGCGTTGCGTTTACAGTGCATGTCACGCCGGGTGCGGAGCGCACCCTGGACCTCGCTGCGGGGAAAAAGGTGTGGCTGGTGCTAAAGACTCATTCCTGCCATTTTGTCGACGAGTGAGAGCTGCGAGCGGTCCCGAGTTCGAGCCGCCAAGAATCTAGCGTTTAGGTTTTGCGGCGGCTGCGGAGGCTTTGGTGGAAAATTTGATCTCGTTGGCTTCGAGGGTTTCGCCTTTCGGCGTGGCGTGAACCACCACGCGGTCGCCAACCGCGAGATCGGAAGGCTGGGCGGATTTGTCTTCGTTTCCGACGCGGGAAACATACAGGGTGGAGGGGAGGAGCTTTACTTCCACCGATTTGCCGTCGGCCGTTCGCACGGTGACGGAATCGGCGTTGATTTTTTCCAGCGTCCCGACGACATGCTTTTTGTCGCCATGAGCCGCTGCGACACTTGCCGTGAGCACGAGTAGCGCGATTAATGTGAAGAATTTTGCTCTCATTCACCCTCCTGCGTGGCCGTCCGCGCAATGGAATCGAACTGACGTAATCCGCGGCATCAGGCAGCTCTAGTGATGATGCGAAGATTCGGGCTTTTGTTGCACCGGCGCGCCTCGGAGAAAATCTTCTTCTTCGTTTTCTTCGGCGCGATCTTCGGGCCCTTTGGGATTATAACGCTCCATCTCCATGCGCTCGTCGGTGGAGAGCTGCGGAAGATGACGAATGAAACGGACAAGCTTCCAACTATCTTCCTCGGAGCCATGACTGCCGCCGAACGCGGACATGCCGGTGAAGCGCACGCCGTTCTCGATAATCCAGAAAAGCTCGCCGTCGGAAAGTTTTTGCGTCTCCTCGGCGCGCAGGTCCGGCGGCTTGGGATAGAGGCCCTTGCCGATGGGGGTATCGCCGGTTCCTTCGTTGCCGTGGCAGACGGCGCAATGATCGGCGAAATGCAGGCGCACGTCCCGCAGATTGTCCGGCGTGGCTGGGATCGGATTTTGCTGCTTGCGGGCACTGGCGGGAATGGCCATGTGGCGAACGTTGCGCGCGAGCATGGCTTCGAAGGATGTTGGTGTGGCGCGGGAACTGAGGCCGTCGTGCAGTAGAGAAGCGGCTGCAACGATGGCCAGAGCCACAGCCACCAGCGCTACCAGAAGGAATGTATTCCCGCGGCTCATATTCCAAATTTTATGTTAGCCGACGAGGTAAAAGGAAACCAGTCGCGGGAACAAACCAGTCTGGCGTGCGAGGCAGCGTCCTGCGGCTTTCCGTACGCAGAGGAAGTACCTCTGGTAGGATACGGTTGTTGGGAATGCGATAGGTGCGAGGCACGCACCGTGCCTCCCGCGCGGACGCCACTCGATGAATTCAAATCCGGTTGAAGAACGGAAGCTGCAAGACGAGCTCGCTTCGTGCTCCAGCGAAGTGCGCGAAAGCCTCGGAGCGGCGCGGGACGGCGCGGAGCTGAGCTTCGAGCAGGGCTTGCTGCTCGCGACCGCAGGAGGCGCGACCCTCGATGCGCTGGTAGCGATTGCCGATGAGATGCGGCGCGCCGCGGTGGGCGAAACGATTACGTACGTCGTCAATCGCAACATCAATTTCACCAACGTGTGTTTTGTGGGCTGCAGCTTCTGTGGCTTTGGCAAAGGACCGAACGCGCCGGATGCCTACTCGCTTTCCGTGGACGACGTTGTCGCGAAAGCTATCGACGCGTGGGAAAAAGGAGCGACGGAGGTTTGCATCCAGGGCGGATTGCCGCGCGATCTAAATGGATTTTTCTACCGGGATATTTTGCGGGCCGTCAAACACGCGATTCCCGGCATGCACGTGCACGCCTTTTCGCCGATGGAAATTTCTTACGGCGTGGACAAGACCGGGATGCCATTGCGCGATTATCTGCAGATGATGAAGGACGAAGGCCTCGGCAGCATTCCTGGCACCGCGGCGGAAATCCTGGACGATCGCGTGCGGCAGCAATTGAGCCCCAACAAATTGCCGGCGGCGCGCTGGGTGGAAATCATCGCCACGGCGCACGAGCTGGGGATTCCCACGACGTCGACAATGATGTACGGCCACGTGGAAGAGCCCGCGGATTGGGTGCGGCACATTCTGCTGCTGCGCTCGATTCAGAAACGTACTGGAGGCTTTACGGAATTTGTGCCCCTGGGCTTCATCCACGAAAACACGCGGTTGTACAGGCACGGCGGCGCTCGGCCGGGAGCGCGGCTCGAGGAACATTTGCGGGTGCACGCGCTGGCGCGGGTGCTGCTGCATGGCGCGATCCAGAATCTGCAGGTGTCGTGGGTGAAGCTGGGCTTCGAGACCTCGCTGGCTTGCCTCAACGCCGGGGCTAACGATTTTAGCGGCACGCTGATGGAAGAAAATATCTCAAAGGCGGCCGGAGCCACGTTTGGCGAGTACGTGTCACCAGAAGAGTTCCGCCGGATGATCCGCTCGATCGGGCGTGTGCCTGCGGAGCGGACCACAACCTACAAAATCCGCCGCGCTTTCGATGCAGTTGAAGAAGAACCGACGGCACTCGCGCAGGCCCAACTGCGGTTGGCTTCCGCTGAGAAGCACGTCACCTACGCGCAAGGGGCGTATTGAGTCGTCTCATGCGCGCCTTGCTTTTGCCGATCAAGGATCTGCGTAACGCGAAGCAGCGGCTCGCCGGATTCTTGAGCCCTGAAGAACGATTTGGCCTGGCGCAAGCGATGCTGGCGGACACGCTTCGCGCGGTGCGCGGCGTGCGGGGAGCGGACAAAGTTTTTGTGGTCACAAATTACGAGCCGGCAATGTGTGCCGCGAAAGAAAACGGTTGGGAGCTCTTGCTTGAAGAGCAACAGATTTCCGAGAGTGTCTCGGTCGACGCGGCATCCGGGGAATGCGAAAAACGGGGCATTACGGCGGTGCTGCGTGTGCCGCTGGACGTTCCGCTGGTGCAGGCCGGCGACATTGACGATTTGCTGGAGGTCGACTGCGCAGCCCCGGCGCTGGTGATCGTGCCGTCACGCGATGGGACCGGAACGAATGCGATTCTGCGCACGCCGCCAACGTTGTTTCCTTCGCATTTCGGTAGTGGGAGCTTCGCTAAGCATTGCGACGAAGCGCAGCGCGCGGCAGCGCAAGTATTGGTGCGCAGAAACACGCGCATGGAAATGGATGTCGACGATGAAGCTGACCTGCGAGCGCTTTTGCAGCATGACCTGAGCGGCACGGAGACCGGAATTTGGCTCCGGCAGGGCGGTGTTCTCGCGCGATTGCAACGGAACTCCCCGACGGAGTTCCGCGTAGCTGCGAAGTTGTGAGCGAGATGGTCCCGCCGAGTGGACGGCCCACGAGATCAAAAACCAGAATCATCGTAGTGCGTAATTCAGCGTTGGCCACCCTATCTCTGTTTTTTCTGCTGGTGTTACCGAGCCGGGCCGCGGCTGATACGGATCTCGTTTATCGCGTCAGCTACGATTTGGCGAAGCCTTCGCTAGTGCACATTGCGATCGACGCGTCTACCGCCGCCGGCGCGCCGCTCACGCTGATTATTCCCCGAACGATTCCCGGAGGATATGCGCAGCGCCCCTACGATCCATTTGTCAAAAATGTCAGAGCTCACTCCGCGGCCAGCACCGATTTGGCCGTGGAGCGCGAGGACCTCGGGCCGCGCTGGAGAATCGGAAAGAGCGGCGACAACGTGCATCGCGTCGAATATGACGTGGACGTCGCGCAGATGGAGCGCGAGATCTTCGCGGCCTCGGACAGTTCGCGAATTCGTGAAGGATACGTAAGTCTCCTTGGGTATTCGATTTTTGGCTTCTTCGAAGGACGAGAGAACGAGCCACTGGGACTGGAAGTGGCGGCGCCTCGCACTTGGCCGGTTTTCTCTACATTGACACCGCACGCTCCCGCAGACCTGGCGGCTGTTAGTGGAAAGGCGGCGGACTATTACGCGCTGGTGGATTCGCAGATCACCATGGGTCTCAAGATGCAATTGCGGAAGATCGACGGCAATTTGCCGCTTTATCTCTCGGTGGTCGCGGAATGCGTAGAAGATATGACGCAGGAAGGAAAAATTGCACGAGAGGCGCTCGATCAAGTTGCGGCATATTTCGGCAAAGCGCCGTTCGCCCACTACACCGTGCTGCTGGAGCTGCTGGGGCCGATTTCCGAGCGCCACGCTTACAACTTCAGCATGGAACATCTGGATAGCGGAACGTTTTATCTGGGCACCGATCGCGCGATAACCGCGCAATCCACGGCAAGACAGCGCGAAATCCAGCGCTTCAATTACGCGCACCACATGGCGCATTCCTGGATTCCCAAGCGCGCATACGGGACCGGCTATCTGCCATTCGAGTGGGAGGCGGCGCCGGTCATCGACACCATCTGGTTCAATGAGGGTTTTGCGCGCTACACGGCGATGGAAGCGCTGGCGGAGGGCTTGCCGGCGGAGGAAGCGCGGCGCTATCGCGAAAGGCATCTTGCGGCACTCCGCGGCATTCTCAAAGAGGCGCCGCAGTTCATTCGTCGAATGTCGCTGGTCGAGCTGTCACGCGAAGGCTCGTTCCTATACTCAGAAGACTTTCGTGTTGGGCAAAATCTTTTTGCGCGCGGTGCGCTGATGGCCGCAGCGATGGACGATTCCATCCGTTCGCAAACGGCGGGGAAGAAGCGTTTGCGCGACGCCCTCCGTTATCTGCTCGAGTGGAGCGAACGCAATCATCGTGGGTTTCGCATCGAGGAATTGCCCGGCATCTTTCGCGAAGCTACCCGGGTGGATGCCACGAACATCCTCGAGCAATGGATGAAGCCGCCGGTGCCGTGACGGAGCGAGAAGTGATAGAGTTTCGGAGCTACACAAGAAGAAGGACCCTTGGGAGGCTGGCATGGCAGAGCAAGTACCGGAAAAATACGCGGATCTGCTAAAGAAAAAGGCGTTCGCCAATTTGGGCACGTTGAACCGCGACGGCAGCCCGCAAGTGACGCCGGTGTGGGTGGACTATGACGGAAAGCACGTGCGCATCAACTCCGCGCTGGGCCGCGTGAAAGACAAGAACATCCGGCGCGATCCGCGCGTCTCGCTGGCGATTCAGGATCCGGAGAATCCCTACCGCTACCTGGAAATTCGCGGCAAGGTCGTGGAGATTACGCAGAAGGGCGCGGACGAGCACATCAACGGTCTCGCGAAAAAGTATTTGGGCAAGGATGTGTATCCCTACCGGAAGCCGGGCGAGACGCGCGTGCTTTATAAGATCGAGCCGCAGAAATTCAGCTCCATGGGATGAGCGGTCGAGGCCGCTACTACATGAAGAACTACACCAGCCGGTGGCGAATGAAAAGTTCTGGATTCGCAATCGGCGTTCTAGCGGCGCTTTTTGCCGTCAGCGGACCGGCTCAAGCGGGGCCTGCTCGCGAAGAAAAAGGGCAGCTCTTTGATGGGCCGGGCGGAAAACTGTATTACGAAGTGATGGGCAGCGGGAACGAAACGCCGCTGGTGCTGGTGAACGGCGGGCCCGGTTTCGATCATACCTATTTGCACACCTCAACCGCTTGGGATGCGCTGGCAAAAAATCGGCGCGTCATTTTCTACGACCAGCGCGGCAACGGACGCTCCGCTCCCCTGAAGCCGGGGCAATCCTGCACGCTCGCGGATCAGATCGACGATCTGGAAGCGCTGCGCGCGCATCTCGGGTTCGAGAAAGTGGACATGCTCGGCAGCTCCTGGGGCGGATATCTCAGCATGGCCTACGCCGCTCGTCATCCGGAGCGGATTTCTCATTTGATTTTAGTGGACTCCGCGGCTCCCAAGTGGAGCGAGACGATCTTTCTGTTCGATCAGGTGTTTCCAGAAACGACGGAACGGGAGGCCGCCGGAGCCTTTGCGCGCGAGTTCGGCGACAAGGCCGCCGATGACGCGCTCATCCGCGAGTATTTATCGATGATTTTTTATTCTCCGGAAAGGCGCGAAGCGTTTCTGGCGCAAATTGGGCCCGGGGCATACAACAAAGAAGTCAATCAGAAGGTCACAACCGATCTGGCGCGGTTCGATCTGAATCCGGAAATCCGGAAGTTTCGCTTTCCCACCCTGGTTATTACCGGTCGCTATGACATGAATGTGGCGCCGCTGGTCGCCTACCGCATTCACAAAAATATTCCGGGATCGCGCTTTGTGGTTTTCGAGAAAAGCAGCCATCTTCCATTCACGGAAGAACCGGAATCCTTCGCGCACACGCTTGAAGAATTCCTCGGAAAATAGAATCTGCAAGCTCTTCGTGCTACTGCGGGCCGGTGAGATACGACTTGCGGTGGCGGACCTGGTATTTTCCTGAAACTTTGACTTCGATGCTGCGGTAAGTGTTCGCGGGGCTGCGCGGATTGGGATAGTAGCCCAGGCGGTACTGCGTACGCAGCTCGCGATTGATGCGATCGAAGATGGCATCGAGTTCCTGCGCAGCATCGGGAAAGAACATCGCGCCGCCCATGGTGTCGGTGATGGTTTCGAGGGCATGCTCGCCGGCGGTGTTGCGGCCGCTTTCGTTTTTAACCGGGCGAATCACGATGGTGTAAAGGAGCGAACCGGAGCGTACCGCTTCTTTGCGTGCCGCGTCGAAATCGGCGCTGCTGGTGGTTTCGCCGGCGTCGGTCACTAGAATGATGACGTGGCGGCGGTCTTCGCCCCGGCGCTCCAGAGAGCGCGAGCCGAGCAGAATGGCGTCGTAAATCGAAGTGCCCGCGCCATTGGGCAGGTGGTGCACCGCGGACTGCAACGTGGCTATGTTGTCGGAGAAGCCCGCCACTTGCGTGACGTTTTCGTCGACCGCATAAACCGCCAGGCGATCTCCCGGACGAAGAACCTGGCGAATGAAGTGCGCGGCGGCGTCCTCCTCGAAGGCAATCTCCTTGTGAGCACTAAGGCTGGCGTCGATCATCAAGGCCAGATCGAGAGGCAGTTGTGTTTCGGATTCGAAGATATCGATTTTTTGCTCGACGCCCTCTTCAAGGAGTCGGAAGGCCTCGCGCGGAAGATCGGGTGCCGGGCGATTGTGCTCGTCGAGCACGCTCACCAGCACGTTCACGAGGTTGACGTTGACGCGAATGCTCCCGCGCTGCGAGCCAGCCTCTTGCGCGTCGTCGTCGGAAGCCGCGGGCTTTTTTACGGCGGAGCCATCTTTCGATTTCTGCGCCCAGGGAGGGCGGTTGGGCTTGTCTTGAGCGCGAGAGAAGTTTGCCGCAACTCCAGGAATGCCGAGCATCAGGACTGCAGCAAGCACAAACAGGAGCACCTCTCCTGTCGAGTGGCTAGTTCGCTTTCGGCCGGCAGGGATGCCGGGGTCACGACCGAGGACTAACGGGGAGAGTCGCATCGCTAGTTAGGATGCACGTTTGCTCGCGGCAGTATCCTGCGGCGCGGGAGGGACTTCGCCATCGGCCCAGACGGCGCCATCCTCGAAATATTCCTTTTTCCAGATGGGCACGGTCCGCTTGAGGGTGTCGATGGCGTAGCGGCAGGCCTCGAAGGCCGCGGGTCGATGCGGGGCGCTGACGGCGATGAAGACGCTGGTCTCGCCGATTTCCAGGCGGCCGAGGCGATGGGCGATGGCGACGCGGTCGATGGAAAATTTGGTGTGAAGTTCGCCCGCGATTTCGCGCATTTTGGCGATCGCCATGGTCTCGTAAGCTTCGTAATCAAGGTACAGCGTGCGACGGCCGTGCGATTGGTTGCGGACACAGCCATCGAAGGTGACGATTGCGCCGTCGCCAGCGGTGCGCACGTGCTGGATAAGCGCTGGAGCATCGATCGGCTCACGCACGAGCAGGATGAGATCGGAACTGGTGGGCACTGGCATCGGATGCGTCAGCCGCCGCTCACCGGCGGCAGGAACGCAACTTCGTCGCCGGAGTGAAGCGGGGTGCTCCAGGCCGCGAATTCCTGATTGCGCGAGGCCACTAGCGAAGGCCGGTAGCGCGCGAGTTCCGGCAGCTGCGCGACGCAGCGCGCGAACAGCGCTTCGATGGGCGCGCCTTCAGCCAAGTCCAGGACATCTTCGCTGCGGCCGGCGATTTCCTTCAGGCGGCCGAAGAAAAGCACCTTCACGCGAATGTCTGGCGCGGAGTTGCCCATACGCAAATTGTAACCTGTGGAGCACGATGCAGCTAGTGGAGCAGCCGCGACCGAGGGCTTTTCCCACGGCGGTACAGGTTCTTACGACTTGACCCCACCTGCGGGGTTGCGTAGCGTCACAAGGGTCGGGTCAAACCGCAAAAAAATTGACGGAGTCTGCCATGAAAGTTCTGATCACCGGTTCGAGCGGATTAGTGGGCACAGCCCTGACCGAAGCGCTGGCTCGCGATGGGCACACGGTCGTTCGTTTGGTGCGCAGCGGAAGCGGCTCAACAAAAGCCAACGGAAAGCACGCAAAAAAAGAGGTTGCCAGCGAGCAAAAACAATCGCCGGCGCGGGACACCGCCGCGAAGGTGATCGAAGTCGCGTGGAACCCCAACACGTGCGACCTGGAGGGCGAGCCCTTCGGCGAGGAGCGGGAAAAAGTCGAAGGCGCGGATGCGGTAGTCAATCTCGCGGGCGCTTCGATCGCGGGCGAATCGTGGACAGAGGAGCGAAAGGCCGTGCTGCGATCCAGCAGAGTGCACATCACGCGAGAGCTGGTATGCACACTGGAAAAGTTGAGCGCGCGGCCGAAGACCTTGGTGTCGGCATCGGCGGTGGGTTATTACGGCAAGCGCGGCGATGAAGTGCTGACCGAAGAAAGCAAACCCGGCGAAGATTTTCTGGCCCGGCTGGCGCAAGAATGGGAAGCGGAAGGGGTAAAGGCCGAAGCGCTAGGTGTGCGAGTAGTGCGCACCCGTTTCGGAATCATCCTGGCGAAGCATGGAGGCGCATTGCCGCAAATGATGCGGCCATTCAAGTTTGGCGCCGGCGGAAGGATTGGATCGGGCCAGCAGTGGATGTCGTGGGTTACGCTAGCGGACACGGTGGGAATCATTCGCTTCGCGCTCGCGAACCGCGCCATCAGTGGCGCGCTAAACGTCGTGGCGCCCACTCCGGTGCGCAACGCCGAGTTCGTGCGCGAGCTGGGCCGCGCGATGCACCGGCCCGCGATCCTGCCGGCGCCCGCGTTTGCGCTGAAATTCGCCCTCGGCGAAATGGCCGAAGCCTTGCTGCTGGCAAGCCAGCGCGTCCTGCCCTCGCGCCTGCAGCAACTGGGCTACAAGTTTCAGCACCGCGATTTGCCGTCTGCGCTAGCGGCGGTTCTTTCTGCGGAAGCGACGTTGGCGCACACGCCTACTTCACGACGTTAAGCGTGACATCCACTTTTATAACGTGTCCGTTCGGCGGATCTGTCGCCGTAAAACTTTGCCGGCTCCTGCATTCGTTTCTCAGCGCGTTCCGAAGGCGCTCGCCCTCCCCGTACACCACAGAACGCCTGGAAGGTAGTGGGAGCTGGACCACAATGGGTTTCGGAACGGAACAGAGATGATTTGCACGAGTTTCAAAACGGGAGCGGCAACGGCATGGCCGGAAGGAGTACGCCAACGTATTTGGCGCTCGAGCCGCTTAGAAGATGACACCTAAGGCTTTGCATTCGAGCAGGTTACGCCGTGGCCTAGTTGTAAACGCAAGGACGGCCTGCTACGCGCCAAGCCCTCTCTTTTCGCTGGCCCTTCGCCTGCAATTCCGCCAGTATGCGGCCCCTCTCAACCGATGGCGGGATGAAGTTCGCGATGGCGTTGCCGCCATGGACCCGCGCCGCCGTGCCGGTCTTAGCCCTTCTTTCGATCCTTCTTGCGGCAAGCGCGTGCATGCTGGGCTGCGGCGGGGGAGGCGCAAGCTCCGCAGCGCTCCCGCCGCCACCACCTCCCCCTCCTGCTTCCATCACCGTGACGATTACGCCGAGCAGCGCCCCAGTGGTGCTCGGCAACACGCAAACCTTCAACGCGACGGTCACCAATGCCACCGACACCAGCGTGACCTGGAGCCTGAACGGTGTCGCAGGCGGCAGTGCAAGCGCCGGAACAATCAGCGCGACTGGGGTATACACCGCGCCAGCCGATCTGCCGGCGTCCGTCACCGTGCAGATCACCGCTACCAGCGTTGCCGATGCCACGAAATCCGCGACGGCCACCGTAACCATCACTAGCGATCTCGCCGTTGCGCTCACACCCGCAACCGCCGGTGTACTCCTGGGCGCAGCGCAAAGCTTTCGCGCCACCGTGAGCAGCAGCGGCCGCCCCGATACCGCGGTGCGCTGGAGTATCTCCGGAGCGGCCTGTCCCTCCTCGTGCGGGACGCTCGATGCCAGCGGCAATTTTACGTCGCCGCCGATTTTGCCGGCCTCAACGACACTGACCGTAGCGGCGCAAAGCCTTGCCGACCCGTCCAGACAAGCTTCGGCCACGGTAACCATCCTTAGCGACATCGCCGTCCTGCTCACTCCGGGCGCTGCCGGCGTCGAGCTGGGAGCGCCGCTAGCGTTCCGTGCCTCGATCAGCAGCAGTGGCCAGCCGAATCCGTCCGTCCGCTGGAGTTTGGCGGGAGCGTCTTGCCCGGTCGCCTGCGGCACACTCGACGCAAATGGCAACTACACCGCGCCGCAAATCCTGCCAACTCCCGCGACAGTGACGATAACGGCGCAGAGCCTGGCCGATCCTTCGAAACAAACTTCCGCGACCGTCACGATCACCAGCAATTTTTCGTTGCAGCTTTCCGCGCCGGTGAGCGTCGGGTCCGGAGGCTCGGCAACCATCGTCGCGACACTCACGCCCGTGGCCGGCTCGAATCCGAGCACCACGCTCGCATGGTCGCTCTCCGGCAATGGATGCAGCGGCGCAAGCTGCGGCGTGTTGGTGGTGGTGACCACGCAAGCGCTCGGCGGCGGCGCCATGTTGACCTCCGCCACCTACACCGCGCCAGTCAATCCGCCAAGCCCCAACACCATCACCATCACCGTCACGCCGCAGGCCGATCCTTCGAAGAAAGCGCAAGCCCTAGTGACCATTCAGGCTGGCGTCGGCGTAAGCCTCTCGCCCGCCACCGCCACACTCGCGGCGCTTCACCGCGTGACGCTCGCGGCCCAGGTGTTCGGCAGCGCAAACAACGCCGTCACCTGGACCGTCAACGGCATCGCCAACGGAAACGGCACGGTCGGGCAGATTTGCGTGGTGGCCAGCAGTCCGTGCCAGCCGCTGATGAGCGGCAGCAACCTGCAAGTGGACTATCAAGCCCCAGGCGCGATTCCCACTCCGAATCC
>WNEY01002578.1_pt1 | contig 13311 bp, 14 predicted proteins | sample 5400531 | NCBI WGS metagenome assembly WNEY01 (sample SAMN13153338, study PRJNA577476) | soil metagenome | isolation source: 200 cm saprolite under Douglas fir tree site 1 | place: USA:California | collected 2015-04-18
CTCACGTCGCCGCCTTCGCGGTCCCGTGGGGGGCGTCTCAGCTCGCGTAGCGCGGGATCTGGGCCCCGCCTCTTGCCTCCGCCAGGGCCAGGCGCACCGCGCCCAGCGCGGGCTCCGCGGTGAGCCGCCGCACCCCGGCCTGGGGTGCGATCGCGGGCAGCCGGCGGTTCAGCTCCTCGGCCAGCCAGGGGACGCCCTGGAAGACCCCGCCCGCCAGCAGGAAGTCGAAGGCCTCCTCCCGGACGGCCAGTCGGTCCGCCACCGACCGTGCCGCCGCCACCAGCTCGTGGGCCGCCTGCTCGAGTATCCGGGTGGCGATCTCGTCGCCCTCGTCCCGCGCCTCCGCCGCGGCGTGCGCAACCTTGGCCAGCACGTGGTGGCGCATCTGCCGGTCGTAGACCTCGCGGATCAGGTCGGAGGGCGTCGCCACCCCGAAGTGGGCCAGCACCTTTTCCGTCAGGGCGGTCGCGGGGCCGCGGCCGTCCGCCGCCCGCGCCACCGCCCGCAGCGCGAGGGTGCCGATCCAGTAGCCGCTCCCCTCGTCGCCCAGCAAGTAGCCCCAGCCGCCCGCGCGCGCGGCCAGCCCGCGGGCGTTCCGTCCGTAGACGATCGATCCCGTGCCGCAGATGATCACGATGCCGGGGGCGTCGCCCACGCCCGCCACCAGCGCGACCAGGGCGTCGTTCACCACGACCGTGCGGGTCTTGGCCCCGATCCGGCGCATGATCCCGCGGACGATCTGCCCGTCCCCTTCGCGGTCCACTCCGGCCATGCCCAGGCAGATGGCCTCCACCGCGGCTGCTCGGCTCCCGAGCGCCTCGTCCATCACCGTGTGCAGGACCTTCTCCACCCCCAGCTCGCCCTCCGTCTGGAGGTTCGCGCCCCCCGCCCGGCCCTCGCCCAGGACCTGGCCGTCCCCGTCGGCCAGGTAGCAGACCGTCTTGGTGCCGCCCGCATCGATGCCCAGGACGTGCATCGGGCTCAGAGCTGGCCGAAATGGACCAGCTCGATCCCCTCTTCGCGGACGGCCCGCCTGGCCTCCTCCCGGGTCAGCACCGCGAGCTCCCGCGTGCGGGGCTCGGCGTAGCCGCTCCCCGCCCGCAGCTCGTCGTCCACTACCGCGGGGTGGCACATCAGCTCGGTGGCCCCGGGCTCGATTCGGCGGAGGATTCCCAGCAGCCCCTCGAGGGTGGCGGCGTCGCCGAAGAAGCCTTCGACGAAGCGGTCGGTGGTCTTGATCCCCTCGCGCCGGAGCCGCACCGCCATCTCCGGTGACGCGTTCCGCACGGGCCGTCCGGTCTCCTTGCCGAGGGTCACGATCGCGTCCAGGACGGCCGCCCTGCGGTGGGAGTGGTGGTGGCTGTCGAAGTGGGTGGGCAGGCGGCCGAGGATCCGCTGGAAGCGCGCGAGCTGGGCCCGGGCCTCGGCCAGCACCTCGGCGGGGTCGGGATCGAGGAGCCCCTCGGGCTTGCTCGGCAGGCGGCCGGAGGCGTCCACCATGCTCCGGAGACGCTCCGGAGGCAGGGCCGACGGTCCGCCCGTGAGCTGCACGTGGAGGCCGATCCCGAGTCCGGGGTTCTCCCGCGCGATCACCGCCACCGCTTCCGCCGCCGGATAGTTCACCATCAGGGTGGCGCTGGTCACGATCCCCCGGCGGTGGGCCTCGAGGATTCCGCGGTTGATCCCCGCGGTGCGTCCGAGGTCGTCGGCGTTCACGATCAGGCGCTTCCGCAGGCTCATGAGATTCCCGCTTCCCCGAGGGCCCGCTCCATGAGATCGCCGACGCCCAGTGCGAGGGCCCATTGTCGGAGGTACGGTTGGTCAACCGTAGTCCCGGCGGTTCTCAAGACTCCTACGACGTCCGACCACTGTCGTTCGGAGACCTCTCCGCCCGCGCGGAACCATTCGAGCTTCGCCAGGATCGTGTCCTCGGCCGAGGCGACGGAGAACCGGCGCGCCTCGGGTCCCTCCTCGAGCGCCTGGGGGCGAGCGCGGTCCAGCGCGGCGCGGTCGAAAGGCCTCCCCTTCGACACGAACACGTCCACCTTCAGCATGGTCCCGAGGTGGATCAGGTTGAAGGAGCGGCGGGACTCGACCGCCGCGCGCGCCCGCCCTTCGTCCACGTAGTATTCGGCCGCGAGGCGCCCCACCAGCGGTTGCACGTGATCGAGGCCCAGGTCGGCCACGAGATCGACATCGAGGCTCGCCCGGGCTGCGCCGTGAGCCGAGCTGGCGACCGATCCCCCCACGTAGTAGCGCACCTCGAGCGCGTCGAACGCGTCCACGACCGGGCCGAGCGCCGCCAGCAGCTCCGGCTGCTTCACCCTCGCCTTTTCGCGAGGTCACGCCGGAGCTCCGCGGCCAGCTCGGGTCCGTAATGCAGGTCGACGAAACGCAGCCCGACCTCTTCTTCACCGGCACCGGGGAGCGCCCTCCGGATGGCGTTGCGGGCGAGGCCGATGACGGAGCTGCTCATCGAGAGCGCGAGCTGCACGCGACGGGCGACCGTCGCCCGACGCAGGAGCTCGAGCTGCGCCCTCTCGGCGTCGGGGTCGGTGTCGATCGAGCGGGCCCTCGTCATCCTGGCGCCTCCTCCCGCGGGTCTCATCGACGAGTCATTCTAGCTCGGCCACGCCCGAGGGTTCGCGGACCCGGTGGAGCCCGGCCCCGCGGGCGCCCGCTCTCAGCTCGCGGCGGCCGCAGGGACCGCCTTGCGGAAGCGGAAGGTCTCGCCGTCGGGCTCCACCAGCACCGTGTCGCCCTCCGCGAAGCGGCCGGCCAGCACGTCCACCGACAGGGGGTTCTCGATCATGCGCTGGATCGTGCGCTTGAGCGGGCGGGCGCCGAAGACCGGGTCGTAGCCGCGCTCGGCCAGGGCCACCCGGGCCGCCGGAGTGAGCTCGAGGGTGAGCTTTCGCTCGGCCAGGCGCTTCTGCAGGTCCTGGAGCTGGATGTCCACGATCTGCTGGATCTGCTCCTTGCCGAGAGCCTTGAAAGTCACGATCTCGTCGATGCGGTTCAGGAACTCCGGCCGGAAGGTGCGCCGGAGCGCCTCCATGAGCTTGTCCTTGAGCCGGTCGTCCGGATCCTCGCGGCGGGCCATCTCCTGGATGAGGTCGGAGGCCACGTTGCTGGTCATGATGAGGACCGCGTTGCGGAAGTCCACCGTGCGCCCCTTGCCGTCCGTGAGGCGGCCGTCCTCCAGCACCTGCAGGAGCACGTTGAAGACGTCGGGGTGGGCCTTCTCGACCTCGTCGAAGAGGACCACCGCGTAGGGCCGCCGCCGGATGGCCTCCGTGAGCTGGCCGCCCTCGTCGTAGCCGACGTAGCCCGGAGGCGCGCCGATCAGGCGGGCCACCGTGTGCTTCTCCATGTACTCGGACATGTCGAGGCGGACCATGGCCTTCTCGTCGTCGAACAGGAACTCGGCCAGGGCGCGGGCCAACTCCGTCTTGCCCACCCCGGTGGGGCCCATGAACAGGAACGACCCGATGGGGCGGCGCGGGTCGCCGAGGCCCGCCCGGGCCCGGCGCACCGCGTTGGCCACCAGGAGCAACGCCTCGTCCTGGCCCACCACCCGCTTGCGCAGCCGGTCCTCCACGCGCAGCAGCTTCTCGACCTCGCCCTCCAGGAGCCGGGAGACCGGGATGCCGGTCCACTTGGCCACCACCTCGGCCACGTCCTCCGCCTCCACCTCCTCCTTGAGCATCCGCTGCTTCGACTGGAGCTGGGCCAGCTTCTCGTTCTCGGCCTGGAGCTCCCTCTCCAGGCCGGGCAGGGTGCCGTAGCGGAGCTCGGCCGCCTTGCCCAGGTCGCCCTTGCGGGTGACCTGGTCGATCTCCAGGCGGACCTGCTCGATCCGCTCCTTGAGCCCCCGGAGCTTCTGGATGGCCTCCTTCTCCCGCTGCCAGTGGGCCTTCATGCCGTCCGACTGCTCGCGGAGGTCGGAGAGCTCCCGCTCCAGCTTCTCCAGGCGCTCGCGGGAGGCCTTGTCCTTCTCCTTCTTCAGGGCCTCGCGCTCGATCTGGAGCTGCACGATCTTCCGCTCCACCTCGTCGATCTCGGTGGGCAGGCTGTCGATCTCGATGCGCAGCCGGCTCGCCGCTTCGTCCACCAGGTCGATGGCCTTGTCCGGCAGGAAGCGGTCGGCGATGTAGCGATGGGACAGGGTGGCCGCGGCCACCAGGGCGGCGTCCTGGATGCGCACGCCGTGATGAACCTCGTAGCGCTCCTTCAGCCCGCGAAGGATGCCGATGGTCTCGGCCACGCTGGGCTCGCCCACGTACACCGGCTGGAAGCGCCGCTCCAGGGCGGCGTCCTTCTCGATGTACTTCTGGTACTCGTTGAGGGTGGTCGCGCCCACGCAGCGCAGCTCGCCCCGGGCCAGGGCGGGCTTGAGCATGTTCGAGGCGTCCATCGCCCCCTCGGCCGAGCCCGCCCCCACCACCGTGTGCAGCTCGTCGATGAAGAGGACGACCTCCCCCTGGGACTCCTGGACCTCCTTGAGCACCGCCTTCAGCCGGTCCTCGAACTCTCCGCGGTACTTGGCCCCCGCGATCAGCGAGCCCAGGTCCAGGGCCACCACGCGCTTGTTCTTGAGGGACTCGGGGACGTCGCCCTTGACGATGCGCTGGGCGAGGCCCTCCACGATCGCGGTCTTGCCCACCCCGGGCTCCCCGATGAGGACGGGGTTGTTCTTGGTGCGCCGGGAGAGGACCTGGACCACGCGTCGCACCTCGTCGTCGCGGCCGATCACGGGATCCAGCTTGCCGCGCCGAGCGAGGTCGGTCAGGTCGCGGCCGTAGCGCTCGAGGGCCTGGTAGCGCTCCTCGGCGTTCGGGTCGGTGACCCGCTGGTTGCCGCGGATCTCGCGCAGGACCTGGAGGAGCGCGTCCCGGGTGACGCCGTGGCGCTTCAGGGCCTCGGAGGCCACGGTCTTCGCATCCAGGAGGGCGAGCAGCAGGTGCTCGGTGGAGACGTACTGGTCCTTGAGGGCCTCGGCCTCCCGCAGCGCGGCCTTCAGGACCGCGTCGAGCTTCGGGGAAACGTGGGTGGCTGCTCCCTGGGTGCGGGGGAGGGAGGACAAGACGCGGTCGAGGTCCGCCGCGAGCCCGCCCGTGTTCGCCCCCATCTTGCCCAGGGCCGAGGGGACGACACCCCCTTCCTGGGTGAGGAGGGCCTTCAGCAGGTGCTCGGGAGTGACCTCCGGGTGGTCGTTCTTTTCCGCGTCTGTCTGTGCGCTGGCCAGGGCTTCCTGGGCCTTGACCGTGAACTGATCGAGTCGCATGGCAGTCCGATCGCCTCCAGGCGACAAGATAGGATATTAGTGTATCGTTGTCAAGCGAGTTGAGTGCTTATATAGCCATGTACTAACATAATATAACCAAGGTACTTACGACGCACGCTTACTGCGCGGTCCAGCCTCCGTCCACGAATAGCGCCCCGCCGGTGACGAACGAAGCCGCATCCGAGGCCAGGAAGAGGGCGGCCCCCGCGATGTCGTGGAGCTCGCCCCAGCGTCCCATCGGGATCTTCTCGATGAAGGCCTTGTAGGCGGCGGGGTCGTTCAGGAGCTGGCGGTTCATGTCGGTGGCGAACGGCCCCGGGCAGATGGCGTTGACGGTGACGCCCCGCCCGGCCCATTCGAGGGCCAGGACCCGGGTGAGGTTGAGGAGGCCCGCTTTCGAGGCGGCGTAGGGGGCCCGGCCGGCGATCGCCACCACGGACAGGATCGAGCCCAGGTTGATGACGCGGCCCCATCCCCGCGCGCACATCCGGGGCCCGAGGGCGCGGGCCAGCAGAAACGGCGCCTTCAGGTTGGTGTCCACGACCACGTCCCAGTCCGCCTCGCGCAGGTCCGCGGCCTGTCCGCGGACGTTGACCCCGGCGTTGTTCACCAGGATGTCGATCGCTCCGAAGCCGCTCTCGACCTCCTGCACGAGGCGCGTGATCTCGTCGGAGCGGGTCAGCTCGACCGTGAATCCCGCGGCCCGCTTCCCGGTGGCGCGGGAGATCTCTCCCGCGGCGGTTCGACAGGCCTCGAGCGTCCGGCTGGCCACGGCCACCTCCGCTCCGGCCTCCGCCAGGGCCTCGGCCATCACGCGCCCGAGTCCGCGCGCCCCGCCCGTGACCAGGGCTCTTCGGCCATCCAGGCGGAAACGATCGAGGACGCTCACAGGCCCAGGGTCCCCCGGGCGTAGGTGACGCAGGCCCGCACGTTCGCGTCTTCCGCGGCCAGCATCTGCTCGGGCGTCAAGCCCGTGATCCGAGGGAGGGGAGCGGTCGAAGCCCGGGCCAGCGCCGCGCTCTTGAAGGCCTCGACCCGGGCCGGGTCGCGCCTCTCGTAGGTCACCCAGTAGCCGTCCTCGAGATACGGGACCTCGAGCGGATCGCGGGTGATCATCTCCAGGCAGAAATTCACTTCGGGCCTGGCCTTGCGCAACACCTCGACCATGCGCGCGAGGGGCAGGAGGCCCGTACCCAGGGGAACCTCCGAAAGCTGGAAGCCACGTTCGTCGGTACGCACCGCCATGTCCTTCAGATGGGTGGTCACCGCGTAGGGCGCGAGGGCCTCGACGGTCGCCATCGGTTCCTCGAGGAACGAGAGGTTGTTGCCGAAGTCGACGCAGGCCCCGAGGTGAGGGCTGCCGATGCTCCAGAGCACCTCCGCCAGCGCTTCTCGAAGGCCCGCCAGTCCTCCATCCGGTGGAAGCTCTCATAGCGCCTCCCCGACAGGAGGGCGACGCGCAGCCGCGTGGTGCCCAGCTCGCGCGCCACCGCCGCGGCGCGGGCGAAGGCTTCCGGGTCCTCGAGCGCGCTCGCCGGAACGGACAGCTCCAGGAACAGCGCGTGCTTCTCCAGCGCCTCCCGTACGCGCCTCAGCTCCGTGGGCTGGGTCGCGTCGAGCTGCGAGAGGTCCATCTGGCAGCCTGAGCCGCCGAAGGAGCGGACCAGCTCGACGAAGGCCTCGGCGGGCAGTCCTCTTGCCGTACCCGCCCGCAGCACGTCCCGCCCCTGCAGCATCCGGATCGCGAAGGACGTGTAGGCGATCCCGAAGCGGCTGCGGGTAGCGGGAGCGGGCGCGGCCCGTCCGGGTCCCAGGGTCAGGGCCGCGGCGGAGACCAGGAACTCGCGGCGGGTCGCGCGCCGCGGACGGGGCACGGTCACAGCAGGCCCGGCGGGAGCGCCGCCCGGAGCTCCTGGTCCCAGGGAGACCGGTACGCCTTGCTGAGGAGCGCCTGGGCCTCGCGGTCGGCGATGACGTCTTCCTTCTCCGGGTCCCAGCGCACCACCCGCCCGAGCTTCAGGGCGATGTTCGCCAGGTGGCAGGACGTCGCGCTGCGGTGGCCGCTCTCGACGTCGGCCACCGGCCGCGCCCGCGACTTCACGCAGTCGAGGAAGTTGCGGACGTGGGGCCGGAACTGGTCGCGGATCTGCTGGTAGCCATCGTCCTTGATGGGCTGCGTCCGCAGAGCCCCCGAGCCTTCCCGGGGCCGCCGCGGCTCCTCGCCGAACTGCGGGATCTGCTCTTCGGCGGGGACCTCGGGGTCGGGGACCACTTCGAGGCCCGCCCGGTTGATGCGCAGCGTGCCTTTGGTCCCCCAGAACTCCAGGCCGCCCCCGTGACCGGCCGAGACCTCGCGGTTCGACCAGGTCGCGACGAAGGACGGGTACTGGAAGAGGGCCTCGAACACGTCGGGGGTCTCCCCGAGCCCGCGCAGTGAGGTGCGGCCGCCCATGGCGGTCACGGCGCGAGGTGCCTCACCCGTGGCCCATTGCACGACGTCGATGTCGTGGGCGAGCAGGTTCGTGGTCTGGCCGCCCGAGTAATCCCAGAACCAGCGGAAGTGGTAGATGCAGCGGTTGGGGTCGAACGGCACGAAGGGCGCGGGGCCCAGCCAGAGGTCCCAGTTCTCCGCGGAGAGCGGCTGCTGGCCCACCGGCCGCGTGAAGCCGAGGCCGATGTTCCGGTAGGCGGCCACCCGGGCGCTGCGCAGGTCGCCGATGTGGCCGGCGCGGATCAGCTCCACGCACTGCTTGTAATGGGCCCCCGAGCGCTGCTGCGTACCCACCTGCACGACGCGCTGGAAGTGGCGCGCGGCCCGGACCATCCACTGCCCCTCGCGCACGGCGTGGGTCAGCGGCTTCTCCACGTACACGTCCTTGCCCGCGGCGCAGGCCAGGATGGTCATGAGGGCGTGCCAGTGGTCGGGGGTGGAGACCACCACCGCGTCGATGTCCTTCCGGTCGAGGACCCTGCGGAAGTCCCGGTACCCCTCTGCTCTCGTCCCGGCCGTGGCCAGGCCTTCCTCGAGCCGGGGCGGGTAGACCTCGCAGATGGCGGCCACCTCGGCGTCCGGCTCGGCGAGGAAGTCGAGGAGATGGCGCTTGCCGATGAGGCCGATCCCGATGCAGGCGAGGCGCACGCGGTCGTTGGCGCCGAGCACCCGGCGGCGGGACGCAGCCGTCGCCAGACTTGCGCCCACCACGGCCTTCAAGAACGCGCGGCGGGGTCTCATGATCCTCCTACGGAGATCGGGGCCGCGCCTGCCTCAGGATGGGATGGAACTGCACGAAGACGCGATCGTCGTCCGCGTGGCGCGCATGGCATTCGTAGCACATCGGGGCGGGCGCCGCCTTCGCGGTCGCCGCCAGCTTGCCGGCCTCGCCGAAGCTGTAGAACGCCCAGCCTTCCGGAGAATGCTCGCGGTCCTTGACGGAGACGGCCAGGCCCTTCATCGGCCCCTCGAAATAGCCGCTCTTGTTGATGGAGACCTTCTGCGCGGGCTCGTGGACCACGAGCAGGAACATCGTCTTTTCCGGGAACCTTCCGGTGGCGGCGTAGGCGGCGTAAGCCTCCGGCTGCGTGTAGATGTTGTGGAATTCACCCGGGCCGGCCTGGGCTTCCTCCGCATAGCTCATCCCGATGTTCGCGCCGACGAACGTCCACTGCTCGAAGCCCTCCGGCCGGACGAGGGCGCCGGTCTCGTCGTATCGCGGCGTGGCCATTTTCGAATCCGACGCGGGAACGGCGGCGGGCCCCCGGGCGCCGAGAAACACCGCCGCGGGGACGAAGGCCACGACCACGGGCAGGAATCGCTTCATTTGCGCTCCTCGCTGGCTTGCGATTCTGCGTCCGAGGGCGTCCGTTTGGCAAGCGTCGAACCTTTGACGCCGCCAGGCGACGGCAGTATAGTCGCCGCTCCGGAAACTCCCCTGAGCAGACGAGGTTCGACCATGCCGGAGTCCAAGGTTCCGTTCTACGGTCACGTCCGGCAGTATCGCAGCATCAAGAAAGAGATCGACGACGCGATCCTGGGCGTCCTGGAGAGCAACCAGTACGTCATGGGCCCGGCCCTGAAGCAGTTCGAGCAGGAGCTGGCCCGCTACTCCGGCACCAGGCACGCGGCAGGGGTGAACTCGGGAACGGACGCGCTCTGGCTGGTCTTCCTGGCCTTGGGCGTCCAGCCGGGAGACGAGATCATCACCACCGCCAACACCTTCTTCGCCACCGCCGAAGGCATCTGGATCGCGCGGGCCAAGGCGGTCTTCGTGGACTGCGATCCCCGGACCAACAACATCGACCCCGCCCGGATCGAGGCCGCCATCACCCCGAGGACCCGGGGCATCGTCCCCGTCCATCTCTACGGCCTCTCCGCCGACATGAAGGCCATCAGCGAGATCGCCCGGAAGCACCGGCTCTTCGTGGTGGAGGACAACGCCCAGGCGGTCGACGGCCGCGGCCCCGACTGGAGGCAGGGACAGCTCAGCGATGCCGTCTGCATGAGCTTCATCATCCAGAAGAACCTGGGGACCTTCGGCGACGGAGGGGCCGTGGTCACCAACCGTGACGACGTCGACGCCACGGTGCGCAAGCTCCGCAACCACGGCTCCACCGTCCGGTCCGTCCACAGCATGGGCTACAACAGCCGGCTCGACGACCTCCACGCCGCCATCCTGGGGGTGAAGCTCAAGCACATCACCCGCTGGACCGATCGCCGCCGCGAGATCGCGGCGCGCTACACCCGGGGCCTCCAGGGCACGAGCCTCAAGCTGCCCTACGAGCCTCCCGGGTACCGGCACGTGTACCACCTCTATGTGGTCGAGACGCCGCGGCGGGACGCTCTCGAGAAGTTCCTCCTCGAGCAGGGGGTCGACGTGAAGCTCCACTACCCGATCGCGATCCATCAGCAGGAGGGATACCCCTGGGGCCAGCCGGCCGATGCCCGGCCCCGCGTTCCCAACTGCGAGCGCAACGCGGCCGAGTGCCTGTCGCTCCCCATGTTCCCCGAGCTGACCGACGACGAGGTGGACTACACGATCCAGAAGTGCGTCGAGGGGGACCGGCAGGCCCGGTGAGCAAGGTCTACAAGGTGGTCGTGGTCGGCCTCGGCAAACGGGGCAAGCACCACGCGGCGGCGTTCAAGAACAGCCCGCGTTTCGAGCTGGCCGGGATCTCCACCCGGGACGCGGCCCGCCTCGAGGCGGCGGCCGCGGAGCTCGGCCATCCCCGGACCGCCGCCGACCCTCTCACCCTCGCCCGGCAGGTGCGGCCCGACGTCTTCTGCTTCTGCACTCCTCCCAACGTGCGTCTCGACCTGGTCAAGGCCGGCATCGAATCGGGGGCGAGGCTCATCGCCTACGAGAAGCCCATGGCCCTCTCCATGAACGAAGCCATCGAGATCCGCAAGGCCGTCCAGGCCGCGGGGGTGAAGACCGTGGTGAGCCACCAGCACCGCTACGGCCGGCACTACCGGAGGGTGGCCGAGATCATCGAGAGCGGCGCCCTGGGCCGGGTCCACACGGTCTACGGACACTCCGTGGGCTGGATGCTGCACCTGTTCACCCACCTGGTGGACTACGTGCGCTGGTACAACGCCGGCGCCGAGGCCGAGTGGGTGATGGGCCAGGCCGCGGGCCAGGGCAAGCTCGAGGACAACCATCCCTCTCCCGACACCGTCGCCGGGATCGTCCACTTCGCCAACGGGGTGCGGGGCTACGTCGATTCCGGGGCCGGCGCCCCGGACGTCCCCGAGGTGGACTACTGGTGGCGTAAGAACCGCATCGGCGCCCAGGGGACCCATGGCTTCGCCGAGGTCCTCACGGGAGCGGGCTGGCGCGCGGTGACGAAGGACGGGTTCCAGTCGGGCGAAGGGTGCATGAGCTACGACCTCGACATGCCTCCCTACGTCGAGGACATGGCCCGGTGGCTGGATGACGAAGGCCAGGTGCATCCCTGCCACGGAGAGAGCGCCTACAAGGGCTTCGAGATCGCCATGGCGGTCCTCCGCTCCGTGGTGCAGCGGGGGCAGATCCGGCTCCCCCTGGGGCCGGGCGCGCCCGAGATCGAGGCGCTCGCCAAGGTGCTTCCCGACGCCCCCGTCCTTCTTTCCACGCCGGCCAGCCGCAAGGAATACGCGTCTTGAGCAAGGGGGGGCTGCGTCGCCCCCCCTTGAACCCCGCTCGCTGCGCGGGAGTGAATCCCGCTGCGCTCGCCGCCCGTAGTTCTCACTCCAGCTTCCGCAGGATGAAGCACTTGAGATAGTAGGTCTCGGAAACCCCCAGGACGACCGGATGATCCCGGGCTTGCCGCCGCTTTTCGACGACCGTCACCGTCGTGCGCGCGTCGACCGCCGCGCTCGCCAGGATCGCCTCGAAGTCCTCCTCGTGGACGTGGTACGAGCACGAGCAGGTGACGAGGCACCCTCCTGGCCGAAGCAGCCGCAGCGCCCGCAGGTTGATCTCCTTGTAGCCGCGGCGGGCCTTCTCCACCGCGTCCTTGCTCTTGGCGAACGCGGGGGGATCGAGGATCACGGTGTCGAAGCGCTCGCCCCGGTGGTCGAGGTCGTGAAGCAGGTCGAAGACGTTGGCGTCGCAAACCGTCACGTTCGTGAGGCGGTTGCGCTCGGCGTTCGCCTTGAGCCGCTCGATCGCCTCCCCGGAGACGTCCACCGCGAGAACTTCGGAGGCCACCGAGGCCACCTGCAGCGCGAAGCCGCCGTGGTAGGTGAAGCCGTCCAGGACACGTCCGCGGGCGTAGGTCCGGGCCGCGGCATGGTTCTCGCGCTGGTCGAGGAAGAGGCCGGTCTTCTGGCCGTGGTAGAGGTCGGCCAGGTAGAAGACCCCGTTCTCCTCCACCTCGACCGCCGGGGGGACGCTGCCGTGGAGCAGGCCGACCTGCGGGTCCAGCCCTTCGAGCTGGCGCACCTTGGGGTCGTTGCGCTCCAGCACGCCCTTCGGCTGGAGCAGCTCCCGAAGCACGTCCACGATCTCGCTCTTGCGCCGCTCCATTCCCTGGGAGAGCGTCTGCACGACCAGGTGGTCGCCGTAGCGATCGACCACCAGGGCGGGGAGGCCGTCGCCCTCGCCGTGGACCACGCGGTAGGCGGAAGCGCCCGCGGCCACCGTCTCGCGCCAGTGCACGGCCGCGGCCAGCCGCTCGCGGAGGAACCCGTCGCCCAACGACTCGCCGCGCTCCACCATGCGCAGGCGGATCTCCGACCGCGACGAGTACAAGGCAAAACCGAGGGGCCGGCCCTGCGGCCCCTCCACGCGCACCAGCGAGCCGGGGGAGACGCCCCGGTCGCGCGTCACGTCCGAACGGAAGACCCAGGGGTGGCCGCGCTGGACGCGCGTCTCGCCCTTGCGGCTGACGACGACCGTGCCTTCGACAGTCGAGCCTTCGGTCACCTCGGAGGATCGCCTTCCGGCTTCTTCTCAGGGGGCGAGCCGGGGGCGGCGGGGCCGGTGGTGGCCGGGGCCGAGGGGGCGGGGGAGGCGTGCGGCGCCGGAGCCGCCGCGGGCGGGGACGGACGAGCCGCCCAGGGCTGGGCGGTCGGCGCCGCGGGAGCGGGGGGGGGCGCGAAAGGAGACGCCGACGGCTCGGCGTGCCGCGCCGACCCCGGGTTGATGCTCCCCTCGACGACCGCGCCTTCCTGGACGGAGAGACGCTTCGCCAGGATTGTCCCGCGGACGCGGGCGGTGGGCATCAGGCTCAGCGCGTCCGCCCTGATCTCGCCGTTGAGCTCGCCTTCCACCTCGACCGTGGTGGCCCGGACGTTCGCCCGCGCGTGGCCCTTGGGCCCGAGGTGCAGCCGGCCCCTGAGCTCGATGTCACCCTCCAGCCGGCCCAGGACGAGCAGGTCCTTGCCCACGAACCGCCCCGAGAACGAGGCGTCTTCTCCTATCACCGCCGTGTCCTTGCCGATCCCGGCCACGTCCTTCGCGGGCTCCGCCATGGGCTCCCTCCTCAGGAACGCCAAGGATAACCCGGGGAGAACCGGGGTAGAATGGCCCCCCGATGGAAAACCT
>WNEY01002580.1_pt1 | contig 13306 bp, 9 predicted proteins | sample 5400531 | NCBI WGS metagenome assembly WNEY01 (sample SAMN13153338, study PRJNA577476) | soil metagenome | isolation source: 200 cm saprolite under Douglas fir tree site 1 | place: USA:California | collected 2015-04-18
CTCGCGCCCAAAGTGCCCGTAGGCCGCGGTCTGGGAGAAGATCGGCCGCTTCAGGTCGAGGTCGCGCAGGATCGCCGCCGGGCGCAGGTCGAAGTGCTTGCGGACGAGCTCCTCGATCACATGCGTGGGAACGTGCTCGCTGTTGAACGTGCGCACGGCGATCGACACCGGATGCGCGACGCCGATCGCGTACGCGACGTTCACCTCGCAGCGGTCGGCGAGCCCCGCCGCGACGACGTTCTTCGCGACGTAGCGCGCCGCGTATGCAGCCGAACGGTCGACCTTCGTCGGATCCTTGCCGGAGAACGCCCCGCCGCCGTGCCGCGCTGCGCCGCCGTACGTGTCGACGATGATCTTGCGTCCGGTCAATCCCGTGTCCCCCATCGGCCCACCGATGACAAACTTGCCGGTCGGGTTCACGTAAACGAAATCGCGATCCTCGTACAGCCGCTTCTCGTCGTAGACGCGCGGGTCGAGCACGGGATGGAGCACCTTCTCGATCACATCCTGCTTGATCAGGTCGGCGTCGGCGTTCTCGGCATGCTGCGTGGAGACGAGAACGCGCTCGATCTCGACCGGAACCTGATGTCCGCGCTCGTCGACCTCGTACCGGACCGTCACCTGCGCCTTGCCGTCGGGGCGTAGATAGCCGACCTCTCCTGCTTTCCGCACGTCGGCGAGCCGTTTGCAGATCTTGTGCGCGAGCATGATCGGCAGCGGCATCAGCTCGGCGGTCTCGTTCGTCGCGTAGCCGAACATCATTCCCTGGTCGCCGGCGCCGACAGCGTCCAGCGGATCGTCGTCGCCCGGATCGTGCTGCACCTCGTACGACGTGTCGACGCCCAGCGCGATGTCAGGCGACTGTGGATCGATCGCGACGACAACGCCGCACGTGTTCGCGTCGAAGCCAAACGCGGAGTCCGTGTAGCCGATGCCGCGGATCGTCTCGCGCACGACGTTGGAGACGTCCACGTACGTGTTCGTCGTGATCTCGCCTGCGACCACGACGAGGCCGGTCGTGATCAGCGTCTCGCACGCGCAGCGACCCTCGGGATCGTCGCGCAGCACTGCGTCGAGGACCGCGTCCGAGACCTGGTCGGCGATCTTGTCCGGGTGCCCTTCGGTGACCGACTCGGACGTGAAGAGGAACTCGCGGGACGTCACGCGGCGCAGGGTATCGGACTAGCGAACCTGGAGCAGCAGCGAGAACTTCGCAACTCCGCCCGAGCTCGTCGCGTACGCGAGGAAGCTCTGGAGTGGAGCGAGGTTCTGAGAGACTTCCGGCGGGAGCGGGCTCCCCGCGGTCTGCGCGAATCCTTCGAGCACCGGGATCGTGTCCTTGATGTTCACGTAGACGAACCCTGCGGTCTCGCTGGGCAGGCCGGCAGCGTCCTTCGCCTTCGTGAAGACCGGATCGCCGGTGATCGACGACCCGCCGGATGCGGTGAAGGGCGCGCTCGAGTCGCTGATCACCAGGTTGCCGCCGGAGAGGCCGTAGTAAAGCGCGACCGGTCCAAGGTTGAGCTTCTTGATCGTCCCGGCCGCATTCGCCGTGGTCAAGCTGGTGTGGAGGGCGATCGCGAGCCGCGCCGCGAGCTTGTTGAGCGTTCCGAGCGCGTTCGTAGGGTGCGACTCCTGCAGGATGAGCGCGGCTTCCGGGAAGGGGGACCCGGCCCGCACGTAGAGCGCGCCCTCGCCTTCGATCAGTCCGGCGATGTCCGTCAGTCCGACCCCGAGCAGCTGCTGGATCTGGCCGGCCGCCTGGGCGATCGCCGGGTTCTGCTCGAGTTGCTGCGTCAGCTGCGCGCTGCCGTGGAAGGAGACGACTGCGAGTGAGCCGGACGGCACCTTCGAGAGCAGCGACGCTTTGAAGTTCTGACCGGCGGACTGGCCCGTCTTCACCGCACCTTCGAGCTTCGCGGAGTCCGACTGCGACGACAGCGCGAGCGCGAGCCACTGCAGCTGCCCAGACGGCAGCGCACCGAGCTGTGGCACAGCCTGCTGCACGAGCGGGAGCGCCTTCGCTCCGTTCAAGTAAGCAGTCACGTTCGCCTCACCCGGGAGGCCGGCCGTTGCGTCTTTGAACGACGAGTCGTTCGCGAGCGTCGCCTTGTCGGCTTGATCCTTGAACGCAGCGAGCGCCACCTGAGTGTCGCTGAACACGGTCCAGCCGTTCACTTCGATGTGCGCGGCGGGAGTGCTGCCGCGCTCGATCGCGGCGTCGAACTTCTTCGCGTCCGTCGGCTGCGTCATAGCGACGAGCTGCGGCGAGCCCGTGCCGGTCGCGACGAAGACGAAGTCGAGCTCGGGCCCGAGCAGGGGCCGGATGCCGGTGTTGAAGTCGACGCCCATGCTCGAGAGCCCGGCGTTGATCTGCGCGAGCAGCTTGTCGCGAATGGGGAACTTCTTCAGCAGCGCATCGGCCTTGTGCCACTGGTCCGAGCCCTCGTCCGTGTTCACCGACACGAACGCAAGGACGTCCGCGGGCGCAATCGTTGCGCCCGACGCACCGCCCGCTGCCGAGCCTGACTTCGACCCGCCGCAGCCTGCAACGAACAGCGCGAGCACAGCGAGGGCGGCGAAGCTCTTGCGCACGCCCAAATCCTACTCTTCCGTCGGCCGTCGACCCATCAGGCCTTCGACGAGCGCGCTCAGCTCGACGTGCCCTTCGAGCACGGCGCAGACGCCTTCCGTGATCGGCAGCTCGATCCCGAGGCGATGCGAGAGGTCGCGCAGGACCGGCGCGGTCGTAAGGCCTTCGACCGTCTGCCCGATCGCCGCGATCGCCTCGTCCGGGGTCGCGCCGCGCGCGATCAGCTCACCGGCGCGCCGGTTGCGCCCGTGCGGCGACTCGCACGTGACGATCAGATCGCCCATCCCGGCGAGTCCGGAAAACGTCTCCGGCCGGCCGCCGCACGCCTCGCCGAGCCGCGCCATCTCGACGAGGCCGCGCGTGATCAGCGCCGCCTTCGCGTTGTCCCCGAGCCGGAGCCCGTCGACGCCGCCGGCCGCGAGCGCGATCACGTTCTTCGCCGCCGCGCACAGCTCGACGCCGGTGACGTCCGGATTGACGTAGACGCGGAAGACGACAGAGTTGACCGCGTGCTGGAGCGTCTCGGCGAGCTCCTCGTCTTCGGACGCGATCACGGCCGCCGTCGGCAGGCCGGCGGCGATCTCCTCGCAGATGTTCGGCCCCGAGAGGACGGCGACAGGCCGGCCGGTGACTAGCGTGGACAGGCGGTTTCCCGTCGCCGGATCGAGCCCCTTGGTGAGGGAAAGGATCGGCGAGGTTCCGGGGAGCGAGCGCGCGACGTCAGCGAACGCTTTCGACGGGATCGCGAGCACGACGAGCTCGGCGTCCGCGAGCGGCGCCTCGTCGCCCGGGGCCGCGGCGACGTCGCTGAGGTCGACCTCGGGGCGGTAGCGCGGGTTGCGACCCGTCTCGCGAATCGCGCGCGCCTGCTCGTGGTCGCGGCACGCGAGCGTCACTTCGTGACCACGGTCGGCGAGCAGACGCGAGAACGCCGTCCCCCACGAGCCGCAGCCGACAACGACCACATTCATTCCGGACATCTCTGACTTAGTGGCTCAGAGCCACTAACTCGTGCCCGGCGCACCGTTGAGCCAGGCACATGAGCTTGTGGCTCAGAGCCACAAGCTCCGGCGGGGCCGTTTGTCACACGTCCCTTCATCCGCGCCGCACGAAATCGATTGCCACCGGCACACCTTCTAGTTCGAAGCGGTCACGCAACTTGTTCTCCACCCAATAGCCGTAGTCGCGGGTCACGAGACCGGGATCGTTCACAAAGAAGCGGAAGCGCGGCGGCCGCTGGTGGACCTGCGTGCCGTACAGGAGATTGAGCCGGCGTCCGTTCCGCGTCGGTCCCTCCCGCTCGTCGCGTAGTTCACCGAGGAAGCGGTTCAGCTCCGGGGTCGGGATGCGCGCGACGTGCTTCGCGTACTGCTCCTCGATCTTGTCGAGAAGCCGCTGCACGCCGCGACCGGTCGTCGCCGAGACGGCGATCAGCGGCGGGCGCTGCCGCAGGCGCGTCTCGAGACGCGGGCGCACGTCCTCGATGCCGACGACGCCGATGTCCCATTTCGAGAGGACGACGATCGTCGAGCACATCGCCTTGCGCGCGACGTCGGCCACGGCGAGATCCTGGTCGACGACGCCTTCGGAAACGTCGATCAGCACGAGTGCGACGTCCGCACGCTCCGCGGCCTCGAGCGCGCGCAGCTCCGAGTAGTACTCGATCCCCTGCCGCTGCCGCCGCTTGCGCCGCATGCCGGCCGTGTCGACGAGCACGAACGTCGTGTCGCCGCGCTTCAGCACGGTGTCGATCGAATCGCGCGTCGTGCCGGGATGCTCCGAGACGATCACGCGCTCCTGTCCGAGGATCGCGTTCAGCAGCGACGACTTGCCGACGTTCGGGCGGCCCAGAATCGCGACCCGGATCGCCTCCTCGCCGACCGGCGTGCGCCCCTCACCCGGGAGCCGTTCGAGAATCTCATCGAGCAGGTCGCCGGTGCCGTAACCGTGCAAAGCCGAGACCGGAACCGGGTTGCCGAGCCCGAGCCGCGACAGCTCGTACGCGTGCGCCTCTCGCGACGGATCGTCGATCTTGTTCGCGAGCACGAGCACCTGCGTGTGCGAGCGACGCAGGATCTCTGCGATCTCCTCGTCCCCGGGCGTGATGCCGGCCTTTGCGTCGAGCACGAACAGCACGAGGTCGGCTTCCTCGACCGCCGCGCGCGCCTGCTCGACAACCGAGCGGGTGATCGGCGTCTCGTCAGCGAGGTCGACGCCGCCGGTGTCGATCAGTAGGAAGCGCTTGCCGTTCCACTCGCAGACGAGCTCCTTGCGATCGCGCGTGACTCCGGGCGTCTCGTGCACGACGGCCGCGCGCGTGCCGGTCAGCCTGTTGACGAGCGTCGACTTGCCGACGTTCGGGAAGCCGACGATCGCGACGGTTCCGACAAGGTCCTGGCTCATGCCGGTACCCGGTACGTGCCAGGTATGGCAGGGGCGCTCGGACATGTCCCGAAGGTGAAAAAGCCCTTCCGCAAGCCGGGTTCGGCGTACGCGTGAACCCGGTACGTGCCAGGTACGTGCCAGGTATCGGTTCTCACGGCGGTGTGACTCCGCGGGGGCGTCCCTGCGCGTGAACGCCCGCGAGCCAGTCGAACAGGCGGTGGATCGTGTGCTCGATCTCCGCGGTCGCCTCCCTGTAACCGCGGCTGTTCTTCGGGAGCGTGCCGAAGTCGATCGGATGCCCGACCGCGATCGAGCAGGGCGCGAAGTTGCCGATCTTCCAGAACTGCGTCCCGTAGATCGCAACAGGGACGACCGGGGCCTCTTCCTGGATCGCCACCATGGCAGCGCCGGGCTGCGCCTTTTCCGGCCGTCCGTGGCGCTGGCGCGTGCCTTCGACGAAGACGCCGAGGGCGCGGCCGTCGCGAACGGCCTGCCGCATCAGCCGCACGGCCTCGCGGTCGGACTCGCCGCGTCGGACGCCGAGCGTGCCGTGCCAGCGGACGAATCGCCCGAGCAGCGGAAAGCGCAGTGCCTCGATCTTCGCGACGTAGTTGATCGTGCGCGGCCACAGCGCGCCGACGAGCGGGATGTCGATCCAGTGCAGGTGATTGATCGCCACGACGTTGCCACCCGTGAGCGGGACGCGCTCGATCCCGTAGGCGCGTGCACGCGTGAGGATGCGCGCCGGGATTCCCATGTAGACGCGCCCGAGCGTCCAGGCGAAGTCGCCGTAGTTCATGCCTTAAGCCGGCTGGCGCGCGCGGCTGACGAGCTCGACGATCCGGTCGACGACAACGTCGACCTCCAGGTCCGTCGTGTCGATCTGCTGCGCGTCCTCTGCGGGACGCATGCGCGCCGCGTCGCTCTCGTCGCGCAGCCGGAGGTCGGTTGCAAGGGCGTCGCCCCCGATCTCCGGCCGCTCGGCACGCCGCCTCTCCGCACGGATCTGGGCATCGGCGATGAGGTACACCTTCACCTCCGCGTTCGGTGCTACGACGGTGCCGATGTCGCGACCTTCGATCACGACGTCGCCCTCGGCGCCGAGCTCGCGTTGTCGCTCGCGCATCACCTGGCGCACTTCTGGGTGCCGCGCGACGACGGGTACGAGCCGATCGATGCGCGCCTGCCGGATTGCCGCGGTGACGTCCGTGTCGTCGATCCACACTCGTCCGCGCTCGTCGAATGTGACGGGGAACGCGCGGGCGAGCGAGCCGAGCGCCGGGCCGTCACTGAGGTCGAGCGAGCGGCCGAGCCCGAGGTACGTGAGCGCGCGGTACATCGCGCCGGTGTCGAGGTAGCGGAAGCCGAGCCGCTCGGCGAGCTGCTTCGCAACGGTGCTCTTGCCCGCGCCCGCGGGACCGTCGATCGCCACGATCATCGTCTCGTCACCGACTCCAGGAGGTCGAAAAACCCGGGGAAGCTTATAGCGACCGCCTCCGCGTCCCCGACCTCGACGCCCTCGCGTGAGACGAGCCCGGCAACCGCGCCGAGCATCGCCAGTCTGTGGTCCCCGGCAGAGCTCATTCCCCCACCCTTAGGGCGGGTGGGAACACCCCTCACCCCGAAGCCATCATCGCGCTCCGCAATGTGAATGCCAAGTGTCTTCAGCGAACTTGTCACCGTTGCGATGCGATCTGACTCTTTGGCGCGCAACTCTTGCGCGCCTTCGACAACGCTCTCGCCACGCGCCATCCCCGCTGCGAGGGCAAACAACGGCAGCTCGTCTATCAGCTGAGGCACTTCCCGCGCAGTGATCGTCGTTGCGACGAGCTCCGCCGACCGCACGTCGAGATCGCCCGCCGGCTCGCCGGCCAGCTCGCGTCTGTTGAAGACCGTGATCCGCGCGCCCATCCGCTCGAGCGCCCCGAGTAGTCCGGTGCGCGTCGGGTTCAGGTTCACGCCGTGGATGCGCAGCTCGGAGCCGGAGAGCAGCGTCGCGGCGACGATCAGCGGCGCAGCCGAAGAAAAGTCCCCGGGGAGCTCGAGTGAAAGCGGCTCGAGACGCTCGACCGGCCACACGCTCGCCTGCCGCGGACTCGACTCCACGCGCGCGCCCATGGCGCGCAGGATCCGTTCGGTGTGATCGCGCGTCGGCGCCCCGCGCTCGACGACGACCGTCGGCCCCTGGTCCGCGTACAGCCCCGCAAGCAGGACGCACGACTTCACCTGCGCGCTCGCGACCGGCAACTCGTACGAGATCGGGTGCAGTTTCGCACCCTCGATCACGACCGGAGCGCCGCCGTCGGTCGTCTCGACGCGCGCGCCCATCTTGCGCAGCGGCTCCGCGATCCGCTCGTGCGGCCGGCGCGACAGCGACTCGTCGCCGACCAGCTCGAAGCGCTTGCCGTCCTGGCCCGCGAGGATGCCCGCGATCAGCCGCAGCAGGGTGCCCGCGTTGCCGCAGTCGATCGGCCGGTCCCGCTGCTCGAGTCCGTGCAAACCGACCCCGCGCACGCGCACCCGGTCGACGTCGTCCTCCGTGACCTCGACCCCGAGCGTGCGCAGCGCGCCGATCGTCGACTCGGTGTCGCCCGCGCGGCCGAAGTTGCGGATGTCCGACTCGCCGTCTGCGATCGCGCCCAGCAGGAGCGCTCGGTGCGAGATCGACTTCACGCCCGGGACCGCGACGTCTCCGACGAGCGCCGCAGCGGGCTCAATCTTCATGCGCGTCCCCAAGCACCGGCGCGACGACGACTCCGTAGCCCTGCGCCTCGAGCAGCGTCGCCGCGCGCTCGGCTTCGCCGGCACCCGCGACAAGAAGCGTGAGCGTGCCGCCGCGCTCCGCGGAGACGTGACGCAGCTCGAAGTCCTCGATGTTGATCCGCTCGGCGCCGAGTGCCTGCGTGATCCCGGCGAGCACGCCGGGACGATCGGGGACGTGCACGCGGAGCCGGTGCAGGTCGCCGGGATCGGGATACGCGTCGGCGAGCATCCCGCGCCGGTTGGTCGCGGCCTCTCCGATCCAGCGCGCGAGGAAGCCGGCGTCGCCCGCGTCGAGCGCCGCCTCGACCTGCTCGATGCGCCGACGGTGCTCCTCGAGCGCGTCGCGCAGCGCTTCGGCATTGTCGAGGAAGATGTCGACCCAGATGCGCGGGTTCGCGCCCGCGACGCGCGTCATGTCGCGCAGCGAGCCGCCGGCGGCCGCGAGTGGATCGTGTCCCTCGACGCGCGTTGCGCCCGCTTGGTTCAGCAACACGTTCGCGAGCACGTGCGGCAGGTGCGACGTCAGCGCGACGAGCCGATCGTGCGCGCCGGGATCGATCGCGACCGGAACCGCACCGAGCGACGTGACGAACCCGTGCAGCGCGCGATAGCGGTCGGGATGCGTCGCCGCGATCGGCGTCAGGAACCACGTCGCGTCGTGGAAGATCTCCGGAGTCGCGTGCGCCGGACCGCGCGCCTCGGAGCCGCAGACTGGATGCCCGCCGACGAAGCGCGGATCACCGCCGGCCGCGTCGACGACGGCGCTCTTCGTCGAGCCGACGTCCGTCACAGTTGCGTCGCCGCCCGACTCGAGCACGTCGCGCACCTTGCCCGGAAGCTGCGCGACGGGCACGGCGACGACGACGAGCTCGGCGTCGAGGTCCGGCGTAACCTCGTCGATCGCGCCGCGCTCGAGCGCGGCCGACGCGATCTCAGGTTCCGCGTCGAAGCCCGTGACGCGTTCGACGCCGGCGCGCTTCGCTGCGAGCCCGATCGAGGCGCCGATCAGCCCCGTGCCGATGATCGCCAGGCGCCGTATAGCCACGGTGGCTCGGCCGCTCAGATCGCGGCGGCTCTCGCGCGCGAAAAGCAAGCCATGGAAGGACGCAGGGAGCGGGCGTGCCGGTGGCACGTCCGCGACTGAGGACGCCCCAGGGCGCCGCTTTGCAGCCGCGAGAGACCGGCGTATCTGGGCGGTCGAGTCACTTACCCGATCACCCTTCCCATCAAAGACGACAAGGCACGGATCTCGTCCGCGAAATGCGGGAAGTCGTGCACCGGGATCTGCTGCGCCGCATCGCACAGCGCGTGCTCCGGCTCGGGATGCACCTCGACGATGATTCCGTCCGCGCCGGCTGCAACGGCGGCGCGCGCCAGCGGCAGGACGAGGTCGCGCCGACCGGCCGCGTGCGACGGGTCGACGATCACCGGCAAATGCGTCTCCTGTTTCAGAACCGGGATCGCACCGATGTCGAGCGTGAAGCGCGTCGCCGTCTCGAATGTCTTGATCCCGCGCTCGCAGAGGATCACCTGAGAGTTCCCTTCACGGACGACGTACTCAGCCGCCATCAAGAGCTCCTCGATCGACGCCGAGATGCCGCGCTTCAGCAGCACCGGCTTGCGCGCGCGGCCGACCTCGGACAGCAACGAGAAGTTCTGCATGTTGCGCGCACCGATCTGGATCACGTCCGCCGCGTCGACGACCGCGTCGACGTGGCGCGGATCCATGAGCTCGGTCACCAAAGGCAGGCCGGTCTCCTCGCGCGCCTCCTCGAGGATCTTCAACCCCTCGAGCCCGAGCCCCTGGAACGTGTACGGCGACGTGCGCGGCTTGAACGCGCCGCCGCGCAGCATCGTCACACCTTCGGCGTTCACCGCGCGCGCAGTCACCAGCGTCTGCTCGCGGTACTCGACCGTGCACGGCCCGGCGATGAAGCCGAAGTAGCCGTCGCCGATCCGTCGCCCGCGCACCTCGATCACCGTCGGATCCGGCGAGATCTCCCGCGAGACGAGCTTGTACGGCTTGAGGATCGGCAGCACCTGCTCCACGCCCGGGTAGCCCTCGAGCGGCAGCGCCGCGAGATGCTCGCGCTCGCCGATCACGCCGATGATCGTCGCCTGCTTCCCCGGCGTCACGTGGGCCTGCGCGCCCGCCTCCTCGAGCCGCGCGACGACCTCGTCCACCTGCTCGGGGGTCGCGTGGGCGCTCATCACGATCATGAGCTCTGGGGAGCCGACGGTTGCCATTCCCTAAAGTCTAGGTATCCTCGGAGTAATGACTTCCGCCGATCGCATCCGCACTTCAGAGAGTTGGCGCTGGTCGTGGCGCCGCGGGCGTGGCGGGAGCCTGCGCGGCTAACCCGTCCGCTCGCTTTTCAAGTCTCGTCCCTTTCCTGACACTGGAGTCACGACCATGCGCATCTTCAGCGGCATCCAACCCACAGGCCAGAAGCACCTCGGCAACTACTCCGGGGGCTTCCGGCAGTACGTCGCCACGCAGGAGGAGGGCGAGGCCTTCTTCTGCATCGTCGACCTGCACTCGATCACCGTCGAGTACGATCCCGAAGATCTGCGCCACTCGACGCTCGACCTCGCGGCGATGCTCTTCGCCGTCGGGCTCGATCCCGACCGCTCGACGATCTTCGTGCAGAGTCATGTCACCGCGCACGCCGAGGCGGCTTGGCTGCTCTCGGCCGTGACGAGCTACGGGCAGCTGGGACGGATGACGCAGTTCAAGGAGAAGGGCGACAAGCAGGAATTCGTCTCGGCTGGACTCTTCACGTATCCCGTGCTGATGGCGGGCGACATCCTCCTGTACCAGACCGACCTCGTGCCGATCGGGGACGACCAGCGGCAGCACCTCGAGCTCTCGCGCGACGTCGCCGAGCGGTTCAACTCGCGCTTCGGCGAGACGTTTCGCGTGCCGGAAGGCCGCTACCCGACGACTGGCGCGCGGATCATGGACCTGCAGGAGCCGATGAACAAGATGGCGACGACCGGCGGCACCGCGCAGGGAACCGTGCTGATCGCCGACCCGCCGGACGTGATCCGCAAGAAGTTCAAGACGGCGGTCACGGATTCCGGAACGGACGTGCGTCACGACCGGGACGAAAAGCCGGGCGTGTCGAACCTGATCGAGATCATGTCGGTGGCGACCGGCGACTCGATTCCGGACATCGAAGCGCGCTACGACGGCGGCGGTTACGGGCAGTTCAAGGAGGACGTCGCAGAGGCCGTCGTCGCGCTGCTCGCTCCGATCCGCGAGCGCTACGAGAGGCTTCGTGCGGACGAGCGCGAGCTGCAGCGACTGCTGGCAGTCGGCGCCGAGAAGGCGCGCAAGGAGTCCCACCCAACGCTCGAGCGGATGTACGACGTGATGGGCTTCGTCAAGCTGGCGAACGGCAGGCACTTCGGCGCAGCGCGCCCACGCGGCCTGTAGACCTCGGGGTAGGCAGAGCGTTAGGGTCTCCACGGCACCTGCGGCCGGCGAAAGTCGGACGCTCGAAACCGAGGGGAGAGCCAATGCACAGAGGGAGGATTCTCGTACCGGTCGCGCTGGCGCTGACTGCGGCCGCGCTGATCGTCGGAACACAGCTTGCGTCCGCGCGTACGGACGGCTCGACCCGCACAGCGGCGGCGGGCTGCCAGCTCAACAGCCGCGTGGGCGCGATCAAGCATGTGGTCTATCTGCAGTTCGACAACACGCACTACATGCGCGACAACTCGAGCGTCGCGTCCGACTTGGAGCAGATGCCGCATCTGCTGAACTTCCTCACAACGAACGGGACGCTGTTCACGAACGACCACACGATCCTGATCTCGCACACCGCGGGCGGGATCCTGTCGACCCAGACCGGCCTCTATCCGGACCGGCACGGGATCGGCGTCTCGAACAGCTACTTCTACTTCCCGCCGAGCAAGATCCCGGCGTTCAGCACGGCGTTCAAGTACTGGACGGATCTGGTGGACGATTCGACCGGCGTACGCGATCCGCTGGCGAACATGGTCACGGACGGGCAGAAGACCACGCCCGCGCCGTGGGTCCCGTTCACGCGGGCGGGCTGCGACTTCGGCGCGATCTCGCTCGCGAACATCGAGCTCGAGAACACGGGCACGGGCCCGTTCGGCGACATGTCGGAGGTCTTCGGCACCGGCTCGCCGGAGTGGAACGAGGCGGTCGCCTCGAACGCCGCCCCGTCTGGCACTGCCGCCCGCGCCAAGGCGCTGACCGACTTCGTCGGCATCGCCGTCCACTGCGCCAACGGCGGCGGCATCTGCAACCAGAACGCGCAGACCCTCGCCAACTCGCGTCCCGACAGGCTCCCGGACGAGCCCGGCGGCTACCTCGGCTACCAGGGACTGTTCGGGGCGAAGTACGTCAACCCCGCGATCACCGGCGGCAACACCTGCGTGAACAACACGGAAGGCCAGCCGGTCACCGACCCGTTCGGTCAGTGCGGCTTCCCCGGCTTCGACGGCGCGTTCGCGAAGAACACGCTCGGCTACCTGGCGCAGATGCAGGAGGCCGGGATCCCGATCACCTGGGGCTACATCTCCGACGCTCACGACAACCACACGTCGGCGTTCCCGGCGCCGTTCAACCCCAACTTCCCGCGCGCTTCAGGGCCGGGCGAGGCTGACTACCAGGCGCAGTTGAAGGCCTACGACGACGCCTTCGCCGCGTTCTTCGCACGGCTGAAGGCGGATGGGATCGACCAGAGCAACACGCTCTTCATGGTCACCGTCGACGAGGGCGACAAGTACGCCGGCGGCATCGGGATTCCGCAGCCGGACGGCTCGCTTGGGTACTCGCACATGAACTGCTCTTGGACGACGACACCGGCCTGTCCCTCGAACCAGATCGGCGAGGTGAACCTCAACATCAGGCCGAAGCTGCCCGCGGGAACTCCGGCGTTCTCCATCCACAATGACTCGGCGCCGACCTTCTACGTCAACGGTCAGCCGGGTCGCACCGACCCGACGCTGCGTAAGCTGGAACGCGACGTCTTCGGGCTGAACGCGATCGATCCGTACGTCAGCTCCGACCCGGCGCCGGTGTTCGTCCGCATGGCCGACCCGGTCGAGGAGAAGACGCTGCACATGCAGAACAGCGATCCGAACCGGACGCCGAGCTTCACCGCGTTCGGCGATCCGAACTACTTCATCACCGCATCGGGCAGCGGGCCTTCCTGCGGCAGCAATCCGTGCATCGACTACCACTTCGCGTGGAGCCACGGCGACATCCAGCCGGTAATCGGCACGACGTGGATGGGCATCGCCGGCCCAGGTCTGCAGCAAGGCGGGATCGACTCTACGACGTGGACCGACCACACGAACGTGCGACCGACGATGCTCACCTTGCTCGGCCTGCACGACGACTACGTCCTGGACGGGCGCGTCCTGATCGAGGCGCTCGAGACCCAGGCGACGCCGCAGACGCTGATCGCGCACCGCGAGACGCTTCGGCGGCTCGGCGACGTCTACGAGCAGGTCAACGCACCGTTCGGGCAGTTCGCGACGGACACTCTTACGGCGTCGACCGCCGCGATCAAGTCGACCGACGAG
>WNEY01002582.1_pt1 | contig 13302 bp, 12 predicted proteins | sample 5400531 | NCBI WGS metagenome assembly WNEY01 (sample SAMN13153338, study PRJNA577476) | soil metagenome | isolation source: 200 cm saprolite under Douglas fir tree site 1 | place: USA:California | collected 2015-04-18
AGCCAGCGCGATCTCCCGCTCGGCAACCTTGCCGGCTCCGGTGCCGTTACTCCAGCCGTACGCTGACTCCCACCGGATCAGCTGCGGTACGGCGCGCTCGGCGAAGCGGGCGAAGCCGTGCTCCGCCAGTACCGTCTCCCACAGCGCCGAGACAGCATCAGAAAGCACGAACTTCGCCGCCTCCAGCGGATCCTCGGACCGGAAACTGCCCTCAGCATGCCGGGCGAGGTCGATCATCAGCTCCATGGCCCGCTCGCCCGGGGCGGTGTCCTCAGCGTGCAGCGCCAGCTGAGCGTCTGTGGCGAGCTGCCGGAACCTCACCCGCCATTTCGTCCGCTCGGTACGCGATACCCGGCGGTCACCGGCGATATACGCGCCTGACCTGGCCAGCTCCACGAACTGGGTGACCTCCGCGAGCACGAGCGCCGGATCCGACGGTGCGGCGGCATCCTGCTTGCGCCGCTCCCGCTCTGGCGGGTCCAGTTCTCCCTCGATCCGCTCCCGCGCCGCCGCCGTGCCGCGCCAGTACAGGTTCCAGAGGATCTTGCCGCGCTGCTCGGCGTCCAGCGGCGCGAGCCGGGCGAAGAACTCTTCCCGGCTCATCCGGTTCTGCGCCATGGCACCCGATCGTAGCGGCCGACGCCGACGTCTCCGCGGAAACGCGAGGCAGGGCGCCGTCGGCGGTGACGACCTCGACCGCCAGCAGGTTGTCGATGGTCAGTCCGTCCTTTCCCATCAGCCAGGCTTCCCCGCCGCCCAGGGTCAGCCCGGCGATGCCCGTGCTCGAGACCAGTGCCGGCTCCTGCCACTTCGCATCCAGCACCTCACGGTCGGTCAGCCGGACCAGGATCGGGCACAGCTACCCGCTATATGTATAGAGTTACCGCGGCAAGGGAGCGCTGCCGGTACGGATGATGCACCCAAAGCCCTTGTCGCCCTAACTCTTGTTATGTAGAGTTAGGGTTCCGAGGGCCCCTCGCCGACCACCGCGACTCAGCCGGCCCCACGATGCGGCGAATGCCGTCGCGGCTGGAGTGGTGAGATGGTTGTCCTGCTCGCGGTCGTCGTGATCGGCGGCCTGGTGTGGCTGGCATGGCTTAAGCGCGGCGGCACGCGCACGGACGGCGCCGGGCCGGGTTTCCCTGACCGCCCGCTCGGCGGAAAGCGGGTCTCTCCCCCGCTGATGGCACAGGGACGGATCGACGTCCGCGGGCTGACGAAGGAATACCGCGGCGTCAGGGCCGTCGATGACTTGTCGTTCATTGTGGAACCGGGCAGGGTAACCGGGTTCCTCGGCCCGTACGGTGCGGGGAAGACGACGACATTGCGGATACTGCTCGATCTGGTCGAGCCGACCGCGGGAACGGCCACCATCGGCGGCGTCCGCTATGCCGACCTGGATCAGCCGATCCGGCGCGTCGGCGCGGTCCTCGAGGCAGGCGCGGCGCATAAGGACCGCACCGGGCGCGATCACTTGCGTATCGTCTGTCAGTCCGCGGGCATCCCGCTGGCGCGGGCGGACGAGGTGCTTGAGCTTGTCGGGCTCGGCGTAGCCGCTAACCGGACGTTCCGCGGCTACTCCCTCGGCATGCGCCAGCGTCTCGGCGTCGCGGCGGCGCTGCTCGGGGACCCGCAGGTGCTGATCCTCGACGAGCCGGCCAACGGGCTGGACCCGGAGGGTATCCGGTGGATGCGCGACCTGCTCAGGACCCTGGCCACGCAGGGCCGGACGGTCCTGGTGTCCAGCCACCTGCTCGGGGAGATGGCACAGCTCGCAGACGACCTGGTCATCGTCGCGGCCGGACGGCTGACCGCCCAGGGAACGGTGGCGTCCGTGATCGGTTCAATGACGTACCTGAGCCGGACCCTGGTGCGCACTCCCGAACTGGAAAAGCTCGCGGCCGTGCTCGGCAGCGACGCGGTTGTAACACCGGCCGGCGATGGAGGCGCGTACGTCACCGGGGCGGACGCGGTCGCGATCGGCGACGCCGCGCTGCGGGCGGGTGTCGCCATCCATCAGCTGGTCACGCAGCTCCCTGACCTGGAAGCCGCGTTCCTCGAGCTCACCGCGGGAAAGGCGGCGATCCGATGACAGCGCTGCTTGACAGCGCCGCCCTGGACCAGGCCGACGACACCGGGACCACGCTGGCTCGCCTGCTCAGGGCCGAGTTCATGAAGATCCGCACCACGAGCACCGGGTGGCTCTTTCTCACCGGTTTCATCGTGTTCACGGCGCTGGCGCTCACGATAAACGGGTTCGGCAATCACTATCAGCTTTACCCGCAGCAGGGCCTCGTCAGCCGGGCGCAGGCCCTCGCGCAGGCGGCGCAGGCCCGCTCTCCCGTGGGCGTGGCCGCGATGGCCGCCAGCATGATGACCTCGGGGCAGCGCGTCGGCGTCCTGTTCGCGCTGCTCCTCGGCGTGCTGGTCGTGACGAGTGAATTCGCGAACCAGACGGCGGCCGTGACGTTCGTGACCGTTCCGCGCCGGGCCACGGTCATCACGGCCAAGGTGGCTGCCGCGTCCTGCTGCGGAGCGCTGTTCTGGCTGGTGGGCACGGTCATCGCCGCGGTGACCACGCCGCTGTTCCTGTACAGCCAGCACGTCAGCACGTCACTAGCCGGATGGATCATGGCCCGTTCGGTGCTGCTGAACCTGCTCGCGTTCGTCGCCTGGGGCGTCTTCGGGCTCGGTCTTGGCGCGGTGCTGCGCAGCCAGGCCGCTGCCCTCGTCGCCGCGATAGTCGTGTACGCGGGCAGTTTCGGCGCCGAACTCTTCTTCAGCGTGCTCTACAACTTCTACCATCATGCCTGGATCCTCGGGGCGCCGGTCATCGACCCGCGGTCGCCTCCGAGGTCATGATCACAGCCGGGCCGGCATTCCCGTACGCCCCGCCCGCGTGGGTCGGCGGGGTCATCATGATCGGATACACAGTAGCTCTCGTCGCTGGCGGAATCGCCCTGACCAAGCGGCGCGACGTGATCTGACTGGGTCGCACGAGCGCTGGACCGGCCCGCTGACGCCCGCGTCTCCATCAAGGTGCGTGCGGGACTGTCGCTAATCACCCTGGCACGGATCGTGTACCTGTACGCGCTGCGCGCGCCGCGGGGAGGCCTGTCACCGCGATGATCAGGTTTCTGACCGCACTGGGTAACGAGGTCCGCAGGGGGCTATGGTCGCCTGGTCCGAACGCCTGCAGATCCTGAGCCCGTTGCGGCCGGCCTCCCAGTGGCTGCGGTCTAGCCGTGCGCACCGGCCTGTTCCACCACCCGTCGGATGGCCTCTGCCGGCGGCGCCCCTGCGGGCCGCCCGGTCGCGTCCCGGTAGAGCCGGCACGCCAGGCCCGGTACCTGGCCCGGCACGGCGAACGGATCCGCGCCATTGATCAACAGGGTCGGCGAGCCGCACATCCCCGCCTGCGCTGCCTCCCGTTCGTCGGCGACCTCGCGGCGCCGCACTACCGCACCCGGATGGCCGGCCAGCGCGGCCTCGAGCCGTGCCTCGAACACGGCAGCGTTCGGGCAATCCGGGACGGTCAGCAGGATCAGCTCCATGAATCAAGCTCCTCACCCAAAGCCTGACCCCACGCTAAACCTTCCCATCAAGTGGAAAGTCAAGGCGGCATGCTGAGGCGTGCGTCAGCCATCGAAGACCGAGCAATAGCCGTGGCAGTCGGCCGGGTCTTGCGCCGCGGCGCGTACGGCCAGGGCCGCCAGCTGGTCACGGGCGCGGGCGAGCTAGGGACCTCCGGCGCCGGTACGCAACGCGACATGACTGTCTGGCCTGGGAGGATAGACCGATGACGGACCCGAACGAGCTGTGGCGCGGCGGCAGCGCGGAGCGGCAGGCATGCATCCCCGCGCCGCTGCGCGACCTGCACCGCGCGATGGCGTCACGGCGGATACCGCTCTCCAGATAACTCGACTACGTCTACGTAGTACTACGTTATAGTAGTTGGTCGGCGGCGATTCCGGAGAGTATTGGCCTGGAGGACCGGGTGGCGAAGCAGGGCGGGTCGGCGGCCGGGTTGGGGCGCCTGGAGGCCGAGGTGATGGCCGTACTGTGGCGCTCGGATGTGCCACTGCTGGTGCGGGAGGTGGCGGCGGAGCTGAATTCGGACCGCGCGCAGCCGCTGGCATATACGACGGTGATGACGGTGATGTCCCGGCTGGCCGGCAAGGGCCTGCTGAGCAGGTCACGGTCCGGGCGCCGGTTCGTGTATACGCCGGCGGCGGCGGATACCGCCGAGGTCGCCGTCCGCAGCGTGCTGGATGAGTTCGGGGATGCGGCTCTGGCGCGGTTCGTGGAACGAGCGGAGCTGGACCCGGTGTTGCGTGAGCGGCTCCGGCGGCTGATGGAACAGTCATGAGAACGCTGGCGAGACGCGCGGGCGGCGTGCTGGCCTGGCTGGCGGCCGGGGCAGCGGTTGCAGCCCAGGTCGCGGTGGCCGTTCTGGCGGCGGCCGAGATCGCGGTGATGGGATGGCCGTTGCCGACCGCTTTTGACAGCGCCAACGTGATCATCATGCTGGCCGCCACGGCGACCGGAGCAGCCGCCAGCGGGTCCGTCGCGGCGCGCACCGCGGCCGGTTCGCGGGCTCTGCGGACACTGATGCTGGCCGCCAGGCAGCCGGTGCCGCTGGTGGTCCTGGAGGCGGCCGCCGTGCTCGGTATCGCCGACCGGGTGGATGCGGTCGGTACCGGGGAGGCATTCGCCGTCACTTACCGGCTGATCCGGCCCCGGATCCTGGTCAGCACTACCTTGACCGCCGAGCTGACCACCGCCGAGGTTGCCGCCGTGCTCGCCCATGAGCGTGAGCACGTGCGGCACCGGGACCCTTTGCGGATACTGGCCGCCCGGCTGCTCGCCGCGTTCGCTTGGTATGTGCCGGCCGCAAGCTGGCTAGCCAGCCGGATGGTACTGCGCCGCGAGCTGGCCGCCGACCGGGCGGCGGCTCGCGGCACCGGGCGCGGCGTGCTCGCCGGCGCGCTGCTCAAGCTGGCCAGCCTGCCAGCCGGCCCGGCAGCTGCCGCCGCCGGCCCGGCTCCGGATGCGCCTGGGTCGCTGGAAGCCCGGATCGCCCAGCTGGAAGGGGGCCGTACGCCCCCCCTGCGGCTGACCCGGCCCCGCGTACTGGGCACCGCGGGCATCGTGGCCGTGCTGACGGCGGCTGGCGCCTGCTGCGCCGCCCTGTCGCAGCTTTTGCCCGGAGGTATCGCGTGAACAGGTACTGCGTCGGCCCGACTATGGCCGTCGACTGGGGCGAGGGAGAGCTTGCTCCTGCTGACCGGCGGCGGATGACCCTGCGGATCCTCGGCTACTTCCGCCCGTACTGGCGCCCGGGCCTGCTCGTCGTGGCCTGCATCGCGGTACAGGCGGTGCTCGGGCTGGCGCCTGCCATCGTGTTCAGGTCGATGATCGATACCCTCGCCGGCAGGCATCCCTCGATCGCCCGCGTCGGGCTGCTGGTCGGCGCGGGCATCGGTGCGGTCGCCGTGGCCGGGCTGATCGGCGTCGGCCAAGCCTACCTGTCGACCAGGATCAGCGAGGGGATCGTGGCCACGCTGCGCCGCCAGCTGTTCGGCAGGCTGCTGGATCAGCCGATCGGGTTCTTCGTTGACCGTAAAGCCGGTGATCTGCTGTCGCGGATCAACACCGACATCGACGGGATAGACGACGTGGTGACCGACACCGTGTTCGGGCTGGTCTCCAGCGCCCTGACCACGGCGGCCACGCTGGCCCTGATGGTCCGGTTCTCCTGGCAGCTCACGCTGGCCGTGCTGGTGATGATCCCCGCCGTCGCCTTCCCGGCCCGCCGCGCCGGGAAGGCCAGCTACCGGGCGCGGTCGGCGACTCAGCAGCAGCGCGGCCACGCCACTGCCTACCTGCAGGAAATTCTCGGCGTCTCCGGGATCATGCTGGTCAAGGCGTTCGGCCAGGAAGCCGGGGAACGGCGGCGGTTCGCGGCGATGACCGAAGACCTGCGAGCCCTCGAGGTACGCCAGAACCTGATCGGCCAGTGGTTCGGCATGCTGATGTCCACCCTGCAGAACGCCGGCCCGGCCCTGATGATCTTCTTCGGCGGCTGGCTGGTCATCACCGGCCGCGCCACGGTGGGCACGGTGTTCGTGTTCGCTACCGTGCTCGGCCAGCGGCTGGCCGGGGCCGTCACCACCCTGGCCAGCATGCACGTCAATGTCACCGGGTCGCTGGCGCTATTCGGGCGGCTGTTCGCCTACATCGACCGGGTACCGGAGATCGCCGACGACCCTGGCGCCACCGACCTCGGGCAGGTGCGGGGCGCGATCCGGTTCGATCAGGTGAGGTTCAGCTACCCCGGCGCCAGCCGTGCCGCGGTCCGCGACCTGACCGTGGACATCGAACCGGGCCAGCTGGTCGCGCTGGTCGGCCCTACCGGAGCGGGGAAGACCACGATCACTCACCTGGTGGCCCGCTTCTACGACCCGCAGCAGGGGCAGATCCTGCTTGATGGCACCGACCTGCGCCGCATCACCCGGGCCTCGCTGGCCCGCCAGCTCGGCATCGTGTTTCAGGACACCTTCTTGTTCCACGCCTCGATCGCCGAGAACCTCCGCTACGCCCGCCCCGGCGCCAGCGACGCGGAGCTGGCCGCCGCCGCCAGGGCCGCGCACCTGCACGACTTCATCTGCTCGCTGCCTGCCGGTTATGACACAACCGTCGGGGAGCGCGGCCACCGCCTGTCCGGCGGGGAGAAACAGCGGCTGGCGATCGCCCGCGTCATCCTGCGCGACCCGCGGATCGTGATCCTGGACGAGGCCACCTCCCATCTGGACAGCGTCTCTGAGCAGCACATCCAGGCCGCCCTGCGCCCGCTGCTGCGCGGCCGCACCAGCCTGGTGATCGCGCACCGGCTGTCCACCATCCTGGCCGCGGATACGATCCTGGTCTTCGACCAGGGTTGCCTGGTGGCCCGGGGCACCCATGGCGGGCTCCTGGCCGCTGGCGGGCTGTACGCCGAGCTGTACCACCGCCAGTTCCGCACCCAGCACGCACCCGACGACGCCGGACCGCAGTCCGTTCCGGCTGAAGGTCAACCCCTGCCGCGGCCAACGGCGACGACCGCCAGACCGTGGGAGATGCGGATGATCTTACGGTCTTCGGTCGTACCGCCCCCTTCCCGTACGCGCGAACTACGGTGGAAAGGTGGACGACCCAGAAGTCGTCGCGGCGATCGCGGCAGGCGAACTGGACGGGCTCGCCGCGGCCCTCGATAAGTACGCGGCATCCCTATACGAGTACTGCTACTCGATGGCACCTGAGGTCGCGGCCGACGCGGTACAGGACACGTTCATCATCGCCTGGTCCAAGCTGGGCGGGCTCCGCGACCCGGGCAAGCTCCATCCCTGGCTGCAGGCGGTCGCGGGCAACGAGTGCTTCCGGCGGACGCTGGCCGACAGCGTGACCGACTCTCACGCCGACGTCCCGCCAGAGGCAACGCCCCCACCCGAGACGACGCTGCCGCCGGGACTTCCGGGGCAGATACTCAGTGCCTGCGCCGACAACACGCCCGCCGGGCGCGCGCAACGGACCAGCGTGACGCACCGGGCCGGGCCGTTCGGGTACGACGGTTTCCCGAAGGCGAACAGCCTGCGCGGGACACGGCGGCGCCGTGTCCGGCGGCATCGACAGGCCGGAGCGGCCGTCGCGGCGGCCGCGGTGCTGGCGGCGGCTGCGATCATGATCGTCGCGATATCGTCGGCCAGCAGCTCGCACCACCAGGCGTCCGCCGCCAGGCCGGGAAGCAGGCAGGCCGGCGGGTCGACGGTGTCAAGCGCGGACCAGCCGACGACGCGGGCCCGGCCGATCCCGTCGTCGAGCGTGGCGACGTCACCGGGCATGGCGCCGCCTTCGGCGGCGGCGGCCGGGACGCCAGCGGGCGTTCTTGCAGGGTGGCCACTGGTGGTCCCGACGGCGACGGTATGGCAGGGAGCCTTGCCGTCACCGTCACCGTCACCGCCGCTATCGCCGCCGCCGCCACCGCCGTCGCCGTCACTATCGCCATCGCCTACCCCGACCCCGCCCCCTACCCCTACCCCGACGCATGGCGACGACGTCATCACCACTGTGGTCAAGGCGAACCCGTGACCGTCGGGTATGGTGCGGCGGCTGCCGCGGCCGTCCCCGTCTTGGGATAGGCTAACGTCGTCGCATCTTTGGTGCGCCTGGCTAGACCGGCAGTTGCTGCAGCGGGTCCTCACCCCTCTTGGTCGAAGCCAGGAACGTAGGCGCATCGCTGCGGTTGGTGGGGCATACACGCTGCCCCCGAGCCGGATCATCTAATCGCGTGAGGCTTCGTTCTCGATTCTCTCGGGGGCTGTCCGATCGGAAGGCACCTGAACTATGAGCACGCGATTCGGCTTTGTCAGTACGTTCCCGCCGACCCAGTGCGGACTGGCAACTTTCACCGCCGCCCTACGCGGCGCCCTCTTGCACTCCACTACTGACGAGGGCTGGGTCGTTCGCCTGGTCGACGCGCCCGCACCACGACCTGGCGACGAGGTGGTAGCGCAGCTCATCACCAACGACTCCGCCTCCCTCCACCAGGCGGCCGCGCAACTGAACCTATGCGACGTGGCCATCGTGCAGCACGAGTACGGCGTCTACGGCGGAGCCGACGGCAGCGAGATCCTGCACCTGCTGGACCAAGTCTGGGTGCCCTGCGTCGTCGTCCTGCACACCGTGCTGACCGACCCGACGCCACACCAGCGTCAGGTCCTCGAGTCGGTGATAGCGAAGGCCGATGCCGTCGTCGCGATGACGATGACTGCGCGGGAACGGCTCGCGGCCGGGTACGCCGTCGACATGACGAAGGTCTGCATCATCGCGCACGGCGCGCCCGCCCTGGAGACGACGATGGCGGAACCGACGTTCCGCACGGGGGAGTTCACCGTCTTGACGTGGGGCCTGCTCGGCCCCGGCAAGGGCATCGAGTGGGGCATCGAGGCAATGGCGATGCTGCGCGATCTGGTGCCCATGCCACGCTACATGGTGGCCGGCCAGACGCACCCGAAGGTGCTGCTCCACGAAGGCGACGCCTATCGCGATCGCCTCCGTGAGCAGGTTCGGCAGGCCGACCTCGGATCCTGCATTACCTTCGAGGGCCACTACAGGAACACAAGCTCGCTGGCCTCCCTCGTCCGCTCCGCCGACGTGGTTCTGCTGCCCTACGACTCGACCGAGCAGGTCACCTCGGGGGTGCTCATCGAGGCGGTGGCGGCCGGCAAGCCGGTGGTGGCGACACAGTTCCCGCACGCCCGAGAGGTGCTCGCCGGCGGAGCGGGCCTGCTCGTGCCGCACTGCGATCCGGCCGCGATCGCGGCGGCGCTCCGCTCGGTGATCACGCGCGGGGACGTGATGACGAGGATGACTGCCGCCGCCACCGCGACAGCGCCGCAGTTGCTGTGGCCGGTCATCGCGGACCAGTACCGCGAGCTGGCCGACCGGCTGATCACGGCGACCGTGGCCGCATGACCGCCGACCGCGTGACTCCCGCGAGCGACGTTCACCAGCCGGTGCTCGATCACCTCGACCGGCTCACTGACGACCGCGGGCTCTTCGAGCATGCCCTCCACGCGATCCCCCGGCGCGAGCACGGCTATTGCGTTGACGATGCCGCCCGCGGGCTGGTCGTCATGTGCCATGAACCGGACCATGGGCCGACCGCCCGCCGCCTGGCCCGCTGCTACCTCGCCTTCGTCCTCGACGCGCTCGATCCCACGGGGGCCTGTCACAACAGGATGGCCGTCGACGGGCAATGGCACGACGAGGCAGCGGTGGGTGACTGGTGGGGACGGGCGCTATGGGGCCTCGGTGTCGCAGCCACGAGTGCGCCGGCGCCTGGCATGCGGGCCCGGGCGCTCGGCGGGTTCCGCATGGCGGCGCAGCGCCGCTCCCCGCACCTCCGGTCGATGGCGTTTGCTGCGCTGGGCGCCGCTGAGCTGCTCAGAAGACGACCTGATGAAATGGCGGCCAGGCGGCTGCTCACGGACATGCTGGCTGCGATCGGCGGGGCGGAGGACGACGATTCCTCGTGGCCCTGGCCGGAGGAGCGCCTGAGTTATGCAAACGCCTCGATTGCCGAGGCGCTGATCGTCGCGGGTGACGCCCTTCCCGATGGGCCAGCCCTCAGCCGTGGCCTGGGCCTCCTGGAGTTCCTGCTGCGCACCGAGACTCGCGATGGCCACCTGTCAGTGACCCCGGTGGGCGGCCGGGGCCGCGACGACGTAGGCCCCGGTTACGACCAGCAGCCCATCGAGGTGTCTGCGCTCGCTGATGCCTGCGGGAGCGCGTTCCGGATCACGCGCCAGTCGTCCTGGCTGACGGGAGTCAGCCTCGCATGGGACTGGTTCGGTGGTGACAACGACAGCGCTACGCCGATGTTCGACCCTCATACCGGTGGCGGCTACGACGGCCTGGAACGTCGCGGCCGCAACCTCAACCAGGGCGCCGAGTCCACCCTGGCGATGCTCGCGACCGCGCAGCAGGCACGTCGGATCAGCGAGCTGGAGTGATAGCGCACCGCATTCAGGCCGGGCTGCGCCCCGATCCGGCCCGCGTCGTCGCGCGGCTTTTCCTGCCTGGCGAGGAGCTGCACCGTACCCAATCGCGGGCCAGCCAGGTCGTCGGCCGCGTTATGAACCTGGCGGAAGACGAGGTCGAGCGGCTGGCTGCGGGCCTGCTTCGCGACTTCGGTGGTCGCCATCACGATTATCAGGCGCTCCTGCGGCGGCATGCGTCGATCGTCTCCGCGCACATCGAGGAGGCGCGTGAGCTGACGGCGGCGCGCACGTTGCTGCTGGGAGCGACCTTCACTGCGGAGTACGCGACGGAGGCCGCGGCCCTGTGCAACCCGAGCGCGGTGCTGGGCCCCGACCAGGGCGGCCTGCGCGCTGGCCAGGCTCGGGTGGCGCTCAGTGTACGGGGCATCGGTGAAGGGCACATCTCCTCGATCGGCTTCTGCTCGGCCGTCGTCGGCCCGGGCGCGCAGTGGTCCTTCGAGCCGCGGCTCCTGCCGGTCTCCGTGGCGGACACAACGCCGGCCAGCTGGCGCAGGGCGCACCTGCATGCCGTCCTAGCTGACCAGGGCCATCTCGATGAACTCGCTGAGGCCGTCCTGCACGCCCTCCCCGTCGAGTTCGAGGGCGCTGATCTCGAGCGAGCGCTGGCGAAGACGCACCGCGACCTGCTGACCCGAGCGAGTTCCGCCGCTACCGTCGACCTGCTGCGCAAGGTGGTCTCGTCTGCCTACAATGCCTCCTTCGCCCGCGACGCCGGCCTTGGGCAGCGGATCTTGTCGCCGTCCGCTGATGAGGAGAGCAACGGCAATGCAACTCAAGTTGCAACTCACGCATGTGTACCTGCGACTCGGTTCCGCCTTCGCTGCTATACCTGGTTAGCAGAGCCGCCGCGCGCTCTCAGTGTCGCCAGGACCTGTGGGACGACAGCGCGATTGCGCCTGAGGAGTGCCTGCCATGCGCTGGCCCACCCGTCTTCGGTGAGCGGGAAGGTCTCGACGGCCTTGAACATGCCGAAGGCGCTGCGGCGGATGATCATATAGGCGGGGCCTCCCTTCTCCTGCGGCCGGAACTGCCATCCGATGGTTGGACTGGGCCCGTCGAGCAGCGCGTAAGGAACGTCCGAGATCTGCTCGCTCGGCCCGATGTTTGGCATGGCGGGTACTTCTATCCTCTCCTGGATCGCCGCCTCGCGCCCATTGGTGCGCTTCGGGACATCTAGCAATCCCGAGTCCAACTCCTCAGTTGTGGCGCTCTTCGGAAGAGGTGGTCCCTCTACTGAGGGGACAGCTGCTGTCGTTGAGTGCGGCACGACTGCGGGCTCATCCGTGGCCGGGGCGGTAGCGCGGCCAAGCGCCACGGCCTGCGGCTCCGTAGCCTTGGCAGCGTCCCGGCCACTCTGTTTCGCTACCTCCGACTTAGCGGCCTGCCGGGCTGCCGGGCCCCTCTCTGTTGCCGACCGTCCTTTTGGCTCGCCAGCGGGGACTGCAGGTGCTGTGGCCTCTTCGTACGCCGGTCTGCCAGCGTGGCTGGCCTGGGATGTCTGCACTTCCTTGGAGAGCAGTTCGACGTCGATGGCGATTACCGCCGTACCGGTGGGCCCTTTCAGGTCAACATTTCCCCGCAGGATGCCCGTGCTGGTGGTATCGACGGAGATATCAAATCCTTCGGTCGTCTCGGTCACGCGGATCCAGTCGTGGGAGACGCGAGGCATACAGGCACGGGCGATGGGGAAGCCCAGCAGCTTGACCAAGTGGTGCGGCGCCTCCGATCCCTGCTGTCGTTGCCCGAAGTGCACTTCCGTTTCCTCCGGCCGGACGGTGACCTGGCTCAGAGCAGCGGCGGCCAGGTCGGCGACATACTGGATATCAGTGCGGGCGACTTCCGTCAGCGCCTCGTAGGCGCCCGCAGCGACGGGAAGGTCTTCGCTGGCCAGCCGGGACTGCAACTCGTGGACCGCGCCACGGCGGGTGTACATGTTCTGGTCGGTTATTGCGGCCTGCAGGTCAAGCGGAATCGGCGCCGGGCGGATCCGCCGCCGCTGACTGCGTGCCAGGTACAGCTCTCCCTCCAGCTCGACCTGGCGGCTGGGGGTCTGGTGCGGATTCTGCTCCCGGACTTTGTCAAAGACGTAGTCGTATAGCTCGTTGAGCGAGACCAGGCCATCTTCGTCCCGGTCCGCATCGCCGGTGGCCAGTCCATGGACTAGGGCGCTGGTGAACACCGACGGACGCCGGTGTTGGTCGTCGGCGAGCTGGTCTCCTTCGAACGCGTACTCCATTGCAGTAGACGCGGTAATCACCGCTCGGCCGCGCCCGCCGCCCGACCTTCCCTGCGGAAAGCTGTCCAGCACGTTGATGTCCCCGGCCGCCCGCACTTTGACACCCTGGGCGAAGGCGCCGCCGTAACAGCAGTCCAGTAGCAGCACGATACTGCGTGACCGGCTGTCCTGCATGCATCGTTGCACGAAGTCCGCAGGGACTGCTGTGGCTCGGAGCCTGTTCGGGCGGGTATTGGATGCGGCGAAAAACAGTTCCCCGGACTCGCTCTTCAGCCCGTGACCCGAATAATGCAGCAACAGCACGTCGTTGGCCCGACTCTCGGCAAACAGATCCTCGATCTGCTCCTCGATGACATACGAGGGCTGGTTCTGCACCACCTGCACGGCGAAGTCGCCGATCTGCTGGTCACCAAGTACCCGGCCGAGTGCCTCAGCATCAGCCCCGGAGCCAGCAGGTTCTGCAGC
>WNEY01002583.1_pt1 | contig 13302 bp, 11 predicted proteins | sample 5400531 | NCBI WGS metagenome assembly WNEY01 (sample SAMN13153338, study PRJNA577476) | soil metagenome | isolation source: 200 cm saprolite under Douglas fir tree site 1 | place: USA:California | collected 2015-04-18
GGACGATCTCCGCGATCTCGGCCGCCCGGGCGCGCAGGAGGTTGCGGCGCGGCCGGCCGCGCGCCTCGGTGACGAGGCTCGAGCCGAGCTTGACGACGACCGGCTGCCTCACCTCTTCGTCATCGATGCTGGGTGCCGTCGCCGACGACCCGGTACTGCCGGAGCCAGAGGTCGCGGTACGTGACGGGCCCGCGGGGGCCCGGGACCCAGTCGACGTTGATCCCCGTTTCCGGCGCGCCCGTCAGCGCGAAGCCGTCGGTGAAGCGCGTCGGCGCGTGCCAGAACGCGGCCGTGCCGCGGTAGCGGTCGAGGAAGCGATCGGCGGCGCCGGCGTCCTCGCTGACGATGCCTGCGGCGAGCCCGGACGTCTCGGCGTTCGCGATCGCGACGGCCTCGTCGAGGTCGTCGACGACGTCGACGGTGACGGTCGCGACGCGCTCGGGATCGTTGGCCCACTCGTGCCCGAGCCGGACGTCGAGCGGAGGGAGCGAGGCATGTGCGCGGGCCCGTTCCGTCCCGCGCGGCTCCAGGCCGAGCCGCTCGATCTGCGCGAGCAACCCCGGGAGCAGGCCGACGGCGCCGCCGTCGACGAGCAGGAGGTTGAGCCGGTTGCAGACGCCGAGCCGGTCGAGGCTCGTCTCGACGAGGGTGGCGGCACGCTCCGGGTCGGCGGCCTCGTGCACGTAGAGAACGCCGCCTCCTTCCGCGTGGGCGAGCGTCCGCACGCCGTTCTCGGCTGCGAGGCGGGCGAGCGCAGCGGTCGTCTCGCCACTCCCGCGCAGGACGACGAGCGGGATCAGCCGCGGCAGCGAGACGAGCGCGCGCGCACCGTCGCGGTCGGGCGAGCGGACGAGCCCGACCGCGGCCGGGGACAGCCCCGCGGCCTCCAGCGCCGGCCGCAGCACGTCGTCGACGAGCACTGTGACCGTGCCCAGGGCCGCCCCGCCTGTGCGCAGGACGGCCGCGTTCAGGCTCTTCAGCAGCTGGGCGGCAACGTCGACGGCCACGTTTGGCCGCGCCTCGAAGTTCGCGCCGACGACGCCGACCGGGATGCGGCGCTCGCTCACCCGCAGGCCCTCCGGGAGCGTCCACGAGGCGATCTCGCGCTCGAGCGGCGGCAGCGCCGCCATCACCCGCAGCTGCTCGGCGATCCCGCCGAGCCGGGCCTCGTGGAGCCGGAGCCGGTCGAGCGCGCCCGCGTCGAGCCGGCCCTCGGCCGCCTCGAGGTCCGCCTCGTTGGCCGCCAGGATCTCCGGCCGCCGGACGGACGCCAGCCGCGCGGCCTCCCCCAGCGCGTGGGCGACACGCTCGTCCGTCAGCCCATCGAGCGCCGCGTTCGCAGCCGCCGCCTCGCGCTCGAGCGCCTCGTGCACGCTGAGGGTCTCCATCCATCGACATTACACCGAGGCGCCCTACGCCGCCCGCGGCACGCCCGCCGGCCGGGATCCAGTCCTGCGGCCTGGCTTCTCCTCGCGGGCACAACCCGCGGACGGCGCCGGGGCGCCGCCCGCGGGCTCTCGGGGGAGGGTGGGTTACTTCGCAGCCGGCAGCTTGCTGTTCAGCGCCTTCTGGACGAACTGGTTCGTGTAGGTCTTCGAGAGGTCGACCTTCGCCTTCTTCAGGTCGGGCTCGAACGTCGACAGGAGCTTGTACATCGTCGTCGGGCCGTCCTTCGGCATCAGGCCGGTCGGCGACCAGAAGCCCTGCGACTGCTGCATGTCCTGGACGTAGAGGTCCTGGTCGCTGCCCTTGTAGGAGTCGGGCAGCTTCGCGGCGATCTGGGCCGCGCTGTGGGTGTGCACCCACTCGAGCGTCCAGACGAACGCATTGACGATCTTCTGGACGTTGTCCGGATGCTTCTTGACGTAGTCGCTGCGCATGTAGAGGCACGTCGACGGGAAGGTGCCGCCGAACGCCTTGCTCGAGCTGGAGGCGCTCTGCAGGTCGAGGATCACCTTCGCCTGACCGGTCTTGAGCAGCTGCCCGATCGTCGGCTGCGAGGTGATGCCGCCGTCGATCTGCCCGTGCGTCAGCGAGGCGATGAACGTCGCGCCGGCGCCGACCGGCAGCCGGGTGAACTGGCTCGGCTGCACGCCGTTCTTGAGCCCGAGGTACTGGAGCTCGAAGTCGGTCGAGGAGCCCGTGCCGGTGATCCCGAGCACCTTGCCCTTGAAGTCGGCGACGGACTTGATCGAGCTGCTCGCCGGCACGACGATCGCGTGGCCGGGGGTGAGGCCGATCTGGACGACGCACTCGGTCGACTTGCCCTTACCGGCCAGGTCGATCGTGTGGTTGTAGTAGCCCATCGCGGCGTCGATCTGCCCCGCGACGAGCGCGTCGGCTTCCTCGATGCCCGCCGGCGAGTCGATCGGGTAGACGTCGATCCCGGCCTTCTCGTAGTAGCCGAGGTTCTTGGCGAGCGTGGCCGCCGAGTAGATGATCTTGTTGATCCCGCCGATCATGATCGTGATGCGGGCCCGGCTCTGCGGCTTCGCCGCATGGGTCGGCCCGGCCGAGGCGACCGCGGTCACGAGCAGCGCGGTCACGGTGAGCGCGAGAGTGGCGAAAACAGCCATCCGCGCCCGTCGGTTCAGCTTCATGCGTTTCCCTCCTCGTTCGGTTAGAGGCTGACTTCGTCTCGCCGGCTGGGTCGCCAGGTGATCAGCCGGTTCTCGAGCTGGGTGATGAGGAACTCGGCGGCGAGCGCGACGACGGCGAGGATGAACATCGCCGCGAAGACGCCGTTGGTGTCGAACGTGCCCTGGGCGCTGGCGATCAGGTGCCCGAGGCCGTGGATCGAGCCGATGAACTCGCCGACGACCGCGCCGACGAGGGCGAAGCCGAAGCTCGTGTGCAGGCTCGCGATGATCCAGGTGAGCGCCGAGGGCAGGACGACCTGGGTCGTGACCTTGCGGCGGTTCGCGCCGAGGATCCGAGCGTTCGCGATCACGTCCTCGTTCACCTCGCGCACGCCCTGGAAGGCGTTGAAGAAGACGACGAAGAAGACGAGCACGAAGGCGAGCGCGACCTTCGAGGGCAGTCCCAGCCCGAGCCAGATGATGAAGATCGAGCCGAGGACGACGCGCGGGATCGAGTTCGCCGCCTTGATGTACGGGCCGAGCACCTCGGCGAGCAGGCGCACGCGCCCGAGCGCGAGGCCGCAGATGACGCCGGCGCCCACGCCGATCCCGAAGCCGATCAGCGCCTCCTCGACGGTGATCCAGACCTGATGCCAGAGCGGCCCGTCGGGCGTCCCCACCGTCTGCCAGATCCAGATCTTCCGGCCGATCTCCGACGGGCGGCCGAAGAAGAACGGATCGATGATCCTCGTCCGGGAGAGGATCTCCCAGCTGCCGAGCAGCACGACTGCGACCAGCACGCGCAGCGTGATCACGATCGTCCGGTGACGGCGGACCTTCGCCTGAGCCGCCGAGACGCCCTCGTCGCGCGCTGCGCGCAGGAGGCTCTCAGGCGCCTGCATTGGCCTTCGCCCTCTCGTAGCTGAGGAGGACCTCGTCACGGAGGTTCTCCCAGATGTCGCGGTAGAGCTCGACGAAGCGCGGCTCGAAGCGGATCTCGGCCACGTGCCGGGGCCGCGGCAGGTCGATCGTGTAGATCCCCTTGACCGTGCCCGGCCCCGCGGTCATGACGCACACGCGGTCGGAGAGGGCGATCGCCTCCTCCAGGTCGTGCGTGACGAACACGACCGAGGCCGAGGTGGACGACCAGAGGTCGAGCAGCTCGTCCTCCATCAGCGCCCGCGTCTGCACGTCGAGCGCGCTGAACGGCTCGTCCATCAGGATGATCTCCGGCGAGGTGATCAGGCTCTGCGCGAGCGCGGTGCGCTTGCGCATGCCGCCGGAGAGCTGGTGCGGATAGTGCTTCTCGAAGCCGGTCAGCCCGACGCGCGCGATCCACTCGCGCGCGCGCTCGTGGGCCTCCTTCTTCGCCACGCCGCGGAAGCGCAGGCCCGCGGCGACGTTGCCGAGTACGTTCTTCCAGGGGAAGAGCACGTCGCCCTGGAAGACGTAGCCAAGCTGCCGGCCGACGGCACTCACCGGCTGTCCCATCACACGGACGTCGCCGGCGCTCGGCCGGTCGAGCCCGGAGACGAGCGCGAGCGTGGTCGACTTCCCGCAGCCGGTCGGCCCGACGATCGAGACGAACTCCCCGCGCGGGACGGTCAGCGTGAAATCGCGGAGCGCTGTGTAGATGTCGCCGGAGGGCGTGCGGAACCGCTTCGAGACGTCGTGGAGCTCGATCGTCGCCGGCTGCGGTTCGCCTTGAGTCATCACGGGTGCGGAGAGAGAAATCGAAGTCATTTACTTTGCGCTCTTTGTTTCGATTCTGTGAACGCCGCGCGATGATAGGGACGAGAATTATTTGTGTCTACATTTCGTCAGTTGATCTTCATTGATTTCCATATCGCATATTGATTTCGTTGTTCGGCGTTCGGTTCTTTGCGCTTGTTTTGTTCATTTTGAGCACGGCTACGCGGCAGTAACCCGAGCTACAATCGGCGCCCCGATGGCAGTGCGGCGGCGACTCCGGCTCTCCACGCAGATCGTCCTGCTCCAGCTGGCGATCATCGTTCTGACCGTCAGCGCCGGCCTCGCCGTGTCGATCTTCCAAGCGCGTCACCAGCTCGACCGCTCCGCCGGACAGGAATCGCTCGCGATCGCCCGCACCGTCGCCGAGATCCCGGCGATCCGGCGCGCGTTCGGCGACCCCGCGCCCCAGCAGGTGATCGACCCGATCGCCGAGCGGGTCCGGAAGATGACGGGAGCCTCCTTTGTGGTCATCGCGAACCGCGCTGGCATCCGCTACTCGCACCCGAATCCGGCGATGATCGGCAAGCGCGTCTCGACCGACCCGCGGGTCGCGCTCTCGGGGAAGACCTTCGTCGGCGTCCAGACCGGGACGCTCGGCCGCTCGATGCGGGCGAAGGTGCCGCTCCGCGGCGCCGACGGCAAGATCATCGGCATCGTCTCCGTGGGGGTGCTCGAGAAGACGGTCAGCGCGCACCTGCGCTCGGACCTGCCGGTCATCCTGATCCCGCCCCTGTTCGGCCTGATGCTCGGGGCGGCGGGCTCGGTCCTGCTCGCGCGGCGGATCAAGCGCCAGACCTTCGGGCTCGAGCCAGATGAGATCGGCACGCTGCTCGAGCAGCGCGAGGCCATGCTGCACGGAATCCGGGAGGGTGCGGTCGCGACCGACCCGGCGGGGCGCATCACCTTGCTCAACGACGAGGCCGAGCGGCTGCTGGGCCTCGACCCGTCCGCCGTCGGCCGGCTGCTGAGCGAGGTCGTCCCCCCGGGGCGCGTCCGTGAGGTCCTTGCCGGGAAGGTCGACGGGCCCAACCAGGTCGTGCTCGTCGGCGACCGCGTGCTGGTCGCAAACCGGATGCCCGTCTCCGTGCGCGGCCGGGCGATCGGCGCCGTCGTCACCCTGCGCGACCGCACCGAGCTCGAGGGGCTGCTCCGGGAGCTCGACGACGTGCGCAGCCTCGCCGAGGCGCTGCGAGCGCAGGAGCACGAGTTCTCGCACCGGCTGCACGTCATCGGCGGGCTGATCGAGCTCGAGCGCTACGACGACGCGGTGCAGTTCATCAACCAGTCCTCCTCGCTTCACCAGGCCCTGGCGGCGTCCCTCGTCGACAGCGTCGGCGATCCCGTCCTGCTCGCACTGCTGCTCGGAAAGGCGGCGATCGCCAGCGAGCGGGGCGTCGAGCTCCGCGTCGCGGCCGACACCAGCCTGCCGCAGGATCTCGGCGACGTCCGCGACCTGGTCACGGTGATCGGCAACCTCGTCGACAACGCGCTCGACTCGGTGACCTCGGCACCGGGCGGGCCCGCCTGGATCGAGGTCTCGATCCGCGGCGAGCCGGAGGGCGTCGTCGTCCGCGTGCAGGATTCGGGCCCCGGAATCGACCCGGAGCTCATGGACGAGATCTTCCGAGACGGCTTCACGACCAAGGTCGCCCGGGGCGCCACGCGCCGTGGCCTCGGCCTCGCGCTCGTGAGCCAGGCGGTCCGGCGCCGCGGCGGTTACGTCACCGTCGCGAACGCCGACGGCGCGCTCTTCACCGCGTTCGTCCCGCACGCGCTGGGCGCCGCTTCGGCTGCGCCGCTGGAGGTCGCGGCGACATGATCCGCACCCTCGTCGTCGACGACGACTTCATGGCGGCGTCGATCCACCGCTCGTTCACCGAGCGGGTGCCCGGCTTCGAGGTCGTCGGCGAGGCGCTCACGGGCCGAGACGCGATCGAGCTCGTCGAGCGGCTGCAGCCCGACCTCGTGCTGCTCGACATCTATCTGCCGGACATCGGCGGCCTCGAGGTCATGCGCCGGCTGCGGGAGCCCGGCCTGCCGGAGGTCGACTTCATCGCGATCACCTCGGCCAAGGACGTCCAGACGCTGCGCGGCGCCATGCACGGCGGCGTGATCCATTACCTGGTGAAGCCGTTCTCCTTCAGCACCTTGCGCGAGCGGCTCGAGAGCTATGCAGCCCTCAGGGCCAGGCTCGACCGCCTGGGCGAGGCGGACCAGCACGAGGTCGACCGCCTGTACGCGCTGCTGCGCGCCCAGGGCGAAGGCGCGCTGCCGAAGGGGATCTCCTCCCCCACCCTCACCCTCGTCCTGGAAGTCGTGCGAGACTCAGAGGAGGAGGTCTCGGCCGCCGAGGTCGCGCACCGGGCGGGGATCAGCCGGGGAACCGCCCGCCGCTATCTCGAGTTTCTGGCGGACTCGGGCTCGCTCGAGCTGACGCTCCGGTACGGGGCGGCCGGACGGCCGGAGCATCTGTACCGCTGGGCCGGGCGCGTCGGCACGCCGCGCTAGCCCTCGTACACGCGCACGTAGTCGACGAGGAGCCGCTGCGGAAACTCGGTCGCCTCGCCGACCGGCCCGCCGAAGTCGCCGCCGACGGCGAGGTTGAGCAGGAGGAAGAAGGGCCGGTCGAAGACCCACTCGTGCGGCGCCGCGTCGTGCGGGCCCGTCTGCTGGTAGACCGTGCCGTCGACGCTCCACAGGATGCGTCCGGGCTGCCAGTCGACGGCGAAGACGTGGAAGTCGCCGGCGACGTCCTGGGCCAGGTCGATCGTGCCGCCGAGCCCATGCTCGCCCGAGTAGCCGGGGCCGTGGATCATGCCGTACACGCGCCTCGGCTCGCGGCCGACGTGCTCCATCACGTCGATCTCGCCGCAGGCCGGCCACGGTACGTCGTCGATGTCCACCCCGAGCGCCCAGACGGCGGGCCAGAGCCCGGCGCCGCGCGGCACGCGCATGCGCGCTTCGATGCGCCCGTAGCGGACCTCGAGCTTCCCCTTGGTCACGATGCGCGCGGAGGTGAACCGGCAGCGCCCGTAGTAGCAGCGCAGGCCGCTCTCCGCGGGCTCGCGCTTGACCGTGATCGCCAGGTTGCCGCGGCCGTCGAGGGCGGCGTTCTCGGTGCCGCTCCGGTAGCACTGGAGCTCGTTGTTGCCCCAGCCAGGGATTCCGCGCGCGCTCCCGTCTCCGACCTCGTGCGTCCAGACGGCCGCGTCGACCGGCGCGCCGGCCGGGCCGTCGAACTCGTCGCTCCAGACGAGGCGCAGGCCGGCGCAGCTCGCCTCGGCCGTGCTCACGCGCGGGCGGGCGGCGCGGTCGAGTCGCGGACGACGAGCTTGGTCGCGAGCTCGACGCGCATGGCCTCGACCCGCTGGTTTTCGAGCAGGCGGAGCAGCAGGCTCACCGCCATGCGACCCATCTCCGCGAGCGGCTGCCGCACGGTCGTGAGCGCGGGCGTCACGATCGCCGCCTGCTCGGAGTCGTCGAATCCGACGACGGACAAGTCCTCCGGCACTCGCCGCCCGCGTTCCCGCGCCGCCTGGAGAGCGCCGACGGCGAGGTTGTCGTTGAAGGCGAAGATCGCGGTCGGCGGCTCGCGCAGATCGAGCAGCCTCGACGCAGCGTCGAAGCCCCCGGAGATGAGCCAGTCCCCCGCCACCGCGAGCTCGGGCTCCGGCAGCACGCCGGCGGCGGCGAGCGCCGCGTGGTAGCCGTTCAGGCGTTCCTCGGTCGCGAACCACCCGGGCGGGCCGGTGATCACCGCGATCCGCCTGTGCCCGAGCGACAGGAGGTGCTGCGTCGCGGCCCTCGCTCCGGCGGAGTGGGCGGCGGAGACGCACGGAATACCCTCGTCGAGCGCCTCGCGCGGATCGACCACGACGAACGGGTAACCCTGCTCCTGCAGCGCCTTCAGCTCGGCGCTCGACTCCGAGGGCAGCTCGAGGATCGCCCCGTCCGTCGTCCCGTGCATCAGGCGCTCGAGCAGTGTGACCTCGCGGTCGTGCTCGTGCTGGGTCGGACAGACCAGGAGGCGCATGTCCTGCTCGTAGAGGGCCTCTGCGGCGCCCGACAGGATGTAGGAGAAGTACGTCGCGTGAACGATCGGGAGCGTCACGCCGACGAGGCCCGTGCGCCCGTTCGAGAGGCCGCGCGCGCTGCGGTTGGTGCTGAAGCCCTGCTGGCGAACCACCTCGAGCACCGCCTGCCGCGTTTGCTCCGAGACGTCCGGGCGGCCGTTGAGCACGCGGGAGACGGTCGCGATCGAGACGCCCGCGAGGCTGGCGATGTCGCGGATGGTCGCCCGGCCCGAGGGCCGGCTCCCGCCGTTGCCGAGTGGAGGTGTCGAGGGCATCTGATCGATCCTTCGTAAACGGTTACGAAGTATGCGGCAGTTTAGGGCTCAAAGTGACCGCCGTCAAAGGAGAAGGTTTGAGCATGCAAAACGATCCAGACGCTTGACTCAGGCGGAACAATCTGTTAACCGTTCCCGGAAATCACGCCAGGAGAAGAAAGGGAGGAAGAATGAAGGGTCCAGTTCGCTCCGTTCGCTCAGCGCTCCGAGCGGCCGGCCTGGTGGGCGCGATCGCGCTCCTCGTCGCGCTCGTCGCCCAGGCTGCGCCGGCCGCCCGCACGGCTCGCGCCGCCGCCGGGGCGGGCCACAAGTGCCTCGTCGCGACAGGCGCCGGCGACCCGGCCTTCGTCCGCAACTTCAACCCCTACGTCCAGGGCCTCCCGTCTTCGTCGTTCGTGCGCGGCGGGATGTACGAGCCGCTCAGCATCGTCACGCCCGCCGGCGGCGGCCGCACGTACATGTGGCTGGCCACGAAGTACACCTGGAGCAAGGACGGCACGACGCTGACGATCAACGTCCGCGAGGGCGTCAAGTGGTCTGACGGCAAGCCGCTCACCGCGGCCGACGTCGTCTACAGCATCACGGCCGGCAAGCAGGACAAGACGATGGACATCATCGGCTACACGCGGCCGGACACGAACATCGCGTCCGTCGCCCAGACCGGCCCCTACACCGTCGTCGTCAAGCTCAAGACCCGCGACTCGCAGTTCATCCCGGTCAACATCAACGGGCTCTTCATCGTTCCGAGGCACGTCTTCTCCAAGGTCGCCGACATCAACAAGTTCCTCAACCCCAACCCGGTCGGGACCGGCCCGTTCACGCAGGTGACGCGGTTCAGCACACAGGACTACGTCCTCTCGAAGAACCCGTTCTACTGGCAGAAGGGCAAGCCGCGGGTCCCGTGCGTCGAGTACATCCAGGCGACGTCGAACGACGCGGCTCTGCTGCAGATCGTCAGCGGCCAGGCCGACTGGACGCACAACTTCGTCCCCAACGTCGAGAAGGCGTACATCGCCAAGGACCGGAAGCACTTCCACGCGTTCTACGACACCGCGGCCTACCCGATCAGCCTCTTCTTCGACGACACGCAGTACCCGTACAGCCTGATCCCGTTCCGGCAGGCCGTCAGCATGGCGATCGACCGGAGCAAGGTGTCGAAGCTCGGTGAGTACGGCTATGCGCCGGCGACCGACGCGTTCGGGCTCAGCGGGCTCTTCGCGAACTGGATCGACCCGTCGGTGAGGGCGCAGGCGAAGGAGCTCGCGACCTACAACCCCGCGGCGGCGAAGAAGCTGCTGACCGACAACGGGTTCACCTATAAGGGCAACAAGCTGATCGACCCGAAGGGCAACCCGGTCGGCTTCGACGTCCACGTGATCTCGGGCTGGTCGGACTGGGTCGCGTCGCTGCAGATCATCACCAGGAACCTGCAGGACATCGGCATCGACGCGAACGTGAAGCTCGAGCCGGACTGGGGCTCCTGGTTCCCGTATGCGACCAGCACGAAGTATGTGACGCTGATGTGGCAGACGGCGTCCTGGGCGTCGCCGTACGGCTTCTTCAACAACAACATGCACCACAACACGTTCGTGCCGTCCGGCCAGGACGCCGTGAACACAGGCAACTTCGCCCATTACTGGAACTCGACGGCGACCGGCCTCCTCAACCGGTGGAAGGCGACGCTCGACGTCGGCCAGCAGAAGACGATCGCCGCGAAGCTCCAGAAGCTCTGGCTTCAGAAGCTGCCGATCATCCCGCTGTTCATCGGCCCGCAGTGGTCGACGTACTCGACGAAGTACTTCCACTGCTTCTCGAGCCCGAAGAACTTCTACGCGCAGCCGATCTTCAACAACTACCCGGACAACACCGTCTCGCTGGTGAACATCTGCCCGGGCGGCGCCGTGGAGAGCGCGCCGATCCAGTAGGCCCTCGACCCTCCCGGTGGGCGGGCGCCGCGTCCCGCCCACCGGAGGGATACTTGGATCGAGCCCGCTATGCGCTTCCTCCTCCGTCGCCTCGGCTTCTACGCAGTCGCCCTCTGGGGCGCGATCACGCTGAACTTCCTGCTCCCGCGGCTGATGCCTGGCTCGCCGCTCGACGGGATCGTCTCCCGGCTGTCGCCCTCCCAGCTCGCCGCGAACCCGCACATCGTCGACAACCTCAGGGCGTACCTCGGCGTCCAGAAGCAGCCGTTCCTCCAGGCGTACTGGGGCTACATCGAGCAGATCTTCACGGGGGACTTCGGCATCTCGACGTCGAACTTCCCCTCCCCCGTCTCCGAGGTGATCGGACGGACGCTCCCGTACTCGATCTTCCTCGTCGGGGTGGGATTCATCCTGGCCTTCATCCTCGGGACGACGATCGGCATGATCGCCGCCTGGCGCCGCGGCGGCCTCGTCGACAACGTCCTCACGCCGGCGTTGATGTCGTTCGGCGCCTTCCCGGCCTTCTTCACCTCGCTGCTGGCCGTCTACTTCCTCGGCCTCAAGGCGGGCTGGTTCCCGATTCAGCACGCGTACGAGAGCAGCATCACGCCCGGTCTCAACTGGGCCTTCCTCAAGAGCGCCTTCCGCCACGCGCAGCTGCCCGTCCTGATCATCGTCTTCGTCTACGCCGGCGGCTGGCTGCTGAACATGCGGAACGTCATGATCAACACGATCCAGGAGGACTACGTCGGCCTCGCCCACGCCAAGGGGCTGCACGACCGGCGTGTGATGACGATGTACGCCGGGCGGAACGCGATCCTGCCGCCGCTGACCGGCTTCGCCGCGCAGTTCGGCTCGGCGGTCGGCGGCCTCGTCTTCATCGAGTTCGTGTTCAGCTACCCCGGCGTCGGGCTGACGCTCCAGCAGGCGGCGCTCGGTTCCGACTATCCGCTCACGCAGGCGCTGCTGCTCGTCTTCGCCGTCTGCGTCCTCGTCGCCAACCTGATCATGGACGTCCTCTACGTCGTCCTCGACCCACGCGTGCGCGCGGGCTAGCGACCATGACGCAGATCGGGCCGAACGCCGTACTCGAGCTCCCGCTCCCCGAGCCGCAGCACGCGGCCGAGCCCTTGCTCGGCCGGCCGCAGAGCGGGCAGCGGCGCGTCCGCGTGCCGCAGTGGCTCCGCCTCCTGCTGGCGAACCGCAAGTCGCGTTTCGGGCTGATCGTCTTCTCCGGCGTCGTCACGGTCGCGCTCGCCGCCCCGCTGATCGCGCACAACAGCCCGACCGAGATCGTCGGGCTCCCGGGCCAGTCTCCCAACCGGCACTTCCCGTTCGGCACGACCGACCAGGGCTACGACGTCTTCGCGCAGGTGGTGTGGGGCGCGCGCCAGTCGCTCGCCGTCGGCGCGAGCGCCGCGATCCTCTCGACGGCGATCGCCGCGACACTCGGTGTCCTCGCCGCCTACGCCGGCGGCTGGCTCGACGACGCGATCAACTTGCTCACGAACGTCTTCCTCGTGATCCCGACGCTGCCGCTCTTGATCGTGATCTCGGCCTTCGTCCCGTCGCGCGGGCCCGTCGTGATGGTGCTGATCCTCGGCCTGACGACGTGGGCGGTCGAGGCGCGCATCCTGCGCGGCCAGGCGCTCTCGCTCCGGAACCGCGACTTCGTCCAGGCCGCGAAGGTCGCGGGTGAGGGCACGTGGAGGATCGTGTTCGGCGAGATCATGCCGAACATGATCAGCCGCATCGCCGCGGCGTTCCTGCTCGTCTTCTACCTGTCGATCATCTTCGAGGCGGGCCTGGAATTCCTCGGCTTCGGCGACGTCAACAAGACGAGCTGGGGCGTGACGATGTACTGGGCGCAGAACAACTCGACCGTCCTCCAGGGCGAGTGGTGGCACTTCTTCTTCCCCGGCATCGCGCTGGCGCTGACGGTGGCGGCGCTCGTGTTCGTCAACTACGGGATCGACGAGCTGAGCAACCCGCGCCTGCGGCAGCCGAAGTTCCGCAAGCGGTACCTCTCCCGGCTCTGGCGGGGTGCAGCCGCATGAGCGTCGCTCGCCCTCGGCTCGCTCCCGTGGGGGAAACCATGTTGGGTCTCCTTGCGTTCGAGTGGGTAAAACACGCTCGACCTGCGCCTGGACTGACAACGTCGCGACGCAAGTTGCAGCGGTTTTCTCGAATCGAGACGCTGAGATCGATGGCCTTTCGGCTGCTGCACGAGTTGTACCGCCTTCGCTGCATCGCCCAGTCGATGCTGAGACGGCTTGCGAAGCGCGATCGCGGGCCACGAGCGACCGCTGCGACCCACACAAACGGCAGGAGCGCCACCATGTTTCCCCCACGAGCCCCCTTCTTACAACCCGATGTGGGGGAACCTCCCGGTTCCCCCACACCCCCTCCCCACGCTCATAGGCCAGAGGTTGGCCTATGAGCGTCTCGGCCGGCGAAGCGGCGGTCGCGGTGCAGGCGAGGCCCGCAGGAGAGCCCCTGATCGAGCTGCGCAACCTCGTGGTCGAGTACGTGCTGCCCGACCGGCGGGTCCGCGCCGTCGACGACGTCTCCCTCTCGATCAACCCCGGCGAGATCGTCGGGCTCGCCGGCGAGTCCGGCTGCGGCAAGAGCACGACGGCGAACGCGATCATGCGGATCCTGCGCCCGCCGGCGGAGATCACGAGCGGGAGCGTCCTCT
>WNEY01002584.1_pt1 | contig 13302 bp, 15 predicted proteins | sample 5400531 | NCBI WGS metagenome assembly WNEY01 (sample SAMN13153338, study PRJNA577476) | soil metagenome | isolation source: 200 cm saprolite under Douglas fir tree site 1 | place: USA:California | collected 2015-04-18
GTTAGCCTTACCGTCACCGTAGAGCTGACAGCGCCCCTCCGGATAGACGACGCGATCGGACGGGTTCGAAGTTACGACGACCGTGCCTGGCACCTTTTCGACCGTCCTCTCCGTGTACACGCAGCCGCCCAGCATGGTGAGCATCAGCGGGGCAGCCACGATCAAGCGAATGCTTCTGGTGAGCTGTTGAGTCATGTCTACACTCCCCCTTCTTGGGACAGCCGTCCCCATTCCTCAAAGCCGCATCATCCATGCCACCAAACCATCATCGGCGCGTGGAACTGGAAACGACGAAATCTCCGATGCTTAGGTGCCGTGGCCCCCATGTCCGCCCATTGATTCAGAGTGATGTGGCGTGTAAGGATTACAGAGTCGGCTGGAAGATCAGGGGAGGCCGGCGTGGCGCGGAGCGGCACGGCCTAGGTACGGTGCCGGCGCCCGCCGCCGATGCGGCGCACAACTCAGCGGAGGGCGGAATGCGCGACACTCGATGCGCGATGATAATCGTGGCCGCGCTGCTCGTGGCGCTGGTGGGCTGCGAGCGCGAGAAGAAGGGCATCAAGGAGGATCTGCCCGCGGCGCGCATGGCCAAGGCGCAGGCCGACGCCGCGGCCATAGCCGGTGCCGTCAGCACCTATTCCGCCACCTGCGGCGAGCTTCCCGATTCGATCGACGATCTCGTCACGCCCAAGACGGTTGGCGGGAGCCCCTGCGGCCCCTTCCTCCCGAGGATTCCGGCGCCGCCCGCGGGCTGGGCGCCCTATGCCTATGCCAAGGAAGCCAATGGAAGCTTCAGCGTGACGAGCTCGGGTCCCGGAGGCAGCGTGCGAGTGCCCTAGGGTGCGGGTGGTGCCGAGGTCGCTCTCACCGGAACACGCTGCGTTGCAATCCGATCGGCCACTCCTCACGGGCCACGAGAACACGGTCCAGGCCACACCAATACGCAGAAGACACGGTTCCGGTGAGAGCGGCCCCGGCTCCACCCGGCGAATCGTAGGCGAACCTCCAAATCGGAACACTAGAGATTGATGCGCTGGCGCGCCGTGGCGCGCTCCCATTTCTTGTCGTAGTCCTCGTCGAAGACCAGGGCCTCGTCGCTCGGCACCGTGATCCAGTCGCCGCGCCCGATTTCGTTCTCGAGCTGCCCCGGGGCCCAGCCCGCGTAGCCGAGGGCGAACAGAATCCGCCGCGGGCCATGGCCATCGGCGATGGCGCGGAGGATGCCGGGCTCGAAGGTCATGGCCAGGCCGCCCGGACTCGCCAGCGTTCCCTGGCTGACGTACTCGGGCGTGTGCAGGACGAATCCGCGCCCCGTCTCGACCGGCCCGCCGTAGTGGATGCGCATCGTGCCATTGGCTCCCGACGCATCCAGCCCGAGCTGCTGCATCAGCGCGGCGAGGGGCATCTCGCCGACGCGCCGGTTGACGATGAGTCCCATCGCGCCGCTGGCATCGTGGCGGACGAGGTAGACGACGGTGTGGACGAAGCGGGGATCCTGAAGCTGCGCGGTGGCGACAAGGAGCTGGCCACCGAGCGTATCGGCTGCCGGCTGTGGCGTCGGCGCGTGCTCGGGGGCGGCGCCGGTCGAAGCCAGCGCGAGCGCGAGGAGGAGCGCGGCCCCCGCTGTCGCGAGAGGCCTGAGTCGCGCCCAGGATGCCGCGGCCGAAGCGATCCGCACCATGGCACAGTATAGCGGACTATGCCCGTCCCCACGGCTCTGCGTGCGCTCGCTCACCGGGACTTCCGGCTCTTCTGGTCGGGACAGCTCGTTTCGCTGATCGGCACCTGGATGCAGAGCGTCGGCCAGGCCTGGCTCGTGCTCGAGCTGACCAACTCGCCGCTGCGCCTGGGGTTGCTCGGCACTCTGCAGTTCGGGCCCATCCTGCTCTTCGCGTTCATGGCGGGGGCGATCAGTGACCGCATCCCGAAGCGCCGGCTCCTCGTCGGCACACAAACCGCCCTCATGCTGCAGGCCTTCGCGCTCTCGGCCCTGGTCTGGTCGGGGCGGGTTCAGTACTGGCATGTCGCGGTGTTGGCGTCGCTGTATGGCTTCGCCAATACGCTCGACATGCCGGCGCGGCAGTCTTATATCGCGGACCTGGTCGGCAAGGAGGACCTGACGAGTGCCATCGCGCTCAATTCGGCGGTCTTCAATGGCGCGCGGGTTGTCGGGCCCGCGGCCGCCGGCCTTCTGGTCGCGCGCTACGGACCGGCCGCGGCTTTCTTCTTCAACGGGGTGAGCTTCCTGGCCGTGATCGTCGCGCTCCTCGCCGTCCGCACCCAGGGGTGGCCGCATCCGCGCGCCAGCCGCAGCAGCATGCTGCAGGACATCGTCGAGGGCATTCGCTACGCCATCGGCACGCCCCGCATCGCGCTCGTCCTGAGCCTGCTCCTGACGGTGAGTCTGTTCGTCGTCAACTTCAACGTGCTGGTGCCGCTCATCGCGCGCGAGGTGCTGCACGAAAGCGCTCATGGCTTCGGGCTGCTCATGGCGGCGCTGGGCGCCGGCGCCGTGATCGGAGCCCTGACGTCGGCGCTGCTGGGCATGGGTCGCCCTCCGGTCTCTCTGCTGATCTGGGCGGCGGCGACGGTGTCGGCGGGAACGCTGGTCCTGGCCCTCGCCCGCTCCTTCTGGCTGGCGGCCCTGATCCTGGCGATCATCGGCTGCTCGCAGATACTGTTCATGATCGGCTGCAACAGCACGCTCCAGATGACGTCTCCCGATGAGCTGCGCGGACGGATGATGAGCCTCTACACGCTGGGGTTCGCGGGCATGACGCCGATCGGGGCCTTGCTGGTCGGCGCCCTCGCCGAGGTGCTGGGCGTGCCCGCGACCTGCGCGGCCGGCGGGGGACTCGGGCTGCTGATCGTGGCAGGTCTCAGCCTGAGGTGGCGCCGCCGGCGGGCGGCCGGCGCAGGATGATCCAGAACAGGAACGCGACGACAATGGCGGCGCCCGCGAACGCGAGCCACGCCACCCAGTAGAGCAGGATCTCGCGCTTCTCGAACTCGAAGCGCGGGCGGCTCGGATCTCCGAGGAATTCATTGATGCGCGCGGCGTCGGCGGCGGCCGCCGCGCGATCCCAGTAGCTGTAGTCGGCCACGTAGTACCACTTCGGGCCGGCGATGACGTAGAGCAGAACGCGCGGCGTGCCCCGGCGCCCGCCCGACGTCACGACGCGTGCCTCGGCCCGCTCGAGCGCGCCGACGGGCAGGGAGCCCGAGTACGCGCCCGTGATCAGGGTCTGGGTGAAGACGCAGTCGCCGGCGGCGCGATCGCAGGCCAGCGCGAAGCGAAGCGGCACGTCGTAGAGGAGCAGCGCGGCGAGTCCCGCCAGGATCAGGACGAAGCCGAGGGCGACCGCCACCATCGCCGCGGTCTGGGGCTTCGAGAGCCTGTCCATCGGGCCGCAGTATACGTCAGGGTCGGGCCGTCCGGAGTCGGCCGCTCTGAGGTATCCTGTGGCGCATGACGGGCCAGCCCTCGGCCATCCAGTGGACATCCGAGACGGTGCCGGTGCGCGAAACACACCGGCTCGACGTGGCGGCGCTCGAGCGTTTCCTCGGCGAGCGCGTCGCCGGCTTTCGCGGTCCCATCACGGTGAGCCAGTACCAGGGCGGCCAGTCCAATCCGACCTATCAGCTCGTCGCGGGCGATCGGCGGTACGTCCTCCGGCGCAAGCCTCCCGGCAAGCTGCTGCCCTCGGCCCATGCGGTGGATCGCGAGTACCGTATCATCACGGCGCTGGCGGGAACTGGCGTGCCGGTGGCGCGCACCTATGCGCTCTGCGAGGACCCCGACGTCATCGGGACGGCCTTCTACGTGATGGACTGCGTTCACGGCCGGGTCATCGCCGATCCGCTCCTGCCCGGCCTCGAGCCCGCCGAGCGCGCGGCGATCTACGACTCGATGAACGAGACGCTGGCGCGGCTGCACCTGGTGGACTGGCGGGGGCTGGGGCTCGAGGACTTCGGCAAGCCGGGGAATTACTTCGCGCGCCAGCTTCATCGCTGGACGAGCCAGTACCGCGCGTCAGAGACCGAAAGCATCGAGGCCGTGGAGCGGCTGATCGCGTGGCTGCCCGAGCATGTCCCGGCCGATGACGCGACGACGATCGTCCACGGCGACTTCAGGCCGGGCAACCTGATCCTGCATCCCACGGAGCCGCGCGTCGTCGCCGTGCTTGACTGGGAGCTTTCCACCCTCGGCCATCCGCTCGCCGACCTCGCCTACAACTGCATGCCGTACCGGCTGCAGCCGGACATCCTGGGCGGCGTCGTCGGCTCGGATCTCAAGTCCCTCGGCATCCCCTCCGAGGAGGAATACGTCGCCGCGTACTGCCGGCGCACCGGACGGCAGTCCCTCCCCGATTGGGACTTCTGCCTGGCCTTCGCCATGTTCAGGCTGGCCGCCATCGCGCAGGGCATCATGGGCCGGGTGCTGGCCGGCACCGCCAATGATCCCAATGCGCGCGAGCGTGGGAAGCGGGCCCGCCCGCTCGCCGAGGCGGCCTGGGCCGTGGTAGAGGGACGGTCCGCACAATAGAGCGCGGCGTCAGCGGGCAGCGGTCACCATGATCTCGACGAGATACTTGGGCGTCGCCAGTCGCGCCTCCACCGTGGCCCGCGCCGGCGTATTCTTCGCATCCACCCACGCGTCCCACACGGAGTTCATGTCGGCGTAGAAGCCCATATTGGCCAGGTAAATCGTTGCCGCGAGCAGCTTGGATTTGTGGCTGCCGGCGGTGGCCAGGAGCTTGTCGATCTTCTCGAGGATTTGCTGAGTCTGGCCCTTCGCGTCGGCGGCCGGATCGCCGGCGACAATGCCGGCCAGGTAGACGGTGTCTCCGTGGACGACGGCCTGGCTGAGCCGCGGTCCAATTTCGTGGCGCGTGATGGTCATGCGGGTCTCCTTCTAAGCCCCCTCACCTTGATCCTCTCCCCCTTTGGGGGAGAGGGTTTCGAAAGGCCCCTCTCCCCTCTGGGTGAAGGGTTCGAATGGTCCCTCTCCCCTCTGGGGAGAGGGCAGGGTGAGGGGGTCAGGGTGGGGGTGCGATGCTCACGGCATGCCGATGCGGCCCGCGATGGGCAGCTTGAGCGCCGGATCCTTGACGTCGAGCCCGAAGGTGAGGCCCAGCACATTGACCTCGATTCCCTCTTCCCAGGCCATCAAAACCCCACCGAGGCCGAAGAGCGAGAGCTGAACGCCGGTGCCGCTCGGGCTCAGGGCCACCGGAATGCCATTGGGCAGGTAGTCCTTGCCGATGGCGGTGGGCGGCAGGTCGAGCCGCAGCTCCGGTACTGCGCGCCCCACATAGGCGGTGAAGGTATTGCTGTTGGGGCCGGGCCAGGTGCGGTATTCGTGCTGATAGGGATAGGCGCTCACGGCCGCCTCGATCTTGGTGATGAGCGCATCGACGCCCTCGCCCCTCCTTTCCGCGAGCAGATCCGGCCGCGCGCCGAACCAATAATTGTCGGGCCCGGCGCGGTTGACGCGCAAGGCGCGCGCGCCCTGGTCCACGCCCCAGCCGATGACCTCGTAGCGTGTGTAGGAGTCGGCGCCGCTCGGCTTCAGCACGATCCAGCTATGCACCGCGAGCAGGCCGCGCCAGCCCACCGTGCGCGCCACATAGACCTGCACCACGGCCTCGCGCATCGCCGCGGGGTCGGGCGCCTGGCCGGAGGAGTCCCGCCGGAGCTCCCACCAGCTTTGCCCGGCCCGCTCCAGCGCCGCGCAGCCCATCGCGGCGCCCAGCGCGAGCGCGAGGAGGCCGAGCCGGGCCGTGCGGGTCGTCACGAGGCCTGGCCGATCCCCTGAAATCGCTGCCGTGAACGCGCGCGGGCTACAGCGGCATGTAGCGGAAGGGCGCCCAGCCTATGCCTTCGATGGGCTTGGGCGTGTACGCGGCCGCCTTGGCCGAGGCCGGCTTCCGCTTGGAAGCCGCTCGGGCCGACGGCTTGCGGCTCGAAGCCTTCCGGGACGAGGCCTTCTTGGCTGCGACCTTCCGGCTGCTGCTCTTCTTGGAGGCGGTCTTCTTCTTCATGCGGGCGAATCTACACCAGGAGTCGCGAGGTGGTCAATCGCGCTATGATAGGCGCCCGGAATCGCCAACCCGCCGCGACCGACGAAGGGGGAGCACCGTGGAGAACGTCAAACTCGCAATCCGATGCGGCCTCGCCCTGTTGGCCGGGCTGCTGCTGGCCGTCGCGCCGGTCGCCGCCGCTCCCAAGGGCCGCGTGGTCGCCGCCCTCGGCTCGGACACCTCTACGATGGATCCGCACATGCACACCGAGCGCGTGGGCATCATCATCCAGCAGCACATCTTCGATACCCTGCTCGCGCGGGACACCAAGACCTGGCAGCCCGTGCCACATCTGGCCGAGTCGGTGACCAGCGTCAATACCACGACGTGGGAGCTCAAGCTCCGGCGCGGGGTCAAGTTCCACAACGGGGAACCGTTCACGGCCGAGAGCGTGAAGTTCTCCATCGAGCGGGTGCTCAACCCGGATCAGAAGTCGCCCATTCGCGGCAACTTCACTTGGGTCAAGTCGGTGGACGTCGTGGACGACTACACGGCGCGGATTACGACGGTCAAGCCCTACCCGTTGTTCCACGAGATCCTGACGTTCGGCAACTTCGTCATGCTGCCGCCGAAGTACGTCAGGGAAAAGGGCGACGCTCACGTCGCCCGCAATCCGGTGGGCACGGGGCCCTTCCGGTTCGTGGAGTGGAAGAAGGGCGAGCAGACCACGCTCGAGGCCAACGAGCAGTACTGGAAGGGCGCGCCCGCCATCAAGACGCTCGTGTTCCGTGTGATTCCCGAGCCGGCTACCCAGATCGCCGAGCTGCTCTCGGGTGGCGTGGATCTGATTCGCGCCGTGCCGCCGGATCAGCTTTCCGTCATCAAGAGCTCGAAGGTGGCGCGCGTGACGGCGACCAAGATCCTGCGCGTGGTGTACCTCCAGATGGACGGTGACGCGCGGGCCGCGAAAACGCCGCTCACCGATGTCCGGGTGCGGCGCGCGGTGAACCACGCCGTCAACGTGGACGAGATCATGCAGAAGATCCTGGGCGGCCTCGCCGTGCGGACGCCGTCGGGGGGCAACCCCCTCGCGTTCGGCACCGACGCCAGCATCAAGGCTTACGCTTGGGATCCTGAGCGGGCGAAGAAGCTCCTGGCCGAGGCGGGATATCCGGGCGGCTTCGAGATCTCCCTCAACACCTACGCCGGCTCCATCGTGAACGTCGAGCAGGTCGCCCAGGCGACGATGGGGTATCTCGGCCAGGCGGGCATCCGCGTGAAGCCGCGCCATTTCGCCGACGTGGGCCAGTACCTCGCCAACTTCCGCGGCTCCAAGCTGGACGGCATCACCATGGCGTCGTGGGGCTACAACTCGGTCTTCGACTCGGACGCCATCTTCTACACCCACTTCCACACCGGCGAGCCGTACGCCTACAACACCGCCAAGGAGATGGACACCTGGCTCGAGGAGGCGCGCAGCACGGTGGACGCGAAGAAGCGGCGGGAGCTCTACTCGCGCTTCCAGCGCTTCATCGTGGACCAGGCCTACTGGGTGCCGATGTACGCCCAGTACACGATCGAGGCGGTCTCGAACAAGCTCAACTATGAAGCCTCTAGCGACGAGATCATGCGGATCTTCGCCGCCACCTGGAAGGACTAGTTCTCCCTCTCCTCTCCGGGGAGAGGGCAGGGTGAGGGGCGGCCCAACCGGCGCCCATGACGGTTTACATTGCCCACCGCCTGCTCCAGGCGCTCTTCGTCTGCCTGGGCATCTCGATCATCACCTTCCTGCTCCTTCACGTGGCAGGCGATCCCGTCCTCCTCCTCCTGCCCCAGAGTGCCTCCGACGCCGACGTTGCCCTGCTCAAGCAGAAGCTGGGCCTCGACCGGCCGCTGGTGGTGCAGTACCTCGCCTTCCTCGGCGACGCGCTGAAGGGCGACTTCGGCCAGTCGCTCTTCACCCAGGAGTCGGCCTTTTCCCTGATCCTCGAGCGCATGCCGGCCACGCTCGAGCTCACCCTCGCCGGCACGCTGGTCGGGCTGGCCGTGGCCATCCCGCTCGGAGTCCTCGCCGCCATCAAGCGCGGCTCATTCCTGGACCGCCTGAGCACCGTGGGCGCCGTCGGCGGCCAGGCGATGCCGATCTTCTGGCTGGGCATCATGCTGATCATCCTGTTCGCCGTGAAGCTGAGGGTATTGCCGGCGTCAGGCCGGGGAACGCTGGCGCATCTGATCCTGCCCGCCATCACGCTCGGCGTGTATCTCGCGCCGCTGACGATGCGGCTCACGCGCTCGGGGATGCTGGACGTGCTCACCCAGGACTACATCCGCACGGCGCGCGCCAAGGGCGTGGTCGAGCGCGTCGTGCTCTTCAAGCACGCCCTCCGGAACGCGGCCATTCCCATCGTCACCATCCTCGGCATCCAGTTCGGGCGGCTGCTCGGCGGCGCGATTGTGACCGAAACTGTCTTCGCCTGGCCGGGCGTGGCCTCGCTGGCCGTCAAGGCCATCCGCACCTACGACTACCCCGTCGTGCAGGGAAGCGTGGTCTTCCTCGCGCTGCTCATCGTTGTCGTGAACCTGCTCACCGACTTGGCGGTGGCCTGGATCGATCCGCGCATCAGGCTGGGAGCAGGCCGTGACTAGCCTCGGGCGGCTCCGGCCGCTCGCGGCGGGTGGCCTCATTCTCGGCGTGGCCGTTTGCGCTGCGGTGCTGGCGCCCGCGCTTGCGCCCCATGATCCCTATGCCCAGGCGGTGGGGGCGCGGCTGATTCCACCCGTGTGGGAAGAGGGCGGCGGCTGGACCAACCCGCTCGGCACCGACCCGCTCGGCCGCGATCTGCTCTCGCGCATCATCTACGGCGCCCGCATCTCGATCAGCGCCGCCGCGTTGGCCGTCGCGGTGTCCATGGTGCTCGGCGTGCTCATGGGGCTCGTCGCGGGCTACTATGCAGGCCGCGTCGACACCGTGATCAGCAACTTGGTGAACCTGATGCTGGCCTTCCCGTTCCTCTTGCTCGCGCTCGCCGCCGTCGCGGTGGTGGGCCCGGGCTTCCGTAACATGGTCATCGTGCTCGGCCTCACGGGCTGGCCGATCTACACGCGCGTGGTGCGCGCCGAGACGCTCAAGTATCGCGAGCGGGAGTTCGTGCTGGCCGCCCGCGCCCTGGGGCTGGGGAGCTGGCGCGTCATCTGGGGCCACGTGCTGCCCAATCTCATCAACACCATCATCGTGATGGCGAGCCTCGAGGTGGCGCGCATGATCATCCTCGAGTCCTTCCTCTCCTTCCTCGGGCTGGGCATCCAGCCGCCTACGCCGTCTTGGGGCTCCATGCTGGGGGAGGGGCGCGTCTACATGTTCACCCACTGGTGGCTGGCCGCGTTCCCTGGGCTGGCCATCTTCATCACCACGCTTGGCATCAATCTCTTCGGCGACGGCCTGCGCGATCTCCTCGACCCGCATCGGGTGCTGGGCGTCGTCACCGCGCGCGCCGAGTAGCGGGAGTACAATTCAGCCATGCCGCTCCGGCATCTCGCGCTCAGGACCCATGATCTGGAGTCGACCCGGCGCTTCTACGTCGAGGTGCTGGGGCTGCGCGAGGCTTTCCCACATCCCGGCATGATTTTCCTCGAGACCCCGCGTGGCGGCGACCTGCTCAACTTCGTCCGCGTCCGCCGCCGCGTGGATCCCCGCGCGGGCGGGCTCGACCATTTCGGCCTCTACGTCGGGCAGAAGCGAATCGGCGCGCTCCGCCGCCGCCTCAAGACCGCGGGAGTGAAGGTGGTGGGGCGGCGCGGGCGCTGGTCGATCTACATCAAGGATCCGAACGGCTATACGGTCGAGCTCTACGCCGACTGATACGAGGAGCAACCCTCCATGAAGCTCAAGAAATCAGTGGCCGAGCTGATCCAGTGGGAGCGCGTCTGCCGGGTGGCCACGGCGGGCCGGCGCGGCATGCCGCACCTGGTGCCCGTCTGCCATGTTCTCCACGGCGGCAAGATCTACTTCGCTTCGGGTGACGACGGCCGCAAGGTGAAGAACCTCAAGGAGAACCCGCGCATCACCGTAACCGTGGACTGCTACTCGGACGCCTGGGCGGGCCTCAAAGGTGTGATGGTGCAGGGGCGGGCCAGGCTGATCGAGCGCGGCCCCCGCTTCCGGAAGGTCCGCGCGCTGCTCTATAAGAAATACCCGCAGTATCCGCGCGAGGCCGCCATCGCCGAGTCCGATTCCGTCGTCATCGAGGTCACGCCCGCCCGTGTCTTCTCTTGGGGCGTGGACTAGGCGAGCCGCTCTCCCTCCCGGTAAACCTTACATTCCGTGTAATTAGTGCCCGTTGCTCACGCGAGTGGCGCTGCCGGGCGCCACAGCAATTCCTTGAAATTCAGGCACTTTTTCCTCCCACTTCCCCTTGCTCTTTTGGCATGGGGGTTGCGACTGTCTCACCCAGTGGCACTCGTCCCGTTACACGGGGTGCCGGGGAGGTACATGTCATGAGAATTCTCGCAACTCTCGCTGCCCTCGCGCTGGTGTTCAGTCTGCTCGGGACGGCGCCGGCGGCAGCCGCCGACGACTCCAAGTCGAAGGACGATTCCAAGGTGAAGCAGGGCACCGAGCAAGTCCAGAGCGGCGCCAAGGAAATCGGCAAGGGCGTCGAGGACACCGCCAAGGGCATCGGCAAGACCGTGACCAGCGGCGCCGAGAAGGCGGGCGACAAGCTCAAGGAGGCCGGCGAGGCTGCGGAGCCCAAGGCCAAGACCGCTTGGGAGAAAACCCGTGACGGCGCGACGGCCTTCGGCCACAGCGTGAAGACTTTCTTCACGCGGCTGTTCGGCAGCGATTCGAAGAACAACTAACCTGGTCCCGTGAGGGACGAAAGAAGGAGAGCAATCCCATGAGCCCGACCCGCATCCTCGCTGTCATCGTGGCGGCCGCCTTCTCGCTCGCCAGCGTCTCGCCGGTCCTCGCTCAGGCGACGACGCCGGGCCAGCCAGCTCCGCAGATGCCGGCCAATCAGCCGCCTACGGAGCAGACGAAGCCCACCGAGCCGACGACGGACAAGGACAAGAAGCCGATGATGAAGAAGAAGACCACGAAGAAGACGGCGCCCAAGAAGTCCCCTGAGATCAAGGAGCCCGCGAGCACCGAGCAGGGCAGCGGGACGACCAAACAGTAGCGTCCCGTAACCGAAGCATTCCGTCAGAGAAGCGGCGCGGGGATGGGCCCGCGCCGCTTCGCTTTTCTCAGACGCCGAGGCGCGACTTGAGAATCTTGCCCGTTGCGCTCTTGGGCAGCTCGGCGACGATGACGACCTGGCGCGGATACTTGAAGGCAGCCAACCGCGCCCGGCAGTGGGCGAGGAGCTCCTCCGGACCGACCGTCGCCGCCGAATGCAGGGTGACGAAGGCCGCCACTTCCTCGCCCAGCTCGACGTGGGGGATCCCGATTACCGCGGCCTCGGCGACGGCGGGATGTGCCAGCAGGGCCGCCTCGACTTCGCCGGGAACGACGGAGTAGCCGCCGCGCAGGATCAGCTCCTTCTTCCGCCCCGCGATCCTGACGAAGCCGTCGGATGAGATGGCGGCGAGGTCGCCGGTTCTGAACCAGCCGTCCTGCAGCACCGCGCGCGTTTCCTCGGCAGCGTTGAGGTAGCCATCCATGGCGGCCGGCGAGCGGATCCAGAGCTCGCCGACTCCGCCGGGCTCGAGCGGCCGGCCGTCTTCGTCGGCCACTCGCAGCTCCACTCCGGGAACCGCCAGCCCGATCGCATCCGGTAGATCCCGCGGGTCATCCGCCAGATAGGAAATCGGCCGAAAGATCTCGGTCATCCCGTAGCCGCGCAGCATCCTCACGCCGGTCCGGCGCCGCCACTCCTCCGCGAGATCCCAGGGGCAGGGCGCCGCGCCGGAGACGGTGATGCGGAGGCTCGAGAGATCGGCCGGCGCGAGGGCGGGCGAGTCGAGGAGCCGCCGGAACATGGTGGCCACGCCGGGGAAGACGGTGACGCGGTGGCGCGCCATCGCCGCCTGCGCGTCCTCGGGCCCGAAGCGGGCCAGGATCACGACCGTCGCGCCGGCCAGGAGCGGCGCGAGCAGAGCGCCGTTGAGGCCGAAGGAGTGGGCCAGCGGGAGCGCCGCGAGCACCACGTCCTCGGGGGTGAGCCGCATCACGGGTCCGGCCCAGGAATCATTGGCCTCGGCGAGCGCGCGCTGGGAGAGCACGGCGCCCTTGGGCTGGCCGGTGCTGCCCGAGGTATAGAGGATCAGGGCCGGAGCGCGCCCGCCGGTAGCGTCCACGATGGCCTCTTCGGCTCGCACGTCGTCCACCACCAGCGCCGGCGTGAGGTGCGCCAGCACCTCGTCGCGCTCCTCGGCCGCGAGCAGGGGATTGAGCGGGGCCACCGTCGCCCCCAGCTTAAGCCCGCCCCACAGCGCCACAACGAAGCCCCACCCATTGGGCAGCGACAGGGCGACGGTATCGCCGGCTCTCACGCCGCGCCGGGAAAGGCGGCGGGCGAAACCGCCGGCGCGGAGATCGAGCTCCCGCCAGCTCAGCGCGCCGCCGTCCCAGACCAGCGCGGGCTTGTCGGGCCGGCGGCGGGCGACAGCGTCGAGGCGCTCGCCGACGCTCTCCACTAGCGAGCCTCGCTAACCGGGAATGCCCAGGGCCGGGCGCGGGGGCCCCAGTCGCGCCGGCGATGGCTCGCCTGTACGCCGTGGCTCGCTCGGGCGGGTCTCGCGCGGCCCCCCATCCCCCAGAGGGGGCTCGGGCGAGGGCAGTCGGCCCGTCTCGGCGCGCTCGCCCCGCCCTGCGCTTCGCACGGCGACACGGCTCGCCATACGGCGCTCCTGCGGCCCCCGCGCCCGGCCCTGGGCCCGTCTCCATTACCGGATTCCGCGAGATTCACGAGAGACCGAAGTCCTTGAGGTTGATCCGCTTCCACACATCAGACGGCACGTGGTGCCGCGGCGTATAGGCCGCGAGCGAAGGCTTGGCGGTAGCGTCGATGCCCCACTTGGCCGAGTAGCCGTCCTCTTTCGTCGAGGGATCGAGGTCCGAGCCACGGGCGTGCGTGATGATGGTGACGTCGCGATCCGGCTGGCAGCGCGTCGCAATCGCCCACGTCATCTGCCGGTCGTCGAAGACGTCCACGTCGTGGTCCACGACGACGACGCGCTTCATGTAAAGGTCGGCGCCGAGCACCGCCAGAATGGCGTTTTTGGCCTGGCCGAGCAGCCGCTGCTCGATGGAGACGTAGCATGTGAAAGGCCCCGGCAC
>WNEY01002585.1_pt1 | contig 13297 bp, 9 predicted proteins | sample 5400531 | NCBI WGS metagenome assembly WNEY01 (sample SAMN13153338, study PRJNA577476) | soil metagenome | isolation source: 200 cm saprolite under Douglas fir tree site 1 | place: USA:California | collected 2015-04-18
GATATTCTTAGTTCCGTAAAAAGAGAAGGTGGCCGTGTCGAATGAGCCCACAGGCGCGCCGTCCGCTTGTGCGCCATGGGCCTGCGCCGCATCCTCGATGGTCGCGAGCCCATGCCGCCTGGCAAGCTCCGAGATTGCCGCCATCGCCGCAGGCAGGCCGTAGAGGTGGACGGGCATCAGCGCTCTGGTCCGCGGGGTCACCAGGGCGGCCAGTTTCGCCGGGTCGACGGTCAGGTCGTCGGCGACGTCAGCGAACCTCGCAACGGCTCCGACCTCAAGGATGGCGTTGAGCGTCGCCACGAACGTCAGCGGCGTGGTGATCACTTCGTCGCCGGGGCCGATGCGGTGCGCCCGCAAGGCGGCAACGAGCGCGACAGTGCCGTTGCTCATGGCTACCGCATGCGCCGCGCCATGCGCGCTGGCGAAGGCGTGCTCCAGTTCCGCGACCCGGACTCCGCCGGCCAGCCTGCCTGACCGCAGGACGCCGAGGACCGCTTCCTCCTCCTCAGGCCCGATCTCGACCTTGGCCAGCGGGATGCGCTCGCCAAGCTGCCGGATCATCGCCCGTGCCGTCCTTGGTCGGGCGATGCGGGGAGCCCCCGGCACAGCGCGTCGAGGGCATCACTCACCACGCCGTCGATGCCGCGGGCGCATTCAAGGAACGCCTCCGAGGTCGCCGCCGGGTCGGCGATCTCATCCTCGGCAGGCTCGATATATGGCACCCGGCCGCGCAACCGCGCAACCGTGGCTACCAGGTGACGCGCCTGGTCCACGGCGGACAGGCCAGCGGCCGGCCCGCCCACGGCCGGCCCGCCCACGGCGGTGCCCGAGGCGAACGCCGCCATGCGGGCGAATTCCCGCATCAGGTAGGCGCGCCGTGAGGCACTGGGCCGCATCGCCACGACCTGGTTCCTGTGCTCCTGGCCAGCGGCCAGGATCAGGTCGGCCGCATCGACGTCGGCGGCGGTCAGCCCGTGGCTAGCGAAGCCCTCGGCGTCGGCGCCCAGCCAGGTGAGCGCCTCAACGGTATACGGGTGAACCGGGCAGCCGTCCAGGCTGGCAGTGCCGGCGCTCGCTACGCGGAACCGGCAGGCATCCGCGCCGAGGCGAGCGCGCAGGCCGCGCTGGGCAAGCCGCTCGGCAATCGCCGACCGGCAGATGTTGGCCGTGCACACAAACAGGATGCCGAACTGGCCATGGCCGGGCGCGCCGTCCTGCGGCGTGTCCGGCACCCGTTCGAGTGCCAGCCATGCCGGTCGCGGCGCGAGGGCCAATGTGCGGTGGGGCACTGCGTCAGTTCGGCGCTTGGGTGGTCACCGTGGACGGATACTGGCGAGCGAAGGCCGCGACGGCGTCGTTCCTGATCGCCTTCCACAGCTGACGGCTGATCGGGCCGTTGAGGTGAGCCGGCCGCATCGGCGCCGTGACGAATGTGCCCGAGCCCGCGCCGACCAGGTTCAGGTGCGCCGCCAGCGACTGCAGGGCGGAGTCGGAGAAGTTGCTGTCCACGCTCAGCGCCTTGGTGAAGGCGTTGAGGACGCTCAAGGCCGATGTGGGATCGCCGAGCAGGTGCTCCTTGGCGAGCTTGTCCAGGATCGCCCTGAGTAGCGCCTGCTGGCGCAGGACACGGCCTTCCTCGGAGAGGGACGCCTCCCTCACGTAGTCCAGGGCGGTGGCGCCGTTCAGGTGGTTGATCCCGACGTGGAACGCGTGACCATTGCTGGTCGACGCATCCGGGATATCCACATTCACGCCGCCGAGCGGCCCCAGCGTTGCGGCTAGGCCATCGAAGTTGACAACGGAGTAGTGATCGATGCGCACATGGGTGAGCTGTTCCACCGTCCCGATCAGCAGGGACGGGCCCCCGAACTTGAGCACGTTGCCGATCTTCATCAGGCCGTGGCCCGGCACCTGCACCCGGGCGTTCGGTGGGATGGACACGAACGCGCCGGCCTTCCGGTTGGCGTTGATGTGCACGAGCATGATCAGACCGCTGCCGGCCTCGGATGCCTTGGACGAGCGGTCGATCCCGCTGCCGCCACGCACGGCGGGCAGCGTCGGCGAACCGGTCATCAGTATCGTCATGCTGTGCCGCGCCGCCGTGGGCATGACCGGCTGCCTGGCCGCATCCAGCCCCGCGAAGACATTCGGGATGCGATGAATGTTGCCTTCCAGATGGCGGACGGCGATGAAGCCGCCAAGCGCGACAGCGCCGACCACGGCCACCACCGAGGTCGCGGAGACTAGCACGACGCGCCGGGCACGCCGCTTCCGCCTGGCTGGGCGGACAGCCGCGGAACTCGCGGATTGCTCCGCGCCCGCAGGTCCCTCAGGACTGGTCGGCTCATGCTGACTAGTTGTTTCGGACATCTCTCTTTGCCCCCCTTGTTCGGACACGGTCACTTAGGTCCCGTCAACGAGGTCTCGTCCCCTAGGACAGCGCGGCGTGACGGCGCTCGGGCGCATGCTCGTTGCCCGCCGTCTCGTCGTTGTCTTTCGGGGGAACCTTGTAGGTCGAGCGGTAGCGCCGGTACCCGTAGCCGTACTCCGGGTGATGCTTGGTCGGAGTCATGGTCAGCACGCTGCCGAGAATGGGAACTCCGACAGCGCCCAGGGCCTCGCTGGCTTGCCGGACCTGGGCGATGCGCGTCTTGCCGTGGCGGACGACGAGGACGACGCCGTCGGAGGCGGCCGCGGTCGCCACCGCGTCGGCGAACGGCAGGACGGGCGGTGCGTCGAGTAGGACCACGTCGTACTGTCCGCGAAGCTGCTCGACTAGCAGGCTCATTCGCTGCGAGCCGAGCAGGTCACTCGGGTTTGGCGGCATCGGGCCACTGGCCAGAACGTCGAACAGGTCGTCGCCCCACGTCTGCGTCGCCTCGCCAACATCCGCTCTTCCGACGAGGATGTCGGTGACGCCGACGCTGTTGGGCAGCCCGAGATAGCCGGTGGCCCGCGGACGCCGCAGGTCGACCTCCACCATGATGACCCGCTTGCCGAACTGGGCCAGCATGATCGCCAGATTGCATACCGTCGAGCTCTTGCCCTCATCGGGGAGCGGGCTGGTGAACAGCAGCGCCTTATGAGGCCTGTCGATGTCGACGAACTGCAGGTTGGTGCGGATCTTGCGGAAAGCCTCTAGCCTGCGCCCGAACGGATCATCGTCCCTGACCAGCGGCTGCTTGCGTGCCGCGGCATCGAACGGAACCGTGCCCACGACCGGCCTTCCACCCGTGATCGTGGCCAGCTGATCCGTCGACTTGATCGTGGTGTCGAGTGAGCGCCGGGCCGCCGCGAACGCGATTCCGATCAGCAGGCCGAGGGCGAGCGCGATGCCGACATTCCTGACCGGTTTGGGCGAGACCGGAGAGCTGGGCAGCGAGGCGGGCGCCACGACGGTGACCCCGACCGTCGACCGTCTCTGGCCGGACGAGCGGGCAAGCACTGCCACGAGCTGGACGAAATTGGTGCCGACAGCGGAGGCGATCAGCTGCGCCCGCCGCGGTGACCTATCGGTCACCGTGGCGGTCAGCAGCACGGTCTGCGGGATGGGGTGCGCGCTGATCTCGGCGGCAAGCTGGGACGCCGTCATGGGCAGGCCAAGGTAGCTGACGACGGATCCGGCCAGCTGGGTGCCGGTAAGCAGGTCGGCGTAGGACTGCACGTTCTGCTGGGACAGCAGCGCACCATCGTAGGCCACGGCCGGGTCGGCAGTACTGCTCCCAGCCGACACGTACAGCATCACGCTCGAGGCATATCGAGGCGTCACCCGCGCAGTGAGCGCGGCGCTGCCCGCACCAGCGAGCACAGTGACCAGGACGATCAGCTTCCAGTGATCCCGCAGCAAGTGGAGGAAATTACGAGGATCCACGAGTGAGCCGGCCTCCCTGCCTTGATATCGAGTCCTGTAGAATTACATATAGCAAAGATACAATTACAGAGAGTAACATATCAAGGCACTAGGGCCGCGCGATTCGGGGGGATGGCGTTCAGGTGAAATTCGCGCTGCGGGGGCCCACGACGGTGCCGAGCCGGAACGGGGAGCCGACGTGAGCAACGAGGTGCTGCGTGAGGCTGTGCCGTGGCCGGGAACGCTGCGCGCCTACCGCGGACACAGGCGGAGCCGGGCCATGACGGAGGCGGGCTACGACGCGGCGACCTGGCTCTGCGGGCTGCTGGCGGCTGCATGGGTCACTCGCGACCTCGCTGGCGGGGGCGCCCGGCCCTACGTCGTGGTACGCGCTGTGCTGGCAGTCAGTCTCCTCCAGGCGGCGTCTGGCATGCTCGCCGGGCTCTACCGGAGGCGGTACCAGCGGGGCAGCTTCGACGAGGTCGTCGCTGTCGGCATGGCGGCTAGTGGTACCGCCGTGTCGCTTGTGGTGCTGGGCAGCTTTCTGATTCCCGGTCAGCGTGCGCTCCTGGCTACGGTTGCGGGTGCGGTGGTTTTCGCCGTGCCCGCCATGCTCGGTGGGCGGTACGTGGCGTTCGCGGGCCGACAGCGTTCCCGCGCCTTCGCGTCATCGGCTGCGAAGATCATTATCTTCGGAGCAGGCAGCGCAGGCACCCAGCTCGCACAACGACTGGCCGGCCAGATCGGCTCCGAATACCGGCCGGTGGCGATGCTCGACGACGACCCGGCGAAGCTTCGGCTGCGAATCCACGGAATCCCCGTGCTCGGCGGCCGGGACCAGATGGCGGAGGCAGCGGGCGCGACCGGCGCCACGGTGCTCGTCATTGCCATAGCCAGGGCGAGCGGCCCGGTGATCCGCGAGATAACATCGCAGGCCGAGCGCTGTGGCCTCACGCCGAAGGTGATCCCGTCGATCAAGGAGCTGCTCAGCGGCAGCGCGCGCATCGACGGGGTACGCGATCCGCAGATCAGCGATCTGCTCGGCCGTCGGCCGGTGGAGACTGACGTCGCCGCGATGGCCGGCAGCTTCGCCGGCCAGCGGATCCTGGTTACCGGCGCCGGCGGGTCCATTGGCTCCGAGCTCTGCCGCCAGCTGCACCAGCTCCGGCCAGCCGAGTTGATCATGCTCGACCGTGACGAATCCGCCCTGCACGCTGTCCAGCTGGCCCTGCACGGCCGGGCCTTGTTGGACTCCGACGAGGCAGCGCTCGCCGACATCCGCGACACACGCCGTGTCCAGCATGTGTTCGAGCAGTTCCGGCCGCAGATCGTCTTCCACGCCGCCGCGCTCAAGCACCTGCCGCTGCTGGAGCGCTATCCCGCTGAGGCCCTCAAGACCAATGTGTGGGGCACCCTCACTGTGCTGGAGGCCGCCGCGGCATGCGGCGTTCAGTCGTTCGTGAACATCTCCACGGACAAGGCCGCAGATCCGGTCAGCGTTCTCGGCTACTCGAAACGGATGGCGGAACGGCTCACTGCCCACATGGCCAGCCGGGCCCCAGGGACCTACCTGAGCGTCCGCTTTGGCAACGTCCTGGGCAGCCGCGGGTCGGTGCTCACCGCGCTCACCGCGCAGGTTGCCGCAGGTGGGCCGGTTACCGTGACACATCCTGAGGTCAGCCGATATTTCATGACCGCCGACGAGGCGGTTCAGCTGGTCCTCCAGGCGGCTGTGATCGGGCGCGACGGCGAGGTTCTCGTGCTGGACATGGGGGAACAGGTGCAGATTGCAGACATTGCGCGGCGGCTGGCCGCCGGTGCGGAACGAGAGATCGACATTGTCTTCACCGGCCTGCGGCCCGGCGAGAAGCTGACCGAGGATCTGCTTGGGCACGATGAAGTGGACGAACGGCCTCGTCACCCGCTCATCCTGCACGTCGCGGTACCGCCGTTGGCCCCAGTTCAGGTCACGAGCCTTGATCCGGACATCGATGTCGGCGAACTCCGCGCGGCTCTGGCCCACTGCGCCGGCAGCACGCACCCAGGGCTCACGCCGTCCGGTGCCAAGGCATGCTGACCAGCAGCTCGGTACCAAAAGGCGGCCACGTGGCGTCGCGTGGACGGATCGCACACGCAGGCGGCGCAGCGTCACATACGCGGCGCATGAACTATCCAGGCAAGCGTCTCCTCGACCTGGCGATTCTGAGCCTGGTGGCGGTGCCGGCGCTGGCGATCGGCATGATCAGCGCAGTAGCGATATTGCTTGAAGACGGGTCGCCCGTGCTCTTCAGGCAAGTGCGTGCCGGGCGCAGCGGTCGACCCTTCGTTCTGCTCAAACTACGGACGATGACCAAGATCGGGCAGCGGAACGATGCATTCCCCGAGCCGGAGAGCATCACCCAGATCGGCAGGCTCCTGCGCCGGATATCCATCGACGAGCTCCCCCAGCTGATCAACGTGCTGCGCGGGGAAATGAGCCTGGTCGGACCGCGACCCACACTCCCCTACCAGGTCCAGCGATACGACTCGCGGCAGTTCGGCCGTCTGTCTGTGCGGCCCGGGCTGACCGGCCTGGCACAGGTGCACGGCCGTAACCGGATGAGCTGGCCCGAGCGCATCGAGTGGGACCTGCGGTACGTCGAGAACCTGAGCTTTCGGCTCGACCTGGTCGTGCTGGCCAGCACTGTCCGGGCGATTCTGACCGGCGACGGCGTAGCAGGCCACCCGCGCCGCGACCCCATTGCGCAAGTAGAGGAAAGGCGATGTGCAATGCCTGAAATTACGCCTCAAATCCGGCTGGCGAAGCCCGATATCGGCGAAGAGGAAGTCGAGGCCGTCCGCGGGGTGCTCACCAGTGGCACGCTCACTGGCGGCCTGCAAAACGCCGGGTTCGAGCGGGAGTTCGCCGACAGGCACGCCGCCGCGCACGGCGTGACTTTCGCCAGCGGGACCGCCGCGCTCGCTGCGATGCTGCTCGCCGAAGGCATAGGCCAAGGGGACGAGGTGATCGTCCCGTCGATGACTTTCGTTTCGACCGCGACCTCCGTCTGTCATGTGGGCGCAACCCCGGTGTTCGCCGACATCGACCCGCGGTCGTTCAACCTAGATCCTGGCGAGATAGCCAGGTTGGTCACTAGCAAGACCCGCGCTGTCCTGACCGTGCACTATGCCGGCCAGCCCGGAGAGCTCGACCAGCTTCTGAAGACGTGCGCTGATCACGGCCTGCTGCTACTCGAGGACGCCGCACAGGCGGCAGGAGCCGATTTCCGCGGAACCCCCGTCGGCACCTTCGGCAAGTCGGCGATGTTCAGTTTCACTCCCACCAAGAACATCACGACCGGCGAGGGAGGGATCGTGCTCACTGGCGACGGGGAGACTGCCGACAGCCTCCGCCTGCTGCGTAACCACGGGCAGCCGCGCCGCTACGAGCACGTGCTGATCGGCTACAACTGGCGCCTCACCGAGATGCAAGCGGCTATCGGCCGGGCGCAGCTTCGCAAACTCGATGCGATCCTCGCGCGCAAGCGGGCCAACGCGGACTGGATGAGCCGCCGGCTGGAACGTGTCCCTGGGATCACTCCGCCGTACCAGATGCCGCATGCCGGCTCGCCGCACATGCTCTACACGTGCCTGGTGGACCGGGACCGGGACGCTGTGCTTGATCACTTGTTGCACGGCGGTATCGAGGCGCGCATCTACTTCCCGCCCGCGCACCTCCAGCCGATCTTCGCCGAGCAGCGCCGGCGCCTTCCGGTTACCGAGGCGGTCGCCGCGCAGATGCTCTCGATCCCCATGCATTCCCAGCTCACACCCGACGAGCTGGCCCAGATCGCCAACGCGGTCGAGGAAGCCGCCGACCTCGCGAGGCTGGCGGAGTCTGGCACGCTGACACCCCGGACGGACCGATGACCCCGCTACGGGCCGGCGTGGTCGGGCTGGGCACGATGGGGCGTCACCACGCCAGGGTGCTGGGCGACCTTCCCGGCGTCGAACTGGTCGGCGGTATCGATCCAGATCCGCGGGTCCGAAATGCGGCGCGCACGGTCTCGGCTGCTGCCGACCTGGACGACCTGCTGGCGCTCGGCATCGACATGTGCGTGGTCGCTGCACCCACACTGACGCATACTGACATCGGCCTGCGGTTGGCCGAGGCTGGCGTCCATACCCTGATGGAGAAACCGCTGGCTGCCGACCCGGACAGCGGACGCCTGCTCGCCAAGGCATTCGACGAACGCGCGCTGGTCGGGTGCGTAGGGCACATCGAGAGATACAACCCAGCCCTGTGCGCCCTGCGCGCGCGGCTGGCTCAAGGCGAGCTGGGCTCGGTGTTCCAGGTCGCGACACGTCGCCAGGGACCATTCCCGAAGCGCATTCGCGATGTCGGGGTGGTGATGGACCTCGCCACCCATGACATCGACCTCACTCAGTGGGTGACGGGCTCCCGCTACCTCAGAGTGTCTGCGTTCACCGCGCGCCCGAGCGGCAGGCAGCACGAGGACCTAGTCGCGATCAGCGGCATGCTACGCGACGGCACCATCACGAGCCATCTGGTGAACTGGCTGTCTTCGATGAAGGAACGCGTTGTCACGGTGACCGGTGAGCGCGGCTGCCTGCTCGCCAACGCGCTCGCGACCGAACTGTGGTTCCACCGTAACGGGTCCGTCACGACCGGCGGTCCTGCCAATCGCCCATTCCACGGTGCATCAGAAGGTGATCTGATCCGCTATGCGGTCGCCAGGCGCGAGGCGCTGAGCGTCGAGCTCGAGAACTTCCGCGACGCCGTCCTCGGGAGGCCTGCTGACATCGTCACCATGCGGCAGGGGGTACAGACGCTCGAGGTCGCCGACGCGGTCCTGGCGGCATCGAGGGACTGTACCGCTGTCGGCCTAGCCGCCGACGAGATGGGTCTCGCCGGCCTACCCGATCCAGCGCTTGCCGGCGGGCGCCAGGCGGCGAGGTGATCAGCAGGGTCACGGTGGTGGGGCTCGGCAAGATCGGCCTGCCTCTTGCCGTCCAGATTGCCGGCAAGGGATTCCGTGTTCGCGGCGCCGACCTCAGCTCTGAAGTGGTAGGCCGGGTCTCCGCCAGCCGCGTGCCCTTTCCTGGCGAGCCCGGCCTCGACGAGCGACTTGGCGAGGTCGTCAGATCCGGCCTGCTCACTGCCACCACCGATACCGCAGGGGCGGTCGCGGAAAGTGAGGTGGTCGTAGTCGTCGTGCCACTGGTAACTGACGAGGCCGGCCGGCCAGACTATTCAGCACTCGACGCGGCCACTGCCTGCGTCGCGACCGGGCTCCGCGTCGGCAGCCTGGTCAGCTACGAGACCACGCTGCCGGTGCACACTACGCGGCAACGGCTTGCGCCGGCCCTCGCCGCGGGTTCGGGCCTGCGGCCGGGGCACGACTTCAGGCTGTGCCACAGCCCAGAGCGGGTGTCCAGCGGGAGGATCTTTGCCGATCTCCGGCGGTATCCGAAACTGGTCGGCGGAATTGACGCGCGCAGCGGCGAGAGCGCCGAGATCTTCTATGAGTCCGTCCTGGACTTCGACGAGCGCCCGGACCTCGCGCGCCCCAACGGGGTATGGGATCTCGGCAGTGCCGAGGCGGCCGAACTTACCAAGCTGGCCGAGACTACCTACCGGGATGTCAACATCGCGCTGGCCAACGAGTTCGCCCGGTTCGCTGGTACATCGGGTATCGACGTGTATCAGGTAATAGAGGCGGCGAACAGCCAGCCGTTCAGCCACCTCCATCGGCCGGGCATCTCCGTCGGCGGCCATTGTATCCCGGTATACCCACGGCTCTATCTTGCGGGCGATCCCGGCGCACGGCTCCCAGCCGCGGCCCGGGAGATCAATGACTCCATTCCGGCCCACGCGGTGCAGTTGCTTGTCGAGCTGACCGGAGGGCTGGCCGGGCTCCGGGTTGCTGTGCTCGGCGCTGCTTACAGGAGCGGCGTGAAGGAGACCGCGTTCTCCGGCGTATTCGCGATCGTACGCGAGCTTGTAATGCGCGGCGCCGTTCCGGTTGTGCATGATCCGCTCTACAGCGAGTCCGAGCTCCGCAGGCTCGATCTCATGCCGTACCGCATCGGTGAGCCGTGCGATGCGGTGATCATGCACACCGATCACCCCGAATACAAGGTCCTTACGCCTGAGGATCTTCCTGGCATCCGGGCACTGGTGGACGGCCGCGCTGTCACGGACCCTGGGCGCTGGAGCGCCATCCCGCGGCGAGTCCTCGGCATCGGGGCCGAGAATGAGTCACCGCCGCGGACGCCCGGGCACACCGGCGACGACTGCACCGTCGGGGCTGGTCATGGGTGACGACGGCACCCGAGCCCGCCGTCCCGCCTGACCCGAGTACCGAGACCGGCTTGGTCCGGGCGGCACATCAATACCGATCGATCACACGAGCGTGCTGACGACAGCCCAGGAAGCCTCGTGCCGTTGCGGCATCCCTGAGCGAGCACATATAGATGATCTTGGCGATCACTCCGCCGCGTCCCTCTCCCTCAGGTTAATCCTGCGAGTTCGTTCATTGCCCGTAGGGCCCAGGGTCGATCGCGAGGGCGCTGACGTGGTATAACCACGCGGCGTCCGGAACGGCAGCGAGAGCATACCGGACACCGATCTCCCCTCGCCTGCTACCGAAACGCAACTTTCGCACTACTACCCCCATGCAACCATTTGCGCACTGTCCCGATAGCCCCCGGCCCGGACTCTGAGCTCAGAACATCGGAAAGCCCAGCATGTGCGGCTCCGATCACGAGCTCGGGGAGAACTTCATGACCGGCAGCAAGCAGGAAGTTCTGGCCCGCAGCAGGCCCACTCGCGGTGGGGGGCGGCGGCGGGGCGGCCAGCACGCGATTGCATGGTCGATCCTGCCGGGAGCATTCCTGTCCGTAGCAGCGCTCGCCCCCGCGGCGCACGCCGCGACCTCACCTGCCGCGGCCTCGGCAGCCGCCACCACGGCCCGCATTCAGGCGCTGCTGGACAACCCGGTGAGCGGTACGGTGAACCTGCCGCACGGCACCTTCACCGTCCGGCCGACGCTGCTGTTGCCCCAGGGCGAGCGGATCGTCGGCCACGGAACCACGCTGCGCGTGGCCGCCGGCTCCGGCAACTACTTTGCGATGCTGACCGGGGCGAGCCCGACCACGAACCTGTCCGGGCTGACCATCACGGGCGTGACCTTCGACCAGAACGCCACCGGCAACCCGATCCGCAGCGTGCCCGTGCTCTACAAAGGCTTGCCGCGGTTCGTCGTGCTGATCATCGATGGGTCCGGCATCACGATCACCAAGAACCGCTTCATCGGCTCCGACAACGTGAACACGGTCGTCACCGGCGGGGCCACCAGCAACGTGACGATCAGCGGCAACGCGTTCCAGACCATCAACGCCCCGCTACACGATCACTCGACGATCTACACCAGCGGCACCGGTACGGTGATCAGCAACAACACCCTGGCCGGCCAGGCGGCATATTACTCCGCCGCCATCGAGGTGCACGGCGACAAGGTCAGAGTCACCGGCAACCACGTGAGCGGCTATTTCCGCGGGGCGAACATCGTCGCCTCCGACACGAGGTTCACAGGCAACCACATATCCGGCGCGGCCAGCCCCGTGGACCTGTGGTCGGTCGCGCCGACGGCGACGCGCAACGTCACAGTCACGGGCAACGTGCTCAACCGTAATCTCGCGTACTGGAAGCGCGTGCTGGCCCGGCTCGGGCTGGGCCTGCCGCCCGCGCGCTACACACAGCAGGTGATCAGGGACACAACCTCGACGCTGTCCTTCCACGACATCACGGTCTGCGGCAACAGCAGCTGAGCAGCCCCAGGCGGTCCGCTGCGACGTAAGGCATCACCGCGCTATCACAGGGCCCCCGTCCGCTGGAAAGCCAGCCCGCGAGAGCGGAGCCGGGAATGGGTCACCGCAGCCGACGCGCAGGCACGCCGACGGCGACCACGCCGTCGGGCTGGTCCCGGGTGACGACGGCGCCCGCGCCTATCGTGGCGCCTGATCCGATCCGCAGACCTTGCAGCACGCACGCGTTCGAGCCCAGGGTGACACGTTCGCCCACGCGTACCCGCCCCGCGATGTTCGCCCCTGGCAGCACAGTCACGAGGTCCCCGAGCATTGCGTCGTGCCCGACGGTGGCGTTGTAATTGACGTGGACGTGCGAGCCGAGCACAGCACCGGTCGAGACAAAAGCGCTGGCCAGGATCACGCAGCCAGGCCCGAGCGCCGCACCGGGCGAGACCACCGCCCGCGGATGGATCACTTGGCTGGCCTCGAGACCGCGCGAGAGCAGCGCGTGTGCCAGCCGGTGACGAGTTCCCGGATCCGCGATTGCGACTACGAACGTGCCGGGCCCGGCCTCCTCGGGCCGGCACACAGGAATCCCGCCAATATCCCGTGCCTGCGCGTGCTCATCGAGGAATGCGGCGGACTCCGCGGTAGAGGGCAGCGCCGCACGGAGCGCGTCGAGCGTCTCACGGCCGAACCCGCCGGCCCCGGCAATGTAAAAGGTCATCGCAGGGTCCGGTTCAGCGCCTGCAGGAACTGCCCGGCAAGGCCCGTTATCCCATGATGTTCATACACCCAGCGCCTCCCGCGCTCGCCGATGGCACTCCGGCCCGCGGCGCCCAGTGTCGCCAATTCGACGAGTGCGTCGGCGATCGCTGTCGGCGATTCCGGCGGAACGCAGATGCCGCCTCCCGACGCGCTCACCGGAGTGTCGGCGACCGCACATGCCGAAACAACCGGGCGCCCGCTGGCGAGATAATCAAAGATTTTGTTACAGCTAAGTCCGTACTGGAAGACAGGAATATCCCACAGCGAGAATAGGGTGACATCCACGGCCTCAAGGACGGCCGGGACCGCTTCTTTCGGCACTGCACGCCAGAAGAGGACATTGGCGAGTCCATATTCCTGAGCGAGGCGCTCGCACCCATCCTTCTCGGGCCCTTCTCCCACGATAACGAACGCGATACCGTCCACACGGCGATCACGCAGCACCCGGGCCGCTTCGACAAGGACGTCCACCCTGTTGGCCCGCACGTGAGACCCAACATAGCCTGCTACCATCCGACCTTCGTCGCGCCATTGCCGGATCCGCGCCACCAATTCGGATGTCTCACCGTTGATTGGCGGAACATTTCTGCGGAAATCAGCGATTCCATTTGGAATGTAGACGATCTTTTCCTTCGGTATCCCGCGCCGGGTAATGTACTCCGTCGCGTGTGGCAGCAGGCTGATCACTATGCACGCATGGCGATAGAAGAAGCATTCCAGAATCCTGAGCACCCTTGTCGTGCCGTCACGTTCCCGCAGCGCTCCCATGTCAATCAGCGTCTGTGGCCAGAGGTCTCTCACCTCGAAGACAAACGGGACCCGGCGGACCTCACTGATCAGGTACGCGGCAGCGACGGCGGCCAAATG
>WNEY01002586.1_pt1 | contig 13295 bp, 11 predicted proteins | sample 5400531 | NCBI WGS metagenome assembly WNEY01 (sample SAMN13153338, study PRJNA577476) | soil metagenome | isolation source: 200 cm saprolite under Douglas fir tree site 1 | place: USA:California | collected 2015-04-18
TATGTCGAATCAGCAAAGGCCCGATTTGCTTCAAGCTATTAAACACTTGCGAGGCGGAAGAGTTGTGGGATCGAAGACCTCGGCTGCAGTAGTTGGGATCCACGGTATTGAGTGGGTGTGATGGAACGGCAAAAGGCCCGCTCCGATCTCGGGCGGGCCTTTTGCGTAAGATCGAGAATCAGTGGCCGTGGGAACTGTTGCCGTGGGAACCGCCACCGGTACTGTGCGATCCGCCGCCACCACCGCCACCATGGGAGCTGCCACCTCCACCACCTCCGCCGCCATGGAAGCTGCTACCTCCTCCTCCGCCACCGCGATAGCTTCCGCCGCCACCTCCGCCAGAGCTATGGCTAGGCGCCGAGTACGAGCGCGAAGGTGCCGAGTACGAAGGCGCAGAGTAACTGCGACTCGGAGCCGAGTAGGAACGTGAAGGCGCGGAATACGAACGCGAGGGCGCCGAGTACGAGCGCGACGGTGCGGAATAGCTGCGGCTCGGCGCGGAGTAGGAGGATGACGGGCGATTGCTGCTCATGCGGGACGGCGGCTCATACGACCGGCTGTTGCCGTTCGAGTACGCCGGGCGATTGTTGTTGTAGCTCGGTGAGTTGGGGCGCGATTGCGGCTGGTAAGAGCGGTTGCCGCCCGACGTCCGATTGTTGCTAAAGCTGGGTGAAGCTCCGCGCGAGCCTGCGCTGTCCGGCGTCGAATGCGACGCGGACCCTGCCCAGGGCGGACGGTCCGAATGGGTGTTGCGTGCCATCTGGCTTACGCCGTTTGCCGGGCGATTCGACGATCCGCCGCCGAAACCCTGCGGAGCGCGGCCACGGTCGGTGGTACTGCCTTGCGCCGACCAATTGCGCGTGCCGTTCGCCGGCCTATTGGGAGATGCGTTGCTGCTGCCGTTTACCGATGCGCGGCCGTTGACACCGGCGCTCGCGGACGGGGGCCGATTGTTGGACAGCTCGCGCTGGCGCGGAGTCATTGCCGCGTTGTTGTTGGTTTCCCGGCCCGGGCGATTGTTCGCCGAGGGTGCATTGCCTGCGGTGTTGCCGCCACCAAAGGCGCCAGGGCGATTTGCGCCGGCGTTAGCACGGGAGTTGCCGGTGCGCCCATTGGACAAACCTTGTGTGTTCATCGTTCGCACCGGAATGTGCGAAGCCGCCGAGGCCGGCGCTGTGCGCGCCATGACGGAACGATTCAGCACTGACGACGGTGGGGTGGAGACGCGGCCGCGCGCATTCGCAGTACCCGTGAAACTCGCTTTAGTCGGCGTGAAAGAAACGCGGTTGGTCACTTGTGCTCCGCGGAGCGAAGCTTGGGTCAAGTGCGCGGAGCCACGATTGATGGCTTGCCCGTTCACAAACGTGTTGCGGGAGGCTGCCGTGACTGCCTGGGCCTCATGCGCAAAGCGGAAGTTGAAGCGATTCATGTTGGAATTGTTCAAGATATTGACGTTGGTGATCCGCGTGTTCGTTATGTTCACGTTGCTGATGAAAGTCCGGCTGCAATGGAACCACGGATTGAACGGTTCGCCAAAGCCAAGCGGGAACCAGCCGACTCCGCCACCGAAACCGAAGCCGAAGCCCCCGCCGATAAAGCCGACGAATGCTGGTCCGTAGAATGGGCTTGCAAAGATGGGTCCCGGGCACCAGCCCCAAGCGCCGCCAACGAATGCCCAGCGGCCGTAGTGGAAGGGAGCAAAGCCCCAGGGAGCGTAGTCCACCCAGGTCCAACCCCACGGGCCGACCCAGTTCCAGTAACCATAGCTGTATGGCGCCCAACCAACGGCTACCTCAGACGGATACCACACGGGACCATAGTCGGGCTCTTCGCGCCAATTGCCATAGTCGTCGAGATCAGAATAGCCAGGAACGTCGCGCGAGACATAGCGCGAGGAGGCGGAGTGCTCTTCCTTCAGGTCGCGGTCTGCGGCCCAGCGGTCCAGATCATCGGGAGCCGGAGCACTCGTCACATGATATTCGGGATTGTCGACGCCACTGAATTCCGCCTGTTCGCCGGCGTGAACTTCATAAGTCTTGCCGCCCGCGGTGACTTCGCCTTCACCACGGATCGCAGTGATGCGTGTGCCGTCACCGTTTTCGTTCACGTCGACGCGGAACGCGCCGGCTTCTTTAACCGTAAACGCCAGGTTTGGGGTATCGACCTCGTACAGGTCACCTTCCCGCAGTTCGCGAACGCGGAAATTCAGCGCGCCCTCGGCGATGCGCATCTGCGTGATGTTTTCGTCCAAATTGAGAAAGGAAAGGGCGGTCATGCTGCCAAGGTGCAAAGAGGCTTGCCCCGCTTGTAGCTCAGCGCGGGAATCCTGGTCGGTCCAAAGCTTGTCGCCGATAGTGACGGGGCGATTCTTGGCTGCTGCGGCCCAGTCCTCCGTGCCGGAGGGCTGAAATGAGACATTGCCGTCTAGATAGCTGATGCGCGCAACGCGCGATGGCGGATCGCCCTGGTCGGCCCGCGCCTTCGGCGCGATGAAAAGCAACAAACCGGTCAATACCATCAGCAGGTGGGTCCTGCTTTTACCGGTATAGGTGGACTTCATGATTTCTTTCCCCTGTCCTCGGCCGGGAACAGATTCGCGAATGGCCGATGGGAGCCCGGGCCGCATCCTGCGGACCTTACTCCCAAGGAGTAGAACCCTTCCATGGAAAATAAGTTGCTACGGCACCTCTCAAAATGAGCCTAAGGCGTCGGGAACGAAGTAGATGACATACTATCACCGACCCTGCCTTTCCAGAGCGGAGGTCAGAATCACCGTATTCGCTTCATTCTTAAGGCGTTACGAGGGAAGATGGCCATTGCTACCAATCTGGTAGCCTACCCCGCGAATGGTGAGGATCAGCGGATGGCTTGCACCAGCATCCAGCTTCCGGCGAAGGTAGTTGATGTAGACGTCCACGACGTTGGTCATGGTACCGAAATTCAATTTCCAGACCTGCTCAATGATCGCCGTGCGTGCCACGGGCTGTCCGGCGTGGCGCATGAGGAACTCCAGCAGCGCGAACTCCTTCGGGCTGAGCTCGATGGCCCGTCCGCCGCGCTGCACCGTGTGGTTCACGCGGTCCAGGGCCAGATCGGCCACGGTCAGCACTGAATTTGCCGGACGATTCCTGCGGCGAAGCACGGCGCGAATTCGGGCCGCTAATTCAGCGAAGGCAAAAGGCTTTGCAACGTAATCATCCGCGCCGGCGTCCAGTCCCCGCACACGTTCCTCCACCATCGAAGACGCGGTGACCAGGACAACCGGCAGGTCCGGCTTGCTCGAGCGAATGCCGCGAAGGACCTCGAGGCCGCCCGTCCCTGGCAGATTCAGATCGAGAATCACGAGGTCAAAAGATTGGTCGGCCGCGAGGCGCCGCGCGTCATTTCCATTCGACGCCAGCTGCACCGCAAACTGTTCCTGAAGGAGTTGCTGGCGCAAGAAATCCGCCAGCGGCGCATCATCTTCTGCGACAAGGATACGCATCGACACACTCGGAGACACAAAATTTGGAAGGGGATAGTGCAGTGTCACCGCCCACCGCAGAGGTGTCAAGTAGGCGTTGCGGGGATGTTGGCGCAAGCGGCACCCACGCCGTTGGGTGGCAAGGTCGCGGCATTGGTTCGACATAAAAGCGCAAGCCGGACGGAAAAAATAGCCAAAGCAACGGACGGTATTGGCGTCCCACAACGATACGTTCGTCCTGCTTTGAAACAGTCCGCTCAAGGACTCGGTCCTGCTCTCCCCGTGAGTCCCGGTAAACCTCTGAAGATGCAACACTTCACCCGAAAATGGCGAGAGAGAGCTGGCTCCCCTCGTGCAAGAAAACACTTTCTGTCTGCGGCTGAATCTGTCTGCGGCAGAAGAGGATAAGCGCAAGGAAATCGTGACCATCGAATGCGATAGTGTTCGAGTATTGATTGTGGACGATGAGCTGTCGGTTCGCAAAATGTTGGCGGTAATGTTGACCCAGGGTGGAGTCAAGTGTAGTCACGTATCCACCCCAGAAGAGGCCTTGGACGAGCTCCAGAACGAGGCTTTTAATGCAGTAATCTCCGATCTGCGAATGGGCCCCACTTCCGGAATGGACCTCTTAGAACAGGTTCACCGTCGATATCCGGATATGGCCTTTGTGATGGCCACCGGTGTCGCCGACGTGCGCGTTGGAGTGCAAGCGATGAAGCAGGGAGCAGATGACTATCTCCTGAAGCCATTCGACATGGACGTAGTGCTAGCCAGCCTGAGACGTGCGCTTCAGAAAAAACAACTTGAACGAGAAGTACAAAACTACCGACGGCACCTCGAATCGATGGTGGCGGAGGGCACGCAGCAACTCGAAAACGCCATGAGCCAGTTGGAGCGGAGCTATTCCGCGACCCTCGAGGCACTCGGGAGCGCCATTGATCTCCGGGATGGCGCCACTGCCGGTCACGCCCGGCGCGTGCTCTGGTATTCGATCAAACTCGCCATCACGCTTGGAGGATTGGAAGATCAGCTAAACAACATAGCCATGGGTGCGTGGCTGCACGACATCGGAAAGCTCGCCACTCCTGACGGTATTCTTCTCAAACCAGGGGCACTCAACGATCAGGAACGCGGCGTAATGCAACGTCACGTGGTGATTGGATATGAACTGGTAAAAGGCATTCCCTTCCTCGCGGAGGCCTCTGAACTTATTCTGACCCACCACGAACGTTGGGATGGAAGCGGCTATCCGCGCGGGCTGCGCGGCGATGAGATTCCTATAAGCGCCAGGATTTTTGCCGTGGCTGACACGCTGGATGCCATCACGTCCGACCGGCCCTACCGCGCCGCTCTTCCGTTTTCTGCGGCTCGGGACGTGATCGCGCGCGAATCTGGAAAACTGTTCGATTCGGTAGTCGCTGACGCGTTTCTCGGCATCCCGGAAGAGGCCTGGGCATCCATCCGCGCCGAAGCCGCAACCAAGCTCATAAATTCAGTTGTGGTTCTATCTCATCGACCTTCCGCGCCAACCCCCGAATTTCCTCCGCCAAGAGAATTACAACTTTCCTCTCCGCGCCTGCAGAGCGCTCCTGAAAGCTGAGATGCCTTGTGGCAACCCAAACCATCGGCATAAATATCGGCCGGATCGAACGGCGGGAGTGGTTTCTCTGGATCGCTGCCGTGTTGGTTACGTTGCTGCTGACGGTGGGCCTAGCCTCGTTCTTGCTTCGAGAACAAGAAGACCTCATGTCCGGCTTGCCGCAAACCGTCCAGGGGCTCATTGCGCTGGTCCTAATCTTTGACATCTATACCCTGTATCAGCAGCTTCAAATTCACCGCATGCGCCGCAGACTCATCGAGGGGGAGGAACTGTTCCGGCTGATCACCGAGAATGCTGCGGATATGATTGCCGTTGTCGATATGGAAGGTAAGCGCATTTTCAACAGCCTAGCTTACGAAAAAGTGCTGGGCTATTCGCCTGACGAGTTAAGAAAATCATCCTCGCTCGAGCAGATCCATCCCGACGACCGCGACAGTGTAAGGCTAGCGTCGGACGAGGCTCGGCGCACCGGCGTAGGGTGTCCCCTCGAGTATCGCATACGCCACAAAGATGGGACCTGGCGCGTGCTGGAGTCGACGGCAAGTGTTATCCGCAACGCCAAAGGCGAGCCGCAGCAGTTGGTGATCGTCAATCGCGATGTGACCGAGCGCAAACGAGCGGCGGAGGCGTTGCGGCAATCGGAAGCGAGCTTCCGGTGTGTAGTGGAGGACGCGCCCTACGGAATTTACCGGGCAAGCTTGTCGGGAGAATTGGTGCTGGTGAACCCGGCGCTGCAAAAAATCCTGGGCTATGCCTCGAAAGCGGAATTGCTGCAAGCCAACCTGGCTACGCAAATCTATCGCAATCCGCTCGATCATCAAAGAGTCACCGAACTGCTACTTCGGCAGGAAAATTTCAATGATGTGGAAGTGGAATGGAAACGCAAAGATGGGGCCCCTATCACGGTGCGGTGCAGCGGCTGGCCGATTAAAGACGAAAGCGGTCGCGTCGCTTTTCTCGAACTGTTCGCCGAAGACGTAACGGAGCGGCGGGTATTGGAGCGGCAGCTTCGTATGGCCCAGAAAATGGAGGCGGTGGGGCGACTGTCCGGGGGGATCGCGCACGATTTCAACAATCTGCTCGGGGTAATCCTTGGTTACAGCCAAGTGCTGAAGCGAAGCTTGAAGCCTGATCACGCGCTTTATGAACACGCCGAGGAGATCGATAAAGCCGGCCAGCGCGCCGTCTCCCTGACGCGGCAACTTTTGGCATTCAGCCGGCAGCAAGTGCTGGAGCCGGTAGTCCTCAACCTGAATGCGCTGGTCTCGGACATGGAAAAGATGCTTCCGCGTTTGCTCGGCGAAGATATTGCTTTGACTTTGGCGCTCGACTCAACGCTCGCCCAGGTGAAAGCCGACCCTGGGCAGGTCGAACAAGTGGTCATGAACTTGGCGGTCAATGCCCGCGATGCTATGCCGGACGGCGGTAAGCTCACAATCCAGACTGCCAACATGGACCTCGATACCGCGTACACGCATGACCATCCGGGCTCCCGAGTGGGCAGCTATGTGATGCTCCGCGTTACGGACACCGGCATGGGTATAGACCCGGAGATTCAATCGCAAATATTTGAGCCGTTCTTCACTACGAAAGAGCGCGACAAGGGGACTGGTCTGGGATTGGCGACCGTTTACGGCGTTGTGAAGCAGAGCGGAGGTTACATTGCTGTGGATTCCGAGAAAGGAAAAGGCGCGTCCTTTTCGGTTTATCTGCCCCGCGTGGCACAGGCTGTTGCCACCCCAGATCTCCGCAATGACCCTCCCGTGAGCGTCCGCGGGTCCGAGACCATTCTGTTGGTCGAGGACGAGGAGTCGCTGCGCAAGCTCGCAGATATGTTTCTCCGGGACAGCGGCTATCACGTGTTGGCAGCAGCGGATGGCGCGCAAGCTCTCCAAGTGGCGCAGCAGAACCCAGGGCCAATTCACTTGTTGCTCACCGACGTTGTCATGCCGGGAATCAACGGCCGCGTCCTGGCAGAACGTCTGGCCGCTACCCAACCCGCGATGCGAGTACTTTACATGTCCGGCTACACCGACAGCTTTATCGTCGGCCACGGCGTACTGGAAGCCGGCGCACACCTGCTGCACAAACCGTTCACGGAAGAAAGCCTCACTCGCAAAGTGCGCGAACTTCTAGACGCAAATCGCGGGGAATTCAAGCGGGAGGTGCGCACTTCTGTTCCCGTGTTCGCAGGACAAGAGGCCAGCCGTAAACGATAGGAGACCTCACGCAATGCAAAAACTGTTGGTGATCGATGATGAAGAAGCGATGCGCCGCCTGCTCAGACTGAATCTCTCGGACACCTATGAGGTTATCGACACAGGAGACCCGGAACAAGGTCTGGCTCTGGCGATGCAGAACAAACCTTCTGCCATCCTGCTGGACCTGAGAATGCCGCGCTTCTCCGGCTTCGAGCTGTGCCGCACCTTTACCGGACTCACATCGACACAATTGACTCCGGTATTCATTGTCAGTGGCGAAGCCGGTTCGACAACCAAGGCACTCTGTAAGGAACTTGGGGCCACTGCCTACTTTGAAAAGCCCATCGACTTTGACGCCTTGCGCTCTCGATTAGCCGAGGTGTTGCACGCGAAGCGTCCGGAACGACGCGGCGAAGTGCGGGTGCGCCTACGAGCTCCGCTGAAGTTGCGCGGAACCGATACAAACGGCAAATCTTTCGAGGAACTTACGCACACTGAGAATGTCAGTCTGAGCGCGTTTCTATGCGGCTGCGCCGCACCCCTACAACCTGGATCGATTGTCGAAGTTTTCCTGCTCACCGGAGCAGGACAATTGGTTGGCACGGCTCGCGTAGTACGCTCCGAAGCCACTGAGACGCCGTACCCGCGCTATGCATTTCGATTTGTCGAGAAGACCGGCGAATGGGTTCTCCAATAGTTCTGTCGTCGCATTCGTTTGCCATAGGGCATAGGAAGTACAAAGGAATGTGCCGAGGCTCGAGTCTCCTGGCAATTCATCACCCGCAAATTGACTTCGTGTCCTTTCGTAGTATCTTGTTAGTAGCCCTCTCCCATCGGAGGTTGTGCATGAAGCGCTCTCTCGCAACTGTGTTTCTGTGTGCATTCGGCTCCATTTTTCTGCTCGGCGGCTGCCAGAAATCCGCCGACCAACAGCAATCCTCCGCGACGGATGCGAACTCGTCCTCGCCGGCCTCGGAACCTGCAAAATCAACGCCGAAGGCTGAGGCGCCTCGCCCCAAGCCGCCCGTCGTGGTACCGGCAGACACGGTGATCACCGTTGTTCTGGATGAGGCGGTTGGGTCAAAGATCAGCACGCCGGGCCAGACTTTCGCGGCCACCGTCAGCCAGCCCATCGAAGTCGACGGCAAGACGGCCATTCCCAAGGGCGCGCGCGCTACCGGTCTGGTCAAGGATGCCAAGCCGGCAGGCCGGTTCAAAGGCGGCGCGGCTCTAGAACTCACATTGACCAGCATCGAGGTCAATGGAACAGATCACGAGGTGCACACCACCTCCCCTACGGAAACCAGCAAGGGCAAAGGTAAGCGCACGGCCGCGATGGTTGGCGGAGGTGCAGGCGGCGGCGCGCTCATCGGCGGCTTGGCCGGCGGCGGCAAAGGCGCAATTATTGGCGGTTTGATCGGTGCGGCAGCCGGCACGGGCGGCGCCGGGCTCACCGGCAACCGCGACATCAAGCTTCCTGCGGAGACGCCGCTAACCTTCAAGCTGGTCGATCCGCTGGAAATTCGCCACAAGCGGTAACGACCCCATTCATCCACAAACTTTTTTCATGAGCCCTGCGCGACTTCCAATTCTCGCAGGGCTTTTTCTTCTTGGCTCAGAGTTTTCGAAGAGAGGCCGGCAACGCCGCCGCCAATGAGTATCTCCCCGCTCCGGTCAGCAACAACGCCAGGGCGATGAGCAATTGCGTCAGCGCGTATTCCAGTCCGCCCTTGTTGATGTCGAATCCGTGTGCCAGATGCACCAAAAAGATCGCGCCTAGCATCACCACAATAACGCATGCGGATCCAACGCGAATCAGAATGCCGGTGAGGATCGCCAAGCCTCCTGCTACTTGGGCCAAGCCTACCAGATAGCCCACAGCCACGGGCGCGTGCAGGAACGCGGCAGATTGCACCGGGCCTGGCCCCCCAAAAGCGCCAAACAAAATTCCGCCGCCGTGGTAAAGAAACGCCAACGTGGCTGCGATTCGGATCAGTAGAAGAGCCGCATCTACGTGAGACGGTCCCGATTTTTCGCTTGCGGGAAGAGTATCCATGTTGGCTGCCTCCTGCACCGCTCTTTATCAGATGGCGCGGCCAAATACTAATGGTTTCGCGGAACGGGCAGGCAAGAAAATCTGCCGCACACTGAAACTTTTCTCGCTCCAACTTCACTATCCCGGTGGGCGTCGCCTCGACGCAATGCCATTTTCTGGCAGGAACAGGAAGAAGGGAGCACTCATGCCTATTTCTCTTGAAGTAGTCAACAAGTCCGCGGTGCTTTTGCATATTCCCGAGGAGAACGGCACGTCGGTTAGGGTCATTCTCGGAGCCGCCGACGGCCCGCTTGTCACCATCGATTCCAATGGCCACATCAAAATTGTTCCGCCGCAGGGCGATCCAGAACTGCGCAAGGCCGTTTCCGGTATCCTCCAGGGCGTGCAAACCCTTGGGCGCATCGCGCGCGAGGTTAATGCCGGCGCCGCGGTGGGCGCCTCGAGCTAGGCGCGGACGAAGGCAAATTTGCAGCACAGGAGAGACGCTAAGACAGGAGGGGTTTCTTTTCCTGCAACCTGGAAAAACGGAGCGCGACTATTCAAGCAAAAACTGAACACTGAAAACGAACAAACGTCTCTCAGTTACCCGCAGGAGCCTGCAGCCATCGAACTACCTTGCGCCACGGGCTTACACCCGGACGCCGCATCGGCGCTTGCAGCCAACTTGCGACGCCGTTGGCGGAAGGAGCCATCAATTGGGGCGCCCGCGCTTCCGCGTGCTGCGGCTCCATGCCGGGCGCCGCTACCCAAGGTGTAAACGAAGGCGGTTCTTCCACGGCCACGGCACTCGCGCCCGCCGGCTCGCGGAGGACTCGTCCCGCAAGGCTGTGCTCCCGCTCTGTGTAGCTGCTCCGCGACGACGCCGCGCTGGGAGCGTGCAGCGGCTCGGGTAGAAGAGACGAAAAGGTTTGGGCTTCGAGGGAAGGCTCGGGTTGCGCGATCGTCTCGGCAGCTGCGTGTGCCGCCGTGTCTGAGACCGACAGCTTCAGCAGTGCCCCCACTTGCTCCTGCGAAGCCCGCAGTGTCTTCAGCAGTTTGCGCCCATAGGACACCACGGTCGCCAAAATGGCGCACTGCACCGCCAAACGTGCCAAATCAACGAAATTATTCTGCAACCAATCGCTGAAATCGCCCATAGCTCCACCTTTTAGCTGCACCTTAAAGGCTACGCCGGTGGCAAGCGCGCCGAAACTGGCGCATGGGCCAGTTGTGGACCAGTTCTTTTTCCCTGCCCTCGAGTTCCATACCTGGCTTGTTTCACAAGGTTTTGCTACTTCGCTGACTTACGCACAAGCTTTGGCGTAACCAGCCACACCAATTGGCCGCTCGGCGGCGATACGCGCTTCAGTTCGACCAGTGCCACTCCAGCCTTCTTCATCTCCGTAATATGGTGCTTCACGCCCACTGCTGCGGCGACCAACTCGTCGACGTGCGGCGCATGCCCGAAGCAAAACACCGTTGAAACTTCCTTTTGCCTGGCCAATTCGCGGAAAAACGCCCCAGGCTCCGCGCCCGGCAAGAGCGCTTCACTCTTGCCAATCTTCTGCTGTGCATAATCCAATGCGCTTGCAAAGATTTCCGCCGTTTGCATGGCGCGCACATAGGGGCTGCTCACCAATAAGTCCGCGCCGCTCCCTAAAGCCGCGATGCCCTTGGCCACGAGGGTGGTTTTCTCAATGCCTTCTTCGGTCAGGAACCGCTCGGCCTCCGGTGGCGACTTTGCGTCTTCGCGATCGATAGCAATGCCGTGGCGCACAATGTAAAGCTGCATGAGAGGCATCCTCCCCTGAAATGGAATGACCGGAATAAGGTCACCACCGGGGCTGGAGAAGCGACTGGCGCAAAGTCCCTTACAAACTCGTCAGCCTTTGCCTAAGCCTGCAAGCGCCCAGCCCCCGCTTGCCGAAAATACATTCGCACATGAAATTCTTTTTCGAACAGCTCCGCGCTGCGGTTCGCGTCGCGCAAATCTTCGGCCGCGTCCCCACGCGCGTTGACCTGCACACCAACCGCGCCACGCTGGAACGCTGCGCCCACGTCGGTGACCCGCTGCCTGTGAGAATGATCCAGCGCCTCCGCAATGCGTAAGATAGCTGCTAGCCGCCGCGCGATTCGCTTGTCATTATTGCGCAGCGAAGAGTACGCGACATGATGCCCAGCTGGCTCCGATTTGCGATTGTGATAGCGCACGAGCGCGGCCACGACGGCCCTGTCCCGGCCTTCCAGCCCGGGAATATCGCCATTCAGCGCCAGATACTCTCCATGTTTGTGGTGCCCGCGATGGCTGATCATGTGCCCGGTATCGTGCAACAGAGCGCCGGCCTCCAACAGCACTCGAGACTCCGCCGGCAAATGATGAATCGGCTGCAGCTTGTCAAAGAGCAGAATGCCTAGCTCACGCACGTGCTCGGCATGGCGCTGATCATACTCCATGCGCCGCGCGAAGCTCCGCGTCCCCACCAGTAATTGCCGCGCCTTCGCGTCGTATCGGTGCGGCTCCTTACGCGAAAAGGCTTCTCGCGCAATCTCCTGAATCAATCCTTCGCGAATTCCCACGCCGGGAATCGACAGCGTCCGGAGATTCAAATAGCGGCCCAGCGTGACAAACGTGATTGCCGCTATAGCCATTACGTCGGCACGGTCGCGCCGCACCGCGTAGGCCTTCATCCGCTCGCGCACATCGCGTCGCAGGATGTCGTCCAGACGCTCCCGCAACAACGAGAGCTGCAATGTTGGCACGCCATGCTCGCGAGGGCCTGGCGCGACGGTCATGAGCGTTTCCGCATTGCCGCCCAGGGCCACCGCGATGCTCTCGCCCAGGTTCGGCCGCGAGGGCAGCCGCGATTCCAGGAGCGCACGCACGTACCGACGCACCTGTTCCGCTTGTGCCGGACGAATCACGCCGGGAAGATTGAGTGTGGTCATCAGACGCACCGTTCCCACCGGCAATTGCGCGCTCTGCTCCACTGCGTGGTCGCGAAGAATATTTATCTCCAGGCTTCCTCCCCCGAGGTCCGCGATACACCGCGGAGGCGTTTCTGGTCCCAGCGCGGCCAGCGCCGCCTCGCGCCCTAGCCGCGACTCTTCCGCCCCGCTGATCACTTCCAGTTGTATCCCGCACTTCTTCTTGATTTGCCGCACGAACGCGTCCCGATTGCGCGCTTCGCGTGAAGCGCTGGTCGCTACCGCGCGGTACTGCGTCACGCCAAATTCGTCCATGACTTCTTTGAAATGACGAAACGCCTTCACCCCTTTCTTGAAAAGCTCCTCGCTGAAGCGGTGCCGTAAAAACACGCCTTCGCCCAAGCGCAGCGAATAGCGTTCGTTGTGTAACGGTTCAATATCCGGCGCGGAGTAGGCGCGCGCTACGGAGAGGCGCACGGCGTTCGAGCCCGCATCGATAGCGGCAATGTGAACCGGCTCAGACACGGGTAGAGTTTACCGCCAGAGGTGCGCCAGTGCGGCGGAAGGTGCGTATTTGATGCCGCGAATTCCCAACTGCTCGGCGATGCGCTGGCGCAGTTGCTTGTTCACCTCGGGAACACTCGCTTCGCCGTCCAGCTCGATGAAATTATGCCGTTTAGCCATCACCTCGAATTCGCGTTTGATCATCGTCTGATAGCGAATGAACGACCAATACAGATCATGCGAAAGCGACATATCGCGCCCAGCCTCCCAATAACTGATGGCCTGGGCCTTCTTGAATTCCCGCGCAAACGCCGTCTCCGGCCGCACGTTCAGCCAGAACGTGAGGTGCGGCCGCAGCGCCATCGCATACAGCCCGCTGATGTAATCGCGATTAATTCCGCGCACCACGCCGCGCGCGATCAGCGTAAAAATAAAGCGATCGGCGAGGACCACCGTGCCGGACCGTAGTGCCGGCAGAATGCGATGCTCTACTTGATCGAAAAAATCCGTCGCGTACATCAAGGAAAGGGTCAGCCGCGTCACTGCATTTTTCGCCAGCAGCTCATC
>WNEY01002587.1_pt1 | contig 13293 bp, 10 predicted proteins | sample 5400531 | NCBI WGS metagenome assembly WNEY01 (sample SAMN13153338, study PRJNA577476) | soil metagenome | isolation source: 200 cm saprolite under Douglas fir tree site 1 | place: USA:California | collected 2015-04-18
CACGTGGAGCCATGCTGAGCCTCTCGGGGGAGCAGCGCTCCCGGACCGCGCGGCGGCCGCCGCGCTCGCTCAAGCAGGAGTACCAGGAGTTCCTGCTGCAGCGCATCGAGGAGTACAAGAACGCCCTCACCCGCGAAGAGCTGCTGGAGATCGGCGACGAGGCGGTGCGTGAGCTCGAGGAGAGCGCCGCGGGACAGTATCTGCTCACCGAGGTGCTGCTGCTCGAGCACGTCGACCGCATTATCGCCCGGCGGCTGCGGCTGCCTTCGTTCCCCCGCTGGCGCCAGAAGCATCGGGCCCTGCGCGCCGCGCAGCGCGCCCCCACGCATTGGGGCCTCGAATCGGACGGCCCGCTCGTGAGCGCGGTGCGACGGCTGGAGCCCGGCGATCTGGTCGTCGTGGTCGGGGCCGCCGCGCTCCCCGCCGCCCTGTTCATCGCGGCGCACGACGCCGAGGTCTTCCTCGTCGATCACGACCTCGGCGCCGTCGAGGGGGCGGAAAGCCGGGCCGTCACTGAGCAGCTCGCCGGCCGGTTCCAGGCGCTCGTCGTCACCTTCGGCAGCTGGTTCCCGGACGTGGCGCCGAGCCTGGTGATCATCGATCCCGCCGCCCTGGCGCCGGCGCGCGCGCGCGACCGGCACGCGCTGCTCGCCGAGCTGCAGCTTCGCACCCGCCCCGGCGGCCTGCACGTGATCCTGCCCAGCCCGACGGCGAGGGAAGTGATCCCGCTCGCCCCCGAGGCGCTACAAGCCCAGTACGGCGGCTGGGAGATCGTCCGGCGCCGCCGCACCAAGGCGAGCGCCGGGTTCACGGCGACCAAGCCGGAGCGTCAGCTGGACACGGCGCTGAACGTGTCAGAGTAGCCACTTCCCTTCCCGGCCTTCCCACTCGTCGTCGGTAATCCGTTGTCCGTAAACAACTAACCCCACCACGCCCGGCGGCAGACGACTTGCTTGAGCGACGGACAACGAATAACAGATAACGGACGACGACCATGACCAGCCTGCCATTAGTTCTCGACGACGACGAGCCGATCGGTATCATTCTGCGGGCCGGCCGGAAGATGCTGCGCCCGGCGAAGATCTGGGCGTACTGCTGGTTCACGGACGAGGCCGAGGGTGGCGACCACACGCATCGCCATCTGCCCGAGCATATAGACTGACGCACCAGCGGGGCCGGCCCAGAGCCGGCCCTTCGTGTTTCAGCACGTATCCTCTTTGCTAATCAGGCAGTTGGCCCGGCGGCCGGTTGCCGGGTCCTCCCAGCCGGTCTAATCTTCAAGGGTCATGGCGTCCCTGACGATCAACGGCCGCTCGGTCAGTGCCGACCCCGAACAAACGATCCTCGAAGCGGCCCGCGTCGCGGGGATCTTGGACATCCCCACCCTGTGCTGGTATCCCAAGCTGCCGGTGGTCGGGAATTGCCGTATCTGCCTGGTCTCGGTGGAGGGGCAGGCGAAGCTGCTCCCGGCCTGCGCCACCAAGGTGGCGGAGGGGATGGCGGTGCAGACCGAGTCCCACGCGGCGGTCGAAAACCGCAAAGGCGTACTCCGGCTGCTGCTCGAGCGCTACCCGGGCGAGCACCTGAGGAACGGCGGCCGGGGGCGACCCCGCAACGAGTTCGAGGAGTACGTCGTGCGCTATGGGGTCGTTCCCACGCCTCAAGCGGAGCGTGACCTCGTCCTGCGCCACGGCGACGAGCGGCCCGGCGACCCGATGATCCGGCACGACATGAGCACCTGCATCCTGTGCACGCGCTGCGTGCGGGCGTGCGAGGACATCCAGGTGGTCGGCGTGCTCGACGTGGGCCAGCGGGGCGAGCACACCGAGATCATCGTCGGCGCGGACGGCGACCCGGACAAGGCGGGGTGCACGTGGTGCGGCGAGTGCGTGCGGGTGTGCCCGACGGGCGCGATCTTCGAGGTGATGCCGCGCGAGCGGTTCGCGCCCGAGAAGATCCTCCACCCGGACAAGACGGTTCGCTCCGTCTGCCCGTACTGCGGCGTCGGCTGCCAGGTGGACCTGCACGTCGCCGGCGACCACGTCATGCGCGTCACCTCGCCGGACATCGAGCTCGATACACCCAACCAGGGCTCCACCTGCGTGAAGGGCCGCTTCGGATATGACTTTCCCCAGCACCACGATCGCCTCACCAAGCCGCTGATCCGCAAGGGGTGGGAGAAGCAGCAGGGCCGCTGGGTCTGGCGCGGCCGGACGGGCGAGCATCGACGGGGTGGGCCGTGGCAGACCATCGAGGGTGAAGGCCAGAATTCGAAGCCGGCTGGCCCCCCGCGCTCGGTGGGAAAAGCGGTGCGCGACCTCCCGCTGCTGGAGCGCGTGGACCTGGACATCCGCGACCGGGTGGCGACCCCGCCGTCCTGGTACGAGCCGTTCCGTGAAGCCACGTGGGAAGAGGCGCTGGAGCTCACGGCGCAGGAGCTGCTGCGCCTGAAACGCGAGCGCGGCCCCGCCTCCCTGGCATGTTTCTCCTCGGCCAAGTGCTCGAACGAGGAGAACTACCTCATGATGCGGATGTTTCGCGCCGCGCTCGGCACCAACAACATCGACCACTGCACGCGCCTGTGCCATTCCACGTCCGTCGCGGCGATGCAGCGCGCGCTCAACACCTCGGCGGCGTCGGGCTCGATGCGCGAGGTGGAGCACGCCGCCGACGTCATCTTCATCGCCGGCGCGAACACCACCGAGTCGCACCCGGTGTTCGGCGCGGCCATCAAGCGGGCCCACGAACGGGGCGCGACGCTCATCGTGGCCGACCCCCGCAAGACCGAGCTCGCGGGCCGGGCGGACATCCACCTGCAGATGCAGCCAGGCACCGACGTGGCACTGTTCAACGCGATGCTGCACCACATCATCGCGGAGGGACTCGAGAACGAGACGTTCGTCGCCGGGCGGATGCACGACTTCGACAAGGTGCGGGAGTCGGTCCAGGCGATGACGCCGGACGTGGCCGCCAAGATCACCGGCGTTCCCGCCGACCGGATCCGCTGGGCTGCCGAGATTTACGCCGGGGGGCCGAACACCAGCACGCTGTGGGCGATGGGGCTCACCCAGCACGCCAACGGGACGGATCTCGTCACATCGCTCCTGAATCTGATGCTCGCCTGCGGCATGATCGGGCGCTGGGGTGCCGCGATGATGCCGATACGGGGGCAGAACAACGTCCAGGGCGCTTCCGACGTCGGCGCGATTCCCTTCGTGTACACCGACTACCGACCGGTCAAGGACCCGAAGAACCGCGCGGAGTACGCCGCCGCGTGGGGCGTCCCGGCAGAGTCCCTCTCGCTGAAGGAGGGGCTCATGGTGACCGAGGTCGTGAAGGAGGAGAGCGGCGTTCGGGGGATGTACATCATGGGCGAGAACCCGGTCATCTCCGACCCGGACGTCGCGCACGCTGAGCACTGGTTTCAGGAGCTCGAGTTCCTCGTGGTGCACGACCTGTTCCTCACGGAAACCGCCCGCTACGCCGACGTGGTCCTGCCCGGCTCGAGTTTCGCGGAAAAGACGGGCACGTTCGTGAACACCGAGCGCCGCATTCAACTCGCCCACAAGGCGGTGGCCACGCCGGGGCAGGCGCGCGGCGATCTCGAGATTCTGATCGACCTGTCGAACCGCCTCGGACTCAAGACGCGCTTCGAGACCTCGGAAGAGGTGATGCGGGAGATCGCGCAGGTCACTCCGTCGTGGCGCGGCGTGACCTACCAGCGGCTCGAGGGGGCGGGACTGCAGTACCCGGTGCCGACCGACGACTCCGCCGGGACGTCGTTCCTGTTCGACGCCCGGTTCCCGACAGCGGACGGCAGGGGCATCTTCGTCCCCGTCGAGTACGCCCCGCCGGTGGAGCTGCCCAACGAAGAATATCCGTTCGTGATGAACACGGGGCGCCAGCTGTATCACTGGCACACGGGCACGATGACGCGGCGCGCCTCGGGGCTCGACCAGCGTGAGCCCACGCCGACCGTCGAGATCCACCCCGACGATGCGCTCGAGCTCGGGCTGGAAGACGGCGACCTCGTGCGCCTGACGTCGCGCCGCAATACGATGGTGAGCTCGACCCGCATTTCGGAGCGCGTGGCGCGCGGTCAGGTATTCGTGCCGTTCCACTTCCGCGAGGCGGCCGCCAACCTGCTCACCAATCCTGTACTCGATCCGTACGCAAAAATGGCGGAGCTCAAGTGCTGCGCGGTGCGGCTGGAGGCCGCGCACGTGGCCGTCGCGGATTAGGAAAGAAGAATCCCTAACGGCGCCTCATGGACCTAGGTCTCGCGGGCCGCGTCGCGTTGGTATGCGGCAGCACCAAGGGGTTGGGGCGTGCCGTCGCGCAGGCGCTGGCCCAGGAGGGCGCCCGCGTGGCCGTCAACGGGCGCCACGCGGATTCCGTGGAGGAGGCGGCGCACCAGCTCTCCTCCGAGGCCGCCCAGGCGGCGACGCCGTTCGTGGCCGACGTGGCCGACCCCCCGCAGGCCGCAGGCCTGGTGGAGCGGGTGCACCACGAGATGGGTCGTCTCGACGTGCTGTTCTGCAACGCGGGCGGTCCGCCGGCCGCCCCCTTCACCCATCAGCCCGCCGAGGCCTTCCAGCAGGCGGTGGCGCTGAACCTCCTGTCCACCGTCAATCTGGCGCGCGCCGCGGTGCCCATCATGCGGAAGGCCCAGTGGGGCCGGATCATCTGCCTCGCGTCGGTCGCCGCCAAGCAACCCCTGCCGGGGCTCATCCTTTCCACCACGGCGCGCGCCGGTGTGCTGGGATTCGCGAAAGCCCTGGCCGACGAGGTTGCCGCCGAGGGAATCACCGTCAACGTCGTATGTCCCGGCTACATCGCCACGGAGCGGATCACACAGCTCACGGAGACCCGCGCGCGGCGCGAGCAGCGCGCGTCGCAGGAGGTCATGCGCGAACTGGTCGCGGGGATCCCGCTGGGCCGCATCGGCCGCACCGACGAGCTCGCGGCGGCGGTCACGTTCCTCGCGTCCGAGCGGGCCAGCTATATTACCGGCACAGTGCTACAAGTGGACGGCGGGTTTACGCGGTCCATCTTCTAACGCATCCCGCGTCTCGCATCCCGCATCCCGAGTCTCCATGAAAGCCATCGTCAAAGAGAAGCGCGCCCCCGGCCTGAAGGTCGTGACGGTGCCGAAGCCGTCGCCCGGCCCGGGCGAGGTGCTCATCGCGGTGCGGCACGCCGGCGTGTGCGGCACCGACGTCCACATCGCCGACTGGGACGCGTGGGCCGAGGGCCGCATCAGGCCGCCCCTGGTGGTGGGCCACGAGTTCGCCGGAGAGATCGTGGCGGCGGGCGACGGCGTGTCCGAGCTGCGGCCCGGCCAGCTGGTGACCGCAGAGGGTCATATCGTGTGCGGGCACTGCCTGCAGTGCCGCACCGGGAACAGCCACATTTGCAAGAACACCCGCATCATCGGCGTGGATCGCGACGGCGCGTTCGCCGAGTACATCGCCATGCCCGCCACCAACGTCCTGCCCCTGGACGGCGTACCGACCACGGTCGGCGCCATTATGGACCCCATGGGGAACGCCTTTCACGCGGTGCTGACCGCCGAGGTTCAGGGCAGCTCCGTGTTCGTGGTGGGGTGCGGGCCGATCGGCTGCTTCGCGGTGGGGATCGCGCGCGCCGCCGGGGCCGCCAAGGTGATCGCCTCCGACGTGAACGCGACGCGGCTGGCGCTGGCGCGCCGCATGGGGGCGCACGTGACGATCAACGCCGCCACGGACGACGTGGTTCGCACCGTGCTGGGCGAGACCGGCGGCGAGGGCGCCGACGTCGTGTGCGAGATGTCGGGCGTGCCGTCGGCGTTGCACCAGGCGTTCGCCGCCGTGCGCCTGGGGGGGCGGGTCCAGCTGCTCGGCATCCCCAGGGGCGAAGTGCCGATCGACTTCGCCGGCGAGATCATCTTCAAGGGCATCACCGTGTACGGCGTGATCGGCCGCAAGATGTACGACACGTGGCACCAGATGCGCCGCTACCTGACCGCCGGGTTGCTCGATCCCCGGCCGGTGATCACACACCAGTTTCCCCTCGCGCAGATCGACGAGGCCCTCGCCGCCATCCGCGCGGGCGATGCGGGCAAGATCATCCTGGAGATCGCATGAGCTTCGCCGCCCGGCTCGAGGCCGAACTGGAGCAGTTCAAGCAGGACGGGGTCTACAAGCGGCTGAATTACCTGGAAGCGCCGCAAGCCGCACGAACCAAGATGCAAGGCCGCGGCGAGGTGGTCATTCTCTCGTCCAACAACTATCTGGGTCTGTGCAACGCGCCCGAAGTGGTTGCGGGCGGCAAACGAGCGCTCGATCAGTTCGGTGCCGGCACGGGCTCGGTGCGATTCATCTGCGGAACCTTCACGATTCACCGCGAGCTCGAGCAGGCGCTCGCCCGGTTCGTCGGCTGTGAGTCGTCACTCACATACGTCAGCTGCTGGAACGCCAACGAGGGACTCGTGCCGACCCTGCTCGGCGAGCAGGACATCGTGATCTCCGATCAGCTCAACCACGCGTCCATCATCGACTCGGTCCGGCTCGCGAAGACCATCACGAAGTGTCAGACCGCGGTGTACCGGCACTCGGACATGGCCGACCTCGAGGACAAGCTGAAAGCCGCGAAGCCCGCGCGTCTCAGGCTCATCTTCAGCGACGGCGTGTTCTCGATGGAAGGCGACATTGCCAAGCTGCCGGACATCGTGGCCCTGGCGCGGAAGTACGACGCGGTCGTCGCGATCGACGACTCCCATGCGACCGGGGTGCTCGGCCCCTCGGGCCGGGGCACCGCGGAGCACTACGGCATGCTGGGCCAGGTGGACATCATCACGTCGACCTTGGGCAAAGCCTTGGGCGGCGCCGCCGGCGGCTTCACGGCCGGCCCCGCCGCGCTGGCCGATTACCTCACGCAGCGCTCCCGCCCGCAGCTCTTCTCCAACGCCCTCCCGCCCACCGTGGCGGGAAGCGCCCTCGCGGCGGTGCAACATCTCCAGCGCCACCCCGAGCTCGTGACGCGGCTCCACGACCATGCACGCTACTTCCGCGAGCGCCTCCTGGCCCTCGGGTTCAAGCCCCTCCCCGGGGAGACCCCCATCGTCCCGGTGATCCTGGGCGAAACGGCGCAGGCGATCCGGATGAGCGACGCCCTGCTGGACGAGGGGGTGTTCGTGACCGGCTTCGGCTATCCGGTGGTCCCGCAGGGGCACGCCCGGATCCGCTGTCAGCTTTCGGCAGCCCACACGCGGGACGACCTCGACTTCGCCTTGGGCGCCTTTCGTCGGGTAGGGACCAAGCTGGGGCTCATTTAGCTGCTATCTTCGGGATATATTCGGTACTTCCTTCAAGTACTTTCAAGGCTCAGAGGCTTAAAGCGAAGGGCTATCGCGTTTTCCGGACGAATTCCCTATTTTGGGGGTCGCTTTTTGACCATCGAGGAGTCGTCCCATGCGGGTAGTCACGGTCATCTCGGTACTGCTGCTGGGCGGGGCCGCCACCCTCGAGGCCCAGCACCGCTTCCAGTTCGAGATCGGCGGGTTCGCGAGCTTCACGCGGTTCGACCGCGCCTTCCAGCTCGACAACCAGATCGGCGGTGGGGGCCGGATCGGCTTCTGGATCACCAATTGGCTGGGGATCGAGGGGGATGGCCTGTACATGCGGCCACACCCGAAGGGCGGTGGAGCGGGGACGGACGTCCCAGTGTGGTTCGGTGGGGGGAGCGTCGTGCTGAACTTCGGCTCCGAGAAGAGCTTCTACATCCTGGGCGGCTACTCAGCCATGGACTTCAACAGCAAGGGCACCGGGGGCTTTCGCGACACCGGGGCGCACGGCGCCATCGGCGACCGCATCTATATCTCGGATCGGGCAGCGTTGCGGCTCGAGGCGCGCGCCTACTTCGCACCCAGCACTCAGTTCCCCGGCACCAGTAAGTGGGCTGGTCATCTGGTCGGCACTGCGGGGTTGTCGTTCTTCCTCGGGCCCAGCCATCGCGAGTCCGCGTATCCCCAGGTCCCCAAGGAGAAGCGCGACTCGATCCTCGCGGCCGGTGGCAAGGTCCCCGAAGCACGGCCGACGGGCGGTCCCAGCTACGAGTCGCGCTCGAGTGATTGGCAGCACAAGTGGTACTGGGGCGGCGAGGCCGGCATCCTGATATTCCGCACCAACTTCGACAGCTACTCCTTCGAGCCGACGTTCGGCGGGCACTGGCTGATCACCGGGAAGCGGACGGCGTTGTACGCGTCGTTCGAGCAGTCGCTCTTCATCTCGCCCCGGCACGTGACCATCGTCGAGCCCAGCGGCGCGGTAACCCCGGGGAACGTTCAGTTCAACAATCTGCGCCGCATCATGGTCGGCGTGCTCGCCTTCCCAGCGCAGCTGCGGGTGGAGCCGTTCGCGGGCGGCGGGTTCGCGATCATGGAAGCCTTGAACGTCCAGGTGAGCTGCGCGAGCTGCACCGGCTCGGACCTGGGCCAGCTCCAGGACGAGGCCGACAGGGCCGCAACCAAGGCCTTTTTCTGGTGGATGGGCGGGATCGACATCAAGCAGGGTCGGCTGGCGCTGTACGGCCACTACATCCTGACATCAGCGGCGGCCAACTTCCTGATTCAAGGCACCACCCACACCTTCCAGGGCGGCGTCCGCTATTCCCTCGGGACCTCCAAAGAGGGCGTCACCGACCGGCAGTAAGCACGCGCAGGAAGTTCTCGCCCAGGATCTTGCGGACGTCGCTGTCCGAGTAGCCGCGGCCCTCGAGGGCCCGGATGAGCTCGGGCAGCGACGTCGCGTCTTTCATGGGTCGGGGCAGCACGCTGATCCCGTCGAAATCGCTCCCCAGCCCGACGTGGTCGATCCCCATCACCTGCACCGCATGATCGATGTGGTCCACCAGGCGGTCGATGGTGGGGACGTCGAGGCTCTCGGCCTCTCGGCCGACGAACTTGTCCACCTCGAACGCCGACTCACCGGGACGGCCGCGGTGGCGCGCCCGGATCGAGTCGGTCTGAGGCTTCAGTCGGCGCCGCATCTCTTCGTACTGGTCCCGGAAGTGCTCGTCCAGGAACACGGGATAGAAGTTGATCCCCACCACGCCGCCGTTCCGAGCGATGGCACGCAGTTGCTCGTCGCTCAGGTTGCGCGGGTGGTGCGCCAGGGCCCGGCACGACGAATGCGACGCGATCACCGGTCGAGTGCTGGTCGCCAGGACGTCCCGGAATGTCTCTTCTGACACGTGAGACACGTCCACCAGCATGCCCAGGTGGTTCATCCGTCCCACCACCTGGCGTCCGAAGGACGTGAGGCCGCCGTGCCGCTTGGGGTCGGTAGACGAGCCCGCCCAATCGTTCCCGTTGTTCCAGGTCAGCGTCATGTAGCGCACCCCGAGCCGGTACAGCGAGTCGAGCTTCTCGAGCGAGTTCTCGATCGCATGCCCGCCCTCGACCCCCATGAGCGCCGCGATGTGGCCGCGCGCCGCCGCGCCGCGGACGTCATCGGCCGTGGTGGCGAGCTCCACTTCACGGTTGGTGTCCGCGAGCGCGCGCACGGCCCCGATCAGGTCCAGCGCGCGCTGAAAAGCGGTGCCCCGGGCATAGCGCGCGTCGACCCAGATCGAGAAGAACGCGGCCGTGAGCCCGCCCTCGCGCATGCGCGGGACATCGATGTGCCCGTCGGTGAGCCGCGCTGAGATGTCGGCCTTCATGTCGAGCATGCGCTGCGGCGTGTCGATGTGGCCGTCTACGATGATGGGCTGTTGGAGCACGAGCAGCAGTCCTAGCGGGAGACCCATGGTGAGCCCTCGATCAGGAACCTCAGCGGCCAGTCGGCGGCGCGCGTGATGCCGATACGCGGTGTCACAGCGATGGCGTGATGCTGTCGTGATTGGTTTCGCACGATGCGCAGCCGACCGCGGGTCAGCGGCAGGCCATCATGCCGACCGGTCACGCCCAGCGCCTGGCACAGCTTGGCGGGACCCGAGCAGAGGTCGCGGTCGGCGACGCGCGCGCCCCCGCGCCGCCGCCGCATCGTCGCCAATCCCTCGAGGGGCTCGAGCGCGCGGATCAGGACGGCGGCGGGAAGCCCGGCGCGCTCGGTCACTGCATTCAGGCACCAGTGCATCCCATAGGTGAAGTAGACGTAGGCGGTGCCCGGACGCTCGAACAGGCTGGCGTTGCGGCGCGTGCGGCGTGCGCCGTAGCCGTGGGACGCGGGGTCCGTTGTGCCGAGGTAGGCTTCGGTCTCGACGATCCGGCCGGCGGTGCGACGGCCGCCGAGCTCGCTCAGCAGAACGTGTCCCAAAAGTCCACGCGCGACCTCGGGAGTAGGTCGCGCGTAGAACGACGCCGGCAGTGCAGCGCTTCTCACGTCCCGCCGGTGAGCCCGCGCTTCACCTTCGACCAGAAGGACTCGCCCCCGCCCCCGGTATCGACATCAGGGTCACGCGCCGGCGGCTTGGGTGCGGGTGGCGGTGCCGGCTCGGCCCTCGCCGTCCGCGGCTCCGGGGCCTCTCGGGGCTCGACGCGGTCCCCTCCCCCGACGCGATCCCCGCGCTCTGCCCGGCCCTCCCCGCCCGCACCACGACCCCGGCCGCCACGGCCGCGTCCACCCCGGCGACCCCGAGCACCCCGCTCACCCCGCTCGCCCCGCTCGCCCCGTTCTCCTCGCTCTGACCGCTCGCCTGGCTCGGCGCGCTCGTCGCGACTGGTGGCCCTGCCACTCCCCCCGCGGCCACCGCGTCCGCTGCGGCCGCGGGCGCCGCGCTCAGCACCGCCGGCCGGCGCGGTGTCGCCGCCGAGCGGCTCCGGCACCGCGGGGGCCGCGGGAGGCTTGGGGGGCACCAGCTCGATCCGCGGCTTGAAGTTCGGGTCCATCTCCACGACCCCGATCTTCGGCATGTCTGGAGGCGCCACGCGTGGCCCGCGCGAACCTCGACGGAACCGGGCGCTGCGCGCAGGAACACCGGCAGGCACGGTCGCGGGCCGCATCGATGGCGGGGCAGATGACTCCGGCATCGGGGGATCGAGCGCCTCGTCGGCGTCGGTCACAGTGGCGGGCTCGGCCTGCGGTATCTCCGGAGACGGCGTCACGTCCCGCAGCTTCACGGTGTACGCTCCGTCCTCCTCTTTCGCCAGGTCGATCAGCTCCCGGTCGTGCGCCTGGCGCAGCAGCTTCTGCACCTGGGCCGGCTCGACCGGCTCCTCGTCGCCCTTGATCTCGGCCATGGCCTCGCCGAGCTCCTGCGCGCTCACCGGGCGGGACTCCCCGCCCAACCGACCGATGGCCTGTTTGATGAGACCGAAGGCGCCGTCGAGGGAGAAGGCGCTGCGGCGCTCTTCCCGGGCGGGCGGGAGGGCGGCAGGCTCCTCCGCCGCGGGGACCGCGTGCTCTTCGCGCGCCTCGCGCTCCTCCCTCCCGCTTCCCCCCCGGCCGCGGCGGCCACGACCCCGGCCTTCGCCGCGCTCACGCTCGCGTGGCCGGTCGAAGGTCGCCATGCCCGCCGGCTGGGCCGCGGCTCCCGGCACGCCCGGACCCAGCCCGATCTCGTACTGGCCGTTATCGAGCTTGGTGAGGGTGATGAGGCCCTTGTGGGCCGCCTCGATCACGAACTTGGAGAAGCGTGAGAACCCCAGATCCTTCTCGTTGAACGCCGGATCGATCTCCTGCATCACCTGCTTCAAGCGGTCGGACCGCATCACATCGCTGTGCGCGGTCATCTGCTTCACGGCCTCGATCACCAGGTCCCAGGGATCGTGCCGCGGGTGCGTGACGTCGCTCTCTTTCGTGAGGCCGGCCAGCTCGTTGTAGGAGTAGTACTCGTCGCAGTTCTGGATCAGCAGGTCGCTCGACGACTCGCGGATTCCGACGCCGATCACGTACTTACCGTACTCCTTGAGCTTCAGCACGAGGGAGGAGAAATCCGAATCTCCCGACAGCAGGATGAAGGTGCCGATCTCGGGCCGGGTGAAGACGAGCTCGAGGGCGTCGACCGCGAGACGGATGTCGGTCGCGTTTTTCTTGTTCGACCCGTACGCCGGCGCCCAGATCATGTCGATCGAGGACTCGGCCAACGGGACGATGTACTGCGGGTAGCGGCGCCAATCGGCGTAGGCGCGCTGTACGGCCACCTTCCCCTTGATGATGTCCGACTGCAGCAGGCGCCGCAGCTCTGACTGGAGATCCGAGCGGATCCCCATCGTCACGTTGTCGAAGTCGATCATCAGCGCCGCGTTGGGCGCGTGGGCGGGGGGTTCGTGGTGAACCGAGCGTGGCAAGTGGGCTTGCGGCGGTTGCGTCATGTGGTTGTGTCTTGCTCCTCGTGCCCTCGCCGCGCACAAACCCGGCGCCGGGCCGTCAAGCGGCCGGACGCGCGGGAGTGGCGAAAGCGGGGACGGTAGTCGTTCGAGCGCCCGAGCCCGGGCGCCTCGAAGGAGGCGACAGGTGCGTGTTGCAGAGTCGTTGTGGGTCGCCGGTCAGAGTCGCGCGCGGCGGGTCATTGAGGGAAGGTCTCGCCGATCGTGTCTCGGCGCGCCTGCTGCGAGCCCCGGATCCACCGGGGCTGCCAGGCGCTGCCGGACTGACCTGACGCCTCCCTACCCTGCCGCGCTATCAGTGGGTTGAAGATAAACAACTTGTGCTCAAAGAGATAGGCCGGAAGCGAGCCGTGGCGCCAGCGCGCGCATGCGTAACGTTTTGCCTATCAAGGGCATTCGAGTGATGGCATGAGCACGAGCGCCGGGACCGGGATCCCAGCGTCCCTGATCGCTGAGGCACGGGCCGGGAGCCCGGACGCCCTCTCCGCCCTGTATTTGGAGCACGGAGCGGCGCTGTTCCGGTTGGCGTATCGGTTGGTTGGCGCCCGCGAAGATGCCGAAGACGTCGTCCATGACGTGTTCGTCGGACTCCCAGACGCACTACGGCGCTACGAGGAGCGCGGGAGTTTCGCCGCGTGGCTGAAGCGCGTGACAGCCCGGGTGGCCCTGATGTGACTGCGCAGCGGCAAGCGGCGACGCGAGGTCGCTCTGGACAACGCAGCCGGCCAAGTCCTACCGCCCGCAACATCGGGCGGTGACGGGCTCGCGGCAGCCGTAGACACGCTCCCGCATCACCTCCGCGCGGTGCTCGTGCTGAAGGAGATCGAGGGCTATGCACACGCTGAGATCGCCCTGCTGCTCGGGATCAGTGAGGGAGCGTCGCGGGTCCGGCTGACACGAGCGCTAGAACGGTTGCGCAACGAGTTGGAGGGTGGACGATGACCTGGAGAGATGAGCTTCGCAAAATTCCCGCCCCCGAGCCGTCG
>WNEY01002588.1_pt1 | contig 13293 bp, 12 predicted proteins | sample 5400531 | NCBI WGS metagenome assembly WNEY01 (sample SAMN13153338, study PRJNA577476) | soil metagenome | isolation source: 200 cm saprolite under Douglas fir tree site 1 | place: USA:California | collected 2015-04-18
CCAACCCAGCCCGGGGCTTGCGCGAGCGTGTCGTGCGCGGTGGCGTGTGCCGGTGACGGCTCGTGGGCTGGAGTCGGTGTTGCGGTTGGGGCAGATGGCGTGGATGGTGCGGTTGCAGCGGCGCTGCCGACCGGGCCGGCCAGATGAGTATGCGCATTCATGGGGACTGCGTGGCTGAAGTGACGCGCCTGGGATCAGCGCCCGCCCGCGCCACTATCCATATCCAGTAACCGGGCCGGCCGGGCACCGGCGCTCGCCCGAGCGCGCCGCTGCTACGGCGGTGTTGGGGTTTGCCGAAGGACCAAAGCTGTGGCTATTGCGGCGGCGCCTTCGCCGCGGCCGGTTAGGCCTAGGCCGTCGGTCGTCGTGGCGGACAAGCTCACCAAAGCGCCGCCCAGCGCGGCCGACAGAGCGGCCTGGGCCTCGTCGCGGCGCGGCGAGATCCTTGGGCGGTTGCCGATGATCTGGACGGACACATTTCCGATCGTCCAGCCGGCCTCGGACAGAAGTTCGACTGTCCGGCCGAGCAGGACGGCTCCCCGCGCACCCGCCCACTCAGGCCTGCTGACGCCGAACTGACTGCCAAGATCGCCTAGTCCGGCGGCGGAGAGCAGCGCCGAGCAAATCGCATGCGCCGCTACATCGCCATCGGAATGGCCGACCAAGCCCAGTTCACCAGGCCAGTGCAGCCCGGCGAGATACAGCTCAGTACCCGCACCGAACTTGTGTACGTCTACCCCGATGCCTATACGCAGCATCGGAAGCGCCAGCTGGCCTGGGATAGTCAACTGGCCCTAGCCCTGAGTTAGTTGGCCAGGATCTCGTCGAGTAGCGTCTCGGCCTTGTCCTCGTTTGTCTTCTCGGCGAGCGCCAGCTCGCTCACGAGGATCTGCCTGGCCTTGGCTAGCATGCGCTTCTCACCGGCGGACAGGCCGCGCTCGCGGTCACGTCGCCAGAGGTCTCTGACTACCTCAGCAACCTTGTTCACGTCGCCGGAGGCGAGCTTTTCCAGGTTGGCCTTGTACCGGCGCGACCAGTTCGTCGGCTCTTCTGTGTATGGCGCCCGCAGCACTTCGAACACCCGCTCTAGGCCTTCTTGCCCGACTACATCACGTACACCGACTAGCTCTGCGTTGTCTGCTGGCACCCGCACTGTAAGGTCGCCCTTGTCGACCTTGAGCACGAGGTACGTCCTATCCTCGCCCTTGATCGAACGGATCTCGATTTCCTCGATCCGAGCAGCCCCATGGTGGGGGTAGACGACGGTGTCGCCGACCTTGAAAGTCATGTGGCACGTACCCCTTCCGCTGTAACTAGCGTACCACGGCGGACCGCGAACATTAGCCAGGCTTGAGGTCATAGATGCAGGTCAAAGCCACTTTTGCATACTATGAATGACAGGCTCATGCCACCAAGATGCTCGCCCCGTGCTCCGGCCCAACCGGCGCCAGGGACTTTGCAAGCAGCGGACTTCCGCCACCAGAGCCGCTACGCGTCCTTCTAGTTTACCGCCAGGTGAGACCTGCGGCAGCCACCAGACAGCTACCACTGCTCACCCAGGGTTAGATCGGCCAGCCATACCTTACGTCGGATGCCAACCAGGCTCATACTGAAAGACACAGGCTCATACTGAAGATCCGGAGCTTGTAAGGCCGGTGCTTGTAAGTGATGTGCGGAGATACGCGTGAACCAAGGCGGTGAATCGGGGCGCGACGACTACGGGTTGCCGCCAGTGGACATCGAGATCCCCGATGACGCGCGCGAGCTTTACCGAGACGTCCAGGCCTACCATCGTGAGCTGCGTGCGTTGCGGCGGCATCAGCGCAGCATGCGCTGGCGCGCTCCGTTCCGCCGGTCGGGAATCGCGATCCCGCTGCTGGCCGGGTGCCTGGTCGCGGCTCTGGTCGCGGTGATGGTCTCGGCCGTGTTCACCTCGAACCCGTACTTCACCAAGCCGCGGCCGTCCGGCCCGCCTGGTGCGGCCAAAGGCACGAACTCGGGCTCCAAGTCGACCAAGGCGAGCAACTCGTCGAGCGGCCCGTCGGCCTCACCGTCTACGGGCGTGGCCGGACCTGTGCCGACCGCGGGTGAAAACAAGCTTCCAGGCAAGACGATCGACGTGGCGGGCAAGCGACTGGCCCTGCGCAACCTGGTCAGCACGGCGCTGGCGATCGTGCCCGCGAAGTGCAGCTGCGACGCGGCCGTGCTCGACCTGCTAACTCAGGCCGGGACGGCCGGGGTGATCATCTACCTGGTCGGGCCGCGCGGGAGCACAGCAAGCCTCGAGAAGCTGCTGGCCGGGGCATCCACGAGCGCGACGAAGGTCACCAAAGTGGCGACCGACGATCGGAAGGTGCTGTCCAGTGCCTACAAGCCGGTGGGCCTGACGGTGCTGTTCGTCGATGCGCGCGGTGGCGTGACGGTAACGACCAGCCTGCGACGGCCGTTCATGTTCGCCGACCGGTTGAGGATGCTCAAAACGCCCGGCTGAACCGCACTGCCTTGAATCAGCCGGACCCGGAATTAACGGGCCGGCTGCGGGTCCTACCGTCTGTAGGGCTACGCTGCGGGATTGATCGGAAGCTGGTTCAGTCCTGCGCTCACACAATGACGAGGAGACTTCGGTGCTCCGGAATGGCCGCGGCGGCAAATACTCGCGCAGCATCATGATCGCGGCGGTGGCCGCGCTGATTCCGATGGTCGCTGGTTGCGAGGCCGGCAACAACGCTCCGGTCCTGCACTGGCATCCGCCGACCGACGGCACCGGACGGACGGTCGGCAACATCACGATCAGCAACGCGTTCGTGCTCGGCGCGCCGATCGGCCAGGAGCTTCAGGCTGGTGAAAACGCCGGGCTGTTCCTCAGCCTGGTGAACAGCGGGAACTCGGGCGACCGGCTGGTGAGTGTCTCGGCGCCAGGCTTCGCCCAATCGGTCCAGTTGCCGGGCAACCGCGTCGTGCTCGCCTCACAGCAGGCGGTACCGCTGTCCGGCCCCCGGCCGCAGATCGTTCTGATGAACCTGACCCGCCCGCTGGCCGGTGGCTCGGTCGTGTCGATCACACTCGGCTTCGCGATCGCCGGGCAGGTACAGCTCAAGGTGCCGGTGATGCCGAGGGCGCAGTACTACACCACTCTTCGGCCAGCACCGGCGCCGACGACACCGTCCGGGTCGCCCACCCCGTCCGGGTCGCCGAGCCCGAGCCCGAGCCCGAGCGGGAGCCCGACACCGAGCCCCAGCTCGAGCTAGGTCCCCGGCTCGAACTTGTACCCCAGACCACGCACGGTGATGATGTGCATCGGCTTGGCCGGGTCCTGCTCGACCTTCGCCCGCAGCCGCTTGATGTGCACATCGAGCGTCTTGGTGTCGCCGACGTAGTCGGCGCCCCACACCCGGTCGATCAGCTGCATCCGGGTGAGCACCCGACCCGAGTTCCTTAGCAGCACCTCGAGCAGCTCGAACTCCTTCAGCGGCAACTGGACCGTGGCATTGCGCACCATCACCACGTGCCGCTCGACGTCCATCCTGACCGGGCCGGACTCGAGCACCGAGGTGCTCGGCTCCTCGGTCTCGCCCCGGCGCCGCAGGACCGCCCGCATCCGGGCGACCAACTCGCGCGATGAGAACGGCTTGGTCACGTAGTCATCGGCGCCAAGCTCAAGGCCCACTACCTTGTCGATCTCGCTGTCCTTCGCGGTCAGCATGATCACCGGGACGCTTGAGCGCTCCCGCAGCGCCCGGCAGACCTCGCTGCCGGGCAGGCCGGGCAGCATGAGGTCGAGCAGCACGAGATCGGCACCGGTCCGGTCGAAGGTATCGAGGGCGGCCGGCCCGGTCGGGCACACGGCGACCTCGAACCCTTCCTTGCGGAGCATGTACGACAGCGCGTCGCTGAATGACTCCTCATCTTCTACAACGAGAACACGCGTCACTTCACTGCCTCCTTGGCAGGTTGGTCAGTCGCAGCGCAAGCCGATGCCTGGCCGCCGCTCACTTGGATGCTCCTGGTTTGGATGCTCCTGGCCTAGATGGCAGTGTCAGTGTGAACGTGGACCCAGCGCCCTCCCTGCTCGTCACGGTCACCTTGCCGCCGTGCGCCGCGGTGACGTGCTTGACGATCGCGAGCCCAAGCCCGGTTCCGCCGGTGACTCTCGACCGGGCCGGGTCGACCCGGTAGAAGCGCTCGAAGATCCGCTCGAGGTCCCGCTCGGGAATCCCGATGCCCTGATCGGTCACGCTCAGTTCGATCGTCTTAGGGCCGACTCGCTTGGTCGATACAACCACCCTGGTCTTCTCCGGGCTGTACGCGACCGCGTTGTCGAGCAAGTTACGCAAAGCGGTGACCAGCAGTTCCTCATCCCCGAGCACGAATAGCCTGCGCGTGCCGCCCGACGCGAGCTCGATACCACGCGAGGTCGCCTTCATCCGGCCCCGGTCGAGCGCCTCGGTCACCACGGTGTCCAGGTCGACGGGCATCGGATCGGGGATCGGCTCGGCCGCCTGGATGCGAGACAAGGTGATCATGTCCTGCACCAGGTTCGTCAGCCTGGTCGCCTCCTGGCGCATCCGGCCGGCGAACCGCCTGACCGCCTCAGGGTCATCGGCCGCGTCCTCGACGGTCTCGGCGAGCAGGGCAAGCGCTCCGACGGGGGTCTTGAGTTCGTGGCTGGTGTTCGCGACGAAGTCGCGGCGTACCTCCTCGACCCGGCGGCGCTCGGTCTGGTCTTCGACGAGCAGCAGTACCAGACCGCCTCCGCCCACGCCCGGGCCCAGCGGAGCCACCCGGACGGCGAAGCTCGTCGTGCGGCTCGGAATGCCTCCGGTGGAGATATCGATCTCGCCCTCGCGGATCTCCCCGTCCCGGCGCACCTGACGGGCCAGCGCAAGTAGTTCTCCTACGACCAGATCTTCGCCTTCGACCAGCCCGAAGGACCGGGCCGCCTCGCTGGCCTGGAGCACCCGGTCGTGGCTGTCGATGACGACGGCTGAGGAGGAGAGCACGCCAAGCACGGCCGACAGCCCAGCGGGCAACCGCACAGCATGTGAAGAAGACGCTGTGCTGGCCCGGGGGGACGAGCCCCCGGAACCCCCCGGAGCGGTTGCCGATCGAGAAGGCTTTTTACCGGCTGAGGGTCCGGCTGAGGGTGCGGCTGACCCGGGAACGACGCCTACTTGCATCGACCCGTTGGCAGTCATCCGGCCGCCCGGGCTGCGGTGCGTCTGACCGCAATCACCCCCACATCCACACTTTGATGGTATGCGGAAGTCCTGCTTACGCGCATCTGCCCAGCCCACGGACTCGGTGCTATTTGCGGAGAGTTCATGCGTGCTACCGAGCGAGTTCACGTAGCCGGCACCTGTCGGCCGACCGGGCGACCTTGTTTGACCTGCGATGGTCCGCCGAAGTGTTACTTGCCCTGATTGCGCACTGCCTCGACCGCGGCGGCCGCCGCCTTCGGATCGAGATAGCTGCCACCGGGGATCTGCGGCTTGAACTGCTCGTCGAGGTCGTACCGCAGCGGGATACCGGTCGGGATGTTCAGCCCGACGATGTCCGTGTCGCTGACCTGGTCCAGATGCTTGACCAGTGCGCGCAGCGAGTTGCCGTGCGCGACGATCAGCACGGTCTGTCCGGCGGCCAGGTCGGGCAGGATCGCGTCGTACCAGTACGGCAGCATCCGGTCGACGACGTCCCGCAGGCACTCGGTCCTTGGCAGCAGGTCACCAAGCAGGGCGTACCGAAGATCGCCGGCCTGAGAGAGCGGATCGTCGTCGGCCAGCGGCGGCGGCGGCACGTCGTAGGACCGGCGCCACTTCATGAACTGCTCGTCGCCGAACTCCGCGCGGGTCTGCGCCTTGTTCTTGCCCTGCAGGGCGCCGTAGTGCCGCTCGTTTAGCCGCCACGAGCGCCGTACCGGCAGCCAGCCGAGCCCGGCGACGTCGAGCGTCGTGTTCGCGGTCTGGATCGCCCGCGTCAGCAGCGAGGTGTGGACGACGTCCGGCCGCAGCCCGCTCTCGCTGAGCAGCTCGCCTGCGCGAGCCGCCTCGGCCCGGCCCTCATCGGACAGGCCGACGTCGACCCAACCGGTGAACAAGCCTTCGGAGTTCCAGACACTCTCGCCATGACGAAGCAGAACCAGGGTTCCCATAGCCAAAAGCGTAGTAGCCCAAGGCCCCCACAGACGCCAAAGCGCCCCCACTCGTTACGCCCCCGCCCACCACCCGAAGCACGGGTCGATCAAGCCACATACCCCGGATGTAGCTGGGCGGGAACATGGCGCGAAACTTATGGGTTCCTCCCTTCCGGAGGTGTATGCCATTGCCGCGTCGCTACCCGAAGCGAGTTGCGACGATCAGCGTCCACACATCGCCACTCGAACAGCCAGGAACCGGCGATGCCGGGGGCCTGAACGTCTACGTCGTCGAAGTCGCCAAGCGTCTGGCCGAGCGCGGCGTCGAGGTCGACATCTTCACCAGGGCCGCGGCCCGGGACCAGCCGCCGGTCGTGGAGCTCGCACCCGGCGTCCTGGTCAAGCACATCGTGGCCGGGCCGTTCGAGGATCTGGACAAGGGCGCATTGCCCGGCCAGCTCTGCGAGTTCACCTGGGAAGTGCTCCGCGAGGAGGCCGCCCACGCCCCGGGCCGGTACGACCTGGTGCACGGCCACTACTGGCTGTCCGGCCAGGTCGGCGCGGTCGCGAAGAAGCGCTGGGGAGTGCCGCTGGTCCAGTCCATGCATACTCTCGGCCGGGTCAAGAACGCGGCGCTGGCCGCCGGTGACGCCGCCGAACCCGACAGCAGGATCAGGGGCGAGGCCGAGGTCATCGCCACGGCCGACCACATTGTCGCGAACACCAGCGCCGAGGCCCATGACCTGATCAGGCTGTACGCCGCCGATCCAGGCCGGGTAAGCGCGGTCAGCCCGGGCGTCGACCTGACGACCTTCAGGCCAGGATCTCAGCGCGAGACCAGGGCCCGGCTCGGAATCGCCGATGACGCGATCGTGCTCATGTTCGCGGGCCGGGTCCAGCCGCTCAAGGCACCGGACGTGCTGCTGCGGGCGGCGGCGCAACTTCTGCACGATCAGCGCTGGCTGGCCGACCGGCTGGTGGTGGCGTTCGTGGGCGGCCCGAGCGGCACCGGGCGCAACGACCCCGACAGCCTCACCGAACTCGCCGACGCCCTCGGGATCTCCGGCAACGTCAGGCTCGAGCCGCCGTGCCCGCAACGGGATCTGGCCGACTGGTACCGGGCCGCGACGCTGGTTGTGGTCCCGTCCTACTCAGAATCGTTTGGCCTGGTCGCGGTCGAGGCGCAAGCATGCGGCACTCCGGTCGTCGCGGCGGCGGCGGGCGGCCTGCGCACCGCGGTCAGCGACGGCGTCTCCGGAGTGCTGGTCGACGGGCACGATCCGGCTAAGTACGCCGCCGCGATCTGGCCTCTGATCACGGACTCAGGCAAGCTGGCGAAGCTAGCTCGCGGCGCCAGACAGCACGCGTCCGGGTTCGGCTGGTCGGTCACGGTCGACAAACTTCTAGGAGTGTACGGTGCTGCCATGAGCGAGGTCGCGGCCGCGGTGGACGCGTGAGCACTGCTGACCCGGTCGGCCAGGCTGGCCAGGCCGCCGATCCCGGGCAGCGGCTCGGCGAGATCCTGACCGAACTCGAGGTCGGGTTCGAGTCGCCGCAGCCGGGCAATTTCCTGGTCCGGCTGGAGGGCCAGCACAAGCTGGCGACGATGACCTGGCTGATCGCCGACTGGCACAGCCTGCACGTCGAGGCGTTCTTCTGCCGCCAGCCCGATGAGAACCACGCCGAGTTCTACCGGTTCCTGCTCGAGCGCGGCAGCCGGATGTTCGGCGTGCACTTCGCGCTCGACCCGGTCGGTGACGTCTACCTGGTCGGGCGCCTGCCGCTCAGCGCGATAACCACGGCCGAGATCGACCGGCTGCTCGGCTGCGTGCTCACCTACTCGGACGAGAATTTCGACCAGGCCCTGATGATCGGCTTCGCGTCCTCGATCGTCAGGGAATACGAGTGGCGCACCAAGCGCGGCGAGAGCAAGGCCAACCTGCGCGCCTTCGCCCGGCTGACCGGCGACGACTAACGACGGCCCGGCGGTGGCCACGTTTAAGGTCTTCGGCACCACGGCCGTCCTGCTGGTGACCGACCCGGCCGCGGAGAGCCCGGCCAGAGCCATAGCGGACGCCGAGCTAGCCGCCGTAGACCTGGCCTGCTCACGATTCAGGTCAGATTCAGAACTTTTTAGGCTGAACGCTTTGCGCGGCGCGATCACCCGGGTAAGCGAACTGTTCGCCGAGCTGATCGCCGAGGCGTTGCGGGCGGCCGAGCTTACGGACGGGGCGGTCGATCCGACGGTTGGCCAGGCGCTGGTCGCGGCCGGATACGACCGCGACTTCGACGAACTCGCCAGTTCCGGCCCGGTCGGCCCTCAGCTCGCTAGCCCCATCCCGGGCTGGCGCAATGTGCGGCTCGACCCGGTCACCCGGCACGTCCGACTCGACCACGGGGCCCAACTCGACCTCGGCTCGACCGCCAAAGCCTGGTCGGCCGACCGGTGCGCGACCAAGATCGCCGCCGAACTCGACGTCGGTGTCCTGGTCAGCCTCGGCGGCGACATCGCCGTCGCCGGGCTACCGCCCGGCGACGGCTGGCAAGTCCGAGTCACCGACAACCACGCCGCGGCGGCCGACGCCCCTGGACAGACCGTGACGATCAGATCCGGCGGCCTGGCCACGTCAAGCACCACCGTCCGCACCTGGCAGACCGACCAGCAACAGATGCACCACATCATCGACCCGGCCACCGGCGCGCCCGCCAGTTCTCCCTGGCGCACGGTCAGCGTCGCCGCCGCCACCTGCACCGACGCCAACATCGCGAGCACCGCCGCGATCGTCAAAGGCGAATCGGCGATCGGCTGGCTCACCGCTTCGCAGCTACCGGCCAGGCTCGTCGCCCACGACGGCACCGTGACCGTCACCGCAGGCTGGCCGGCCGACGCCTAGTCCCTCCCCAACCGGCGCATAACCCCCGCGGTCTGGGCAAGCTGCCATTCCGCGATGGCGAATTCTGCGAAGATGCTGGCTTATCGGGTTCAGGTGGGTCAGGCAGGTTGTGAGCGGAGGTAGGGCAAAGATGCTGACCAGGCGGGCAGCACGAATAGCGGGTCTAGGGCTCGCGATCACGTTGACACCGGCTGGGGTATTGATCGGCAGCTGGCACCCGACCCAGCCAGCCAGGGCGGCGGGCACCGCGGCGATGAGCTCGCCCAGGACCTTCACCTGCTCGACGACCATTACCGGGCGGGTGACCAACTGCCCGACCCGTCCTCCGATCCGGCTGATGCCCAAGGCCGTCCGCGACAACACCAAGCTGGTCGCGCCCGTGACCAACCTGGCCGCGCTGGTCGACACCAGAACCTGGACCAGCGGCGGCGGCAACACCTACCCAGGAGCCCAGGTCCCGTTCGGCATGACCCAGTGGTCGCCGGACACCATGCCCGGCCGGGTCGACGGCGGCGGCTACACGTTCACCGACAAGAAGCTGTACGGGTACAGCCTGACCCACGTCTCCGGCCCCGGCTGCCGGGCCGCCGGCGACGTGCCGATCCTGCCGATGACCGGCAAGCTCCCGGCCGGCGAGCCAACCAACGTCACCACCGCGTTCAGCCACTCGGGCGAGGTCGCCCAGGCCGGGTTCTACTCGGCCCGCAGCAACGGATCGGCGACGATCACCTCGAAGCTCGCCCCGACCGCGCACGCCGCGATCGGCAGCTTCACGTTCCCGAAGACCAAAGCGGCCGACTTGCTGATCAAACTGCGGGGCGGCCAGCTGGGAACGATCGCCACGCACGTCTCGGTGCACGGCCGCGACGAGGTGTCCGGCTCCGTCACCAGTGGCAACTTCTGCAATGAGCTGAGCAAGAAGGTCGGACCGCAGAAGTACACGCTGTACTTCGACATCACGTTCAACCGGCCGTTCGCCGCGCACAAGATCATTACCAAGAGGGGCCAGTCCGGCCCCGACGCGGTCTTCTTGACCTTCAACGCCCGCTCCGACCAGACCGTCGTCGCCAAGGTCGGGATCTCGTACGTGAACCAGGCTGACGCCAAGCAGAACTGGACGACCGAGATCCCGGGCTGGGATGTGCCGACGGTGCGAGCGGCCGCGCGGACCGAGTGGAACGCCCTGCTCGGTGAGATCTCGGTCGCGGGCGGCAGCAAGAAGGTAACCCAGGAGTTCTACAGCCTGCTGTACAAGGACTTCCTGCAGCCGAACATCGTCAGCGACGTCAACGGCAAATACCGTGGCACCGACTTCAAGGTGCACAGAGCGAGCGCCGGACACAGCCAGTACAGCATGTTCTCGGGCTGGGACATCTACCACTCGCTGGCCCAGCTCCAGGCCATGCTCGACCCGGCGGCCGCCAGCGACATGGCCCAGTCGCTGGTCAACGACTACAGCCACAACGGCATCCTGCCGCAGTGGGGCTACCTGAACCTGGACAACTACGCGCAGGTCGGCGACCCGTCGGACGCTATCATCGCGGACTACTACGCGTTCGGGGCCAGGAACTTCGCCACCAGGACCGCGCTGAACCAGATGCTGCATCAGGCCACCACGACCAACCACATCCGGCCCGGTACGTCCCTTGAGAACAAGTTCCACTACCTGCCGCAGGACGCCTCCTATCCGTGCTGCGACGCGCACGCGTACGTGTCGAGCCTGCTCGAATACGACACCGAGGACTTCGCGCTGGCGCAGTACGCCCGGGCGATCGGCGGTCACGCGGCGGAAGCCGCCAGGCTGCAGCACCGGGCCAACAACTGGACGTTCGTCTTCAACAGGGCCAACAAGCTGCTGGTGACCAGGTACAAGAACGGCAAGTTCCAGTCCGGGGTCAAGCCGAGCACGACGACGCGCTATGTCGAAGGCACCGCGTATGAGTACCTGTGGGACGTGCCGAACAACTACGCCGCGCTGTTCGCCAAGCTCGGCGGCATCAAGAAGGCGGGCCCGCTGCTGCGCTCCTACCTGTCCAAGCCAAACGGCTTCGGCAAGCACGCGTTCCTGGCTAACGAGTTCGACCTCGGCGAGCAGTTCGCGCCCGACTACGCGCGCTACCCGTCGGAAACGCAGTTTGTGGTGAATGATTTGAGGCGGAACCTGTACCGGCCAGGCCCGTTCGGCCTGAACAACAACGACGACCTCGGCGCGGAGAGCTCGCAGTTCATCTGGGAGATGCTCGGCATGTACCCGGAGAACCCAGGCAGCGACACCCTGGTGTTCGCCAGCCCCGGATTCCAGCAGATCACGATTACCCTGCCGACCGGCCACACGATCAAAATCACCGCGCCCGGGGCCACCGGCAGCAAGTTCTACGTCGACTCGCTGCGGATCAACGGCAAGCCGTACAACAAGCTGTACGTGCGGTTCGGGACGCTGGCGTCCGGCGCGACGATGAGCTGGAAGCTCGGCAAGAAGCCGGGCCCGTGGGGCAGCGCCAAGGCCGACGCGCCGCCATCGTACGGGCCGCCTAATTCCTAACGCTGTGCTGGCCCGGGTGGTGGGCGGGGGGCAGCGGGCGGAACCCCCTCGAACCCCCGCTCGGCCGACGCCTTAGCATCAGGTTGCGCACCTACCTGGGCGGAGGCAGTCAAATGGGACCACTGGACGGCGTTCGGGTAATCGAGATCGCGAGCCTGGCGCCGGCCCCGTTCGGCTGCATGATCATGTCCGACCTCGGCGCGGACGTGCTCAGGGTCGAGCGCCCGGCCAGCTGCCGCCCTGACCTGCCAGAACCGGTCGATCCGCTGGCCAGAGGCCGGTCCTCAATCGGGCTGAACCTGAAGGACCCCGAGGGCGTCGAGTTGCTGCTGCGACTGCTCGAGAACGCCGACGTGCTAGTCGAAGGCTTTCGGCCGGGCGTAACCGAGCGACTCGGGTTCGGCCCCGAGGTCTGCGCGGCCAGGAACCCGGGACTGATCTACGCCAGGATGACCGGCTGGGGCCAGGACGGCCCGCTGGCGCCGACGGCCGGCCACGACATCGACTACATCGGGGTCTCTGGGGCGCTGCATCCGATCGGCCGGGCCGGGGAACGGCCGGTACCGCCGCTGAACCTGGTCGGCGACTTCGGCGGCGGCGGGATGCTGCTGGCGATCGGGGTACTCGCCGCCCTGGTCGAACGCCAGCGATCCGGGCTCGGCCAGGTCATCGACGCGGCGATGGTCGACGGCTCGGCCCTGCTGAGCTCGTTCATCTACGGCCTGCGCGCTCGCGGCGCCTGGCGGGACGAGCGGGGGGTGAACCTCCTGGACGGCGGCGCCCCGTTCTACGACACCTACGCCACGTCGGACGGCAAGTACGTCGCGGTCGGCGCGCTCGAGCCGCAGTTCTACGCCGCCCTGCTCAAGGGTCTGGGCCTAGATGGAGCCGAGTTGCCCGCCCAGCTCGACCCGTCCGGCTGGCCCGTCCTGCGGGAAAAGTTCACCGGGATCTTCGCCCAGCGGACCAGAGACGACTGGACGGCCGTCTTCGACGGCACGGATGCCTGCGTCGCGCCCGTCCTCTCGCCCGCCGAGGCCGCCGACCACCCGCACAACGCCGCTCGCGGCGTATTCACCGAGGTAGGCGGCCTCACCCAGCCCGCCCCCGCACCTAGGTTCGGCCGCACCGCGACCGAACAGCCGACGCCACCAGTCCGGCCCGGCGCGGACACCGACGCCGTACTGGGTGCAGGCGGGGCCGGACTCGGCCTAAGCGATGCAGAGATCGCCGACCTGCGGTCTCGCGGAGTGGTGGCCTGAGCGGTCCGCACCGGGCCGACCGAGACGGCGGGAGTGACCGGGCCAGCCAGGACGGTCGGGACGGTGGGGGTGACCGGGACGGCGGGGGCGGAGGGGACGGCCGGGGACGGCGGGGCAACCGGGGCCAGCGGGACGCAGACGGCCGGGGCCAGCGGGACCGCCTAGACGGCGAGACTGGGGGACACAGCGCGGAGATCTTGCGGCTGGCGATCCCGGCGCTCGGGGCACTGGTCGCCGAGCCGCTGTTCTTGCTGGCCGATTCGGCGATCGTCGGACGGCTCGGTACCACGCCGCTCGGCGGGCTCGGAGTGGCCGCGCAGGCGCTGACCGCGCTAGTCAACATCTCGATCTTCCTGGCCTACGGGACCACGGCAGCGGTGGCGCGGCAGATCGGCGCGGGCAACCTGCAGGCCGCGATCCGCCAGGGCATCGACGGGATCTGGCTGGCGGGCGCGATCGGGGTGG
>WNEY01002589.1_pt1 | contig 13289 bp, 13 predicted proteins | sample 5400531 | NCBI WGS metagenome assembly WNEY01 (sample SAMN13153338, study PRJNA577476) | soil metagenome | isolation source: 200 cm saprolite under Douglas fir tree site 1 | place: USA:California | collected 2015-04-18
GATCGGCTGGGTGAAGTCGAGGCCGATGACCTCGACGCCGGTGTGATCCGTCAGCGGCGTGATGGTGAAGGGCGCCATCGAATGACCCTCCGGGCAGGGGTTTGCCGCCAGGACGCTAGAGCCGGGCGCCGGGACGGTCAAGCAGCGGCAAGCTCGCCCGGTCGGCTTGGTGGGGTCTGCCGCGTGGCGCACTTCCAAACACAGAAATTGCAATCTTGCTTGGGATGCGCCCGCGGTTTTGTATTATGATCATGGGATTGCGGCAGAGACGCTTGCTGCATTCGCAGCTGATTGAATTTCGGCTCGCACCGTAAGCGATACACAATGAACTTCGACGTGTTCATTAGCTATCCCCATCAGGACAAAGCAACGGCCGACGCCGCTTGTGCAGTGCTCGAGCGCGCCGGCCTACGGTGTTGGATCGCCCCACGCGACGTTCCCTACGGTGCGGAATGGGCGGCGGCCATCGTCGACGCAATAGGTCATTGTCTCGTCATGGTTCTGATCTTTTCGTCGAATGCAAATGGATCGAAACAAATATGTCGTGAGGTGCAGATGGCATTCGACAAAGGCGTGCCCGTTATGCCCCTCCGTATCGAGAATATCGCTCCGGAAAACTCGCTGGCTTATTACATGGGGCCCGTTCACTGGCTGGACGCACTGACCCCACCAATAGAACAGCATCTTCAAAAACTTGCCGTCTCGGTACGGGCATTTGTGCAGGAAAAAAGAGCCGGCGAGCAAAGAAAGGGAGAGCGGGCACGGAAGCGACCGCTTGGCGGCTTTGTCTTCGTCGCCGCAATCCTTGTGATGACTCTTGTTGGATTTACTTGGGCGCTGACCTCGTCGCGGGTCGATCTACCGGCTTCGTGCAACGACGACAATGTCAGAACCAAGCTGCGAGCGCTCGCGCAAAATCAGTACAAATTGTCCGACGACGAAATCATCGAATACGGAAAGTCCGTTGATTTGGATCGATATTGTGCATTACAGATCGGCACCAGCAGACGACTTCCAGACGGCAGCTATCAAATTACCCGGCCGCTCAGCTACGTTCATTACAAGGTGTCTGGTCCAAAGAGTAATCCCTCAGTCGTTGTGACCGATTGGCCGAAGTAAAGTGTTGCGGCGGGCTTGCGATCAGATCGTTACTGACCGACGTAATTGGGTACCAACGTCACCGAAATGGTGGACGGGCGACTGTTCAGCAAATTTCTGAACGCGACGGCGTTGTTCTCGGCCTGCTTGGTGAGCTCGATTTTGGCTTGATCGATCTGCTTCGTCAGCGCAGCCAGGTTGTTGCCGATCTGCGTTCCCAGCGCAGCCTTGACGTCATTGGTCTGCTGTGTCGCCGTGATCCCGGTGCTATCGACATGCCTCTTCAGCGCGCTCGCGCTATCATTGACCTGCATTGCCAGCGCGATCTTGGCGTCATCGATCTGCTTCGTCAACGCGGTCAGGTTGTTACCGACCTGCGCTGCCAGCGCAGTCCCGACGTCGTTGGTCTGCTGCGTCACCGCGACCCCGGTGCTATCGATATGCTTGTTCAGCGTGCTCGCGCTATCATTGGCCTGCGTTGCCAGCGCGATCTTGGCGTCATCGATCTGCTTTCCCAGCGCGGTCAGGTTGTTGCCGATCTGCGCTCCCAGCGCAGTCCCGACATCGTTGGTCTGCTTCGTCAGCGCGGTCAGGTTGTTATCGATCTGCGTTCCCAGCGCAGTCCTGACGTCGTTGGTTTGCTGCGTCAGCGCGATCCGGCTGTCATCGACCTGCTTTGTCAGAGCGATTCTGGCGCTGTCAATCTGCTTCGTCAGTACGACCCCGCTGTCATCGATCTGCTTCGTTAGTGCGATCCGGGCCTCAGCGAGCTCGCTGCGGGCGTTCACCACTTCGATCCTGACATCATTGACCCGTTTCATCAGCACGCTTCCGGCGTCATCGATCTGCTTTCCCAGCGCGGTCCTGGTCTCAGCGAGCTCGCTACGGGCACTCGCCGCTTCGGTCCTGGCGTCATCGATCTGCTTTCCCAGCGCGGCTCTGGTCGCTTCGAGCTCCCTGCGGATGCTGGTCAGGTCGGTCCTGGCGGCAACGAGCTCCGCCTGGATGGCCTTCAATAGTGTGGCGAGATCATTGGCAGGTTTCGGACGATCCGGGCGTGCCGTGGTGGGAACGGTACCGCCAACCACAAGTCCGGCAACGAGGGCGACGAGAACGAGAATCTGACGCATGGCTTCCTCCCAGATGACGCAACCTCGCGCACGCGATATGCGCGCACCTCATGGTCCGCTTGGCAATGGAGACGTTCGGCCGGTTTTGGAGACCGCGGGTTTCAATCGAATCAATGACGATCAGAAAATGACGAAATCAGTCAATATCACTACCCATAGTTTTCCACAGCTTTTCCACAGAGGCTCCAGGGCCGCTGACGGCGCCCGCGCCGCAAAGAAAGGCCCCGCCGAAGCGGGGCTTCCGTTTATGGCGCCTGCCGGATCACATTGGATTGCCGGGCACGGTCGGCGCGGGCTTGGGAGGCATCGGAGCGCGTTCGCTCCTGCCGGTAGTCTCGGAGGCCGGGTTACTTGCTGTCGACGTACGATCGCCGCTTGCGCTGTACAAGATGAGGCCAACGACAAGCAGGACAGCGACAACTCCGGCCGCGATATAGCTGGTACTCTGCGGATGGTCGCGCATGTAATCACTCGGCGGGATACCTCCGTCGTAACGAGGGTCTGACATGGTAGGCTCCTCACTTGGTTTGCGTCGGAGCAAAAACGCCCGAGTAAGGTGAGAAGTTCCCGCCAGGCGCGAGGGGCAATCATGATCGATTCGGCACAGAAGCGGGGTGAACTCATCAAGCACCTGGACTCATTTTCATTGAGCCACGCGCGCTTGATGTCGAGGCAATGCAGATGCTTTGTTGACCCCGAGCTCGCGCGCTAACATCCGAATGTCGCGACATCCAAGAGGAACCGACATGACCCCGCGCATCCCCGAGAACGTTCCCATCTGGTTGGTCGACTGGGGCCTTATGGGCAGCACGATGCCGCCGCGAGACCCCGACGACGACGATGATGCCGAAGACGAAGACGACGACGCCGAACCGGACGACGACCTCGAGCCGGCGGTCGTCAGAGAACCCGACGAATAGCCCGCGCGCGCCTCAGCTTTCGCCCCCGTGGCGAAACGAACTTCTGCGCCAAGTCGGAGTTCTGCCCAGTGCTCCGGAGCCAGACTTCGCTGCTCCGGTCGCAATGCTCGGCAAGCTCGCTTGCGATGGCGAGCACATTTAGGCCAATGGCGGTAGCCAGGACGATCGCGGTGACGGCTACCCGCACGACCTCCTCCATGATGGCCGTGTGTTCTCCTCACTCGGCTGAGGTATCAGGTCCCAAGGCGTTCGCTTACGCGCGGGACCCCATTTCGATCACGCCGCCTGCTCCTATTCGATCGCGCAGGCCGATCACGCCTTTGACCTCGGCGCAATGCTCGCAGCAGAAGAACGTGCCTTCCTTTTCGAGCCCGTGACCGACGATATGAATGCCGCAATTGTCGCAGGTCGGAGCCAGCGCATGGATCGCGCACTCGAAGCTGTCGAAGGTGTGGGTCGTGCCGTTCATGCTCACTTGAAACGCCTTGTCGTAGTCATTTCCGCAGGTTTCGCATCTGGCCATGACTGCCTTCCATTCGGTTGGAGAATGGTACCGAGCCTATAACCCGCGCCATCCCGCGCCGGTTCCGTCCGGTCCGCGGCCTATGCGGCGAGATGACGCGTGATAGCGGAGACGAGGGCGACTCAGGCCGCAACCTTGCCAAGGAAGCTCTCGACCTCGCGGCGCAGGTCTTCGACGGCGCCCTCGACCGATTCCGAGGTCGTAAGCACAATTTCTGCGGACGCGCGCGTCGCGATTGCCGCATTGGCAACCTCGCTGAGAACTGCGACGATCTTGCTCGTTTCCTGTGCGGCATTCGCGACGTTATTGGAAATCTCCAAAGTTGCCGCGCCCTGTTCCTCGATCGATCCCGCGACGGCAGATGCATAGGTGCTGATCTCGCCAATGCATTCCTCAATGCTGCCAACTGCCTGAATCGCACCTTTGGTGGAAGCTTGTACTGCTAAAATCTGGTCAACGACCTCTTCGGTCGCCTTGCCGGTTTGTATGGCGAGCGACTTCACTTCTGAAGCCACGACAGCAAAGCCCCGTCCCGCTTGGCCGGCCCGGGCCGCCTCGATGGTCGCATTGAGCGCAAGCAGGTTTGTCTGATCGGAAATCTGCTGGATCAGCTTGATTACATCGCCAATCTTCTGCGCCGCATTTGAAAGTCCGACAAATTCATGGTTCGTCGCCTCAACTTTGCTCACGGCACTACGCACTACTTTGGTGGTCTGACCGATTTGCTGGCCGATCTCTGTGGCCGCGCCCGACATCTCCCGTGTTGCAACCGCGGCATTCGCGACGCTAGTCGACGCCCCTTGCGATGCCTGCACTATGCCCTCGGCACGCAGTGAAGTTTGTTCAGATGAGCCGAACAGGTTCGTTGCCGTCGACTTTAACGCCTTTGTGCAGTCGTTGACGGTCTTAAGCATGCTTTCGACTCGCTCGCGAAACGACGAGATGGCTGAATCGATTGAATTGCGGTGAGCTTGCTCGGTTACATCCTCGTGAGTTGCAACCCACCCACCGCCCGGAATCGGATCGCGCGTGACCTTGATCAGGCGCCCGTCAGCGAGTTTGTCGACTCGGCTCGATACCTGATCGGTTGAGTGCTTGCCCAAAGCCGCAAGCTTTTGGTCCACTGCGGCATCGGTGTTCTCACCTGCCAAAATGCCATGCGAGACACGATGCTTAATGATTGCTTCATGTGACGTCCCGGCTTCTAACAATTCAGGTGGCAGCGCATACATGCGGGCATAACGCTGATTGCACACGACGAGGCGCCGCTCGGCGTCGAACATGCACAGCCCTTGGGCCATATTGTTCAACGCTGCGTTGAATCTGATGTTCTGAATCCTTAGTTGCGATGCGGCAGATTCCCGCTCGCTCAATTGACGGAAATGGAGGATTGAAATTGCCAGTCCTATCCCGGCCAACACCACGAAGAGGCTAAGCGCGACCGTGTAACCTCGAGTTTTGATGCTCTCCAGGAATGGGCCGACCGGAACGTCGATCGCGAACGCACCCATGACATCGTTCAAACGCCACTGCGGTCGGTCCGGTTGTAGCTGATTGTGGCAATTCACGCAGGCCTGCTCGACCGCCAGGGATGGATAGATCGTCCGTAACACCCGCTGGTCATTGATAGTCTTGAGTTCAGACTTGGAAGTGCGATCGGTCGTTGCGGCAAATTCTTCGATTGCTTTGGCCATCTCAGCGTCGACTGGAGGCGTTGTGATTTGCCGGCCCTCGCGCCCGACCCAGCGGATGACGAATGTGTTTGAGCCGAGTTGTTTATTGAAGCTTTCGATCGAGTGGGCGCGAAAAGTGGCGGGGACGGGCGCGTTCGGCCCGAACTGGGAACGAAAAAGCGAATACGTCGTCACGAACGCGTCGACCAGCTGGAGCGCCGTGGCCTTTTCGTCAGCCTTTTGGGCCACAAATGTCTTCAAGCTGGTATTGTAGAAATAGCTCGCGACGGCGGCGCTGATGGCCGCGGAGAGCAGCAGGAATATTAACAGCATCCACCCAGACTTTGAGCGGATAAAGCCAGCAAGGGGATTCATCCCGCACCAAAAATCGTAGTTGTGGGATAATCATATTAGATAGTTAAAGAATTCTTTCTGTTCGACCACGAAGCACAGCCGGATGCGGATCGGCGATCATCATCGCCTCGGGAATCCGACCGAAATTGCTCTGCTCGCGGAGCAGGCGCTGCGTCGCTTCCATCACCTGGCAAGCAGCGGCAAGGTGGCTTGCGCGGTGGCGACGCCGCGCTCGTCTTCGGTTTCGTCCTCAACCGCCCAGATGGCCGCGAGCACGGCCTGCGCAAAGCACCAGCCCAGAACACGCGCACGATCGAGCAAAAGGCGCTCGCACAGGATACGGACGCGGCGGTCGATGATGGCTGGCGTCGCGAACAGCGCCACGTCTGCGGTCGGGTTGCGCAAGGCCGCACCCGTTTCATAGGCCGGCTCCCCGAGCACGCCCTTGGGGTCGACGGCAAGCCATCCGCGCCGCGCATCGTAGAGCACGTTGTCGTGGTGGAGGTCGCCATGGAGCAGAACACGCGGTCCCTGGGACCTGCAAAGCTCGCGATAAAGCACCTCGGCCCGCTCGACGAGCGGGGAAGGCAGCGGCCCGTTGGTGCGCCGGTAGTCGGCGAAGCTCTCGCCCCAAGCTTCAACCAGAGGAAAAGTTGTCGCCGGCGGGCCGGAACGGTGCAGCGCTTGCATCACATCGCAGAGAATGCCCGTCGCACGATCGTCATTGCCGGCAAGGACGTATTCAGCGAGCTGATGCCCTGGCTCGATGCGTTCCAGCAGCATCGCTCGGCCGGTCCGATCCAAGATATTGACGGCGCCGATTCCCTTGTAGTGCGCAAGCGCCGAGACGCCGATCGTCTCGTCACTGCCGGAACTGAGCATCTTGAGCACGCGCCGATCGGGTCCCTGCCGCACGAAGGCGATGCAGCCGCTGCGGGTTTCGACCAGCGGACCGTCCGGTGCAAGTCTCCACCGATCCATTGCTGCGTGGAGTTCCTTCATCAGCACGGCCGAATCGCTCATGGTTGTCGGCTCGCCTCCGAGTGATGCGCTGAGCGGGAGCGCTAGGCAGATCGGTCGCGCTCCTCACGCGAAGGACATTCCGAGCGCCATCGCCTGTCGGGCTGCCGATCGAGGGCAAGCGGCTAGGCCAACGAGCGCCGATCGTGTACACTTCATCCCAAAGGCAGAGCAAACCTAGCCGACGGCTAGCCCTACAGGGAGGATACGATGCGACGCTCCAGTATCTCTCGGCGAGACCTGCTGAAGACCACGGCCTTTGCCGCCGCCTCGGTGGTTTCCGCCCCCTACGTCCGCCATTCCTACGCCGCCGGCAAGCTTGCGCTCGGCGTGTGGGATCACTGGGTTCCGGGCGCCAACAACACGCTGACCAAGCTGTGCAACGAGTGGGGGGAAAAGAACAAGGTCGAGGTGACGATCGACTACATCACCTCGCAGGGCGACAAGGATATCTTGACCGCAAGCGCGGAAGCCCAGGCGCGCGCCGGCCATGACATCATGTCGCACCGCGCCTGGCAGATCCAAGTCCACCGCCGCGTGCTCGAGCCCGTCGACGATGTCATCAAGGCGCTGGTCGCGAAGGCCGGCCCGATCAGCCCCGTCGCCGAATATCTGGTCAAAGCCGACGGCAAGTGGTTCGGCATCCCGACGACGATCGGCAGTCAGGTCAAGCCGTGTTGCTCCCGCATCGATCTCTACAAGCAGCACTGCGGCGTCGATCTCACGGCGATATTCCCGCCGAACGACAAGCGCGATCCGAAGCTGGTCGATAGCTGGAGCTGGGACCTCTATCTCAAGAGCGCCGAGCAGCTGTTCAAGGCCGGCTTCCCGATCGGTCTGCCCATGGGCCAGACCAGCGACGCGATCGACTCGACCGGCGCCATGTTCCGCGCCTTCGGCTCGGTCATGGTCGACGAGAAGGACAACATCAAGGTCAATTCCAACGAAACCCGCGCGGCGCTCGAATATTTCAAGAAGCTGATGGCGTTCAATCCGCCCGAAGTCTACGCCTGGGACGACGCCGGCAACAATCGGTGGCTGATCTCCGGCCGGGGTTCCGGCATCATGAATCCGCCGAGCGCCTGGGCGGTCGCCAAGCGCGACAACCCGAAGGTCGCCGAGCAGTGCTGGACCCACGACATGCCGCGCGGCCCGGCGGGGCGGTTCGTCGGTCAGCTGCCGTTCTTCTACGGCATCTGGTCGTTCTCGCAGAACAAGCCGGCGGCCAAGGACCTGTTGCAATTCCTCTCGGAGAAGGAGCAATCGCGTCAGCTGGTGGCGGCTTCCGTCGGCTACGACCTGCCGTCGTTCAAGAGCTACTACGACTTCGACACCTGGCAGAAGGTCGAGCCGCCGGTCGGCACGGTCTACAACTATCCCCCGCGCGGCGATGAGCAGCCGACCATCACCGGATACCCCGCGCGGCCGGAGGTGGCCACCCAGATTTATAATCAGTCGGTCCACACCATCATGGTTGGCAAGGTTTGCCAGGGCAACGAGCCGATCGACAAGGTGGTCAAATGGGCCGAGAGCGAACTGGAAGGCTTGCTGCGGACCTGAAGGTTGCGTCTTTCGTCGAATAGGCAGGCTTGATCCGGGCATCCAAGGTAGCGGGGCGGCGAAAAATCGAGAGGGCGTCATCGCCGGGTCGAGCGGCGGTGACGACGATGGCCCTTCGCCGGGAGCGGAAATCCTATGGTCGATGTCGCCGAGCAATATCCGGGGCAACTGGCCGAGCACCCGTCCGGCCCGCGCTCGAGCATGCGGCGCTTCGTGCGGCGGCGAAGCACGATTGCCATCCTCATGTGCGTGCCGCTGATCGTGATCGTGGCCGGATTGATCATCTATCCGGCCCTCTACTCGATCTATCTCTCGATGCTGAACAAGGCCCAAACCAGGTTCGTCGGTCTCGACAACTTCTCTTATCTGCTCAAACGCGACACGTTTTGGATGGTGGTCCAGCAGTCGGCGATCTTCGCCCTCAGCGCCGTGTTCTTCAAGGCCCTCATCGGGCTCGTGACCGCACACCTCGTCAACAATCTGCCCAGCAAAGGCCAGCGCAAGTGGCGCGGCATGTTGCTCGTGCCCTGGGTCATCCCGCTCGCATTGTCGACGCTCGGATGGTGGTGGCTGTTCGATCCGACCCACAGCGCGTTCAATTGGATGATCAAGGGCATCGGCGGCGGCGAGATTGCCTGGCTCAGCGATCCATACTGGGCGCGCTTCTCGGTGATCCTGGTGAACGTGTGGTACGGGGCGCCGTTCTTCCTGATCATGTATCTCGCGGCGCTCAAGTCCGTTCCCGAGCAGCTCTATGAAGCGGCGGAGATCGACGGCGCGAACGCATGGCAGCGGTTCGTGCACATCACGCTCCCGATGATGCGCAACATCATTGCGATAACGGTCCTGTTCTCGTTGATCGTGACATTTGCCAATTTCGACATTGTGCAGATCATGACGGCGGGCGGCCCGCGCAACATGACACACGTTTTTGCAACCTATGCCTTCCTGCTCGGCATCCGCAGCGGCGATCTTCCGCTCGGAGCGGCGGTGTCGTTGTTCATGTTCCCGATCCTCGCCTTCTCCGCCGTCTTCATCCTGCGCGGGGTGCGCAAGCGCGGGAGGGAAATCGGATGACAGCGAGTGCCGCCCTAGCCGAGGGTCCGCGCGTCGGCGTCAAGGCGAGCCTCAGGCGCAATCGACGGTGGGCGCTGATCGCGTCCTATTTTTTCCTGATCCTGTTCGCGATCTTCTTTCTAACGCCCCCCTACTACATGATCGTGACGTCCCTGAAGACCGACGCCGAGGTCGCCCATCTCGCGACCAATCCCTGGATCATCGCCAACGGCTTCACCCTCGAACAGTATCGGCTGCTGTTCAAGGAGACCGACTTCCTGATCTATTTCAAGAACACGATCGTCGTCACGCTGTGCGTCGTCGCCATCACCATGGTGGTGAGCGTGCTCGCCGCGTTCTCGCTTTCGCGCATGCGCTTCTGGGGATCGGGAATTCTCGCCACCGGCATTTTCCTGACCTACCTCATCCCGGACACGCTGCTGTTCATCCCGCTGTTTCAGATCGTGCGCGGCCTCGGCCTGCTCAACTCGTATTGGAGCATGGTGCTGGTCTATCCGACGCTGACGGTGCCGTTCTGCACCTGGATCATGATCGGATATTTCCAGTCGATCCCGAAGGAGCTCGATGAGGCAGCGTTGATCGACGGGGCGGGGCATATGCAAATGCTGCTCAAAATCTTCATCCCCGTAGCGCTGCCCGGCATCATCGCGGCGACGATCTTCGCGTTCACGGTGTCCTGGGCGGCCTTCGTCTATCCGATCGCGTTCCTGTTCAGCGCCGACCAGCAGGTGCTCACCGTCGGCACCGTGACGAGCCTGATCAAGGCCGATGTCTACAAGTGGGGAATGCTGATGGCCGGGGCGCTGGTGGCGGCGGCGCCGCCTTTGGTCATTTATGCGTTTCTCATGGACTATTACATCGCCGGCCTGACCGCCGGCGCGACCAAAGGATGAGCGATGGCCGGCGTGGCACTCCGCAACGTTGTGAAGCGCTTCGACGAAGTCGACGCGGTGCGCGGCATCAATCTCGACATCCCGGACAAGGAATTCCTCGTGCTGGTAGGGCCTTCCGGCTGCGGAAAGAGCACCACGCTGCGCATGATCGCGGGGCTCGAAGAGACCACCAGCGGCCACATCGTCATCGACGGACAGGTCGTCAATGACGTTCCGCCCAAAGATCGCGATATCGCGATGGTGTTTCAGAACTATGCGCTCTACCCGCACATGACGGTGTTCGAGAACATGTCGTTCGGCCTGAAATTGCGCCGCGTGCCGAGGGCCGAGATCCGGGCGCGGGTGGAGCAGGCCGCGAAGATCCTCGATATCGCCGATCTCATGACCCGGCGACCGAAACAGCTCTCCGGCGGCCAACGCCAGCGGGTCGCAATGGGTCGCGCCATCGTGCGCCACCCCAAAGTGTTTCTCTTCGACGAGCCGCTCAGCAATCTCGACGCCAAGCTGCGCGTGCAGATGCGCACCGAGATCAAGCGCGTGCATCAGCAGGTGAGGACGACGACCGTCTACGTCACCCACGACCAGGTGGAGGCCATGACGCTGGCCGACCGCGTGGTGGTGATGAACGGCGGCCGCATCGAGCAGGTCGGCACGCCGCACGACCTCTACCATCGGCCGAAAACCCGTTTTGTCGCCGGCTTCATCGGCTCGCCGGCCATGAATTTCCTGCCCTGCCGCGTCGAGCAGAATGGCGAGGGCCTTGTGCTGCGAGTTGCCGGCGAGCTGGCATTCCCGGTGCCGGCGAGCCGCACCGAGCGCTATCGGGCGTCGGCAGGCAAGGATTTGATCCTGGGGCAGCGGCCCGAGCACATCACCGAGCCGCGCGGGGAAGCGCGCGACGCTCGCAGCGAATTCACGGCGACGCTCGACGTGGTCGAGCCGATGGGAATGGAAACGATGGTGTTCTTCACGATCGGCGGCACCGAGGTCTGCGCGCGCGTCGAACCGTCCGCCGCCACTGGACCAAGAGAGCCGATGCGCCTTTACGCCAATCTCAACCACATGCATCTGATCGATCCGGCGACGGATTTGGTGCTGTAGTCCTCCTCTCCAACGATGCAAATGCGGGCCGCGAGGCTCCGGTCAGGACGAAGGCGGACCATGCCGGTTGATCCACATGCCGACTGCTTCGACTACATCGTCGTCGGCGCCGGCTCGGCCGGCTGCGTTCTCGCCAATCGTCTCACGGCTTCGGGCCGTCATCGCGTTCTCTTGTTGGAGGCGGGAGGGAGCGATCGCAACATCTGGATTCACATCCCGCTCGGCTACGGCAAGCTGTTCAGCAACGGCAAGGTCAACTGGCTCTACAGCTCGGAGCCGGAGCCCGAGCTCAACAACCGGAAGATCATCCAGCCGCGCGGGAAAGTGCTGGGTGGGTCGAGCTCGATCAATGGTCTGCTCTATATCCGCGGCCAGCCCGAGGATTTCGATCATTGGCGGCAGCTCGGCAATGCCGGCTGGAGCTTCGAGGATGTCCTGCCCCATTTCCGGCGCGCGGAGGACCAGGAGCGTGGCGAAGATGCGCTGCACGGGGTTGGCGGGCCGCTCGCGGTCTCCAATGTCAGCGAGCCGCATCCGCTGTGCGAGGCTTTCATCGCGGCGGCGCAGCAGGCAGGCTTTCCGCGCAACGACGATTTCAACGGGCCCACCCAGGAAGGCGCCGGGTATTTCCAGTTGACGGCGCGCAACGGCCGTCGATGGTCGACCGCGGTCGGCTATCTGCGCCAGGCGCGGCGGCGGTCCAATCTCGCGATCGTGTCGAACGCACTGGCGAGCCGCATTCTTTTTTCAGGACGGCGCGCCATCGGCGTCGAATACCGGCACGGCGACACGACGCGCATCGCTCACGCGAACGGCGAGGTGATCGTTGCCGGCGGCGCATTCAACTCGCCGCAGATCCTGCAGCTCTCCGGGCTCGGACCGGCGGGGCTGCTGAAGTCATTGGGCATAGAGGTGGTGGCCGACATGCCGGGCGTCGGCGCCGAGCTGCAGGATCACCTTCAGGTCCGCATGCAGTATCGCTGCACCGAGCCGATCACGATGAACGACGTCATCAACAGTTGGCGCCACCGAGTCGGCGCCGGCGTGCGCTACGCGCTGTTCAGAAAGGGGTTGCTGACCATCGGCGCCGGTTATGCCGGCGGCTTCTTCCGCACCAGCGCGGAAGCTGTGACGCCGGATGTGCAGGTGCACTTCATCATTTTCAGCGCCGATACCGCCGGTGCCGCGCTGCACCCCTTCCCCGGCTTTATCGCGTCGGTCTGTCAGTTGCGGCCGCAGAGCCGCGGCTTCGTGCGCATCAAGTCGACCGATCCGAGCAAGCCGCCGGCGATCCAGCCGCGCTACCTGTCGAGGCCATACGACTGCGACACGGTCGTCGCCGGAATGAAGCTTCTGCGTCGGATCATGAATCAGCCGGCGATGCGCCGCTACATCGCCGAGGAGCGCGCTCCCGACCCGCGTTGCACGAGCGATGCCGACCTGCTCGCGTTCGCGCGCGAGACCGGCACCACCGTCTTTCACCCGACCAGCACCTGCCGCATGGGCTCGGATGCGGCCGCTGTGGTCGACGAGCGGTTGCGCGTGCGCGGCATTGAGCGCCTGCGCGTGGTCGACGGCTCGATCATGCCCACCGTCGTCTCCGGTAACACCAACGCGGCTATCGTGATGATCGGGGAAAAAGGCGCGGACATGATCTTGCAGGACGCGGCCGCGAGCGCGCCAATCTCGATCCCGGCTTGAACCGGTTACATTGCACGGGGCAAACTACCGGCTGCCCCTCCTTTATGCTTCTTGAGGGATGCAATGTCCGAAATGGGTCTGAAAACCTTCACACTGACGGACCTTGTTGCCCTTAAATCCAAACATCATTCTCGGCTGTGCGCTCGCCGCCCTCATGGCCCGTATTGGGTACCCCACGCGGCTCGATGAGCAATAGCTTGACCTCGTGTTCGGCGTAAGGCTTGTGCTCTACACCCTTC
>WNEY01006715.1_pt1 | contig 13288 bp, 15 predicted proteins | sample 5400531 | NCBI WGS metagenome assembly WNEY01 (sample SAMN13153338, study PRJNA577476) | soil metagenome | isolation source: 200 cm saprolite under Douglas fir tree site 1 | place: USA:California | collected 2015-04-18
CTCAGCGCCGCTGCGCTGGCAAAGAAGCGGCCGGGCCGGAAACCAAGGGACTCGAAGAATGGCGCTACGCCGGCGATCCCGTAACCGCCGAACCAGCCGAACAGCTTCTGCGCGCCGTGCGCGGCCATGACAAGACCGACAACCAACCGGAGCAGGAACAACCCTTCATGCATCGTCATATTTGACTACCTTTCTAGAATTAACTATACAATAGATAGTCACTAGGAATTCCAATGCCGGTAGCGGTATTCTCGTTGGTAACGCATGCGACACACTGCCGCGCACGAGCCCCAGCTTTGTTCTCAGTTCCACCAGGCGATCGAGCTGATCGGGCGCCGATGGACCGGGGCCATCGTCTTTCTCCTGCTGAAGTCGCCATGCCGGTTTGCGGCGCTGCGAGATGCCATCCCCGAGATCACCGACCGAATGCTCAGCGAGCGGCTGCAAGAGTTGGAGCGCGAAGGCGTCGTCCGGCGTACGGTCGTGCCTGAGACTCCCGTCCGCGTCGAGTACGCACTGACCAAGAAAGGCCGGGCGCTGGCGGAGGCGATCGACGCGATGGTGGAGTGGGCGCACAAGTGGCTGCCCGCGCCGGATCGGAGAGCGGGCGTCCCGCCCGCATCCGGCGAGCGTCTCGCTCGGCGGAGATAAATCGCCGGCCGGGACGGCCGGCGATTGCGGCCGGGACGGCCGCTCTCCTGTCCGAAAATCGAACAAACGTGCAATTTCTGAAATAGACCGCGCGAGATGAAAGTGAATGTTTCGAGTGATTTGCGCCTGAATCCCACCCGGCAGTGTCGTTGCGATAGACCGGGGCACTATGGGAACAAAGATGATCGGCTCACTCCTGTTACTCGGCAACTCCAACGTCACGCGAGAACTGGCGACGGTGCTCAGCCGGCTGGATCTTCACGTGAAGTTCGTGACCACCGCGCGGGAAGCGATGACCGTCCTTCAAAAGGATGCTCCTGATCTTCTCGTCGTGGAGATGACGGCGCTGGGGTTCACGGAAATCGGTCTGGCGGATCTTGCCGGCGCAGCCCAGGAGCTGGGAACTCGTATCGCTCTCCTGACTTCGCGATCGGTTGTCGAAACCTCCGCCTGCGCGTTGCTCATCGGGGCCATCGCATCACTGAACAAGTGGGTATCCGTGCGAGTAACGGCGGAACGCGTGAATGCGCTGGTCACTCACGCACTTTGCGCTCGCCAGCTTGGCGTCGTCTTCGATTCCGGAATGCCGTGGGTCGATAATGACGACGAGATCGCCGCGCTCGTGGCCTGATCACCGCGCAGGTCGCTTCAGCGTCTTCGGCGCAATCCAGTAGATCGCCCCTCCCTGATCGTCGCTGAAAAAGAGACGGCCATCGGGGGCGAAAACCACATCCGCCACGCGCGAAATCGCGCCCTGGCGTCCGAAACCGGTCGCGAAGTCGACGCTTGCTGTCGTGGGAATGTGAGTTGCCGGATCGGTTGGCGCCCATTGCAGGCCGGTGTTCTCCCAGGTGCCGAAACTGCCGTGCAGGCCGACGAAGAATCCGCCCGTGTAAGGCTGGGGCCAGGATCCCGCCCGTTCCCAGTCGAATCCGAACGGCGTGTGATGCAGTGGGAAAGTGAACTTCGTTTGTACGACCCGAGAACAGTCGGGAGGCGGCGTGATCTCTGGATTCGGATGGTTTCGATCAATACAACACGGATAGCCGTAGTTGTCACCATCGTGCAGCTCGATCAGCTTCTCCGTTCCACCGTACGCTTCCCAGACGTCGCCGCTCAATTCGGCCGCGTAACAACTGCCCCACGGCATGCAACGGATAAAGAGCGGATCGCGCAAGCCTTCGGCGACGATGTCGCCCAAGGGCGAGTGTCCGGGACCGACCCGGAGAACCGAGCCGATGCGAGGATCCGGTGACGGGCAATGATTGTTGTCCGACTGACCTCTGGAGACATACACCGCGCCGCTCGTATCAACTGCAAGTGAATGCGCAAAACGCGCTCCCGGGTCGAGGGTGAACATATCGGCGATGGCGGTCGGCGCGGATGCCGCCATCGCGGTGTCTCCAGTCTTGTACGGCACCATGAAGACCGAGTCGGAGACCGTGTAGAAAAAAGACTCGCCGCTGATCGCGATCCCGTGAACGGTTTCGAACGCGTCGCCCTCGGCGAATGTGAAGCGTTGCGGGGGCTGCGACAACTCCGTCTGGCGAAGCAGGAGGATCGCTCCGGCGCCCGGTGGTGCGCCGCCCGGTGTGATTCGCTTCGGTGAGGCGACGAAGAGATCGCCGTTGCGAGCGAACAGCAGAACGCGAGGCGTGGGCACGTCGGCGAACTTTCGGATGCAGAATCCGGCGGGGAGCGTCACGCCGGGAAAATCCTCTCCGAATTCGCAGAACGTCGATCCCTCGGGGTGTTTCACCGCGCGGCTTCTTCCGGAGGCGAAGACCGGACAAGCGAGCAGCGCGATGAGACTCATCGTCAGAATGCAGGTCCGGGACTGCATACGCGCGAGTCTAACTGAAGTCTACTTTCGAGCGATGCCCAGCCGCTGCTCCAGTTCGTCACGGCGCGCGCGGCTGACGTCAAGCTCCGTTCCATCTTTCAGACGTAGAGCGTAATCGCCGCCGGCGCGGTGCAGGAGCGTTTCGATCCGATCGAGCCGTACGATCGCCGAGCGATGGATGCGGAAGAAAACGGCTGGGTCGAGCTGCTCTTCCAGCGTCTGCATCCGCTCCCGAACGGCATACGTTTTGTCGCCGACGTGCAGCTCAGCATACGGGCCGCTTGCCGTGACGTAGTCGATCCGCGCCACGGGAACCACGCGCACCTGACCGCGCGATTCGACGGAGATGCGCTCCAGATATTTCTGCGGCGGCTCCTGATGGAGAAATTGCAGAAGCCTCTCTGTGATGCGCCCGACTTCCTTCAGCTCGATCGATTTCCGCGCGCGCTTCAGCGCCTGCGCGAAACGCTCGTCGTCGAATGGCTTCAGCAGATAGTCGATGGCCGCGATCTCGAAGGCCTTCAACGCAAACTGGTCGAAGGCGGTGACGAAGATCGTGGCCGGCATCTGCTCCGCTCCGATCGCCTCGACAACTTCCAACCCCGTCTTGCCCGGCATCTGCACGTCCAGAAAAACGAGGTCCGGATGGACGCGGCGAATGGTCTCCACCGCCTCATCCCCGGTCGCTGCCGTCCCTGCGATCTCGATTCCTTTTTGCTTCGTCAGAAGATCTTCGATGCGCCGGCGGGCCAGCGGTTCATCGTCGGCGATCACCACGCGTAATGATTCAGGCATGCAGCGGAATGATGATTGTGGCCATTGCTCTGCCGCCGGGAACGGAGGTCAGGGTCAGCGACGCGTCGCCTCCGTAGAGCTGCGCCAGACGCGCGCGGGTGTTTGTCAGTCCAACACCCGGCGACTCGGCGCGCACTCCCGGACCGTTGTCGCGCACCGACAGCACCAGGCCCCCGCCATCGCGATGCGCGGAGATCTCGATGCGCCCCTCCCCTGCCGCCCGGCTCGCGCTCGAGCGCATTCTCCACGATCGGCTGCAGCACCAGGCTCGGCACGGGCACCTCCAGCGTGTCCGGATCGATTTTCAATTCGGTGTGAAGGCGGCCCTGAAAGCGGATCTCCATGATGTCGATGTAGCGTTGCAGAAAATCGAGCTCCTCACGCAACGGAACCGTCGCCGCTCCCCGGCTGTCGATCGTGTAGCGAAGGAGATCGCCGAGCCGGGCGATCATCCGGCGCACGCCGACAGGATCCCGTTCCACGAGCGCCGCGATGGCGTTCAACGTGTTGAACAGAAAATGCGGATTGATCTGCGCCCGCAGCGCGTCGAGGCGCGCATCCGCGAGCTGCGCGTGCAGAGCGATGGCTTCACGCTGGCGCTCCTGGTCACGGAGAAAGTATTCACGCGCGTAACCAGCGGCCAGCACGAAGAAATAGACCAGAAGCTGATTGACAAAACGGAACCGCCCGATATCGCGCAGACGTGTGAATCGCGACATTTCAAAAATCTCGGTTCGCGCGAATCCAAGGATCAGAGAGACGCACAGAGCGACCAGACATCCGATCGCCACCAGCGCCGGAATGCGCACGATCCATTTCGATCGTTCGATGCTGAAGCGGCTGCTAAGCCAGAAAATGAACGGAGTGAATCCCGCCCACAGCCACCACTCCAGATAGGTCGTGGCAATCGACCCGGCCGGTGAGACCAGTCGAAAGCCGTAGCCGCGCGGATCGAGCAACTGGTTGACTGCCGAGAGCGTCGCCAGCGACGTCCAGAAGACGAAGATGATCGCCAGTTCCCGGCCGCTCAGTCGCGAAGTCCTGGAATCAGCCATGCCGTAAGGATAAGTGCAGTTCGTTACACGCCGGTGCAGTTCGTTGTTTTGTGGAAACAGAAGCGCCGCCTTCTGCGTCGTACTCTCCGCTGGCAGATCACCATGGACAACGCCAGCACACAAGGAGAACTCATGAACAGCAAGAAGTGGATTACCGGAGCGGCGATCCTCGCCGTCAGCGCGTCGCTGGCGATTGCGGCACCGGAAGGGAAGGGCTGGGGCGGCCACGGAAAGGGCCGCGGCATGTGGGGTGAGCAGTTCGAGCAGAAGCTGAACCTCACTGACGCGCAGAAGCAGCAGGTCCGTGACCTGAACAAGAGCTTCCGCCAGGACAACGAAGCGTTCTTCAAGTCCTTCCGGCAGACGATGCAGGACTATCGAGCGGCCAAGCAGGCCAACGATACGGCGAAGCTGGACGCGCTGAAGCCGACGATCGAGTCGCAGCGCGCCCAGATGAAGCAGCTTCATCAGGCGCAGGAGCAGAAGATCCTCACGATCCTCACTCCGGACCAGCGCGCCCAGTACCAGGCTCTCAAGGCCGAGCACGAAGCGCGTCGCCAGAAGCGTAGCCAGCAGTAAGCAGTCTCACACCCCTTTTCTCTTGGGCACAGGCATTCCGGCCTGTGCCTTTTTTTTCGTGTCGCCGGCACTGCAGTTCATGACATCGGCGTGCATCTCGATGAAAACGCGCAACATCGACCGATCGGAGCTCGTTCTTATATGCATCATGAAAAAGAAATCTCTGATCGCAGTCGCCGTGATCGTTCTCCTCGCCGCGATCGGCGTTCTGGTGGCGCGGGTCGCCTTCGCAACCCAGGCGCCGACGTACCGGTTCGCCGCTGTCGAGCGCGGCAATATCGAGTCGAAAGTCTCGGCCACGGGCACGTTGAACGCGGTGACGACGGTCAGCGTCGGCACACAGGTCTCCGGGCAGGTATCCGAGCTACTGGTTGACTACAACGACCAGGTCAAGAAGGGACAGCTTCTGGCGCGGATCGATCCGACGCTGGCGCAGCAGGCGGTTGTTGATGCCGCGGCGAACGTGTCCAAGGCGATCGCGCAGGAGGGTCAGGCGCAGCGCGATTACAAGCGCAATCAGGAGCTGGTGAACGCCGGCCTCATCGCGCGCAGCGAGTATGAGACCACGCAGTCATCGCTCGACGTCGCGCGTGCGAATGTGCGTTCGGCCGAGGTGGCCCTCGATCGAGCGAAACAGAATCTCGCCTACACCAGCATCTATGCGCCAATCGATGGGGTGGTCGTCGACCGCAATGTGCAGCAGGGGCAGACGGTCGCCGCGAGCCTTTCCGCTCCGCAGCTCTTCCTCATCGCCAACGATCTCGCGCACATGCAGATCCTCGCCCAGGTCGGCGAGAGCGACATCGCGCAGATCAAGCAGGGACAGACGGTGAACTTCACGGTGCAGGCGCTGCCGAACCAGAAGTTCCACGGAATCGTGCAGCAGGTGCGGTTGCAGTCGACCACATCCGACAACGTCGTCAATTACACGGTCGTCGTGGCAGTGGATAACCCGCAAGGGAAGCTCCTTCCGGGCATGACCGCGCGCGTCGACTTTTTGACGAATGCGGCGACGAATGTGCTGAAGGTCTCGAACGCCGCGCTGCGATTCCATCCGGCGACCACAACCAATGTGGGCCGGGCTTCAGCCCGGCAGACTTCGTCGCTCTATTACCTCGACGCCAAAGGCGCTCTGCAATCGATTCGCGTGCAGACCGGCATTACCGACGGCACGACGACCGAAGTGCGCGGAGCGGATCTCAAGGAAGGGATGAAGGTCGTCGCCGGCTCGACGCAGGCGAACACGACTCAGACCGCACAACAGTCGTCTTCGACTCCTTTCACCAGCACAAGCTCGCAGCAGCGGGGCGGCGGCCGTCCGGGAGGATTCTGATGAACGACATCATTATCCAGACGGAAGCGATCACCAAGACGTACGTCACCGGCACCAACGAGGTGCACGCGGTACGCGGAATCGATCTGACCGTCCGCAAAGTGGAGTTCGTGGCGATCATGGGCACCTCCGGCTCAGGCAAGTCGACGCTGATGAATCTTCTCGGCTGCCTCGATTCGCCGACGTCCGGCACCTATCTACTGGACGGCGTGCGCGTCGACGGTCTGGCGAAGAACGACCTCGCGGCAATTCGCAACCAGAAGATTGGCTTCGTTTTCCAAGGCTTCAATCTCCTGCCGCGAACGACGGCCGCGGAGAATGTCGAGCTGCCGCTGCTCTACGACCGCAGCGGCAGGAAACGCGACACACGGGCACTGGCCGTCGCCGCGCTCGAGCGCGTGGGCCTCGGCGAGCGCCTCGACCATCAGCCGAGCGAGCTCTCCGGAGGTCAGCAGCAGCGCGTGGCGATTGCACGCGCGCTGGTGACCAATCCGGCGCTCGTCCTCGCGGACGAACCGACGGGCAACCTCGACTCGCGCACATCGACGGAAGTGATGCGGCTTTTCCAGGAGCTGAACGACCAGGGCATCACCATCATCCTGGTCACCCACGAGCCGGACATCGCCGCTTACGCGAAACGGATCGTCGAAGTGCGCGATGGAAAAATTCGCCACGATGAACCGGTGAAGAACCGGCGTTCCGCCTTGGCAGATCTGGAGGAAGCAGCATGAAAACGAAAACTCTTGTGAAGCTCGCCGCGCAGAGCATTCAGAAGAACAAGATGCGCGCGACGCTGACGATGCTCGGCATCATCATCGGCGTGGCTGCGGTGATCGTCATGGTGGCCGTCGGCTATGGCGCGCGGTCCCGCATCCGTGCCCAGATCAACAACCTCGGCACCAACATGATCGTGGTCACCCCAGGCGCCAGCACCCAGGGGGGCGTCAGCCAGGGGGCGCAGGCCTTCGCCAACTTGAAGATCGATGACGTCGACAAGATCCGGCGCGAGTCGCAGTACGTCAGCGCGATCTCTCCCGTCGTCGTCAGCCGCACGCAGGTTCTTGGACCGCAGGGCAACTGGCGAACGACGATCAACGGCGTCGATCCCGACTATCAGACCATCCGCAACTGGGATACGCAGTCGGGAGCGTTCTTCAGTGCCGACGACGTGCGCGCCGGTCGGACCGTGGCCATCCTTGGTCAGACGGTTGCGCAGCAACTCTTTCCCGACAGCGATCCTGTCGGGCAGACCGTGCAGATCGGAAAAGTGCCGTTCAATGTCGTCGGTGAATTGGCGGCCAAAGGGCAGACGGCGAGCGGCAGCGACTCCGATGACGTCATCCTGATTCCCTACACGACCGCCACGGCACGCTTGTCGGGCCGGTCGTTCATTCCACAGATTCTCGCCAGCACCGCGTCCGAGCAGGACATCCCCACGGCGCAGGAAGAGATCCGGACGATCCTTCGCGAGTCGCACAAGATCACCGACAACAACGACGACTTCACTGTGCGCAATCAGACCGATCTGGCACAGGCAGCAACGAGCAGCACGCAAGTGATGACGCTGCTGATGGCATCGATCGCGTCGATCTCCCTGCTCGTCGGAGGCATCGGCATCATGAACATCATGCTGGTTTCGGTGACCGAGCGGACGCGCGAAATCGGCATCCGCCTGGCGATCGGCGCGCGCGGCGCGGACGTGTTGACGCAGTTCCTCGTCGAGAGCCTGGTGATGGGAATCGCCGGCGGACTCGTCGGTCTGATCATCGGGGTCGCCGGCGCAAAGGTCGTGCGCCATTTCACCGGCTGGGAGACCGTCGTCTCGCCGCTGATCATGCTGATCTCCATCGGCTTCTCCGGCGCGGTCGGCGTCTTCTTCGGCTACTACCCGGCGCGAAAAGCGGCGGCGCTGAATCCGATTCAGGCATTGCGCTACGAGTAGGAGAGCGGCCATCGCCCGGCGTGCTTTGTGATCGGGCGGAGACGCCCGATCACTGCGGGCGAGACGCCCGCTCTCCTCCGCGGTATGCTTACGCGAAAATCGTCTGCAGGAGGCCTCCATGTTTCGTCTCCGGTTCTCCCTCGCTCTCGTCTCGCTTCTCCTTTGCAGCTCGTTGTTCGCGCAAACGACCGGCGGTCTCGCCGGACGATTGACGGATGCGAACGGCGGCGCGCTTCCAGGCGTCACCGTCGAAGTGAAGAGCCCCGCGCTTCAAGGCACGCGCGCTGCCGTTTCGGAGCGCGATGGCACGTATCGATTTGCGCTGCTGCCACCCGGCGAATACACGGTGACGTTCCGCCTCGAAGGGCTGGCGCCCGAATCAAGAAGGAATGTGACGGTGTCGCTGGGAAAAGATACGTCGCTCGACGTGACCATGCGGCCGGCGGCGGTGAGCGCGGAGATCGTCGTCAGCGCGACCGCTCCGGTTCTTGACACCACCTCGACGACCCTCGGCACGAATCTGAACGCGCGCGCCATCGAGACCCTCCCCACCGGCCGCAACTACGCGTCTGTCGTGCAGGTCACGCCCGGGGTGAGCTCCGATGCGAATCCCGGAAATCCATCGCAGTCCACGATCAGCGTGTACGGCTCCTCCGGCGCGGAGAACTCGTTCTTCATCGACGGCATGAACACGACGAACGTCGAATACGGCTTCCAGGGAAAGGAGCTGAACTTCGAGTTCATCAGCGAAGTGGATGTGAAGACCGGCGGGTATGAAGCGGAATACGGCCGGTCGACGGGCGGGATCATCAACGTGATCACCAAATCCGGCGGCAGAAGGGCTTGACGCGCAAGGATTACGGCGTGGACTTCGGCGGCTACATCATGAAGGACAAGCTGTGGTTCTTCGGTGCCTTCGACCGTGTCGACAACTCGCTCGACAGCGCGCTGCCGTCCGGCCCACGCGAGGGCGAAATCGTCACCTCGAAGAGCCGTCGCAATCTCGGTTCGGGCAAGCTCACCTACAACCTCGGTCCCAACCAGTCGCTGATCGGCACCTTCCTGCAGGACCCGCGTGCCGACACAGGCGCGATCAACGACAACAATCACTCGCTCAACGGCGATCCGAGTACCTATCTCGGCCGGCAGGATTTCGGCGGACGCGACTACGCGCTGCGTTACGAGGGATCGTTCGCTTCGAGCTGGGTCGCTTCCGCCCAGGCGGCGCGTCATAAGGAAAGCAATTCCGTCGGCCCGGCAACCTCGGCGGGCGATGCGATTGAGTACCGCGACGCAGGCAATGACTTTTTCCAGACCGGCGGCTTCGGTCTGATTCAGAATAAGAACTTCGACCGGAAGCACTACGGCGCCTCGGCCATGCGCCTCGTCTTCGGTCACGAAATCAAGGCAGGCATCGAATACGAGACCGAGAAGGCGCAGGTCGTCAAACGGATGTCCGGCGGCCAGCAGGTCGACGTGTTCGCAAATGAGGTGAATCCGTCGAAACCGATCTATCGCCACTTCTACTGGACCACTCCCGACGCAACCGTGGCGAACGCGCCGCTTTCCGCGCTCGTCGCGTCTCCCGAGCACAAGATCAACACGCTCTATTTGCAGGACCGTTGGTCAGTCAACGATCGCCTCGTCGTCAACGCCGGCGTGCGGTGGGATCGGCAGCGCATCATCGACGCCTCCGGCGTCACGCAGATCGACATGAAGAAGGATTACGCGCCGCGGCTCGGCTTTGTGTTCGATCCCAGTGGAGCGCACCGGATGAAGATCGTCGGCTCGTACGGCCGTTTCTACGAGGAAATCCCGATGGACCTGGTGATCCGCTCGTTCTCCTATGAGCGCCAGCCTCGAATCGTGAATTACAGTCCCACCAGCACGACTCCGGATGCGAATGCGGAGAGCGACTTCGGAACGCCGTCGGCCATTCTCGGCGGCTTCACCGAACCGTCGGATCCGAACATCAAGAACCAGTACCTCACCGAATACATCCTCGGCGGCGAACGCGAGATCGCGGCGAATCTCGCCGTCGGCGTGAAGGGAATCTATCGAAGCTACGGCAACGTGGTGGAGGACTTCCTCTGCATGACCGACGGCACCTACTGCATCGGCAATCCGGGCAAAGGCATCATGAAAGAGATCTTCACCCTCGATTACTCGACGACGTACCCCGCCCCGAAACCGAAGCGCACGTTCAAAGGCATCCAGCTCGACGCCACGCGGCGCTTTTCGAACAATTGGCAGTGGATGGCGTCGTACCTGTTCTCGAAGCTCGATGGCAATTACGATGGCGAGTACGCGCCGTTCACCAACGTGGGCGCCGATCCGAACATCTCCGCGGCGTACGACTACTACGACTTCTTCACTAACGGCAAGGACCTGACGACGATCACCAACCACGGCCCGCTGTCGAACGACCGCCGCCATCAATTGAAGTTCTCCGGCGTCTACTTCACTCCATACAAACTTTCGGTCGGCTGGTCGGCATACTGGCGCAGCGGAACGCCATTGACTCGCTATGGTTACTCAGATGCATATGGCCGGTATGAGTTCTTCCTGACCACACGCGGCGCAGAAGGCCGCACGCCAAGCAACTACGACGCGGACGTTCACCTCGGGTACCCGATCGCCGTCGCCGGAAAAGCGAAAGTGAATGTTCTCCTGGATATCTTCAACGTGTTGAACGCGCAGCGGCCGATCCTCATCGACGAGCGCTGGGGGTTCCAGGAATCCGACAATGACTCGCCCACCCCAGTGAATCCCGGTTACAAGAAGGCGGTGCTGCGGACGGCGCCCACGTCGGCGCGATTGGGGCTACGGCTGAGCTTCTGAGACGGAGAGCGGCCGTCTCGGCCGCAGTGATCGGGCGTCTCGCCCGATCACCCCTTGTGACCGTAGACCTCGCCGAGCGAGACGCTTGGCGAGTGCGGGCGGGACGCCCGCTCTCCGACCAGTGCACGGTTGTTGCACGGTCGGCTCGGCGGAGACGACGTGCAACAGTGCGGAATCCTGATCGCCGACGATGACGCGGGCATCCTCGGCCTGCTCACATTGATCACGCGCCGTGCCGGTTTCGAGCCCGACACGGCGCGCGACGGCCTGGAGGCCATCCGCAAGATCGACGCGAACGACTACTCGGTGATCTTTCTCGATCTGATGATGCCGCGGCTGAATGGCTACGAAGTCATCGAGCACCTGCGAACCTTGAAAAAGCGCCCCGCGGTCATCGTGGCCACGGCCATGAATCACAATGCACCGCTCGACCCAGACGTCGTTCACCTCGTCCTGCGAAAGCCCTTTGATATCGAGGTTGTCGGCGCGTTGATCACCGAGGCTGCGCGCTCGCTATCGCCACCGCCGAATTTACGCACGAACGCGATCACCGCATCCAGGCTTTCCTGATCGAGGCTCGACTTGAAGCCGGGCATCTTCTCCTTGCCGTCGACGATGACTTTCTGCATCTCCTCGTTGGTCATCTTCTGGACTTCGGGAGAGCCGAGGTCGCGGACGTGCAGCGATTTCCCGGTGGCAGTCTTCCCCTTGCCATCGGCGCCGTGACAGATCGCGCATTTCGATTTGTAGATGGCCGCGCCATCCGCTCCGGCATCGGCTCGCAAGACAAAGGGCGTGACGGCCACAATCATCAGAAGCAGCGCTCGTCTCATGGTCGCTTGATACCATGAAATGGCGATGCACTCTCGCTCGCTCCGCCTGACCTACCTGCTGATCGGCCTGCTGCTCGGCATCGGCGCGCCGATCGGGGCGTTCGGCGCGCGGTTCCTGATGATGCCGGCCGTTCGCGCGGCGCCGATGGCGGATATTGTCGCCAACCGATTCTTTTACACCTACGAGCTCATCGGATCGTGCATCGTCTTTGCCGCCGCGGGCTGGGTCGCCGGCGCCCGCGCCGAGCGGCTCCGCGACGCGGAGTCGTTCTATCACGCACTCGCCGAGCATGATCCGCTCACCGGTTTGTACAACGCGCGCGCGTTCCGAAGCCGCTACGGGCGATCGCTGGAGCGCGCGGCGCGCACCGGAGGACCGCTGTCGCTGCTGCTGATCGACGTCGATCACCTCAAACAGATCAACGACCGCCACGGTCACACCACGGGCAACAAGGTATTGATGCATGTGGCCAACGCGCTGCGCGAGGCGAAGCGCGCCGAAGACTCGGCCGCGCGCTGGGGCGGAGACGAATTCGCGATTCTTCTCGATGGCGGCGATTCGACGTCCGCGCAACGCGTCGCAGAGAATGTCCTCGCGCGTGTGCAGGCAAAATCCGTCGCCTTTGCGCGGGGCCTCGCCGTTACCGTGACCATCGGCGCGTGCACGGCGTCGCACGTCAACGCCGATGCCGATCTCTTCACGGCGGCGGACCGCGCTCTCTACGATGGGAAGCATGCGGGGCGCAATCGGGTCATCGCCGTCGAGTTAACCCATTAGGAGTATGATTTGCATGCAGAGAGAAGACGTGCGGCGGTTTTTGCGCGCACGGAAAAGGTACCCTATGTCCAACCGTTTGCGAGGTGTGCTGGTGATCGACAACGACATCGTTGCGCGGGGTGCCATCGTGCGCAAGCTCGTCGGCGACGGAATCCGCGCCGACATCGCGCAGAACGCATCGGATGCCATCCGCCTGCTGGATGAGGCGCGATACGAGGTGGTAGTTCTCGACTGGCAACTACCCGACGGCGACGGCGCGCGCGTCGTATCGCATCTTCAGCGCTCAGGTGAACGGACGGAGCGCATCATGGTGATGACCGGTGAGCCGAGAGTGCCGCGCAGCGTCGACCGCTCGTTGATCAAAGGCGTTCTTTTCAAGCCCGTCGATCCGATTGCGCTGACCGCGCACGTGCGCGCGATGCTGTCGTAAAAGAAAGAGCCGGGCGACGCGCCCGGCTCTGATTCGAGATCTCGGTTGAAAAGTTACGGCCGACCGCCGCCACCGCCGGGCTTCTGTCCACCACCACCGCCCCCGCCCGGCTTTTGGCCGCCACCGCCACCCGGCTGGCCGCCGCCCCCACCCGGCTTCTGGCCGCCGCCACCGCCGCCTGGCTGGCCGCCGCCACCGCCTCCGCCGC
>WNEY01003338.1_pt1 | contig 13282 bp, 14 predicted proteins | sample 5400531 | NCBI WGS metagenome assembly WNEY01 (sample SAMN13153338, study PRJNA577476) | soil metagenome | isolation source: 200 cm saprolite under Douglas fir tree site 1 | place: USA:California | collected 2015-04-18
CCAACCTGATGATCCTGTAGGTTATTCCATACTTCTTCCGAAGAAGAGTAAAGACATGTTCCGAGGATTCTCGCTCGATCATTCGAGCTTCCCCGTCGACCCACGCACCTTTGACGGTACCTCGCGCGTTGCAGGGTGCAATACGAACTCGTGGATTGTTGCGTATGCGCTTTATCTTTCCAGTGCTAGAATCAGTGCGAACGAACAATTCTCCGTTCTCTTCGACGAACCAGACGGGGGTGCGGACAGGCTCTCCAGTCTTCCGGTATGTTTCGATGCTGATATGTTTCTTGCCTGCGAACTGTGACAATTTGTCTCCTGCAGCACTCAATGGAGATTGTTCCACGGTCGACATTGTCTTAGGGGACGCCGATGGTGTTTCCTACGCCAACCAAGATAACGCTGTCCCCCGGCTTGGACTTTGATCTGATCTCGTTCTGGACCCTGTTGACCGCCGCGTCGACTCCCGACTTGACCAGGGGTGTGATCGAGGATATTGCTTCCTTTGAAGACATTTTCACCACTACTGCCAAGAGGGGAATCTGGTTTTTCGAAGCGCTAGCCTCAATGTGATATCGTTCTGTGCCAGGCCCGCCGATTGCGGCACCAATTCCTTCGGCCACGTCCCCGCTGGGTTCTCCTTCGAACTTCAATGCTGCATCAACAGTGACTACAAGTCCTATAGGTCCTGATTCCTGGATCAGCTTCTCAACTGCAAGACCCGGCTTTCCGACATTTCCTCCCGGACCCTTTGCTCGGACGACCCAGACTCGTCGACCTTCAAAGTCAACGTCGTAGACCATTGTGTCTTTGACTAGCTCGTTTCCTTGGCGTCCAGCCGTGATCTGGCTTACGACCAAGGGTCCGACCCCGTCTCCTATGGGCTGGGCTTTCGCGAAAGCGTCAATGGCGGCGCCGTAGGCTTCGGCCTCTTCCATTATCATCGGAAGGGCCATCTGGAGCTGGGCAAGGGCCATTATTCCTCCCGTCTTCTTTGCAAGGAGATAGAAGTGGCGGACCAGGCGGAACATGCCGTCTAAGCCAATTGAGATCTCAAGCTGGTTACTTAGAGTGTTTACATCGGACTCGGTGGCGTTAGGAGCAATGGCCTTCACTTCCATTTTCAAATGATCATCATAGGTATCTAGAACGTGTTCCAGTTTTCCGACTATTCCAGAGGGATCGAGGCTTACCGGGGTTATAGTGAATGAGTTATTGAGTCTATCAATCTTGGTCTCGACCGTCTTCTTGTCCATTTGGAATCTCGATACCGAGTCAACAAATTTCTGGCGGGCTGCGGTTTTGCTTCTCTCCAGTTTTCCGAGGCTTCGCTTGACGCTGACGAGTTGCCATTGTACTTGGAGACGTTGCCCGTAGAAGAAGATCATGAAGAATGAGGCGAAGTAGACGAGGTTGACTATCTGGCTGAGATCGATTAAGGCCATGCTACTATTCTACCCTTCCCTCGAAGCGGACACTGCTATAGGTGATTCCTTCAATCTGAGACCCGATTTGTGTTATCACGTCGCCTACTCGCATTCCTGCCTCGTAGGCTGGTCCTCGCGAGTCGACTTCGACAACCAGAACCCCTGAATCCGCTGGGAGGTCGTATCTTCGCGCAATCGCCTGGTTCATGTTGGCTCCCGATATTCCAAGCCAGGGTCGAATTACTCGTCCCTTCTCAAGGATCTGCTGTACGACCCATTTCATCGTATTGACGGGTATGGCGAAGCCTACTCCCTGGGCGAACGGAATCATTGCGGTGTTCATTCCTATGACGTTTCCACCTATGTCCGCGAGGGGTCCGCCGCTGTTTCCTGGATTGATGGCGGTATCGGTTTGGATGAGTCCTTCGAAGATGAAGTCTGTGCCTGGCAGCGGCCGTCCGAGGGCGCTCACGACTCCCATGGAGACTGTTGGTCCTCCTTGGAGCCCGAGGGTGTTGCCGATGGCGAGAGCTATTTGTCCAACCTTCAGTTTCTCCGAGTCGCCTAGGCTTGCTGCAGGAAGGTTATCCGCGTCCACTTTGATTACCGCGATGTCCGTAGAGCTGTCTGAGCCGACGACTTCGCCGAGGAATGTTCTACCGTCTTTCAGGTGAATCTGGACTCTTGTCGCTTCATCGATGACGTGGTTGTTGGTGATGACGTATCCTTTGCGGTCGATTATTAGTCCGGAGCCTTTCCCTTCGATTGGCACGAGACCGTAGCGGAAGTCTCGGGTGACTCGAACGCTGTCGATGCTGACGACGCTTTCGCTCAGCCGCTCAACAGCCTCTGTAACCTGGTTCTCCAGCGCGGATAGTGTTGTTGTCATGTTTAGAGTCCCCAGCTTGTTTTTCCTACGGGAGTTATTCTGAGGTATAGCTTGTCGTCTTTCTCCTTGGTCTCAACGAGCCCGGTGACCTCGATTCCACGGGGGACTAGTCGGTTGGGTGATTCCAAGTCGTCAACGAGGAGGGTGATCTTTTCCTCGTCTAGGTCTTGGAATCGCGGGCTGTATTTCAGGTTCCAGCCACTCAGGTAGAGGTAGCGCCCGTCGAATTCGTAGATTACGGGGACGATGTGGGGTTGGGAGTCTTCGCAGACGAAGGCGATTCTGGCGAGGCTTCTCTCCATCAGGTATCGGTATTCTCTCTCGGTGAAGCCTCTGACGCCGTCTTTATGTCGCATCATGTCTGAACTAGTTAGGGGTTAGTCACGCTTATATACTTGGTAGTCCAGGGAAACTAAGTGGGTATTAGTTAGTTGAGTAAGTCAACCCAAGTTAACCAAGATATCACAAAAGAGCAGTCCGAAGAATGCTTGATGCTGCATTCGGCCTGGAATGACCTTACGAAAGTCTGGACTCTTCCTGTTATTCATGCCCTCGGTCTCAAGGAGCCTGCAAGATTCAACGAGCTCAAGAGAAGGATACAGGGGATAAGCGCCACAAGCCTTGCTGAGAGGCTGAACGAACTGGATCAGAGAAAAATCATCGAGCGAAAAGTCTACCCCGAGACTCCTCCAAGAGTAGAGTACTCTCTTACCAAGAAAGGGATGGAGCTACTTGCCCTTCTCGGCGACCTCGCTGAATGGGTGAAAAAATGGGACAAACAAGACATTCCTGGCGCAGAAAAGATCAGAGAAGAGAAACTCCGCCCGCTCGCCCGAGTCAGTAAGTAGACCCTGTCAGCTAGTTACCGATAAGGCTCTATTGCTTCTCGCCCGTTTCTCAGTTCATGCCCAGTCAGGAGTGGCTGAGGTCCTATGTTCCCAGTTCTTGTCTTGCCTTCATGGTCTTCATTAGATCTCCGCGGGTGACCATTCCAGCGATCTTGTCTCCATCCATAACGACGAGCCTGCCTACTCCATTCTTCGCCATCATCTGAAGGGCGTCAAGAGCCGAGTTCGTCGGACTCACCATGACGGTTCGTTCGAAGGGTACCATTGCCTCGCTAACTCTCTCTATCTCTCTCTTCTCGCGGGGAATCGACCGGACGGACGACATCGTGACAACCCCGAGCAGTTTCCCGTTTGAGACGACCGGGTAGCCTCCGTGGGGATGGACGAGGAAGTAGTCGGAGACGAGCTGTTGGACGGATGCATCGGGAGAGACGGATAGTAGTTCTCTGGTCATGATGTCTCCGACCCTGACACCTGCAAGAGACTCTGTCAATCTGGTCTGTCTCAAACTTGTTTCCGCTCCGGACCGGATGAACCAGCCCAGGAATATGATCCATAATCCATTGATGAAATCGCCGAAGACGACAAAGAATAGTCCGACGGCCATCATCAGTAAGGATATGGCTTCGCTGACTCTAGTTGCGTTCGTTGTGGCGCTGAGGAGGTTCTTCGATCGGTTCCAGAGGCTTCCGCGGAGAACTCTGCCTCCATCCAAGGGAAACGCCGGGATTAGGTTGAAAGCGCCTAGAACTCCGTTTAGGAGCGCAGCATAGTAGAGCGTTGCAATGATTGGTACTGGTCCTTTTACCAAGAATGTAAGATACCAGAAGCTGCCTAGAACGATCGCGATCAGGAAGCTTGTGAGCGGGCCTGCTGCGGCCATCCGAACTTCCAGCGCTGGATCCTTCGGCTCCTCGCTCATTTCTGAGACTCCTCCAAAGAAGAACAGCGTGATCCTTTTGATCGGCAGGCCGTTTTTCTTGGCGATGTATGAGTGGGAGAGTTCGTGGAGGAAGACCGAGACGAAAAGAACGATTGCAGAGACGATTCCTATTGCCCAGTAGGTGGTGGCACCAAGGCCAGGATAATGCTGGGGCATGTAGCCTTCAGCGAGCGACCAAGCGATCAGGAGAAGCACGAGCCAGAGAGTGTAGTGGATTCTGACGGGAATCCCAATTATTCTACCGATGTTCAGCGACATTAGCCTGCCCCGCTTGTCGATCACGTTCCTTTCTTAGCCTTGTCCTAGGCTCTCGTTTCTCCCACTCTCGCGTCGCGAGACGCTATGTGCTATACCCCATTCTTCGACTAAGGGATTTTTCCTGTCTGGCAGGATTTCTGGGCGAGACAGGCGATTCAGGGTACAGTCTGGGCTTAGATGCCAGGGCAAAAAGACGGGAAGTATAGCGCCATTCCCGAACGATTTGTGGGCGAGAATCTGAAGGCATCCCAGATTGCCGAACAGGGTTCATTTTAGGCGATTCTGCTCTTCCCTTAACGCGAAGGGATCACTGAAGAGAAGAACTGTAGAACATCGCTAGCCAAAGTGCTCTCGCCAAATTTGGCTGATGCAAGTTCTCCTGCGCGACCAACTATGAAGGCTGCTATCCTTGCCGCATCAAAAGGCGTTCTGCCTCTTGCGAGATGTGCGCCCGCGACTCCCGCGAGGAGATCGCCATACCCTCCTTTCGTCATGTAGGGAGAACCTCTAGGATCAACATAGGTTTGTTCTCCATCAGAAACGATGTCTGGAGCTCCCTTAACGATCACGGTTGCATTGTACTGCTTCGCTAGAGCTTTGGCGGCCGTTCTCTGTGCCTCAGCGGTTTGAGGCCAGGATCTTCCGGATAGAACTTGGTATTCTCCCGCATTCGGTGTCAACAATGCTTGTTTTCCTTTGATCGACAAGGCGTTCGTAGCCAGTGCATGGAGTGCTTCGGCATCCAGAACCATGGGTGTCTTGCACCTTTGGATAATATCTAGCAATGCCCTGTGCGATTCCGGGGTCCGAGTGACCCCACAGCCTACGACCAGTGCGTCAGCGTTTTCGAGCAACTCAATCGCAATGTTCGGGTCCGGGAAGGACGAATCGCAAGGCACCGTTATCAGATCAGGGGAATATCCTGCGACAATGTCCGCGGCTCGCTTCGGTGCAACCACTATTGCCAGGTCTGTCCCGGCTCGCAAAGCTGCTAGAGAGTTGAATGCTAGACAGCCGGCATAACGGTCGCTGCCTCCGCAAACGATGACCCGGCCAAAGTCGCCCTTGCGAGCGTTGTTAGATCGAGACGGATAGAACTCATTAAGATTGAGCCCTCTATTCGGGCCTCGAAGGTCCAAGGTTCGAACGTGTCGCTGAGCACTAGGACTGGAGGGCATTGGAAAGAATCTGATGTGATAGAAGGTAGGAAGATAGGGTTTCGCTACTGGTTCCAGGTGATGTACTTGACCGTCTAGAACCGCGCGACTGCCCTCTCGGCCCTTGCCGGAAGGCGACGTCGGGACGCGCTGTCGCGGGGTTTTGTCATGAGCCTCTTGATTTTCAATCCTATGTTTTCGAAGACCTCTTCTATGGACCAGCCTTCTTCTCTGAACTCGACCTGGTGTTTGGGCATTCTTATCATTACGTGAACCTCGAAATGCTTCCTCTCCTTCCCTTTGGAGAATGCCCTGACGGTGGCTCGGGCCTCCCCAAGCTCAGGGTAGACGTGGCTGAGAGACTCTATTGATCTTTGGAATTTTGTTTTGGCTAGGGAGGACTCGATATCATTGTAGTCGAGGCCGACGATGTACACGGGCAATGGGGTTGAGACGTCCACTGTTGGATTCATGTGTGAAGCCTCACCTTACCACTAGAACGGCGCATTGAGCGTGTGTGACGACACCGCTTGAGACGCTTCCAAGGAGCATTTTCTTGAAACCTCCCATTCCACGTGTCCCCATGACGATTAGGTCGATCTTCTCGCTGGCCGCGTAGTCAGTTATGGCTTGAACAGCGGAGCCAACAGTTTCGCTAGTTTGAGGCTTAGCCTTCACGCCTTTTTTCTCCGCCAACGATAAAGTTCGCCCTACTACTTCCAAAGCAGCTTTTCTTGCGTACGATTCGTAAGCTTGGATGGCCTCCCCAGATGGAGATGGAGCAGAGGGAAACAAGGTCATGTACTCGGGGTAGCCCCGGAACACGTTCAATACGAAGAGTTGGGCGTCGAATCTCTCCGCCAAATCCACGGCGACCTCCGACGCTCTAGCCGAGCCCTCGGAACCGTCTACAGCTACCAATATTCTCTGGAATCGCAAATCCGACTCGCGTCTAGGACTCTGCTTTCCTAAGGTGCTCATCGCCAACGCATTCTTCCCCAAAGCCGATAAGCCCCCCTCACGCTATTTAGATGCAGGCTCCCCAATTAGGTTCTCTGCTTCAGGTTCAACCTTGAGTATTCTCGCGCGGTGAACGATCGTGCTTGAGCGTCATTCCCCGGAAACACATAATCCAGAGAACAAAATCGCATAGTCGAGGTTACGGAGATGACCATTGCAGAAGAACTAAGTCAATATGCTTACTCTGTAAAGTACAGAGATATTTCAGAGGATACCATTCACGAGTCGAAGAAGAGAATCATTGATGCTCTGGGATGCGGAATTGGAGCCTTCACCGCGGAACCCGTCAAGTTCTCAAGAAAGATCGCCGAGAAAGCCAAGGTCGAAGATGGTTCGACCCTTCTCGGGACCAAGAGGAAGAGCACGCCTGACATGGCTTCCTTCGTCAACGCGATAATGGTTCGGTATTTCGACTACAACGACACGTACCTGTCCAGAGAGCCGGCACATCCCAGCGACAACATCGGTGCCTGTTTGTCCGCGGCCGATTCAGAGGGTGCAAACGGAAAAGATTTCCTGTTATCGGTCGCCCTTGCATTCGAGATTCAATGCAGATTGTGCGATGCAGCTGACATACGCCACAGAGGATGGGACCACGTCTGCTATGGCCTCGTCTCCACAGCCCTAGCCTCAGGACGGCTCATGCGTCTCAACCCAGAACAGATGACGCAAGCCGTGAACCTGGCCCTAAACTCTCACATCACCATGCGCCAGGTGAGAGCGGGGGAACTCTCCATGTGGAAAGGATGCTCCTTCGCCAACGCCGGTCGAAACGGAGTCTTCTCAGCGCTCCTCGCAAGAGAAGGAATGACCGGTCCCTCGCCAATCTTCGAGGGCGAGATGGGTTTCTTCAAACAAGTGTCCGGACCCTTCCAGATCAACATGGAGGATTTCGGTGGAAGAAAGGGCAGTTTCAAGATCGCTGAGACCTATCTGAAATACTTCCCTGCAGAGATCCACTCACAAACAGCCATCTGGGCCGCGCTAGAAACAAGGAAAGAGATTGGAGATCTCAACAACATTGCATCAGTAGAGATCGGCTCTCATGAAGCCGGCTATACCATATTGGGCAAGGACCCTGAGAAATGGGCCCCAGCGACAAAGGAGACGGCAGACCACAGCCTACCATACATCGTTGCTATGGCTCTTCTAGAAGGCAAGATAGACAATTCATCCTACTCACCCAAGAAGTTCAAAGACCCCAAGATCCTAGACTTTCTAAAGAAAGAAACAGTTGTTGAGGACGAAGATCTCACAGCCATGTATCCCGAAGCGGTGGCTAACAGAGTCACAGTGAAACTCTCATCGGGCAAGGTGATCTCTAAGCAAGTGAACTATCACAAGGGCCATCCGAAGAATCCCATGAGTGATCAGGATGTTGAGAAGAAGTTCCTGACCCTGACGAAGAGACAGCTCAACAAGAATCAAGCGAAGAGAGCACTGGACATTCTTTGGACACTGGAAAAAGTGAACGACTTGTCAAAACTGTTCTCCGCGCTAGTCGTCGAATAGCTCCAGCCAGTCTGGGCGAGCCTACCTTGGTGCATAGCTGATCTTCTTTCCCTTCCAGATGTCTCTGTCTCCCCAGAGCCCCAGCTTCCAGGCCGTGAACTCCACGACCTGAGAGTGGTCGATGAACAGGTTCACATTTGTCCCGAAAGATTTCAGATACCACTTGAAGACCGGCGGGTCGGACGCCTCGAACATCCACGTCTCGTAGCCGAACTTGTCCACGAGCTTCTTCACCACATCCTTCCTCCACCTCGATGGCGGAAGGTCTTCGGTAATCCCTTCAGATTCGAGCATGAGAATCTTCGCGCCCGCATCAAGGTGAGCCTGCGCCTCATTCGCCACATCCTGGAAGGTCCTCATCTTGGTCTTGTAGCCCACGACGTGGGTCCCCCCTCCTGCCCCGATCATCATGGAAACTTCGGGCTTGGCTTTCATGCCCAATTTCTGAACTCGGCGAACAATAGCCACCTTATCCTCCAACTTCATGGGCGCGAGACCGCTGGAGACTTCGACCATGTCAAACTCCAATACCTTGCACTCCTCGAGATACTTGTCCACGATAGCTGAGCCCTCAACGATAACCCGCTCAACGAACCCACCAGTGGAGACATACACGCCATAGTCATGGCATAGACCGATGATTTTCCCGGTAGTCTCCCTGGGCAGCAATCTCATCGAGCCTCCTGCAAATTTGTAGCCGTCTACGTACTCGCTCCAATCTTCAAGGAGATCCTTCAGGTACCCGTAGCTTACAGAGGTGTAGTACGGTCCCCGGATCTCGATCACTCCCTTGTCCCTAGGCTTCGGATTCAGCTCAGCCAGCTTGACGAAATCGAAAGTCTTGGATTGCGCGTTCATCTTTGTGAACTCGAACTGTTCATACTCGTGACGCTATCAAGTAGTACTCTAGAGTCTACAAGCTTCCCAACGGTGTAGCTCGTCACATGAGCCCGGAGAATTCAGAAAAGAGACGACTCGTGAAGAAGGTTCTTATCCCTGTCGCAGCACGGCGGGCTCCATGAGTAACCTGAAAACAGAACTGGAACACATCAAGCACCACATCAAGTACCCGGCGAACAAGACACAAGTCATGGCAGCCTGCAACAACATGTCGGACGTCCCGTCAATCGACAAGGACTTCGTCGCCAAGTCTCTCCCTGAGAGCAACTACAAGGGCCCAGAAGACGTCGTAAAGGCCCTCCTCAACAAAGTCTAAGCTTTCTCCAACTTCTCCCTTTTTTCGCTAGCACCAGTCTATCGTCCGCAGGACCCAGACTAAACTGTAACTAGATTTTTTTCTGCTCTTTTTAACAGAACAGCATTGGTCGCAACGATTATCGAAGATGCGCTCATGAGCAACGCAGAAACCTCAGGTCGAAGGATTATTCCAAAGTTGGGATAAAGGATACCAGCTGCGACGGGGATTGCGAGGATATTGTAGAATGAAGCCCAGAAGAGGTTCTGCTTCATCTTCGTGACGGTTGCCTTGCTCAGCCTTATCGCCCGCACGACATCCGACGGGTCTGATTTCATCAAGACTACTTTAGCCGTCTCTATCGCCACGTCTGTGCCGGCCCCGATCGCAATTCCGATGTCTGCTTGAGCCAATGCTGGCGCATCATTCACGCCATCACCCACCATCGCGACAAATTTTCCTTCATCTCGCAGTTTCTTAACGAATATTGCCTTGTCTTGTGGGAGGACATCCGCAAATACCCGCTTGATCCCAACCGTTTTCGCGACCGCCTCGGCAGTTGCGAGATTATCGCCTGTAATCATGGCTGTCTCAATTCCGAGCTGGTTAAGCTTCGACACTGCCATTTTGGCCGCTGGCTTCACAGTATCAGCCGCGCCGATAATCGCTATGATTCTGCCATCAACTGCCAGAACCATTATCGTCTCGCCCTTCTCGACAAACTGATTGATCTCTTCTTGTAGGATAGCGGTGTCAACACTTCTTTGTTTCATCAGCTTCACGGTTCCCACCAGCACCTCCTTCCCTTCGATGCTTGCTCTGACTCCCAGACCGGACAAGTTTTCGAAGCGCTCAATCCTTGTCGGTAACTGCAGCTGTCTCCTCTTCACCTCCTCAAGCACAGCGTTGCTTAACGGGTGACTGGAGTCAGTTTCAGCTCCCCCAACGAGTCTCAGAGCGTTGTCCTCATCCCAACCTTGAACGGTTGCGATTTCCGAGATTCTCGGTTTCCCCTCTGTCAGGGTTCCAGTCTTGTCGAAAACTACCGATTGGATCTTAGAGACCCGTTCAAGTGTCGGAGCGTCTTTGATCAGAATGTTGTGTCTTGCGCCCAGACCGGTTCCGACAGCGACGGCTGTTGGCGTCGCTAGGCCAAGAGCATCAGGACAAGCTATCACCATCGCAGAAATGGCAAAGGTCAGGGCGAAGAGGACTGGCTGCCGAGCAACGGCAAACCAGACCAGAAAGGTAACCAGACCCGCGCCGATTGCCAGCACTACAAGATATTGAGCAAACCTGTCTGCGAGTCTCTGACCGGGTGCTTTAGAATTCTGAGCAGCTTCGACCAGTTTTACTATCTGCGCGAGGGCTGTCTCCTCGCCTACTTTTGTTGCCTCGAACGTGACAGACCCGGATTGGTTGATGGATCCGCCTATGACATTATCACCCACGTTTTTCGATACTGGAATGGATTCGCCTGTTACCAGTGATTCGTCGATCGCTGTCTCGCCATCAACTATTGTCCCGTCGACAGGCACTCGGTCTCCGGGTTTCAGAATTATGATGTCGCCGACTTGGACGTGTGAGGTTGGGATGAGATTCTCTTTCCCATCTCGGAGAACTCTGGCTTGAGGTGGAACCAGCTGGAGTAAGGCCTGCAGGGCTTCGGTGGTGCCACGGCGAGATCTCATCTCTATCCAGTGGCCAAAGAGGACGAAGGTAACGAGGAGGGCGGTTGCTTCGTAATAAGAATCAGCGCTTTGCAGGATCGTGAGGAGAACGCTGAAGCCGTAGGCTGCCGTTATGCCTACCGCGATGAGAACAGACATGTTCAGTGTTCTTTGTTGAAGAGCTCTGAAGCTTGAGTAGAGAAAAATCCAACCTGAATAGAAGTATACAGGAGTTGTTAGAAGGAAGAGAAGCCACGGAACTGGTATAGGGGCTGGCGGCTGAAAGCCGAAGATGAATCTTCCGAGTGGCGAGTAAAGGATGATCGGGACTGATAGTATTAGTGCGAAGAAGAATTTCTGGCGAATGTCCAATTCCATCAACCTCGCCATCTCTCGACCGGCAACGCCAGTGTGTTCCATGCCCATGGTCATGGTCATACTCATCTTGAACTTCTCCCAGCGGGACATCTGGGAAACAGGCTTCATAGCGTGCTCGTGATGATCCATTCCTCCTTCGGTCTTGGCGATAATGACTAGTTTCATCCCACACTTTGGGCAAGTTCCAGGAGAGGCGGATCTGACCTCTGGATGCATAGGGCAAGTGTAGATCATCGGGTCAGCGTTCACGTGATGGTAGTCAGAATGATCTTGGTGTTTCTCCGCGCCAGTCATCCTACCTCAACTCTCGAAGACGCTCCGTATTACACGTTTGATGGTCCAACCCTTGAGTGACCCGTTTGATGGAGACGATTTTCTTACAATAGTTTGAATTCTACATCACACTCGGTCACTTTTTTCGCCCTTCTCATGCAGCATGAGTCCTATAGACCAACACTCGGTCGTGCGCTTCCGCCCTAACCGAATTCAGCAAGCCGTTTCCAAAAGGGATATTTCCGTTCGATTAGGAAGTCCAAGGAGTATTTGCTGGGGCCAGAGATGGTGTTTATGATGACGAGTGATAGCAATACGAAACTGTAGATGATTCCTGTTCCGATGTCTGTGGAGCCTGGACCGTATGGTCCTCCGAAGCCTTCGGGAATAGCCCATATGAATAGGCTGAAAATCATTCCCCCAAGGTAGGCAACCTTGCGCATGAAACCCAGGACTAGGGCTACGCCAAGAGCGACCTCCAACACACCGGTCGAGTATACGAATAGAGCCGCATTCCCTGTTGTGACACTGGACCAAAAGTTGAACCAAGGTTGAAGCCAAATCGGTTGGCCATCACCGGCACTCCTAACAAGGTCGGGAAATGAGTCGACTAGTCCTGGCGAGAACTTGAGGTAGCCATCGATCAACCATACGATTCCTAGAAATATTCTGATAAACGACTTGAGCCAACTAACATTTCTAACGACCCATTTCCGGCTCTCCTTCCCCGCCAGGAACTGATCACTATCCTCCGCGCTCCTGTCCGCTCCTGACACGTTGCCCCGCTCCAAAAGTAAAGGGGCAGCTTGATCGTTATTTTTTGCCTGTCGCATAGGGAGAACGCTCTTGCATTGTGACTCGTCTAGGTCTCCGACTGAGACTCCGATTAGATGTTTCAGTTAAGAGAATGCAAGCAAATCTTATAGGTCGTCAGAGTATGTTTGCGTGCAACGCGGACAATGGTTCTGGTCATCATCAGTACTGGGTGAGGCGGTAGACTAGGGATGACTCCAAGAGCAACCTCTATCGGTAATTCGAACAGAGCGACAACTCCGCGAAGGGTGATGCCTCGGAAGGCGGAGGAAGCCACGGAGGACTATCTGGAAATGATCAATCTGCTCGTTGCAGAGAAGGGTTTTGCCTCAATGTCGGACATAGCTGAGCGAATGGGTGTCTCTCAACCAACGGTGACGAACATTCTGAAGAAACTCGACAAGCAGGGATACATCACGTACGAACGATATCGAGGAATGGCTCTGACCGAGGCGGGAAAGAACGTGGCGCGGAAGATGAAGGACCGCCATCAGACGTTGGTAAGACTACTCGTGCTTATTGGTGTTCCCGAACGTATTGCTGTGGAGGACGCAGAGAAAATCGAGCATGGACTTCACGAGCAGACAGTTCGCAAATTACAAGAATTGATTGAACAACTCAAAAAGGCTAGCTGAATTAATAGGGGACAGTGAGCCCTCCTGTACCTCAGAGAATGAATTCATGAAATGGTAGGGAGTGGAAGGGTGAAAGCGTTCGTGGGTTCCGTCCAAAAGCTAAATTTCCACAGTCGAGTACCGTGTCGCGTTATTCTGTCCTAGGACTCTCGTCCTGATTCTCCCTGAGAAGACGGATGAGTTTTTGGATACCTTCGAGGCTGCTTATGCTTGGGCAATCGTTAGTGTGTCTTTTCTCCCCTCGGTCGACTAGTATGGGTTGCA
>WNEY01018489.1_pt1 | contig 13282 bp, 15 predicted proteins | sample 5400531 | NCBI WGS metagenome assembly WNEY01 (sample SAMN13153338, study PRJNA577476) | soil metagenome | isolation source: 200 cm saprolite under Douglas fir tree site 1 | place: USA:California | collected 2015-04-18
GCGACGGTCACGCTCGATCGCGTTGTTGCAACGAGTCCTTGGCTCCAAACCTCGTTGCGCCGCTTGCACTTCGCCTTTCCCAAGCGGCCGACCGGTACGCTTGAAGCGCGCCGACGTCTCTCCTGCCGAGGGCAGATTCCCAGCGCTTTTTCATCGTCGGCGGCTCAGGTTTGCGAGGCACCGAGAATTTACGCGTCCCGTGTGATAGGAAAATATTCATGGAGCGCCTCGGGCCGTGCTCGCTCGAAGAAATCGCAGCCAGCAGCGACTCAGGCTCCCGCCGAGCCTTTCAATTCGGAACGCCCGGGCGTAAAAATCATGTTGCATCGATATAAAAGTCGAGCCGGCGTACCGGAAAATCAGGAATGGATCGACCGGACCAGTGCGGCGTCACTTTCCGCTGTCCGCCGGAGCTCGAGGCGATCTTGCCGCGGCCGATTCCCGCCATGCTGGGGCTTCCGGACTGGTTCAAGGCATTGCCGCAAAAGACGGTCGCCGAGACCGGGCAGGAAGAGCTCACCATCAAGAAGTGCCCGCCCGTCATCGACGCGATGACCTACGGATTCCTGATGCCTCTGGTATGCGATCTCAAGATCGAGAATGGCGAATTCACCTGGCAGCGTGATCTGCCTGCCGGAATCGCCAACTATTCGCGCTCCCCGATCGACTTCCACGACAGCTGCCAGGTCGCGGGGACGCCGTTCTTCGACGAGGATCGCTTCATCATCAAATTCAACAATTTCTGGACGATCGAGCTTCCGCCGGGCTATTCGCTACTGGTCACCCATCCGATCAACCGCGACGATCTGCCTTTCACCACGCTGACCGGACTGGTCGACGCCGATCTCTACTGCGAAGCTTTCGTCCACTTTCCGGCGCGCTGGCGCGACCCCGAGTTCAACGGCACCCTGGCGAAGGGGACCCCGGTCGCCCAATGCCTGCCGATCAAACGGGAAATCTGGACGAACCGATTCGAGACCATTACCGGACAGGACGCCGACCGCTTCCGCGAGCTCGGCGATACGATTTCCAAAAGCCTTGGCGTCTACCGCCGACAATTCCGGGCGCCGAAGCGTTAGCCCGCTCCGCTAGCGCAAGGCCTTGGCGGCCGAGCTCGGCCGCAGCCAGAAGCGGCCACGCGCCGCCGAGCTGACCAGCCTCAGCACGATGCCGTAGAGCTGGGGCCGGCGATGGATCGCAGTGCGCAGGCACCCGAGCGCGTCGTCGGAGCGGCCGAGCTCCAGCAGACAAACACCGAGCTTGAGGCGGGCCTGCACATCGGCGGGATGTTTGGCCAGGGACCGCCGCAAGTGCTCCGCGGCCTGAGAAAACTCGCCCTCATCCATCAGGACGACGGCCGCGCCGTAGTGGGCGTCCGCATGATCGGGCGCGATGGCGAGCGCCTGCGAATATGCGGCTCTGGCCTTGCTCAGATCGCGTCGCGCGTGGTGAATTCCGCCGAGCTGGACCGACAATTCCGGTGCTCCCGGCACCAACTCTGCCCCGCGCTCGATCACCGCGATCGCTTCCTCGGACCGATCCAGCGAGTGCAACAGAAAGCCGAGCTCGTGAAATGCGGCGGCAAAGGGGGGCCGTCGCTTCGTTGCGCGATCGAGCCTGGCAAGGGCGTCATCCGTGCGTCCGACCTTGCGCAAGGCGATCGCGAGCTGGGTCTCGATCTCCGGGTCCTGGCGGGACCGCGCCGCTTTCTCGAGCGGCGCGAGCGCCTGGCCTGGACGGTCCTGCAGCAACAAGGCGCAGCCGAGGAGGTGCAACGCGGTCGGATGCTGCGGAATCCCGGCAAGGACATTGCGGACCAACCGCTCAGCGTCATCGGCGCGTCCCTGCTGGATGGCGGCCCGTGCCCACTCGAGCGTTGCATCCGTCTCGCTCGGTGCGCGACCCGGTCCTTTCGAAATTCCGCCTTTGCGCCAATTCGTCATTGTCCAATCCCGCCGCCCGCCTTGCATTAAAACAAACCGCGCATGCCCGGGACAAGCCGGCCGCGTAAATCGAGACGACGCCGGCATGAGGGAATCCCGGACGGACTCGGGGGCTTTTGCCCGGTCCCGCCATCGGCTGCTCTTTGAGTCCAGTAGGGCATGCGGCCCCAATCATGGCCGCGGGCTGCTGTCGGTTTTTCACATCACGAGTCGCGAAGCGATGAAGGGGGCTCGCACGCCAGCCGCCCGGTCGCCCCGAGGGAAGATTTCTTGGCGAATTTTTTATGGGCGTGCATCGCTGCCGCGGTTGGAATCGAAGCATATTTTTTGCATTGCATTAATTTTCCATAAACTAAGGCAAGTGCCCGTAAGGCAGAGACTTTTTTGTGTTCGCGAGTCACGTTTAATTCAAGAAATTGTGCGTTGCAACTTGAGCCGATGTGGCCCAAATACCCGGCCGTGCGGGGTGACAATGTCAACAATGGAGACAAACCATGAGAAAGTTTCTCGTCGCTGCAGCGCTGCTCGCGACAGCGATCGCGTCGCCGGCACTGGCGCAGCGGCAGGACTCCCAGCAACGGGTCCAACCGAGCCAGGGCGGCACCTATCAGGGCTATCCGCTGAGCGACTGGTACCATCAGGACGAATGGTAACCCCCGATCAGCGACCAGATGACGCGGGGCGGGCCGGTGGCCCGCCCCTTCGCGCTTTTGCGCCGCGGCGCATGCTCACCGGGCGCCGGGAGCGGCACAAAATTATCACGGCTTGATGTCGATTTCGATGCGCCGGCTGCATTCGTTCAGTTTTCGCCCTGCCAGCCCTCCGTATATACGGGGATTGACGCGCTACAACGGACCCACTAGTTGTTGAGTCCCACTGCGTTCACTTTATCCTTCGGAGCGGCAAGGCGATCCCATGCCACGAACCCGCGTGTTCAAATCCGGCAACAGCCAAGCCGTTCGCATCCCGGCGGAACTCGCCTACGCCGATATGGACGTCGATCTGGAAATTACGCGCCTTGGCGAGGTCATCACGATCTTTCCGGCGCGCAAGAGCCTGACCGATGCTGTTGCCGCTCTACGCAGCATGCCCAAGCCCTCAGCCGTCGAAAAAAGAGAGCCGATCGATGTCCCCGTGCGCCAACGGGACTAACGGCGTGACGCGATCGTGGCCTATCTCATCGATACCAATATCGCCATCCATGCCCGCGATGGGACGGACGCTGTTCTTGACAAACTGGCTGACCATGACGGCGAGGTGCTGCTGTCGGCCTTGAGTCTTGCCGAATTGCAGCGCGGTCTCTACAGGGATCCTGCCTTCACGGCCATACGGCAGGTTCGATTGGAGGTTCTGCTGCGCGGTATACCCGCTTTGCCGTTCGATGCTTCTGCCGCCCTGGCCTATGGCCGGATTATCGCCCAATGCGGTTGGGCAAGGGGGCGGGATTACGACCGAATGATTGCCGCGCATGCCATCAGCAGTGGCTCTATTCTCGTGACCGACAACGAGGTCGATTTTCGCGACATTCCGGGCCTGCGCATGGAAAACTGGGTCGTCCAAACCTAACGGGAGGACGAGCGATATGACGCGCGCCTGACCGTCAAATCGTGCTTGAGCGAAAACGTGCGTATTGTAGCGAAAATCCTGGGTACTGGCGGAGACGGAGGGATTCGAACCCTCGATACGGCTTTAGACCGTATAACGGTTTAGCAAACCGCCGCCTTCAGCCACTCGGCCACGTCTCCGAAGGCGGAAATCATTATCGTTTCGGCGCTTGCCGGTCAAATCGACGCCCCGGCGATCGGCACCGGCGAGGTCACGCCGCCGCCTTGAGCCATGCGCGCGCCGCGCGCTGGGCCGCGGCAATCTCGGCCTCGGACATCTGCTCGGCGATCTCGCGGCGCAAGCGGGCCGCGTCCGCATTGCCGCGCGCCGCCGCCAGATTGAACCACTTGTGCGCGGTGACGAAATCGACCGGGACACTGCGCCCGACCGAATACATCATGCCGAGCGCGTAGAACGTGTCGGCGCCCGCCGGCGCCTCGCCGAGCGCTGCGCACTCGATGTCGGCAATTTCGAAACGAGCCATGTCGCTCTCCCCTGCTCTTGCGCGCGGCCGTCGATATTGCGGCACTCGCGATCGCGGGCGAACCCGAGATCGATGGCGGCCTTCGCGCCGGAACTCTGCGTTTGTCGCACGCCCAGCCCCCCGGCCGAGCGCGCCGAATATCGGACGAAAATTTGAAAGGTGTTTTAAGCGTTGCGATGAATCGAGTGTGAACGCCGCCGACCAAACCGCGGCGCTACGTCGGGTTAAGCACGTAAACGGCGGCAATATCGCGATATTCGCCGCACGCTCCGCAGGCACCGAGCTCGCGCATTGGCGATGCGGTAACCCTCATTCGTCATGCGGGCGGCTGGTGTCCGGTCAGCGCGCCCGCTGGCCGAACAGAACGGCCCGAACCTCCGGGTCGGCCATGTCGACATGGAAGGCCGCTTCCACCTTGACCGACAAGCCGCGCTTGACCGCCGGACGTGCGAGCACCATCGCGAGCCAGCGTCGCACGTGCCCGAGCTCGCTCAGGTCGTGGCCGTGCCGCTCGGCGCGGCTCGCCCAGCCGACGCAGGCGATGTCGGCGATCGAGTACCGGCCGGCGAGGAATTCGCGGTCGGCGAGCCGCCTGTTCATCACGCCGTAGATGCGATTCATCTCGTTGCCGAAGCGGTCGATGGCATAGGAGAGCTTCTCGGCGGCATAATTCCGGAAGTGGTTGGCCTCTCCCGCCTTGGGACCGAGATTGGCCATCTGCCAAAACAGCCACTGCTCGACCTCGACCCGGCCGCGCTCGTCCTCGGGATAGAACCTGCCGGTCTTGCGGCCGAGATATTGCAGGATCGCCCCGGATTCGAAGACCGAGATCGGCTTGCCGCCCGGGCCGTGATGGTCGACGATCGCCGGCATGCGATTGTTCGGCGAGATCGCCAGAAACTCCGGCTTGAATTGCTCGCCCCGCGAGATGTCGACTGGGACCACGGTATAAGGGAGCCCGCATTCCTCGAGCATGATCGTGATCTTCCAGCCGTTGGGGGTCGGCCAGTAATAAAGGTCGAGCCGCGGGGTCGCCGCCTGCGGGACCGCGGCGCGGAACTCGCGCGGCTCGCATGCGGCTTTGCTCGGCTTCGTTGGGCGGCGGCGCGGGCCATGGGGGAACTCCCTCGACGGCGGAACAGTAGGGGCGCTTTAAGTCGACATCGCCGTGGCCGCAACCGGCGAACTCCGCCGACCGCGAGCGCCCCGGTTTCGCTCGATGGACGCCGCGCCCGGGATTGGCTTATTCTTGCGACGGTGGTGCCGTGCCGCGGGGCGGGTCGGGCGGGTCGTCCTGCGGCCACGGAGGCTGGGTAACACAAAAGGGGGATTCCCATGTTGAGGACCGTGCTCGCCGCCGTGCTGGCGGCCGGACTTGTGGCGGCGCTGTTGCCGCCCGCACTCGCCATGCCTTCGCTCAGGGTCGCGGAGGCCGCCGCGCCCAAGCAGCTGACGCCGCAGCAGCAGAAGATGAAGGATTGCGCGGCCAAGTGGCAGGAGGAGAAAGCGAAGACGGGCGCCAAGGGCCGCACCGCCTACCGGAAATTCATGAGCGATTGCCTCAAGAAGGCGCCGGCCTGAGGCGAAGCCGGGCTCGCCGCGATCCGATCCGGCGCGACCAAGTCGAGTGGCAGCGAGCGGGATGGCCTCGCGACCCAGGCCGGATTTCGTTAGAGTTCATCACCGGGCGGGGCGGGGTCGTTTCACGGCTGCAACGGAGTGCACATGGATCTAGCCGTCGAGCTCAAGAACACGGACCGCCGGCGCGCGATCGAGCGCGTCGGCGACTTCATTGCGATGTCGGTCGACGCGGCGCGCGCGGTCGAGACGCCGTTCTATCATCTCGAGCTCGACCGGGTTTTTCCCGATGACGTCTATGCCGCCATGCTCGCGGCCATGCCGGTCGCATCGGACTACCGGCCGCTGAGCGGACAGAACCGCTGCAACGTGCTGGCGGACGGCACGCCGACCCGGGTCAAGATCGACCTGTTTCCGGAATATCTCCGGCATCTGCCACCGCAGCAGCGCGCGATCTGGGACATCGTCGGCCGCGCGCTTTGCTCGCGTCGGCTGAAGGATGCGCTGGTGCGGCGGCTCGCGCCTGCGCTCGCCCGCCGGTTCGGCCCGAGCTACCCGCGCATCGGCATGTATCCGATACCGACGCTGACCAGGGATGTTCCCGGCTACCTGATCGCGCCGCACACCGATACCCGCTGGAAGGGCATCACCGTGCAGCTCTACCTTCCGCGCGATGCCTCGACCACCCACATCGGCACGATCTTCCACGAGAAGCTGCCGGACGGCAGCCTGCCGAAACGGACGCAGATGAAGTTCGCGCCCAATACCGGCTATGCTTTCGCGGTCGGCGACGAGACCTGGCATTCCGCCGATCCGGTCGGCAGCGAGGTGACGACGCGGGACAGCATTCTGCACACGTATTTCGTCGATGCCGGAGCGCTCCGCTTTCTGCGCAACCGCACCAAACGGATCGGCAACTTCCTGCGCAACGAGTTGCGCAACGTCGTCCCTCAGTGAGGGGCCCGGATAGGGCGACATCGCGCCCTCCCCGCTCGCAGGAACCGGAGCTCGCCGCTTGCGGCGATGCCGATCGATCGAGAAATGCTCCGGCCCAGGCCTCGCGCCCCGCCCGCGCAGGAGCATGAACGCACCGAGGGCGTCGGCGAGAGACCAGGGCATCGAGTCCGCGCGAGATGTTGTCCCCGCGGCGCGGTGCGGATCTCTTTATCCGACCGCTCCCTCACCTGCCGCGCACACCGCGGACGGGTGAAGCTCGAACCCATGTCTCGCCGACGCCCTCTGTCGTCGACCAGGGCCGGCGGTGTCGAACTGCGATCGCGATGCGCTCACCGCTCTTCGACTCGCGCCGGCCCGTTTGACGCAGTCATCGACGTCGTTCGAAGTCGAAGACTGGAAGCAGCGTACGGGTCTACTTCTTCTTCCGGCGCTTGGTTTTCCGCCCGCCCTTTTTCGCCGCTGCCTTCGTCTTTCGCTTCTTCGCCATGCTGCCCTCCTAGCCTGAGTGAGTGGCGTAGTCGTGAGAGTGCCCGCGGGGATCGCGAACACTGTCTCCGGATTACTACAGCGCGACAAAAAAACCAGCGTTTTCGCATCATGAAGCATGCTCGCACGCGCATCGACACCAGATGTTGCGTCTCGACCGGTGCGGCCGACGCGCGCGACTCGTCGCGCGCCGCGATCGAGAAAGCCGCCGCGCGAGAAACTCCGACTGCTCGGAAATGTCGATGAAATATGGGTTTTCAGCGAGTCGGCGACGCTCGCGGCCGCAACGAATGATCGCCGCACGCATCGCGCCTCCGATCGCGAAGAGCGGCGACGACGATGCGTTAAGCATGTCAAGCGCCTGTTGAAAAAAATTTGGCGCGAGCGGCCCGCAGATGCGCTTGCAACGTCGAATCCGGTGCGAATCGAGCGAATCGCCCCAAAGTGATTCGCGACGAGCAGACGACAGACAACGGAATCCAACGGAGAGCGGACACGAGAAGGACGCGTCCGTCGTCTGTCGTCGGTCCTCTGTCGTCAGATTCCGAGCTTGCGCTTGGGCTTTCATCACTTGGCCGACGAACCAGCCGATCAGCGCGGGCTTCGCCTTCGCCTGCGCGACCTTCTCCGGATTCCTGACAATGATGTCGTCGACCGCCGGCTCGATCGCGGCGAGATCGGTGACCTGTTTCATGCCGCGCGCCTCGACGATCACCCGCGGATCGCCGCCCTCGCTCCAGCAGATTTCGAACAATTCCTTGGCGATCTTGCCGGAAATCGTGCCGCCCGCGATCAGATCGAGGATCGCGCCGAGCTGCGCGGCCGCTACCGGCGAAGCGGCAATGTCCTTGCCTTCCTTGTTGAGACGGCCGGTGAGCTCGTTGATCACCCAGTTGGCGGCGGCCTTGGCGTCGCGTCCGGTTCCATCGCGCCTTCCGGCCACCGCCTCGAAGTAGTCGGCCGTCTCGCGCTCGGCCACCAGAACGCCCGCGTCGTAGGCGGAGAGCCCGTAGTCGCGGGTGAAGCGCGCCTTCTTCTCGTCCGGAAGCTCCGGCAGCTGCCGCTTGAGATCGTCGACATAGGCCGCCGTCAGCTCGAGCGGCAACAGGTCGGGATCCGGAAAATAGCGGTAGTCGTGCGCCTCCTCCTTGTTGCGCATCGAGCGCGTCACGCCCTTGTCCGGGTCGAACAGCCGCGTCTCCTGCTCGATCTTGCCGCCGTCCTCCAGAATCTCGATCTGCCGGCGCGCCTCGTGCTCGATCGCCTGGCCGATGAAGCGGATCGAGTTGACGTTCTTGATCTCGCAGCGGGTGCCGAGCGGCGCGCCGGGCTTGCGCACGGACACGTTGACGTCGGCGCGCAGATTGCCCTTTTCCATGTCGCCGTCGCAGGTGCCGAGATAGCGCAGGATGGTGCGCAGCTTCGCGACGAAGGCCTTGGCCTCCTCGGCCGAGCGCAGATCGGGCTTCGACACGATCTCCATCAGCGCCACACCCGCGCGGTTGAGATCGACGAAGGACATGGCCGGATGGCGGTCGTGCAGCGACTTGCCCGCGTCCTGCTCGACGTGCAGCCGCTCGATGCCGACGGCGACGGTTCCGCCGTCGGGCATGTCGACGACGACCACGCCCTCGCCGACCAGCGGCGACTTGTACTGGCTGATCTGATAGCCCGCCGGCAGATCGGGATAGAAATAGTTCTTGCGGTCGAAAACCGATCGCAGGTTGATCCGCGCCTTGAGCCCGAGGCCGGTGCGGACCGCCTGCTTGACGCATTCCTCGTTGATCACCGGCAGCACGCCGGGCATCGCCGCGTCGACCAACGACACCTGCGAATTGGGCTCGCCGCCGAACGCCGTCGAGGCGCCCGAGAACAGCTTCGACTGCGAGGCGACCTGGGCATGGACTTCCAAGCCGATGACCACTTCCCAGTCGCCGGTGGCACCTTTTAAGAGTTTCTTCGGTTTCGCCTGAACGTTCATGACCTTTCGGATAGATCGCCTTCGCGGCGGCTGCAAGGCCGATCGATCTCACCCGACATCACTGGCGGCGGGCGACGGGTGCGGTCTTCGTCTGGTAGCGGGTAACCAAGGTGTCGTCGTCGACCCCCGTCACACAGTCAGCCGCCAGGCGAAGGCCATCGGATGTCAAACCGTGGAAGTCGCTGTCCCCGGCGGCGGCCGTGATGTGAAGGATCGGCAACTCTTTCGCCTTGACGCGGTCGACGAACTCCTTTTGCGAGCGGAACGAGGCCTTACGGTCATCGGGATCCGACATCACGATCATTCGTCGCCCGACTTGATGCTGCATCGCGCCGACGAAATCGATCGGATCGTAGGCCGCCCTAATTCTCGAGGTTATTGGTGCGCCCCGGTCGCGCGCCGCGGACTTGACCGAAAGCGCGCCTGACGCCATCACGGCGCAGCCAATATCGCTGCGCATCTGCGTGAATGCTGCGACCGTATGTGCTCCGCCCGACTGACCGACCGCGTGAAAGCGCTTGAAGCCGTAGCGATATTTCAGACCGTCGAGGGCAGCCATGGCTACCCGCACCTCAAGCAATGACCTTCGGTCGCGATGGTCGCCGGATGACCCATATGCGCCGAGGCGCCCAATGGCGATGTAGGGTCCTCCAAAAACCCGTGACCAGCGATGTGCATCTCGCTGCATCGTGCCGGCGGTGACCAGAGCGGAGAATTGATTGAGCTCGAGCTTGTTGTTTACGTAAGGCCCAAGATCGCCATTGACGAACACCATCGCCTCGTCTTTCTTGCCGCCGGCGGTCGAAATCCAGTACCGCACGCAGAAGCCGCGACCGTCGACGCGCACCCACAACGCCGTCGCAAGCGACTTACATTGGCTTTCATTGATGGTGACGCCGCGCGACACTGCCCCTGGGGTGTGCAGCGGCGGGTCGGGAGCATCCGGCGCCACGTCCGGCACTTTGTTCTGATAGGTCGCTACGATCTTTTCATCCTCCGTGCCTTTGGAGCAGGCCGCGGCGATCTGGTACGCCGCACGAGCGAGTCCGTGCGCAGCGGTGTCGGAGGCAGCGGCGAAGATCTGACGAACCGGAATCCCGGCCGCGGCCAGACGCTTGGCGTAGGCCGTTTGCGAGCGCGCCGAGATGATAACGTCGTCGGGATCGGTCAAGACGAAGATGTGAAGATCGGGACGCTTGGCGATGTGGTCGACCAAAGTAATCGGATCGAGCGGATTCTTGTTGCCGGTAACGTCCCTATCTCGTCCGACCTCGGCGAGGTAGCTGCGGACCGACAAGAGTGCCGAAGCGAGAACGACGCAGCCAAGATCGGTGCGCAGAGGAAGTAGCGCCGCCGCAGTGTGACCGCCGGTCCCGTACCCCACGAGATGCAGGCGGGTATAGGCGTGTCTGGCCTTGATCGAATCAAGCGCCGCCGACACGAGCGCGATCTCGTGGGCGGTTCGACGTTTGGCGTGTTCACCCGAGGATCCATAGGTGCCGGGTCGCGCGAGAAAAAGCACCGGCAGGCGCAGACTGCGCGACCAGCCGATGCTCAAATTCTGAACCGTTGCCGGCGTTTCCTTCAGATAGGGCACACTAGGCGACATCTCGCCGCGTGCATTGGTATTGATCACGTCGGCCGAGAAAAAAATCACAGCTTCCGATCCGCCACCGCCCGCGGTCGAATGATAGTAGCGGATGCAATCCCTCGCCCCATCGACAACCACCCAGACGGCGGCAGCGGGAAACGCCGCGCACTCGGCTTCCATCATCTTCTTTCCAGCGGGCAGCTCGGCGCCGGAGAACGGTTCGTTCGCAACGGCAGGAGGCGCAGACGCGGCGATCTGCGCGGAAACCGCTCCCGACTGGAGGTCCAGCGTGCAAAGCACCAGCGCAAACACAGTCCCGACTCGGCGCATGGCTTGTCCCGTCGCACGGAGAGGGGTTGCCGCGCGATCCTGGCACACTCGTGGGCCCTTCGGAAGCCGCGCCACAAGGCCGCCGCAGTTCCCGACGCGCGTCCTGGCCTGGAACCTCGATCCGGCGCCGGCGTTGGCCCGGTGAGCGCGGATTATCGGAGGTTGCGATGAACAACAACCGGGCACCGAACGGGGCGCTGGGCGCCATTCTCGGCGCACTGATCGCCGTCGCCCTCGGCGTGTTCCTGCTCAACGGCGGCGAGCATCTCGGCAAGAAAACGATCAGCGGCGACGACGATCTCCCTCCGGTCGCACAGGGAACTCCGAAGTAACCGAGGGCAGTTGCGCGGCACCGGCCGGGTGCGAGCGTTTGCACCCGTGCGGAGCGCGATCGACCCGGTTGTCGGACCTGATGCCCGGCGCTAGCCTCGAATAGATCGGCATGCGCAGTGTGCGGACGATAGCGATCTCGAGCGAGCTCGAGAACGGCAGTCCGCTTCGCAAAGCGCCGGGTCGGGGGAATGGCGACATTGGATTCGGGCATTCGCGAAGCCGGCGGCGGGGGCAACCAATGATCACCCGCCGCCACGCCGTCGGGCTCGCCGGGGCAGCCGCGCTGGTTCCCGGTCGCCGCGGCGCCCGCGCGCAGGCTCCGGCGGTCTGGCCCAATCGCTTCGTGCGCCTCATCGTCCCGCTGGCGCCGGGCGGACCGACCGATTTCGGCGCCCGCCTCATCGCCGAGCCGCTCTCGAAAATCTGGGGCCAGCAGGTCGTGATCGAGAACAAGCCGGGAGCCGGCGGCAACTTCGCCGCCGAGCTCGTCGCGCGTTCCGATCCGGATGGCTACACGATCCTCTACGCCACGTCCTCGGTGGCGGTGAACCGCGTTCTCTACCGCTCCCTCAACTACGACCCGATCGCCGACTTCGCGCCGGTGTCGCACCTCACGAGCTTCTCGTTTTTCATGTTCGTGCCGATGTCGCTTCCCGCAACCTCGGTCAAGGAATTCATCGCCTATGCCAAAGCGAAACCGGCCACGCTTGCCTCCCCAGGCACCGGCAGCACCCCCCATCTGGCGGGAGAGCTCTTCCAACGCATGGCCGGAATCAAGATGACGCACGTGCCCTATCGCGGCGCGGCGCCCGTGCTCAACGATCTCATTCCGGGCCGGGTCGACGTCTATTTCGCCAGCGGCGCGTTGCTGACGAACATGCGGGCCGGTCAAATCCGCGGCCTGGCCGTGACCGGAGCCGGGCGGGAGGCGGCCGCTCCGGAATTGCCGACCGTGGCGGAAGCCGGCGTGCCGGGCTACGAGGCCTCGTCGTGGCACGCGCTGTTCGTGCCGGCCAGCACGCCCGCCCCGATCGCGAAGAAGATCAATGCCGACGCGATTGCCGCGCTCGCCGACCCGGCGGTGCAGGAGAAGCTTGCTCTGAACGGCTATCGCTCGATCGGCTCGAGCCCGCAGGAGCTGGCGCGGCTGCTCAAGGCCGAGATCGACAAATGGGGTTCCGTCGTCAAGGATGCCGGCATACAAATCGACTGACGAGCGCCGGTTCGAAGCGCCGAAGATACTTGGGGGAGGATTCCGACATGCGCCGATGGCCCAGCCGCGTCGTTGCAACGATCTTTGCCGTTGTCGCCGCACCTGCGCTTGCTCCGGCGCAGTCCGCCGACACCATCCTGGTCAACGGCAAGAGCTTCGCGGTGACCGGCGAGATGGTCGGCGGCCGCAAGGTGAACCGGCAGAGCATCACCCGCGAGGAGGCCCTGATCGCGCACACGCGCTCGAACGCGCTGTTCCTGTTCCAGGAGGGAAATCTCGGCTCGCTCGCGCCCGGCAAATACGCCGACCTCTTGGTGCTCGACCGCGATTATCTCACCCTGCCGGCGGACGAGATCAAGGACATCAAGCCGCTGATCACCATGGTGGGAGGCAAGGTCGTCTACGACGCGATGCCGAAGTGATCAGCTGACGCGCCGCGCTGTCGCGCGCAGCTGGCGCGCACGCCGGCATGAAGTCACTAGTCGGGCGCTTCCAAAATTCGAATCATATGGGACCCTCGAAAAAGCCGTAGTCCGTGGGTGCAGCCGCAAGGTTCCAATTGAGCAGTTTCATGGAATCGGTCGTCTAGCTAGTACCTCGACACAGTGATTTTGACTGGCTGAATCGCGGTGTTCATCCCTCCCCCGCAGGGGGAGGGTGGCCGAGCGTAGCGAGGCCGGGTGGGGGAGTCCGCAGCGCGTCATCGATGAACGTCAGCACGCCCTCCAGATTCCGATCGATTTCGTTGTTCCAGAAACGCAATACCCTGAAGCCTTGGTGG
>WNEY01002593.1_pt1 | contig 13281 bp, 11 predicted proteins | sample 5400531 | NCBI WGS metagenome assembly WNEY01 (sample SAMN13153338, study PRJNA577476) | soil metagenome | isolation source: 200 cm saprolite under Douglas fir tree site 1 | place: USA:California | collected 2015-04-18
CCCGCGAGCTTGATGATGTCCATGGTGGCCATGGCCAGGCCCGCGCCGTTCACCATGCAGCCGACGTCGCCACCTTCGAGCTTGATGTAGTTGAGGCCGTACTTCGAGGCCTCCACCTCCAGCGGATCCTCCTCGTCGAAATCGCGCAGCTCCTTCAGGTCGGGGTGCCGGTAGAGCGCGTTGTCGTCGAGATTGAGCTTCGCGTCGAGCGCCAGGAGGGCGCCGGCCCTCGTCATCAGGAACGGGTTGATCTCGAGCAGGGAGGCGTCGAGGGCTTCGAACGCACGGTGGATCGCCTGCATGAACGGCACCGCCTTGGCGAGCGTCGAAGGGGGCAGGCCGAGGCCGAACGCGAGCTTGCGCGCCTGGAACGGCTGGAAGCCCGCCGCGTGGTGCACGGTCTCCATGAGGATGGCCTTGGGGTCCTTCGCCGCGACCTCTTCGATGTCCATGCCGCCCTGGGCCGAGGCCATGAACACCGGCGACTCGCGCGCGCGGTCCACGACCATGGCGAGGTACATCTCCCGAGAGCCCGCGAGGTCCATGCCCTGCTCGACGAGGAGGCGACGCACGACGCGCCCCTCGGGCCCGGTCTGGCGCGTGCGGAGCCGCATGCCGAGCATGGCCTTGGCGATCGACTCGGCCTCTTCGGCGGAGCGGGCGAGCTTGACGCCGCCGCCCTTGCCCCTCCCGCCGGCGTGGACCTGGGCCTTCACCACCACGGGGAAGCCCAGCTCCTTGGCCACCTCGACCGCTTCCACCGCCGTGTAGGCGACCTTGCCCCGCGGGACCGGGACCCCGAAGCTCGACAACAGCGCTTTGGCCTGATACTCGTGGACCTTCACGGCTCGGTGATGCCTCCCGCGTGCCCCGGGCCCGCGCGAAACCCAGGATGTTAGTGAGCGCGCGCGAGGGAGTCAAACCTCATCATTGAGCTGGGGGGCGCTAGCGGCGCGCCCCCCAGGATCCGAGGTTCGACGCTGGCGCGTCGCGTCGTGTACGCGGGGTCGGCGCTAGCGCCGGATGCGCATCTCGCCGGTCAAGAGAGTGAGGGGGCCGAAGGTGGGCCGGCCGAGGGAGCCGGCGTCGACCCCGATCGTGCCTTCCAGGCGGTAGGGCACCGTCGATCCGCTGATCGCGTGACGCGCGATGTCGGCCAGCTCGGGCAGATCGGAGAAGCTCACGCTGAGATCGATGGGGATCTCCGTTTGCTGTCGCGCCGCGAGGGGAAGGCCGAGAGGCAGGTCCAGGGTCGCCGCGCGAGGCCAGTCCCCGGAGCGGCCGCTTTCGAGAAGGAGTGATCCGGTGAGGGTGGACAGCGTCAGCCCGAACGGGTTCGGGTTCTCGACCCGCGCCCACAGGCGCACGCCCGCGCCGCCCAGGGGCAGCCCCGATCCCGAGCCGAGCAGACGCAGCTCCGCCGGCCTGTCCGGCACCGTGGTGAAGCGTGGGGGCTGGACGAGGGCGGCCAGGCCGCCGAGCGTCGCGCAGCCCGCGGCGCCCGCGCTGGCAATGACAGCGGCGAGCCGGCGGATCGCACGAGGCGAGACGGTTCCCATCACCGCCACATGAGTGCAAGCGGCATGCCGGCTCGAAGCGGCGCGGCTCACCTGCCGCCCGGCTACAAGTAGAATGCTCCGCCACCGCGCCAATCCCAGGGGGTCTTGCATGCCGAGCGCACGCATCGAGCGGGCCACGTTGATCGTGCTCGTCGTGCTCTCGCTCATCCTGCTCGCGATGGTGATCTATCCGTTCGCGAGTGCCCTCTTCGTGGCCGCCGTCCTCGCCGCCGCCCTCATGCCGTGGACCGAGCGCCTGGCCGCGCTCCTCCACGGCCGCCGCCAGCTCGCGGCCGGCGTCGTGACCCTCGGCGTGCTGCTCCTGCTCGTCGTGCCGATCGCAGCGGTGACGCTCTCGCTCGGCAAGGAGGCGGTGGCCGGGATCGGCTACATCAAGGAGACGTTGAGCGGCGAGGGCGTGGCCGGCCTCATCAACGATCTCCCCGCTCCCCTGCGTACGCTCGTCGAGAAGGTCCTGGAGCAGATCCCCGGCGGCGAGGAGCGGATCCAGGAGCTGACCGACACGCAGGGCGGCCGGGCCGCCGCGGCACTGGGCGGGGTGCTGGGCGCGACCACCCAGGCGATCGTGCAGGTCGTGATGATGCTGATCGCCCTGTTCTTCCTGCTGATCGACGGCCGCGCGCTCGTCGAGTGGCTGGAGGAGGTGGCGCCGCTCAAGCGCGGCCACGTGCGCGAGCTGATGGAGGAGTTCCGCAAGGTCACGGTGGCCGTGCTCGTCTCGACGGTGGCGACCGCCGCCATCCAGGCCCTCGTCGCCCTCGTCGGCTATCTCGTCGCGGGCGTGCCCCACACGCTGTTCTTCACGTTCGTGACCTTCGTGATGGCGTTCGTGCCCGCGGTCGGGGCGGGCGGGGCGGGCCTGGCCGCCGCCGCCATCGTCTTCTTTCGGGGGAATACCTACCGCGCGCTGTTCCTCGCGGCGTGGGCGCTCCTGGCCGTGGGGCTCTCCGACAACGTCGTCAAGCCGTACCTGATCCGCGGGGGCGTGTCGATCCACGGGGCGGTGGTGTTCTTCGCGCTGCTCGGCGGCCTGGCCGCTTTCGGCCCCATCGGCCTGCTCCTCGGCCCGCTGGTGGTGGCCTTCTTCCTCTCCGTCGTTCGTATAGTCCGCCGCGAATACCCCCGCGAAGCGTAGTCGGCCTCTGCGTTAAAAAGCCACGCCGTCAGCCTTCCCTGCGCCATTCGTCGTCCGTCTTCAGGAAGCGGGTGGGCGCGAGCGGACGGAAGCGCTGGCCGTCCCAGGCGTGGACGGTGCACGCCAGCCGGGGCGGGTCGAGCAGGATCAGGTTGTAGCTGTTGGGCTCGCCGCGAAGCCGCATCGACACCGCGGTGCCCGCCTGGAAGACGAGGATCGACCGCTTGATCGCGACGTGGTGCGTGCGCACGTCCCCGGTGAAGCCGCGATGCAGGTGGCCGGTCAGCACGATGTCGACGCGGGCGGCCTCCGCGGCCTGGAGGCCCTGCAGCCCGCGGCCGACCAGGGTGTGGGCAGGACCGGAAGGCGCGGGCACGAACGGGTGGTGGGTGACGAGGACCCGGGCGAGACCGGGGGGCAAGGACGCGAACTGCTCGCGCAGGACCTCGATCTGCGGCAGCGAGATGCGCCCGTCGCCGGCGAGCGCGGTGCGGCGGGCGGTGTTCAGCCCGAGCACGGCCAGCTCGGCGTCGACGTAGAACGGGTTGTCGTCCGCGTGGATGTACTGGCGGTATCGGTCGAGGGGCCGGAGCAGACGCCGGGCCACGTCGAAGAGCGGGATGTCATGGTTGCCCGGTACCGCCAGCACCGGCGTGCCCAGCCCCTGCAGGAAATCCCGCGCCGCCTCGAACTCGCGGCGGCGGGCGCGCTGCGTGAGGTCGCCGCTCACCGCCACCAGGTCCGGCGCCGCTTCCCTCAGGTCCTCCTGCAGGGCGGCCACGAGCGCGGGGTCCTCGCGCCCGAAGTGCAGGTCCGAGACGTGAGCGATGGTCCTCACGCCGCCGCCGGCGGCGCGAGCACGCGCAGCGCGCGCGGCCGCACGCGGTAGCGCAGGGGCATGGACAGCCGCATCACCTCGCCGTCGAGGGCGACCTGGATGCTTCGCCGCCAGAACGACGCCACCTCGAGAGCCGGCAGCCCCTCGGATTCGAAATCCTTCGCGGGGTCCAGCCGCCCGAGCAGCGCCTTCATGGCCAGCCCGAGGAAGCCGGCGCGGCCGCGGTTGCGGGCAACGTACAGCCACAGCTCCCCCCGGTCCAGCTCGGGCCGCCGGCCGACCGCGAACAGCTTCATCTCGTAGCGATTGTTCCCGATGAAGACGAGCGGGCTCGTGACCGTCAGCGTACGCTCCGGCAGCCGGAGGACGGCGGTGACGACGGGAAAGCGGCGCAGCTGGCCGAGGGCGGCGCGCAGCATCGCCGGCCACTTGGAACCGGAGCCGCGCTCGTGGATCTGATCCCTCTCCTCGACGACCTCGGGGTAGATGCCGAGCGACGAGTTGTTCAAGAAGAAGCGGCCGTTGACCTCGCCCAGGTCCACCGTGCGCACGTGGCCGGCGACGACCGTGCGCACCGCGTCGTCCAGGCCCATCGGGATCCCGAGGTCCTTGGCGAAGTGGTTGAGCGTGCCCAGGGGGAGGATGCCGAGCGGCTTGTCCCTGCCCGCGAGGGCCCCGACCCCGCAGTTCACCGTGCCGTCGCCGCCTCCCATCACCACGACGTCGGCGTCGGAGCGGGCGGCTTTCTCCACGGCGTCCGGAAGGCTCCGCGGCTCCACCGCGCACACGACGGCGTCGGCGCCCGCGGTGCGAAAGGCGGCGAGGACGCGGGCCACTTGTTGCGCCGTCTCCTCCGAATCGGCAGACCCTGCCGCGGCGTTCAGCAGGACGCTAGCCTTCATCGCCCTCGAGGAGTGGCTGAGGCGAAGGAGCGGGGGACGTGTCGCCGCGCGTCCACCCGTTCCTCCCCGTGGGATAGCGGCGCGAGATTATACGGGGCTGCGCCCTTGGATGACGCGGATCAGCACCACCACGATGGCGACGATCAGCAGGAGGTGGATGAACCCGCCCATGGTGTAGCCGCTCACGAACCCGAGCGCCCACAGGATCAGCAGGATCACGAAGATCGTCCAGAGCATGCGCGTTCCTTTCTGGGCTCCAGGAGCCCGCGTCGACTCCCCGGGATTGGACTTCGGACGGGGTTATGAGCAATCGACATGCCACGTCCGAAGCACGCGCTTCCGCGGCACCGACGCGGAGCAACGCGTACACCAAGCCCCTCCCCGCGAGTCGGGGAGAGATCGTTCTGTATAACTTACGAGGCAATGTAAACCCGACAATGAAAGATGGCCACTCATGCCCGCCGCTGTCCGGCGGCCGGCGGCGGCTCATAATGAAGGTGATGGCACACCGGCGCCGGAAACGCGACGAGATCGCCCTGACGGACGGCGACCGGCGGCGCCGCCGCGACTGGTTTGCCCCGTTCATGTGGGGCGTCCTGGCCGCGGGCGGCGGGATGGTCATCGCCAATTCGCTCGCGACCCGCCGGCGGCGCGGGTTCCCCCTCCGCTTCATCCGCGGCGCCCGGAACGACGTGCTCCCCGTGGTCGTCATCCCCGGGATCATGGGGAGCCGCCTCATGCGACCCGACGGCACCCCGGTATGGCTGAACATTCGTAACGCCGTCGGGCACTACGACCTCAGCCTCCCGCTCACGCTGCCGCTCACCGAGAGCCGCGACGACCTCGTCCCGGGTCCGCTGCTCGGAACGACCGCGGTCATGCCGCGGCTCTTCGGCTTCACGGAGTACTACGACCTGCTCGACATCCTCGCCGCCGCCGGTTTCAACTCTTCCCGGTCCGCGGATGGACACGGCCCGACCCATCATGTCTTCAGCTACGACTGGCGCCGGGACCTGGTCGAGACGGCGCGGCGGCTGCACGAGAGCCTGGAGGCCCTGGCGGAGGCGCGGGGCGATCCCGGCGCCCGCTTCAACCTCATCGGCCACAGCATGGGCGGGTTGGTGGCGCGCTACTACCTGCGCTACGGCACCGCGGAGCCGGGCGGCCCGGTGACGTGGGCGGGCGCGCGGCGCATCGCGAACCTGGTCCTGGTCGCGGTGCCGAACGCGGGCGGCATTCACGCGCTCGAGGCGATGCTCTACGGCAACCGCGTGGGCCTGTCCCATACGACCCTCGCCGCCCCCGTGATCGCCCGCATGCCTTCCGTCTACCAGCTCATGCCGCCGCGCGGAGCGGCGGCGCTGCTCGACGACAAGCTCGAGCCCCTCGACGTCGACCTGCACGACGCGGCGACGTGGGACCGCTATGGCTGGGGCCCGTTCGCTCCGGCCCGCCGCGGCCTCGACCTCTCCGACGACGGCGCGCGGAACAAGAGCCGGGCGTTCCTCGAGGCGGCGCTGGTCTGCTCGGGCGCCTTCCACCGCGCGCTGGCCCGCGAGCCCGAGACGAAGTGCCCGGTGCGCGTGGTGATCCTGGGCGGCGACTGCCTGCCCACCATCGCGCGCGGCATCGTCCCCGACAAGCGCGGGCTGCCTCCCCGCTTCGTGCCGTGGAACCGGAAGGAGAACGACGCGATGTTCGAGGCCGGCGATGGGCGCGTGACCCGGGCGAGCGTGCTCGCCTCCCACCTCCCCCTCGCCGAGCAGAGCCTCTTCGGGTGCGGCTTGCCCGAAGTGGCCGACGCGGTCTTCGGCAGCGCCGACCATCACGGGATCTACCGCGAGCCCACCTTCCAGAGCATCCTTCTTCGCCTGCTCCTGCGCCCGGTGAAGCGCACGGTTCCCGTCGTTGCGGACCCCGCGGCTGCGGGATAGAATTCCGTACGCATTGTCCGCCAACGCGATTCCCACCCCCATCCGCCTGAACCAGACGCTCGGCCGCACATCTTCCTTCCTCGCCTCCTCCATCGGACGGAAGGTGGTCATGGCCCTCACGGGGCTCGTGCTGTTCGGCTACGTCGTCGTCCACATGGTCGGCAACCTCCAGATCTACCTCGGCCCGGAGGCGCTCAACGCCTACGCGGTGAAGCTGCGGGAGATGCCGGCGCTGTTGTGGGGCGTGCGCGGCCTGCTGCTCTTGTCCGCCGTTCTGCACGTGTGGGCCGCGGTGTCCCTGACCCGGACGAACATGGCCGCCCGCGGCATCGGCTACCGCGAGCGGCGGAACCGCGAATCGACCTACGCGTCGCGGACGATGCGGTGGAGCGGCGTGATCCTCCTGCTCTTCATCGTCTATCACCTGCTCCATTTGACGCTGGGGACCGTGCACCCGAGCTTCGTGCCGGGCGACGTCTACCACAACGTCGTGAGCGGCTTCCGGGCCGGGATCGCGCCGTTCTTCTACATCCTCGCCATGCTCGCGCTCGGCCTGCACATGTACCACGGCGTCTGGAGCCTGATGCAGACGGTCGGCCTCAGCCATCCCCTCTACGACCGCCTGCGTTACGCCTTCGCCGCCTTCATCACCGCGGTGGTCGTCCTCGGCAACCTCTCGTTCCCCATCGCCGCGATGACCGGCCTGCTGAAGGAGCGGTCGTCGCGCAGAGCCATGGCACCCCGAGCGACGGATTCATTCCGGCGCACCCCCCAGCTCAATGAGGCCGGCCGGCGTTGATGGACCTCCGTCCCCAGGTCCCCGAGGGCCCGATAGAACTCAAGTGGGAGAAGCACCGCTTCGAGATGAAGCTGGTGAACCCCGCCAACAAGCGCAAGTACACGATCATCATGGTAGGCTCCGGCCTCGCGGGCGCCTCCACCGCCGCCTCCCTGGCCGAGCTGGGCTACGACGTCAAGTGCTACTGCTACCAGGACAGCCCGCGCCGGGCGCATTCGATCGCGGCGCAGGGCGGGATCAACGCGGCCAAGAACTACCAGAACGACGGCGACAGCGTCTTCCGGCTCTTCTACGACACGGTCAAGGGGGGCGACTACCGCTCGCGGGAAGGCAACGTCTACCGGCTCGCCGAGCTGAGCCTCAAGATCATCGACCACTGCGTGGCCCAGGGCGTCCCCTTCGCCCGCGAGTACGGGGCTGCTCGCCAACCGCTCCTTCGGCGGCGCCCAGGTCTCGCGCACGTTCTACGCGCGGGGCCAGACCGGACAGCAGCTCCTGCTGGGGGCCTACCAGGCGCTCGAGCGGCAGATCGGGCTCGGCAAGGTGGCGATGTTCTCCCGCCACGAGATGCTCGACCTCGTGCTCGTCGACGGGAAGGCGCGCGGCATCGTGACCCGGGACATGGTCACGGGGGAGATCGAGTCCCACGCGGGCGACGCCGTCGTCCTCGGCACCGGCGGCTACGGCAACGTGTTCTACCTGGCCACCTACGCCAAGGGGGCCAACGCCACCGCGATCTGGAGGGCCTACAAGAAGGGCGCGGCCTTCGCCAACCCCTGCTTCACCCAGATCCATCCCACGTGCATCCCGGTGACCGGTGAGCACCAGAGCAAGCTCACCTTGATGAGCGAGTCGCTGCGCAACGACGGCCGGATCTGGGTCCCGAAGAAGCCGAAGGACCCGCGCCCGCCCAACCAGATCCCCGACGAGGACCGCGACTACTACCTGGAGCGCCAGTACCCGAGCTTCGGCAACCTGGTGCCGCGGGACGTCGCCTCCCGCGCGGCCAAGCGCGTCGCCGACGAGGGCCGCGGGGTGGGCCCGGGCGGGTTCGGCGTGTACCTCGACTTCGCCGACGCGATCAAGCGGCTGGGCGCGAACGTGATCGGCGAGAAGTACGGCAACCTCTTCGAGATGTACGAGCGGATCACGGCGGAGAACCCCTACCAGGTGCCGATGCGCATCTACCCCGCCATCCATTACACGATGGGCGGGCTGTGGGTGGACTACAACCTGATGTCGACCATCCCCGGCCTGCACGTGATCGGGGAGGCCAACTTCTCCGACCACGGGGCCAATCGCCTGGGCGCGAGCGCCCTCATGCAGGGGCTCGCCGACGGCTACTTCGTCATGCCCTATACGATGGGCCACTACCTGGCCAGCAACAAGGTCGACAAGGTGGCCAGCGACCATCCCGCCTTCAAGCAGGCGGAGGCCGGCGTGGCCGAGCGGGTCCGGACTCTTCTCGGCATCGGCGGCCAGCGCAGCGTGGATTCGTTCCACCGCGAGCTGGGCAAGATCATGTGGGAGTATTGCGGGATGACCCGCAACGAGGCGGGCCTCAAGACCGCGCTCGAGAAGATCCCGGCGCTGCGGGAGCAGTTCTGGCGGGAGGCGAAGGTCCCCGGCGAGAACGAGGAGCTGAACCAGTCCCTCGAGAAGGCCGGGCGCGTCGCCGACTTCCTGGAGCTGGGCGAGCTCGTCTGCCTGGACGCCCTCGAGCGGCGCGAGTCGTGCGGTGGCCACTTCCGCGAGGAGTTCCAGACCCCGGAGGGCGAAGCCAAGCGCGACGACGAGCACTTCGCCCACGTCGCGGCGTGGGAGTACGCGGGCCAGGGCAAGAAACCCATCCGCCACGTGGAGCCGCTGAGCTTCGAGTACGTCCACCCGAGCCAAAGAAGCTACAAATGAATTTGACGTTGCACGTCTGGAGGCAGAAGAACGCTCGCGACCGGGGGCGGTTCGTGACCTACCCGGCCTCCGACATCAGCCCCGACATGTCGTTCCTCGAGATGCTGGACGTGGTGAACGAAGCGCTGACGGCCAAGGGCGAAGACCCGATCGCCTTCGACCACGACTGCCGCGAGGGGATCTGCGGCATGTGCGGCATGATGATCGACGGCCAGGCGCACGGCCCCCGCCGGGCCACCACCGCCTGCCAGCTCCACATGCGGACGTTCGGCGACGGGGACGAGATCACGATCGAGCCGTGGCGGGCGGATGCGTTCCCGGTGGTGAAGGACCTCGTGGTGGACCGCAGCGCGTTCGACCGCATCGTCGCCGCGGGCGGGTTCATCACGGCGCGCACGGGCAGCGCTCCGGACGGCAACGCGATCCCGGTGCCGAAGGCCGTGGCCGACCTCGCCATGGATGCCGCCGCCTGCATCGGCTGCGGGGCCTGCGTCGCCGCCTGCCCCAATGCCTCCGCGATGCTCTTCACCGGGGCAAAGGTCTCCCATCTCGGCCTGCTCCCCCAGGGGCAGCCCGAGCGCCGGGCCCGTGTCCGGGGCATGGTGGCGCAGATGGACGCCGAAGGCTTCGGCACCTGCACCAACCACTTCGAGTGCGAGGCCGCGTGCCCCAAGTCCATCAGCGTGCGGTTCATCGCGCGCATGAACCGCGACTACCTGGTCGCCACCCTCGCCGATCGCGGCGGGCCCGCGAGCGCCGAGGGCGGGACGGGCTAGAGCGGCCGCCGTGGGCGATCTGTTCCCGCACGGGGCGCACGCGCTGGAGCTGCTCGTCCAGCTCGTCCTCGCCGTCGTGCTGGGCGGCGCCATCGGCCTCGAGCGGGAGCTGAAGGGAAAGCCCGCCGGCCTCCGCACCAACATCCTCATCAGCATCGGGGCCACCCTGTTCACGGTCCTCTCGGTGCGCATGGCGGCGGAGCGAGGCGATCCCGGCCGGGTCGCCGCCCAGATCCTGGCCGGCGTGGGCTTCATCGGCGCGGGCACCATCCTCCACACGCGGGGCGCGGTCACCGGCCTGACGAGCGCGGCCACGATCTGGGTGGTGGCGGCCATCGGCATGGCCCTCGGCACGAAGGCCTACGTCGAGGCGGTGGGCGCGACCGTCCTCGTCATCGTGGTGCTGACGGGGCTGGCCTCGCTGGAGAAGCTCGTCGCGGCGCGGTCCAGCCTGACCCGCTTGATCATGCACGCGCACCCGGGGCCGGACACCCTGGAGGGGATCGAGGCCCTGGTGACGCGGACCGGCCTCGAGCTGGAGCGGATCGAGGCGCGGCAGGAGAACGTGGACCTGGTGGTGGAGCTGGACGCGCGCGGGCCCAAGCGGCTCCACGACCAGCTCCTCATCGCGCTCATGCACCATCCCACCGTCCGCAGCGTCTCCGCCGGGGAGTGACGGGCCGGCTCGGCTCCCGCTAGCGGCCGGGGGCACGGCCGGAGGCAAAGGCCTCGGTGACCGGCTCCCCGGTCACGCCCGCGGGCAGGTCGATTCCCAGGACGTAGGCCGCGGTGGCGGCGGTGTCGGTCGTGTGGACCGCCGTGCTCAGGCGATAGCCGCGCAGCGTGCCCGGGCCACTCACGACCCAGGGGATCATCATGTCGCACGCGGTATCGCTGCCGTGGTTGTTCGCGCGGCTGCCGCCGCCGTGATCGGCGGTGAGGATCACGGTCGTCCACCACGGCAGCGCGGAGAGCAGCCGGCCGACGGCCTGATCCGCGTGGACGACCCGGTCCAGGTAGGCCGGCGACATCCAGTTCTTCGAGTGGCCGCTGAGGTCCACCTCGGGCAGGTGCACGAACATGACGTTGAACCCGGACTGCGCCTCGGCGGCGGCGCGCGCGGCGACGTCGTCGTCACCCCCGGCGGCGACCGTGTAGACGTCCACGGCTCCGGTGTCCTTGAAGTAATCGAACTTGTTCTTGCCGACGACCATGACGCTGCGCATCCCGGCCGCGCGCACGGCCGTGAAGAGCGTGGGAACGGTCAGGCGCCCCCGGAGCGGCAGGTACTCGTCCCACAGGATGCGGTGCACCTCCGGTGGGTACCCCGTGAGCATCGAGACGTGGGAAGGGAGGGTGTTGGAGGGCATGATCGTCCGCGCCTCCCACGTGTACGCGCCCCGCCCGGCCAGCGCCTGGATGTTGCCCGTGTCGCTCTTGAGGAGGGCATCCGGCCGCAGGCCGTCGATGGACACGATCACGACCTGGCGCGGGAACGGCGTGGGTGACGGCGACGGGACGGCGGCTGTCGGCCTCGAGGGCGAGTCCCCCCCGCAACCGGCGAGCAGTACGAGAAGCAGGATCAGCAGATAAGGCATCGACGCTCTCTGCCGCGGGGAAAGGCTGGTCCCGCGGCCGGCTGGGTTACTCCCCTCAGTTAGATTAGATCAAGAGATGCTACCGCGCGAGGCCCCAAACACAAAGAAAAATGCAGCGAGCGAGGGATTCACTCCCGAGCGAGCGGCGGGGGGAGCGCGAATGCGCGCGGGGGGGTGCCGTCGTCGGCCTGCACCCCCCCGATATTTCAACTAGAACAGCAATTTAGCCGCAAATTGTATCTGTCGCGCCGATCCGGAGTCCCCCGTCGGGAACCGCGTGTTCGTGATCACACCAAAAGCGGTGCTGCCGGCCGCGGCGATCCGGCCCGGCTGGCCCAGGTTCGCGTGGTTGAACACGTCGAAGGCCTCCACGCGGAGCTGCAGGCGCGTGGTCCCGTTGATCTTCGTGTTCTTGATGATCGACAGGTCGGTGTTGGCGAACCCCGGACCGTAGATCGCGTTGCGGCCGAGGTTCCCGAAGTGGAACGCGCCCGCGGGCGACACGGGCAGCGCAAAGACGGAGCTCGAGGTGCACGAGCCGGCGACGCGAGGGTCGCACACCGTGTTGTCGAACCACTGGTTCGGCGAGCCCACGATCCTGGGGTCCCCCACCAGGTCCGGCCGCAGCGCGTTGTTGACGCCGGTGAACGTGTTGAGGGAGGTCACGATGCTGATGGGGTTTCCGCTCTGGAGCTGGGTGATGACGCCGATCTGCCATCCCTCGGTGAAACGGCTGCCCTTGAACGGCAGCTCGTAGATGGCGTTCATCACGAAGCGGTGCCGCACGTCATAATCCGACGGCCCGTAGTTGTCCGCCACGTTGAAGCTGTTCTGCAGGATCACGCCCTGGGAGTTGAGCGAGTTGGTGTCGTTGGATTTCGACACCGTGTAGGACGCGTTGAACTGGAGTCCCTTGGCCAGGCGCTGGTTGGCCGTGATCCACAGCCCCTTGTACCGGGAATACCCGAGGCTGCCGATCTCCGTGATGTTTCCGAGGGCGCTGCCGGGCTGGATCGGGCTGCTCGCCGAGAGCGCGGGGAACGGCCGCACGCCATTGACGAACTGGTTGATGTTGCGGGAGACACGGAGGTCGTCACCCCGGGAGCCGAAGTAGCCGACCATGAGGCCCAGGTTGCTCCCGATCTGGCGCTGGACGTTGACGTTCCACGTCTGCAGGCGCGGGGGCTGGAAGTCCGGCGCGACCGACGCGGGAGACAGTCCCGCGGCGCGAGCGGTGGTCACCGCGCTGTCCAGCCGGATGAGACCGGCGAAGGTCAGCGGGACGGCAAGCGGCGGGTTGGCGCTCGTGGGCGTGACCATGTTCGTCACCGGCTGGTCCCGCAAGAGCGCGTAAGCGGCGCGCACCGAGGTCTTCCCGTCCTTGAAGGGGTCCCACACGATCCCGACGCGCGGCTCGAGGGCGTTCTTGCTCGGGTAGACGCTGTCGCGGCCGGAGCCCACGCGGACGAGGGACGCGCTCGTGGCGTCGAAGAGCACGAACCGGTCCTGGGTGTCCGTCGGTGCCATCAGGCGGTCGAAGCGAACGCCCATGTCCAGCGTCAGGTTGGAAGCGGCCTTGAAGCTGTCCTGGATGAAGAGCCCGAACGCCTGCTGCACGACGTCGCTCGGGCGGTCGCCGAGGGTGATCGCAAAGGAGTTGCCGCGGCCCGCCTGGAAGTCGGCCAGGCTCGCGAACCGGAAGTCGCCGGGATCGGAGTTGAAGTTGGAGTTCTCGAAGCGCCGCAATTCCCCGCCGAGCTTGAACGAATGGCGCCCGCGCAGGTAGCTCACGGTGTCGGAGAGCACCA
>WNEY01002850.1_pt1 | contig 13279 bp, 13 predicted proteins | sample 5400531 | NCBI WGS metagenome assembly WNEY01 (sample SAMN13153338, study PRJNA577476) | soil metagenome | isolation source: 200 cm saprolite under Douglas fir tree site 1 | place: USA:California | collected 2015-04-18
CGGAAGTCGATTGGGGGATTTTTGTTTTTGTCGGCGCGGCCGGTGTTGTACGTGCTGAACCTGGGGGACGATGAAGCGGACAAGCTGGATACGGCGGTGGAGCGGCACAAATTGAGTTCCTTGCAAGGACGGCCGAACGCGGCGGTGGTGGCGATTTGCGGGCGGCTGGAAGCGGAACTCTCGGAGATGGATGAGAAGGAAGCGGCGGAACTGCTGGCGTCGTATGGATTGAAGGAGCCGGGGCTGAACCGGTTGATTCGGGCGACGTATGACTTGATGGGGCTGATTCAGTTTTTTACGGCGGGGGAGCCGGAAGTGCGGGCGTGGACGATTCGCAAGGGCGCGACGGCGTCGAAGGCGGCGGGAGAGATTCACAGCGATATCGAGAAAGGATTCATCCGCGCGGAAGTGGTGCGGTGGAATGATTTGCTGGCCGCGGGGAGTATCGCGGCGGCGCGGGAGAAAGGGCAGGTGCGGCTGGAGGGGCGGGAATATGTGGTGCAGGAAGGCGATGTGATTTTGTTTCGGCACAGCGGATGAAGCAAAGAAGAAGTAATGAAGTAACGACGTAACGAAAAATAAGAAGCATAGGCGAAGAAAAAGATTTAACACGGAGGGCACTGAGGTCGGAGACAGAGGGCACGGAGATTTATTTATCGACTCGGGAAACTGGCTCCTAGTTTGATTGCTTGGTGGTTCTTAGGGCTCGAAGGCGGCGGTTCTGCATTATTTTTTGGCGCTGGGCGCGGGGTACATGCTGGCCGTGGCGTTCACCGATGTGATTCCGGAGTCAGTGCGGATTGGCGGACAGAACGCATATTTGTTGGTGCTGATCGGATACTTCCTGGTGCATTTGTTCGAGCACATTCTGGCGCCACACTTTCATTTTGGCGAAGAGACGCACACGGAGATGATGCGTCATCACCGAGCCCGCACGGTGCTGTTGGGATTGGGAATCCATACGTTTTTTGATGGCGTGGCGATCGCGGCAGGATTTCTTGTATCCACTTGGCTGGGCACGGTAATTTTTGTGGCGATTTTTTTGCACAAACTGCCGGAAGGATTTACGATCGCGTCGGTGGTGCTGGCGAGCGGGCAGAGCCGGGAGAAAGCGGTGGCAGCGGCGGGAGCTTTGGGCGTCGCTACACTGTTGGGCGTGCTGCTGACGAGCCTGCTACAGGCGCAATTGCGGTACGCGCTGCCGCTCTCGGCGGGTGTCACGGTTTACGTGGCGGCGACGGATTTGCTGCCGGAAGTGAACCGGGAGCCGGGTTGGCGGACAGCGCTGCTGGTTTTTGCGGGGGTGGGGAGCTTGTTGATTCTACGGTATTTAGTGCGCGTGTAATTTCGCTCTAGCTTCGCTTCCTTTTTTCCTAAGGTTCGCAACTTTCTGACAACGCAAGTGTTTGGTAGAGTGTGGCGGCTATGGCCAGGTCCGACGTCCAACTGATGCTGGACGTGAAGGCGGGCGATGAACAGTCGTTCGCACTTCTGCTCCAGCGCTACAGGAGTCCTCTGGTCAATTTCCTGTACCGGATGGTGCGGAACCGGGAGCAAGCGGAGGATTTGGCGCAGGAAGTTTTTATTCGCGTGTATCGGGCAAGAACAGACTATGTGCCGAGCGCGAAGTTCACGACCTGGCTGTTTCGGATTGCGACGAACCTGGCGCTGAACTCGCTGCGGGACACGCGGCATCAGCGCATGGAGATTTCGCTGGATGCGCCGGTGACGGCGGATGCGGAAGACGGAGACGAGCGGACGCTGGATGTGGCCGACAAGCATCCGGATATCGAGCAGCACCTGGTGGAGGAAGCCCGCAAGGCTATGATACGGCATGCGATCGACAAGTTGCCGGAGAAGCAACGGGCGGCGGTTTTGCTGCACAAGTACCAGGAATTGGATTACGGAGAGATCGCGAAGATTTTATCCTGTTCGGAGAGCGCGCTGAAGTCGTTGCTGTTTCGGGCGTATGAGAGCTTGCGAGTGGAGTTGGCACCGTTGGTGGCGAAAGGCTGAGTTGAAAGTTTAAGGGTTCGAGAGTTTAAGAGTAGAAGGATGGGTCACATGAGTTGCAGTCGGATGGAAAAACAGATGATGCCGTATGTGGATGGACGGCTGAAGGCGAGCGAGCAGCGCGAAGTGGATGCGCATCTCGCTACGTGTGCGGCTTGCCGGCTGCGCGTGAAGGAGTTCCGCGCGGTGTCGGGATTGCTGGACGAATTGCCGCAGATCGAGCCCTCCGGCGCCTTTGATGCGCGGGTGCGGGCGCGCGTGGCGGCGGAGCCGGTGAAGCAGGGCTGGTGGGCGGTGTTTGCGCCATCGCCGCGAGCGGCGCTTGCGGCTTCGATGTTGCTGCTGGCCACGATTTGGATTGGGTCGCGTTCGAGCAACGTGAACACGACCGACGTGGGCTCGAACGGTTTGACTGTGCAGGGTATCGATCCGAACGATCTACCGGTACTGGAGAACTACGACATTCTCGCGAACTTCGAGCCTTTGACGGACCTGCCGCAGCCAGTGCAGGGCGATGATTCGGATGAGGTCGACAACAACCAGTCGATGTAATTGATGAAACAGCGACTCCAATTCGGGGCTTGGTTGTGCGGGCTGGGACTCAGCGCGGCGCTGCTGGCGCCTTGCGCGAGTGCGCAGAATCGCCCGTCCAAGGACCGGCCTCCGGCGAGGGAGCAGCAGCCGCCACGAAATAATAGGCCGTCGGGTTCTTATCATCCGCAGGGACCACGCGGCGGTCAGAATCGGCAACCCGCGTATCAGGAGCGCGGCCGCGCGAACGACAATCGTCCGCGCGGGAACACGAACCCACGCGCGTATGACAACGGCAGAGGCAACCGGATCGATCGGCCACAAGATTCCTACCGGCAAACGCCTGCCACGCCGCCGCCGAATGTGCAGGATCGTTTCCGGAACATGACGCCGCAGGAGCGGAACCGCTTAGCGGAAAATCAAAGAAAGTTCAATCAGCTGCCGCCCCAAAGACAGCAGGAGATGAAAAGAGCTGCCGAGAATTGGGGGAAGCTTACGCCGGATCAGCAAAACCACATTAAGAACGACGTGCTGCCGAAGTGGCAGCAATTGCCTGCGGACCGGCAGCGCGCCATTCAGCAACGGCTCGGCGTGCTGCAGAACATGCCGGAGTCGGCGCGCAACCGGCATTTGAACGATCCCAGCTTCACGCGCGGGATGAGCGAAGAAGACAGGCAGATGTTGCAGGACTTGAGCCATCAGCACGTGGGCGCGCCGGATCAGCCGCAAGAGCAGTAATTTTTTACCTCCACCAAACCCTCAGTTTCCGTCCTCGGTGCTCTGGGGGCCAACAGCGAATCCTTAACTCAGAGTTCACGGAGAGCGGGGCACGGAGGGCAGAGAAGACGCATGTTTTCTCAGCGAACTCAGCGGGCTTTGCTCTGTGGAATTTGTGTTAGAGCTTTTTTGGGAATCCAAGACAGCGCAGAGGCAAATTGGATTGGCTGGGCTTGAACGGCGGATTGACAACGGCTGGCCCGGCGCGTCATCGTGAATGATTGGATGCCTCGCAACGGCGGCGCGCGGCGTCCAATTCACGGAGGAAATTCCCGCTCGTGTCCACGCGCTTCCGCGCCTTGCAGCACCGCAACTTCCAACTTTTTTTCGCAGGACAACTTGTTTCGCTTATCGGCACGTGGATGCAATCCACGGCGCAGCTGTGGCTCGTTTATAAGCTGACGAATTCGGCGGCGCTGCTCGGCGTTTTCGGATTCGCAAACCAAGTTCCCATTTTGTTTTTGGCTTCTCTCGGCGGATATGTCGGGGACCGCTATAACCGGCACCTGGGAGTGATCTGGACGCAGACGGCGGCGATGATTCTGGCTTTTCTGCTCGCGGGGTTGACGCTGACCGGTGTGATTCACGACGCGCGGGGTGCGTGGGTGGTTATTTTCATCGCGTTCCTGGTGGGCATCGTGAACGCGTTCGATGTGCCGATCCGGCAGGCGTTTTTGGTGCAAATGGTGGGGAAGGAAGATTTGCCGAACGCTATCGCGTTGAATTCCTCGATTTTTAACGGGGCGCGCGTGTTTGGGCCTGGCATCGCGGGGATGACCATCGCCTGGTTCGACGCGCATCACGTCAGGAGCAGCGAGGGCTGGTGCTTTTTGCTCAATGGCGTGAGCTTTCTCGCGGTGATCGCAGCGCTTCTGGCAATGCGGATTCCGAAAACGGAAGCAAAGCGCGACGACGGCGTTTCTCCGCTGCGAAACTTCGTGCAGGGTTTCCATTTCGCGATGAACGATCTGCCGATCCGGTCGGTGTTGCTGCTGCTGAGCTTGCTGAGCTTGTTCGGCCTGCAATACGCCGTGTTCCTGCCGGTCTTCGCCAAGGACATTTTGCACGGCGGAGCGCGCTCATTCGGCCTGCTGATGAGCACGGCTGGGGTGGGCGCAGTGCTTGGCGCGTTGCACTTCGCGGCGCGAACGAACTACCAAGGGCTGGCGCGGTGGATTGCTTTCACGTCCAGCACCTGCGCCGTGTGCCTGATGGTGTTTTCGCAATCGCGCGTGTTTTGGTTGTCATCGGCCGTGCTGCTGGTGGTGGGTTTCGCGGCGACGTCGCAGATGGCGGCGACTAACACGATTGTGCAGAACCGCGTGCCAGACGAGCTGCGCGGGCGCGTGATGGCGGTTTACGCGACGATGTTCATGGGCGTGCAGCCGATTGGGTCGCTGATCGCAGGAGGCGTGGCCAAACGTATCGGCGCGCAGGATACTCTGACCGTTTTCGGGCTGCTGGTCCTGGTGGGGAGCGTCGTTTTCTTGTTTCGCGTGGTGATGCGTTTGAAGCCGTCGCAATCCGCTGCGGAGGCTCAGGCGGGATTTGGACGATAGAGCCAGTCGGGCCTGGTCAGTGATTCGGTTACAAGCGGTTTGTTGGTTGCGGCCAGGATGGCGTCGACTTTTTCGCGGGTGGGCGCCAAGGAGCAGACGGGATCGGTGGCGGCGGCATCGCCGGCGAGCAGAAGCGCCTGGCAGCGACAGCCGCCAAAGTCTTGCTCCCGCCGGTCACAAGTTTTGCAGGGCGCTTGCATCCAGGCTTCGCCGCGAAATTTTTGGAAGGCGTCGGACACTTCCCAGATGTCCCGCAGGTTGCGATCCTTCACGTTTTCAAAGTGCAATGCAGGAATAATTTTCGCGGCGTGGCAAGGAAGCGCATCGCCGGTAGGCGTGATCAACATGAGCTTGCGGCCCCAGCCACCCATGCAGGGCTTGGGAAATTTCGCGTAATAATCCGGAACAACGTATTCGACCCGGAGTTTTCCGCTTAGGCGTTCCTGCGCGCGCTTGAAAAATTCGAGGGAACTCGCCAGCTGCTCGCGCTTCGGCAGGAGGCGTTCGCGATTGGGGAAAGCCCAGCCGTAGTACTGCACGTGGGCAAATTCTACGCGCGTGGCACTCGAGGATTCCGCGAGGGCCAGCATTTCCGCGAGCTGATCCATGTTGAGCCGGTGGATCACGAAGTTGAGCGTGACGGCGACGCGGCGGATTTTCAGCCAATCGAGCACGCGAAGCTTTTGTGCGTGGGATTTCGTGCCCGAGATTTCCACGGCGATTTCCTCGCGCGCGCCCTGGAAGCTGAGCTGCAGATGATCGAGGCCGGCGGCGAGGAGCGCGTCGAGCTTGGCTTCGTCGAGGGGAAGGCCGGAGGTAATGAGATTAACGTACAACCCGGCGGCGCGGGCGGCGCGCACCAATTCGATGATGTCGGTGCGGGCGAGCGGTTCGCCGCCGGTGAGGTCGGCTTGCAAGACGCCGAGTTCCGCGGCTTGCTGGAAAACGCGCGACCAAGTCTGGGTGTCGAGTTCCGAGGCGCGGGATTGCAACTCGAGGGGATTCGAGCAGTAGACGCAGTGTAGCGGGCAGCGGTGAGTTAATTCCGCGATGAGGGCGAGAGGGTTGGCGATCGTAGAGGGCATGTTACGCGGCGCGAAGAATTCAGTTTAGCAGGCGGCTCAGCTCAGGGCACGAGCCCACGCAAACTCAGTACACATCCAGGTCCCGGCCGATCACGAATTTCCCAGAATAGCGGGAGCTAATCTCTTCGCGGAGCACTTCACTTGCAGGCCGCACCGGGCCGGCATTGGCCAAAGAGGACAGAAATTTTGGAGGCGCAATTCCAGGTGGGAAATTCACGGTGTGATAGACAACGAGTAATTTGGGCTTGGCTCTGGCTGCGAGCGCAGCGAGCTGTTCCGAGGTCGTGTGGTACTTGCTTATGAATGAGTGGAGACGTTCGGGCATCTTGGCATACAACTCAAGTAACTGCGCTTCATGGATTAGAACGTCACAGGAATTGCACGCCTTGATCGTCTCCTCCGTGGGACTAGTGTCGCCGGAGATCACGATACTGCGGTCGGGCGTATCGAACCGAAATCCGTAGCTTTCCATCGCATGCTTGGTGGCGAAGGCCCTAACGGTGATGTTTGCGTCTTTATAGATCGTCCCTGGGCTGATTTCGTGGGCGTTCACTTTCCATCCATCGGCGATGGCGCGCTGATTCCCTTCGGGGTTGGTGCGTGTCTCGATGTCCAGCTGGTAGGCCTGCAGAATGTGCTCGGTCATCGATTGCAATCCGCGCGGGCCATACACTTCGAGCGCCGCGTTTCGACCTGACGTCCACCCGGTCAAAATCAAATCGGAATAACCGGCTGTATGATCGGAGTGGAGGTGCGTCACGAAAGCCACCCGCAGGTTGGCGGGCTCCAGTGCCGTGATGCCCCTGCTGAGAACGGCAGCTTCTGCTCGGCGCACGACTCCGGGGCCGAAATCCACAAGATAGGCGCTGTCGCCTACCACAATCGCGGTCGCAGGCCCGGAACGCTCGGGATCAGGGATGGGGGTCCCGGTGCCGAGGAGTACGACGCGGGTGTGCGTTTCGCGTGGTTTCGACGTTTCAATCTGCCCGCGAACGGGGGCTGCCATCACTGCGAATATCGAGGAAAGGAGAGCAATCTGGCGGTAATTCATAGCAATCTCCAGTAGTCCGGAATAATCGCAAGTGGAAACGCCGACAAGATAAACCGGACGGAATTCAGTCTACTCGAAATCTAAGGCGCGCTGGTCGCGGAGCAGAGCCAGGTAGCCGAGGATGTCGGTCTCAACTTTCTTTGGCGCAGCTTTCGAGTAAATCTGCTGCAGATCGCTGATGATTTGTTGCACGGTGTGCTGGCCGTCGCAGCGCTGGACGATTTCGAGACTCGGGCCGTTGAGGCGCAAGGCGCGTTCAGGCATCAGCAGAACGCGCTGCTGGTTGTTCTCGCCGAGGCGGCAGCCGGCGGCTAGACGGGGCTTGGATTGCGGGTCTGGCGTCATCTTTGTCTGCCCAGGCCATGTGCAACGCGCACAGCCAGAATTGGCTGTGCCACGTGCCGCGCAATCATCTGTGCGCCTCGCTCGGAACGAATGCGCCGGGCGGGGGCCAGCCGGGGTTTACGTAGGCGAAATAGAGCGCGTCGAGTTGCGCCCAGAGAATGTCGCACTTTGCGCGGAGGGCAGCGTGTGCCAAGTCTTGCTGCTCGCGCGTGTGGGCATGCTTCACAACCCAGGCCAGGGCGAAGTCGGCGTCTTCGGGAGCTTGGGTGAGGCGGGCGGTGAAATAGTCGAGGCTGCTGGAAAGCCAGGGATAATACTGGCGCAGGCGGTCCATGCGCAAAACGATTAGTTTTTTCGAGAAGAGTTCGGTCAGAGAAGACGCAACAGCTTCCAGATGCGAATGGGTGGAGACGAAATCGACGTAGGCCTGCACGGCGTAGCGCGTGGCCGGAAGGATGCCTTCGCCGCTCAACGCTTGCCTGCGCGGAAGGCCGGTAGCTTCGACCAGGCGCAGCCATTTTTCGATGCCGCCCGGCTTCGTGCCATCGCCATCGTGATCGAGAATGCGTTTGCGCCACGCCTGACGGAAGGCGGGATCTTCGCTGCGAGCGAGAATCGCAGCGTCCTTGATGGGGATGCGGCTCTGGTAGTAGTAGCGGTTGAGCGCCCAGGCTTGCAACTGCCCGCGCGTGAGCTTTCCCTCGTGCATCAGCAGATGAAACGGATGCTTGTGGTGGTAGCGCTCTTCGCCGATGGCGTGAAAGCCGGCGATGAACTCAGCCTCGGAAAGCGGCGATCGGTCGGATTTGGCGGCGGCGACGGTCATAACTCGAATTCCATTCCATCGTAGGCGATTTCGAAGCCGGCATCCAGCGCGGCGCGGTGTTCGGCGCTGTCTTCGTCCAGGATCGGATTGGTGTTGTTGATGTGGATTAGTACCTTGCGGCCTTTGGCGCTCCTTGGGAATTGCTCAAGCAAACCGTCGGCGCCGGATAAAGGCAGGTGACCAAGTTCACGAGCCGTTTTTTTGCTGCGACCGGTTTTACTGAGCTCATCATCGCTCCAGAAAGTGCCATCGATCAAGACGAGGTCGCTGGAAGCTGCGGCCTTTGTCCATTCGGAGTTGCTCCCTGATAGGGAGGGCGCGATGAAAACGCTTTTTCCTTTTTGCTCGAACACGAAGCCTATCGCCGCTTCTTCGGCGGAAAGAGTCCGTTGAAGCCCGTCGCTGACGTGGTCGGGATAGGAGCCGCCGAGTGGCAGCGTGACGCAGACGAAGGCCGGCGCTTCCCCAGGGCTTTCCGAGAGATGACAACCGAGGCGGCCTTTGCCGGAAAGCACTTGCCATTGCACCGGAGGGTCGGCACGGTCGAGGACGCCGAAAATTTTGTTTTCCTTTCTCAGAATGCGCTGTACGCCGGCCGTAGAAAACACGAAGAAGGGCTGAAACTCCCGCAGATGAAGAAGCCCCATGACGGAGTCCACGTCGGCGGAAGGCAAGAAAACGCCAGCGATGGGCGAGTGAGTTTCTGACTTGGTCTGGGGAGCCAATTCTGGTGTGGCGAGGATTTGGGCGCGCAAGTCCGGGCTGGCCGATACCAGAAACCAGATCCTTGTTTCAGGATCCGGAGAAAATGCGATCTGCGCTTGCGTGCGTGCCGTGCCGCGCAGCCTGCCTTCGCGTAGCCGGCGGCAATTCGCACATGCGCAATTCCATTGGGGAAAGCCGCCACCCGCTGCGGAGCCGAGGATCTTAACGCGCATAGACACACGCACAATGCGGACAATTCAACGGTGCGGCAAAAGATGAAATAAAGAGAGCCCGCTGCGGAACGCGGGCGCTACATGAGCTTGCTTGGAAGGTTAGAGCTCGGCGTTGGCGTACGAGCTGATCTCGCAGTTGAGGTCGATCTCTTCGTGCTGAGGGGTAACCCATTCCATGTGAGGGCGCTCCTTGAGCGAAATAACTACAGGCGAAAGAATAGCATGAACTACAAGATGCAAGGAATAGGGAATTTGCGGAGGCAGCCCGATCCATGAACTGAGTGCGAGCCCTTCCCCTGTTGTGGTGCAGCACGCCTGGTCTGCCGCCGCCGGTCTTTCGCACGGCACAAATTGTTCAAAGTCAGATCGAAGAAGCGCACCACTAGCGGTAGAACGGTTGCGCCGTGGAAAATACCATCCGTGGCGGGTGATTTTCCTCTTCATTCCGGATGACCCGGTGCTCAACTCTTCTTAAGAAATTGTGCGTTTTCCTCTTGACAACGGCCAAAAGCAGCCTATGATGTGGCGCAAAGTGGGGCGAAGTGGTGCTAAATAGAATTCTGTAGGGCAAAGTAGGCACTCTTAGAGGGCTGTGGTGCAACGGGGCATCCGATACCACTTCATCTTGTTGTCGGGCCGCAAAACGGCTCAAAACGGGGCACATGAAGCTGCGGGGCAACTGTCCGGCGAAAGTCGACGAGAAGGGTCGTCTCAAGATACCCGCCGTGTTTCTGGAGGCCTTGAAGGAGTACGGCAGCCAGTTTTACATCACCAGCCCCACGGGCGAATCGGCGCGCATTTATCCGATGAAAGTGTGGTCGGAAATCGAGGACAAACTCGGCAAGGTGTCTTCGCAAAACCGCGCCAAGCGCAAATTCTTGATGCGCACCAGCTATTACGGGCAAACGGTGGAGCTCGATGGTCAGGGCCGGGTCTTGGTTCCCGCGGTGTTGCGCGAATCGGCGCAGATGAAAGGCGACGTGGATGTGTTCGGGAACCTCGATTATCTCGAGGTGATGAACCATACCCGCGTCGTCGATAGCTTGAAGAACGAACCGTACACGAGCGACGACGACAAGGCTCTGGAAGATTTGGGGATCTAAGCGGGGAAGTGGCGAGTGACCCCTCGGCAGGGCTCGGGGCAAGCGCGTGGCGAGTGGCGAGCAACCAGAGATTCGCCACACACGCCGGTGATGTTGGGTGAGGTGCTCGAATGGTTGCGCGTAAAGCCAGACGGAATCTACGTGGACGCGACGCTGGGAGCCGGCGGGCACTCGGCGGCCATCGCGGAGCGATTGACCTCTGGGACGACACACGGGCGCCCTTCCGGACGGCTGGTCAGCGTGGACCGGGACGCACAGGCGCTGGAGCTGGCACGGGAGCGGCTGAAGATCTTTGGGGCGAAGGTGACGCTGGTGCAGGCTCCGTTCTCGAGGATTGCGGAGGTCGTGCGCGAGTTGGGGATTCCCGGGGTGGACGGGGTCTTGGCCGACTTGGGAGTTTCGAGCATGCAGCTTGATCAAGCCGCGCGTGGGTTTTCGTTTCGCGAGGCGGGTCCGCTGGACATGCGCATGGATACAACGGGTGACGAAGTGACAGCAGATGAAATTGTGAATCGCTGGTCGGAGAAGGAAGTGGCCGACCTGCTCTATCGGGAAGCCGAAGAGCACGATTCCAGAAGGATCGCCAGGGCCATCGTACGAGCGCGGCCGATACGCGACACCGCGCACCTGGCAACGATTGTGGCTGGGGCCCGAAAGCAATGGGGAAGGCAGAGACTGCATCCCGCAACAAAAACGTTTCTGGCGCTGCGGATAGCGGTGAATCGAGAGATGGAGGAACTCGGGCAGTTTCTTTCTCGGACCCCAGCTACATTGAATTCAGGAGGGCGTTGGGTGGTGCTGACGTACCACTCGGGCGAAGACCGCCAGGTCAAGCAAGCGTTTCAGAAGGGCGAGCGTGCGGGCACGCTCCAGGTGCTGACCAAACATGTGATCCAGCCGAGCGAAGCGGAAATCTCGGCGAACCCACGTTCGCGAAGTGCGAAACTGCGGTGCGCGGAAAGAGTCTGAGCATGACGAAGCGCAGGAAAAAGGCGGCGCACACGGAATTTCATACCGTGAAGAGGATCGATAATTCACGGCTGGTGCGGCATGCGGAGCCGGCGCGCATGCAGGGTTTCTATCGCACCGCAGGCTGGGGCGCTGTGATCGCCGTGTTTATGATGTTCTATGTGTACCAACATTTTAGCTGCATCGATTCGAGTTTTCAGCTCGAGGATTTGAAGGCCCGGCAGACGAAAATGTCCGCGCTGAATTCGGAATTGCGGCTGGAGATCGAAGGACTGCGCGATCCGCGACGCATCGATGTGATTGCGCGGCGCCAGCTTGGTCTGACGGAGCCGCTGCCGACGCGGGTGCAGGAGTACGAAGGCCCGGCTGGCGCGGAAGTGGCTGCCGTGCGTTACGTTCGGCAGAATCGTGCACAGTAGCGGCACCGAACAGTTGCAGGCATCTTGCAATTGCTGACGCTGAGGTTCTTCGCGCATGCTCATCGGATGCGCTCAGAATAACAGAGAGCGTGTGAGTTCGATTTTTGCAAGATCACCGTCACTTCCGACTGGAGCGCTAGCCGACCTGAAAGCGTCATGCGACAAAATCGAGTCCACGTCCGTTTGCTGATGGTCGCTGGCGTGGCTCTGCTGTGGACCTCGGCGTTGTTCGGTCGGCTCTCCTACCTGCAACTTTTCAAGCACGGGGAATATCTGGCGCGCGCGCAGCGCCAGCAGCAGCGCACCATCGAAATCACGCCGAAGCGAGGAATCATCTACGACCGCAACCTGCGCGCGCTGGCGATGAGCGTGCCGGTGAAGTCGGCGTTTGCGGTGCCTGCGGAAATCGCGGACGAATCGCTGGCCGCGCGGCTGCTCTCCGGCGTGCTGGGCGTGCCGCAAGACGCGCTGGAGACGCGCATGGCGTCGTCGCGGTCGTTTGTTTGGATTTCGCGCAAGCTGCCGCCCGAGAAGGTCGAAGCGATCGAGGCACTGAACCTCAAGGGCATCTACTTCCAGGACGAAAATCAAAGATTTTATCCAAAGCGCGATTTAGCCGCTCATGTGCTGGGTTTTGTCGATCCGGATGAAAAAGGCCTGGCCGGAATCGAGTACGAGCTGGACAGCCAGATTCGCAGCAAGAGCGAGAAAATTGTGGTCATGGCGGACGCGCGGCAGCGCTGGTTCGATGGCGGAGAAGCGCAACGCGAACGCGGCGCGAACGTAGTGCTCACGCTGGATGAGAAAATTCAGTACATGGCGCAGCGCGAGTTGCTTGCCGCTATCGAGAAGACGCACGCACTGGCCGGCAGCGTCATCGTGATGAACCCGAACAGCGGCGAAATTTTGGCGATGGCCAATTGGCCGCGCTTCAATCCTAATGTCGCGAGCGAGGCTCCTGCGGAATCGCGCATGAATCGCGCGGTCAGTGCGCTATATGAACCGGGATCGACGTTCAAGGTCATCACGCTGGCGGCCGCCTTCGACCAGGACATTACGCGGCCAAACGAAGTTTTCGACTGTGAGAATGGGGCCATTTACATCGCCGGGCATCGCATTCGCGATCACAAACCGTTCGGATTGCTGAATGTCGCGGACATTCTGGCGCAATCGAGCGACGTGGGTGCGATCAAGATTGCCGTGCGGCTGGGCGCGCCAAAATTCTACGAATATATTCGCGCATTCGGCTTCGGCACCCCAACCGGGGTGGACTTGCCGGGCGAAAGCCGAGGCCTGCTGCATCGCCTGGAAAATTGGAGCGCGATTTCCATTGGCTCGGTTTCGATGGGACAGGAGATTGGCGTCACGCCGATTCAGTTGGTAACCGCGGTTTCCGCTATCGCGAATGGCGGCTTGCTGATCAAGCCTCACGTGGTGCAGCAGATCAAGCATGGCGAGCAGGTGCTGCCGGTGCCCGCTTCACTTTCCGCTGCTGAACCCAAGCGCGTCATTCGCCCGGAAACGGCAGCGACATTGCGCCGGTTGATGGAAGGAGTGGTGCTGAGAGGCACCGGCAAGCTCGCGCACCTGGATGGCTGGACTGCCGCGGGCAAAACCGGCTCGGCACAGAAAATCGATGCGGCGACCGGACGCTATTCGCCAA
>WNEY01002596.1_pt1 | contig 13273 bp, 14 predicted proteins | sample 5400531 | NCBI WGS metagenome assembly WNEY01 (sample SAMN13153338, study PRJNA577476) | soil metagenome | isolation source: 200 cm saprolite under Douglas fir tree site 1 | place: USA:California | collected 2015-04-18
TCCACGCGACGCGGCGGCGGTCTTCGCTGACCGCCCAGGCGACGGCAAGGAGGCCGAAGATGCCGAGCGCCGATTGAAGATTTTGCATCGCCCCCGCCGCGGTCATGGCCGGGCTTGACACCGCAAATCGGGTATAGCCGACTTGTGGCGCACAAACCGTCCATCATCTTACGAAGAAGATGGATGCGCGGGTCAAGCCCAGGGCGAGCTCGCGCCTGAGGAGGGGGATCGCTCATGGCGCGCATCCGCTTCGATTTCGCAATGCTCACGCTCGAGGCCGAGCTTCTGGACACGCCGACCGGCCGCGCGATCGCGGCGGCGCTGCCGCTTGCGTCCTCGGCGCTCACCTGGGGCGAGGAAGTCTATTTCGCGGTGCCGGTGACGGTTGCGCGCGAGCCGGATGCCCGCGCGGTGGTGACGCCGGGCGAGATTGCCTACTGGCCCGAGGGCCCCGCGATCGCGCTCGGCTTCGGCCGCACGCCAGTGAGTCGGGGCAACGAGACCCGGCTGGCGAGCCCATGCAATATTTTCGCGCGCGCGCTCGGCGACGTGAAGGCGCTCGCGAAGGTGAGGGCAGGGACGACGGTGAAGGTGACCGCGGCCGGTTGAGCGCGCCGACCAAGCTCACGGCGCCAGCGGGTTCGACCAGCGCAATCCCCGAAAGCGCGCAAAATCGCCGTCGGTCGAGCACAGCGTCAGTCCGTGCTCGATGGCAAGCGCGGCGAGATGGGCGTCCGTCACCAGATTGCCGTGCACGCCGGGTTGCGCGAGAAGGTCGCCCAGGATTTCGGCGTGGCGCTCGGACGCTACCGGGTGCCATACCGGCTCGCAGCTGCGCCAATGCATCACTTGCCGCCATGCATCCGCCATGGTGACCGGACGCGCCACCAATCGGGGGTTCGTCGTGATCCGCAGGAAGGCGAGGAGACCCACCCACGGCAATCCCACTGGCGCGGATCCATTCAGCCGCCCATCAAGCCATTCGCGTGCCGCTGAATGCTGCGAATAAGTCTGGACGTGCGCGTAGATCAGCAAATTAGCATCGACGAGAATCACTTGTAGGCCTCGCCTTCCGCAATGGCGAGCACTTCCGCGATATTGTCGATGTTGTCGATGAAAACTGCGCCGACGTCGACTACCTGTGTCCGGAATCGCTTTTTCGGTTTCGGCTTCGCGCTCATTTCGCGCAGTCCCCGACGCAAAGCCTCGTTGATCAGGTCCTTCAGGCTCGCATCACGCGCGCGGCGCAGGCGTTCGAGCTGAACCGCCACATCTTCGTCGATCGTCAGTGTAGTCCTCATGTGTTGGACCATTACATGTCGCCGACCACGATCACTTGAAGTCTTCGCCTTCCGCATAGGCCAGCACTTCAGCGATATTGTCGATATTGTCGATCAATGGCTTCACGCCTTTGACCACCTGGGTACGGAACGGTTCCCGCCTCTTGGGCCGCGCGGCCATCTCGCGCAGCCCCCGACGCAGAGCGTCGTTGATGAGCTCCTTCAGACTCACGTCGCGGCTGCGCCTCAGGCGGTTGAGCTGAGCGGCTATATCTTCGTCTATGGTCAGCCTCGTCCTCATGTCAGTCACTTGAACCCTTCGCCTTCCGCGTACGCAATCGCTTCTGCAACATTGTCGATGTTGACGAGCAGTGCTCCCATGTCGAACGTGCGTGTGCGGAACGGTTTGCGTTTCTTGGGCGCGGCCATCTCGCGAAGCCCGCGGCGCAGGGCCTCGTTGATGAGCTCTTTCAGGCTTAGGTCGCGGGTGCGCCGCAGGCGCCTGAGCTGGGCGGCCACGTCCTCGTCGATGGTCAGTGTCGTGCGCATGCATCAAAGCATAGGATCGCTGATGTCTTGATGTCAACGTCAATAGGGCAGTGACCCACACACATACGACGCGCCGTGGCACCCCGCTCAGCCCCGCCCGACGAACGGCATCAGGTTCGCCATCACCGTCATGAACAGGACGTTGGTGTGGAGCGGCAGGTTCGCCATGTAGACCACCGCGCGGCCGACGTCGTCGGCGTTCATGCGCGGCTCGACCGCCATGCGGCCGTCCGGCTGCATCACGCCCTGGCCCTGCACCATGCGCTCGGTGAGCGGGGTCGCGGCATTGCCGATGTCGATCTGGCCGCACGTGATGTCGTAGCTGCGGCAGTCGAGCGCGGTCGATTTGGTCAGCCCGGTGACCGCGTGCTTGGTCGCGGTATAGGCGACCGAGCGCGGGCGCGGAGCGTGCGCCGAGATCGAGCCGTTGTTGATGATGCGGCCGCCGCGCGGGTCCTGCGATTTCATTATCTTGATCGCCTCCTGGGTGCACAGGAACATGCCGGTGAGGTTGGTGTCGACGACCTTCTTCCAGGTCTCGTACGGCAGCTCCTCGAGCGGCACCGCCGGCGCCCCGATGCCGGCATTGTTGAACAGGAGGTCGAGGCGGCCGAACGCCTCCCTGGTCTTGGCGAACAGCGCCTTGATCGAATCCGGATCGCTCACGTCGGTCGGCACGACGAGGCTCTTCGCGGGCCTGCCTTCGTTTGCGGTCTCCTCGAGCTTGTCCTTGCGCCGGCCGGCGAGGACGGCGGCGTAGCCTTCCTTCATCAGCGCCAATGCGACGGCCTTGCCGATGCCGGTGCCGGCGCCGGTGATCAAAGCGACTTTCTGCACTTGAGCCATGCGGGGTCCTCCTCAATTCGCCCTATTATCGACATTGCGCGAGGAGGGGCGCAATGCGGTCGTGCGTTCATCCCGCCATGGCGAGGCCGCTGTCGTCGTCGGCGATGCGGAAGGAGTCCGGCCTCGCGACGCGGGCGCTGAACTCGGCGGCGGAGCCGGGGCGTCCGAAGCGGTAGCCTTGCATCGAGTGGACGCCGGCGGCGCGCAGGAACAGCTGCTGCTCGGCGGTCTCCACGCCTTCGGCCGTGACCTTCATGCCGAGGCCGCGGCCGAGGCTCACCACCGCGTGGACGATGGCGGCGGCGTCGGCGGCGCGCTCGATGCTGCGCACGAAGCTCGAATCGATCTTGAGCTTGTCGAACGGGAACCGGCGCAGATAGAGCAGGCTCGAATAGCCGGTGCCGAAATCGTCGAGCGCGAGCCGCACCCCCAGCGCCTTGAGGCGGAACATGGCGAGCTCCGCGGTCTCGACCGCGCCGAGCAGCGTGCTTTCGGTGACCTCGAGCTCGAGCCGGGTGGGGTCGAAGTCGGTCTCGGCCAGAATCCGCTCGACCACGTCGACGAAATCGGTGCGGCGGAATTGCAGCGGCGAGACGTTGACCGCGACGGTGATGCCCGGCCAGGCCTTGGCGTCGAGGCAGGCGCGGCGCAGCACCTGCTCGCCGAGCGCGATGATCAGTCCGCTGTGCTCGGCGATCGGGATGAATTCGGCGGGCGTAATCTCGCCGCGGACGGGATGGGTCCAGCGGCAGAGCGCCTCGACGCCGACCACGGTCTCTCCGCTGTTGTTGACGATCGGCTGATAGGCGACGCGCAGCTCGTCGTTCTCGATCGCGGTGCGCAGCTCGTTCTCCAGGAGCTTGCGCTTGAGGAGGTCGGCATCCATCGCCGAATCGTAGATGCAGGCGCGGTTGCGGCCCTCGTTCTTGGCGCGGTAGAGCGCCAGATCGGCATGGCGCATGACGTCGGGCGCGCCGCCGACGCTCTCGTCGATGACGGCGATGCCGACGCTGGCGCCGATGACGATGGTCTGGTTGGCGATGGAGTAGGGAGCGCAGAGGGTGGCGATCATCCGGGAGGCGATGGCCTGCAAGGTCGCGTGATCGAAGCCGCCCGAGGTGATCACGGCGAACTCGTCGCCGCCGAGGCGGGCAACGAGGTCGTCGCCGCGCAGCGTGCGCGAGAGGCGCTGGGTGACGCTGCGGATGAGCTCGTCGCCGACCGGATGGCCGAGCGTGTCGTTGACGTCCTTGAAGTGGTCGAGGTCGATGTAGAACACGGCGGCGGTCAGCCCGCCCTGGCGCACCTTCTCGATCATCGCCTCGAGCCGCTCGCCGAAAAAGATGCGGTTGGGCAGGCCGCACAGCGGATCATGCAGGGCGAGATGGCGTAGCCGGCTTTCGCCGGCCGCGATCGTCTCCGCGGTGCGGCGCATGTGGCGCAGGACGAGGCCGGCGAGCAGCGCGAAACCGGCGAGCGCCACGGCGACGAAGGGGACGATGCTGTGGACGATCTCGGCGCCGGGCTGCTGCGGCGTCCATGCGAAGCGGGCGATCGGGCGGCCCTGCGGGTCGGCCAATCGGAAGACGTAATCGCCGGCAGCGGCGGCTTCGTCGTCGACCTTGCGCAGATTGCGCAGCTCCAGGCCCGACGCGATCTCCGCCAGCACGTCGTCGTCGATGAGCTTGACGCTGAGGACGATCGGAGCGTCGGCCGAGAGATCGTCGGGAGTGGCGACGGCAACCGCGGCGAGGACCGCGGGCTGCCCCAAGAATGCCTGCAGGCGGACGGCGCGGCGCGGCCCGGGATGTCTCGGGGCGGCGGCGGCGTCGCCATCGGAGGAACCGCGGCGCACCTGATCGAGAACGCTTTTCACGTCCGGCTGGATCGAGTTGAGCCAATTCGGATCGACGCTGCGGCGGCCGAGGGTGGCGTAGAGGAAATGGTCGGAAGCGTCGGTGACGAAGACGAAATCGTGCTCGAAGTACGATTGCAGCCTCGCGGCGACGTGGCTCTGCACCCACTCGCGATCGAACTCAATTCGAATCCGGCGAATGGCGCCTTCCGACGTGGCCACGCCCTCGACCTCGCGCAACACGCGCTCGCCGCGCGTGGCGAGCGCCCGGCTGAACAACTGTCGCTCGCTGTCGAGCGTGACCTCGTCCGCGCGCCGTGCCGAGCTGAGCACCGCGACCACGACGCAGACGATGGCGACGGCCACGATCACGCCGATCGGAACCACGACGCTGAGGCGTAAGTGGCTCCAACCGCCCTTGCGCGGTTCGCCGATATTGGACCGAGCTGTGGCCACGGGTTCCCCGGAGGCTCTTTTTCCTCAGACCCGAGAATAGGTTGGAATGATTGCCATTCGCTTGCGCGAGGCGTTTCGTCGAGCTTGCGGGGGCCTTTCATCGGGCGGCGTTAATCGCTGGTAAACGATTTCCTTAAATTCCGAGCGTGTCGGCAATCGATCAGCGGACATTCCGGTAGGGCGGGCGCGGGATGCCGGCATGCGCCGCGCGCAGCGCCGCCGACCAGCGCTCGCGCAGATCGTGAAAATAGGGCTCACCCGGCTCGATGCGGTAATTGAGCTCGGCGTCGTAGGCGTCGCGCCGCGCCACCAGAACATCGAGCGGCAGGCCGACGCTGAGATTCGAGCGCATCGTCGAATCAACCGAGACCAAGCCTACTTTGAGGGCGTCGTAGAGGTCGATGTCGTAGGTGATGGCGCGGTCGAGGACGGGCTTCCCGTATTTGTGCTCGCCGACCTGCAGATAGGGGGTATCCGGGGTGCATTCGATGAAATTGCCGGCGGAATAGAGCATGAACAGCCGCGGGCGCTCGCCCTTGATCTGGCCGCCGAGCAGGAACGAGACGTCGAACTTAACGTCGGAGGCCTCGAGCGCCTCGCCTTCGACCTCGTGCACCCCGCGAATGGTGCGCCCGACGCGTTGCGCCGCCTGGAACAGGGTCGGGGCGTTCATCAGCGTTTCGGTCTCGCCGGTGTCGGGATTCTCCCAGCCTTCGCGCAGGGTGCTGACGACCGTTTGACTGATCGACAGATTGCCGGCCGAGGCGATCGCCATGATGCGTTGGCCGGGCTGGACGAGCACGTGCAGCTTGCGGAAGGTCGAGATGTTATCGACGCCCGCATTGGTGCGCGTGTCGGCGAACATGACCAGGCCGTCGCGCACGAGGATGCCGCAGCAATAGGTCATGGTGGTCGTGCGATTCCCGCCGGTTGCGCCGGTTCCTTATAGCGAGCCGGCGATGCTCGCTCAATTCTGGGTCTGCTGCGCCGCCTGGGCGATCCGGACCTTGACCGAGAGCACCTCGCCGGCGCCGCCGCGGTGGGTACCGCGCAGCGGCGCGGCGCCGAGGTAATCGAGGCCGACGGCGACGCGGACATGGGCGTCGGTGGCGCAAATGCCGTTCGCCGGATCGAAGGCCACCCAGCCGAGCTCGGGTACGAAGGCCTCGGCCCAGGCGTGGCCGGCATCCTGCTCGGTCATGCCGTCGGCGCGGCGGAAGTAGCCGGCGACATAGCGAGCCGGGATGCCGAGACTGCGAGCCGCCGCGATGAAGACATGGGCGAGGTCCTGGCAGAGGCCGCGCCGGAGCGCAAAGGCCTGCGCCGCGGTGGTGGCGACGTGCGCAGGAGCGGGGTCGTAGCTCATGTCGCGATGCAGGCGCTCGAACATGAGATGGAGCAGCCGCAGCGTGTCGCCGCCGGCGGCGTCGCGGCCGGCAGCGGCAAAACCGGCGATCTCGGCATCGGGCAACGTAAGCGCGGTCTCGCGCAGATAGAGGCTCGGCGGGAACCGCTCGAGCGTTCCGCGCACGATTCCCTGGGTGTCGCGCGTCTCCACCTCGCCCTCGACCATGACGTCGAGCTCGCCGATCGGGCCGTCGGCGGTGAAGGCGTGGGTGATGTTGCCGAAGGCATCCTCGTGCTGGTCGAGCCGGCAGTCCGCGGAAACGTCGATCTGCCAGCGCACGACATATTGCCCGTCATGATTGCGCGGAGTGAGCCGCAGCATCTGGACCACGCCGGTGGCCGGGGTCTGGTAGCGGTAGCTCGTGAGGTGCGAGATGCGTAGGCGCATGGCGAGGGACGGACGACGGAGGACGGACGACAGAGGACAGAAACTAAGCCGCAAGTCCAGAGCACGAGCCCTTCTGTCGTCCGTCCTCCGTCGTCCGTCCTCCGCTACATCAGGTACTGCTCGGTGATGTCGCCGCCGAGCCGGTTGTTGTCGGCGATGAACTCGCCGATGAACTCGTGCAGCCCGCTCTGGAAAATCTCCTCCATGCGGCTGTTCTCGATGCGGGCGCGGACGGCGCGCGCCTGGCGCTGGGCCGGTCCCTGGCGGCCATAGGCGCGGGCGATATGGTCGAGGTACAGCACGAGATTCTGGTAGCAGCTCGCCAGCGAGCGCGGCATTTCATCCCGCAGGATCAAGAGGTCGGCGATCAGCCACGGCTTGACGCTCTCGCGATAGACCCAATGGTAGGCGGTGAGCGCCGATACCGAGCGCAGGATCGCCGACCACTGGAAGTAGTCGAGCGGTCCGCCGACCTGCTCGTGCGCGGGCAGCAGCAAGTGATATTTCACGTCGAGAATGCGGGCGGTGTTGTCGGCGCGCTCCATATAGACGCCGAGGCGGGAGAACCAATAGGCGTCGTTGCGCAGCATGGTGCGGTAGGCGGAGCCGTCGAAGCGCAGCGAGGATTCCTGCACCCAGCGCAGGAACCGCACGAACTCCTCGCGCGAGGTCGGACCGTTGCCGAAGCGCTTGAGCTCGAGCCAGGTGCCGTTGATCGCGTCCCACATCTCGACCGTGAGCGCGGTGCGCACGGCGCGCGCATTGGTGCGGGCGATCTCGAAGCAGTTGCGGATCGAGGACGGATTGGTGGTGGAGAAGCAGAGGAAATCGGTCACCGTCTCCTCGTTCGCTTCCGGATAGGCGGCGGTGAACGCGTGGGCGCAGCCGGCGGTGGCGACCGCCGATTCCCATTCGTTGGAGGAGCCGACATAGGCCAGCGGCAGGGTGGTGAGACGCTGCGTCACCTCGAGAATCCGGGCGAGATATTCAGCGCGCTCGACGTAACGCGCCAGCCAATAGAGGTTGTCGGCGGTCCGGGAAAGCATCGGCTATCCGTCGAGCACCCAGGTGTCCTTCGTGCCGCCGCCCTGGCTCGAGTTGACCACGAGTGAGCCTTTCTTCAGCGCGACGCGGGTGAGCCCGCCCGGCACGATGCGGATGCGATCGCGCCCGGTGAGCACGAACGGGCGCAGATCGACGTGGCGCGGCGCGACGCCCTCGTCGACGCAGGTCGGGCAGGTCGAGAGCGCGAGCGTCGGCTGGGCGATGAAATTGCGCGGGCTCGCCTTGAGCTTCGCGCGGAACGCCGCGATCGTCGCCTTGTCGGCCTTCGGCCCGATCAGCATGCCGTAACCGCCCGAGCCGTGCACCTCCTTGACCACCAGCTCCTCCAGGCGGTCGAGCACGTAGCCGAGATGCTCCTGCTCGCGGCAGCGCCAGGTCGGGACGTTCTTGAGGATCGGCTCCTCGCCGAGATAGAACTTCACGATCGCCGGCATGTAGCTGTAGACCGCCTTGTCGTCGGCGACGCCGGTGCCGACCGCATTGGCGAGGGTGACCGTCCCGGCCTGGTAGGCCGACATCAGCCCCGGTACTCCGAGCGCGGAATCGGGCCGGAAGACGAGCGGATCGAGGAAATCGTCGTCGATGCGCCGATAGATGACGTCGACGCGTTTCGGCCCCTGCGTCGTGCGCATGAAGACGAGATCGTCCTTCACCAGGAGGTCGCGGCCCTCGACCAGCTCGACGCCGAGCTTGTCGGCGAGGAAGGAGTGCTCGTAATAGGCCGAGTTGTAGACGCCGGGCGTGAGCAGCACCACCGTCGGGTCGGCGGTCGCGGTCGAGGGCGCGACCGATTTCAGGGTGGCCAGCAATTCGTCGGGATAATTCTCGACCGGCGCGATCCGGTGGCGGGCGAACAATTCCGGGAACAGCCGCAGCATGATCTCCCGGTTTTCCAGCATGTAGGAGACGCCGGAGGGCGTGCGCGCATTGTCCTCGAGCACGTAGAAGGTCTCGGGGTCGACCCGCACGATGTCGATGCCGCCGATGTGGACGTAGATGTCGTGCGGCACCTTCTGGCCGTTCATTTCCGGACGGAACACCGGGTTCTGGAACACCAGGTCCTCGGGCACGATGCCGGCCTTGAGGATTTCACGCCGGCCGTAGACGTCGCGGATGTAATGATTGATCGCCTTGATCCGCTGCTCGAGCCCGGCGCGCAGCACAACCCACTCGGTGGCGGCGAGAATGCGCGGCAGCACGTCGAACGGGATCAGCCGCTCCTGCGCGTCCGCCTCGCCGTAGACCGCGAACGTGATGCCGATGCGGCGGAACAGCAGCTCGGCCTCGCGTCGGCGATAGTCGAGAACGTCGGCCGGCACCTCGGAAAGCCAGCGGAACAGCTCGCTATAGGCGGGCCGCAAGCTCCCGTCGCTGCCCTTCATCTCGTCGAACGCGACCGTCATGGGTTGCCCCCGGGGTCGCGCGCCCGCGCTTCCTCACGCGAAACCGCGCGCTTGCCCGATCCTAGCTGCAAGCCCCGCGCCAACCCAAGGGGCAATTGCACGGGGCAGGTTCGGGCGCGGCTGCTCATCGCTTGGGCGGCGGCTGATGAACAAATCGGCTTGATGAGGTATTCAGGGCGATCCCGATCTGCGGCGCGCCGCTACGGAGCGAGCAGCTTCTTTGCCCGTTCGATCACCGGGCGCGGCGTTGCGTAGATGCGCGCGACCAGCTTTTGCACGTCCTCGCCCGTGCTCGGCGACAGCTCGGCCTGCATCCGCGCCGCCTCGGCACGGAATTCCGTATCCTGCATGGTGGCATCGAAGGCGCGCCGGAGGAGGGCGGCCTTGGCCGCCGGCAGTCCGGGCGGCGCCGCGAACGACCGCGCCATCGCCGTGGGCCCGGACATCAGCTCGACGAGCTGACGGTCCTCCGGCTTGGTGGCGAGCTCGACCACCGTCGGCACGTCGGGGAATTCGGGGCTGCGCTCCAGCGCGGTCACGATCAGCACGTTGATCTTGTGGTCGCGCAACCAGTCGGGCTTGGCGATCTTGAGCGCGGACAGGCTGAACACGCAGCGTCCGTGCGCCTCGCCGCGCTCGATCGCCAAGATCGTTTCCTGACTGCCGAGATAACCGGTCACCAGCTTGAATTTGGTGCCGAGCACCTCATTGAGCACGACCGGCCAGGTGTCGGTGTCCGAGCCGGCTCCGGTGCCGGCGACCACCATCTGCTGCTTCCTGGCGTCGTCGATGGTCTTGAACGGCGTCGTCGCCCAAGCGAGGCAGAGGCCGATGTCCTTGGTGAGGGCGCCGATCCAGGTCAATCGGCTCATGTCGTGGCCGGAATTGCGCGCGCCGATCAGCGGCTCGAGGATCGGCCCGCCCGCGAACGTGGTCATCGCGGTGCCGTCGCGCGGCGCCTGCTCGGCGAGAAAATTCGCCGCCCGGATGCCGCCCGCGCCCGGCATCACCTGCACGGTCACGGTCGGCCGACCGGGAATGTGGCGGCCGATGTGGCGGCTGATCAATCGGGCATAGAGATCGATCCCGCCGCCCGCCGTGCCGGCGACGTAGATGGTCACCGGACGATCGATGGTGTCCTGCGCGTTGCCGGCTTGCGCGAAGCCCAAGCTCGCCATCACGGCGATGCTGTACAGGGCGCTCCGACGCGATGTCATGATCGCTGCATTCATCAAGCCGGTATCGGCACGTCGCCGACGTCCTTCGGGACCTTGTAGCCTTTCTGCACCGCCGGCCGCTTGGCAACGGTCGTGTACCAGCGCTTCACGTCGGGGTAAGCGTTGAGATCGACCGTCTGCCATTCGTAGCGCGACACCCACGGCCAGATCGCGATGTCGGCAATCGAATAATCGCCGGCGACGAAATCGCGGCCGGCGAGGCGGCGGTCGAGCACGCCGTAGAGCCTGTGCGCTTCCTTGAGGTAGCGCTCCTCGGCGTAGGGCGCCTTGCCTTTGTTGTATTTCACGAAGTGGTGGACCTGCCCGAACATGGGGCCGGGCCCGCCCATCTGCCACATCAGCCACTCCAGCACGCGATAACGCGGCTCGCCCGCTTTCGGCAACAGCTTGCCGGTCTTGTCGGCGAGATAGATCAGGATCGCACCGGATTCCATCAGGCTGATGCCGGCGTCGCGATCGACGATGGCCGGGATGCGGTTGTTCGGGCTGATCTTCAGGAACTCCGGCTTGAACTGCTCGTCCTTGCCGATGTCGACCGGATGCACCGTATAGGGCAGGCCGATTTCCTCGAGCATGATGGAAGCCTTGCGGCCGTTGGGCGTGGTCCAGGTATAGAGATCGATCACTGCGTCAGTCCTTCCTGCCGATGATGGCCCTTGCTACTCGATTGATTGCGACACGCTCGATCAGCTTCGGCGGCCGATATCCACAACCTCGACCTCGACCGACACGTCCCGGCCCTCGCGCTTGATCGCCAGGGTGACCCGCTTGCCGACCCCGATGCGCTCGAGCTCCTCGGTCAAATCCGGCAGCCGGTGCACCGGCTTGCCGTTCACCCCGACGATCACGTCGCCCAGCGTGCGCGCGTTCGGATCGATGCCGCGCAAGCCCGCGTGCTCGGCCGACGAGCCCGGAACCGTCCTGACGACGACGACGCCCTCGACCCCGGCGCGCGTCGCCGCCTCCTCGTTGGCCGCCACGATGCCGATGCCGGGCGTCGGCACATAGCCCCTGCGGATGATCTCAGGCACGACGCGGTTGACGATGTCGATCGGGATGGCGAAGCCGATCCCCGCGCTGGTGCCCGACGGCGAGATGATCGCCGTGTTGACGCCGATCACGCGGCCCGCCGAATCGAGCAAGGGTCCTCCGGAATTGCCGGGATTGATCGCCGCATCGGTCTGGATCACGTTGCTGATCTCCCGGCCGCTCGCGGTCGGCAGCCGGCGCTTGAGCGCGCTGATGATGCCGGTGGTCAGCGACTGATCGAGCCCGAACGGATTGCCGATCGCGAACACCGATTGCCCGACCTTCAGGTCCTCCGACGTGCCGATCGCGATCGGCGGCGGCAGCGACTTGGTGTCGTTCACGCGCAGCACCGCCAGGTCGTAATTGGGCGCGGTCCCGACGATCGTGGCGCGCGACACCCGGCCGGACGCAAAGCGCACGGCGACCGCTTCGGTTCCCTCGACCACGTGGTTGTTGGTGACGATGTGGCCGGCCGCGTCCCAGACGAAGCCGGTCCCGGACTGGGCCTGGCCGCCCTCGCCTTCGGCGGGCGAGGTTTCGAGCGCGGCCGCGCGCGCGACCACCTGCACCACGGACGGCGAGTCGCGTTCGAACAGCGCGATCGTCGAGCGCTCGAGATCGGACAGGTTGCCGCGCGGCTCGACCGCGCGCGGCGCCGAGGCCGAGAACAGCAGGCGGTCGACGTAGGGTTGGCCGACATAGACCGCGAGGACGACCAGCAGCGCGACAACCACGATCTTGGTCAGGCGATCGCCCATTCCGGGCCTCCTCCGTCCGCGCGGCGGCTCGCTTCGTCCTCGATACCATGCGTGGGTCTCACGCGCACCCGTCCACGATGATCACGTCGGCATCCGCTTGCGCCGCGTAGAGGCGCTCCACCTCGGCCGCGCGCCGCTCGAGCGCGAGCCGCTGGTTGATATAGCCCTTGTCGGTGATCTCGTTGGCGTCGATCGACGGCGCGTCGGCGAGGAGGAGGACGCGCGCGATCCGCTCGGACGAGCCCTGGTGCTCGGCGTTCCACTTGGCGACGGCGCGCCCGACATGCCCGCGCACGGCGGGATCGCGGGCGAGCGCCGGGAGCGGATGATCGCAGCCGACGAGCTTGTGGCAGCCCGCGGCATTGAGCCACGCGAGGAGGCCGACGAATGGGCGGTTCTCGCCGGAGATGACGGCGTCTTGCAGCGCCGGCGACGCGGCGGCGAGCGCGCCGACCCGGAGCGCCCCGACATGGACCCAGGTTCCGGTCGCGAGCTTGAAATCCTCCGCGAGCCGCCCGTCGAACACGATGCCGCGCGCGGGCTCGGCCGGCTCGGCGAAGCGGACCGCGTCGCCCGGCTTGTAGAAGCCGTCCTCGTCGAAGGCCGCGGCCGTGAGGTCCGGCCGTTTCCAATAGCCCGGCGTCACGTTCGGGCCGCGCACGCGAACTTCGAGCTTGCTCCCCGCCGGCACGAGCTTGAGCTCGGCGCCGGGGACCGGCACGCCGATCGGGCCCGCGCACTCGATGATGAAGTGCGCGGCGGTCGACAGCGGCGCGGTCTCGGTCGTGCCCCAGGACGAGGTCATCGGCACCCGAGCGCCGGTCGTGCGCACCGATATCGCCTCGAGCCGTTGCCAGAGATCCTGCGGCAGCGCGGCGCCGGCGTAGAAGATGAGGCGGAGCTTGGCGAAGAATTTTTGCGCCAGCGCCGCGTCCCGCTCGAGGAACGGCAGCAGCGCCGCGTAGCCCGCCGGCACGTTGAAATAGATCGTCGGCGAGA
>WNEY01002599.1_pt1 | contig 13271 bp, 13 predicted proteins | sample 5400531 | NCBI WGS metagenome assembly WNEY01 (sample SAMN13153338, study PRJNA577476) | soil metagenome | isolation source: 200 cm saprolite under Douglas fir tree site 1 | place: USA:California | collected 2015-04-18
CTCAAGCAGATTTTCGGCGTCGATCCGCTCACTCGCGACCGCTTCAATCTCCTGCACGCCAACATCGACCAGTTCCCTGGAAAGATGGCGGAGCTGCAGGAGGAAGAGCGCCTCTTGACTCGCTGGCTCGATCGCTGCCGCGACCTGCTCGAACTGAAAGCTGCCTGATAATGGCAGCATGACGTCCGAGTCGGATCTCCAGCAATTCTTCCGCGTGGCCGAGGACCTGCTGGCCGAACAGGGGCCCAACCCGGAGGCGTTCGGCCGGATAGGGAGCTTACTGCGCCCCCTGGCTGCCGATCCGAAGCTGGTCGATCCGTCCAGGCTGGCCGCCCTTCACAATTCCAGCGCGGGTTTCAACATTCTCGGGCACGGCGACGCTGGCTCAACGCTGATGCTGGCGCGTTTCCCCGCCAATACTCCAACGCCCATCCACAATCACAATTCGTGGGGCGTGATCTGCGTCATCCGCGGGCGCGACCGTCATATTCTCTGGGCTCGCGAGGACGATGGCTCGCAGCCGGGCAAGGCTCGCCTTCGCGTCGTTGGAAGCCGGGAGCTCGGACGGGGTGATACCTTGTGGTTTCCCGATGTCCCCGACGACATCCATAGTCAGCAGGGGATCGGCGGCGATGCCTGGGAGTTGGTCTATTTTGCGCGGGATCCAACCACGCGCTCTCGCCTCTACTTCGATCCGGACCGCGAGCGGGTCGAAGAACGGCCGCCGGTTTAGAAGCCCGCTCTAGATCTCGAGCGCGCGGACGATGAAGTCCCGGCTGCCGTCCCAGGTCCAGCACGTTTGCAGCGTCAACGAGGATGCTGGTGTGGCGCCCAGCGGCCACATCTGCGTGTTGCTGACGATGGTGGTGTAGCTCACCCGATAGGTATGGACGCGACCCGATGGGTCGCCGTACTTGACGATATCGCCGGCGCGCAGACCGAGGATGGGGGTAAAAGTCCCGGGGTTGTGGGCCATCACATAGATGTTGTTGCTCCCCGCGCAGCTCCAGCGCCAGGCGCCCCAGTGCGGAACGGCGGCCTGTCCGAGGCAGTCGGTGTACCACCCCACCGGCTGGACCAAGCCAAGCCGCGGGATGACGATGGTATTGGCGCGGACGGCCGGGGCCGCCGCGACCGGACGAGCGGCGGCAGGGGCAGGCAGGACCGCGGTCGCCGTGGGGGCGTCCGCCGCTGCCTGGCTCGCGGCCACCGCCAGGGCCTCGGCGGCGGCTCGGGCGGCGGCGGCCTGGGCCGCGACCACCCGGTCCCGCTCCAGCTGCCGGACCAGGCGGTGGTCCGCAGCGTCAGCCAGGGCAACCGCAACCCCTTCCGCATACACGGGGTGGCTCGCGGCCGCGGGGTGCCACATGAACAGGGGGAAGCTCAGGAGCCAGATCGCGACGCCGCCAACGAGCGGCCCGCGCCAACGGCGAACAAGGTTGGCCATGGGTCGCGCAACGCGGACGCGGCGCCTGGGTTTGCGCGCTTTACACGATCGTCACGTCAGCGAGCCCCGGTGTGGAAGGGCGAGCCTCAGCGCTCTTTACGATTCTTGACACGATCGCACAGACGTACGCTGCTCAGGCGATCTTTGCCTCGCGCCGGGCCGGGCCGATGTAGCGCTCGACCACGCTGACCAATTCCTCGAGTTCGTATGGCTTGGTCACGCACTCGGCGCACCCGGCCGCGATCGCCGTTTCCCGGTCCCCGACCATCGCGTGGGCGGTGACGGCGACCACCGGAATGCCGGCCACGGCCGGGTCCGCCTTGAGCGCCCGGGTGGCTTCCCAGCCATTCATCTCCGGCAACGAGAGGTCCATCAGGATCAAGCCGGGCCGGAAGGCGCGCGCCTTCGCCACCGCTTCCCGGCCGGTGACAGCGAGCTCGCAGCTGAAGCCGCGAGAGCGCAGGATCTTGAGCGCCATCTTTTGCATAATCGCGTCGTCTTCGACCACGAGAATCAGTTGGTTCATGCGGCGGCTCCTTGCGTTTTACTCTGACCGAGCAGCTGGCGAACCGCGTTGGTCAGGCCTTCCGGTTCGATCGATCCCTTCGTCACAAATCGCTGGACGTGTCCATTCAGGGTGAGGATGTCTTCCGCCGTCAGCTGCTTGGCGCTGACGATCATGATCGGGATGCTGGCCCCACGAGGCTGGGCACGCAGCCGCGCGACCATCTCGAAGCCGCTCATGCCCGGCATCATCAGGTCGAGCAGGACGAGATCAGGCGGTGAGATCGCGATCATCGCCATCGCCTCGTCGCCGCTGGCCGCGCCCACCACCTCGGCATGCTCTTCCTTGAGAATCTTGGCGATCATCGACCGGGCGTTCGCCTCGTCATCGACGACCAACACCCGCTTGCCCTCAAGGGTGGGCAGCAAACGGTGGATCTTGGCGATCAGCACGCGTTTGTCATAGGGCTTGCCCAGGTAGTCCGAGGCACCGAGCGCGAACACCAGCCGCTGATCCTCGACGATGGTGACCACCAGGACCGGAATGCCGGCGGTCTGCGGATCCTCCTTCAGCTTTTCGAGCACCCACCATCCGGAGGCATCCGGCATCATGATGTCGAGCGTGATCAGCATCGGGCGCGCCTCGCGCGCCAGCTGGAGCGCGTCGGCCGCGTTCGACGCCTGCACCGTCTTCCAGCCTTCCTGCTCCAGGTGTCTCGAGATCAGCTGACGGACGCTGGGGTCGTCGTCGACCACCAGGATGGCAGTCCCGGGGAGCCCCTGGTTGGGCCGGCGAAGCGGCCGCCGCTGGACGGGTGCCACCCCGGCCTGCCCGGCGGCCCACGCCGTGATGGTGAAGGTGAAGGTGCTGCCCAGGCCGGGCTCGCTCACCAGCGTGATGGCGCCGCCGTGCATCTCGACCAGCCGGCGCACAATGCTCAGGCCGAGGCCGGTCCCGCCGTGCCGCCGGGTGCTGCTGCCGTCGCCCTGAACAAACTCATCGAAGATCACCTTCTGCGACTCGGCCGAGATGCCCGTACCGGTGTCCTTGACGGCGATGCGAACCGTGCGGCCCGACGGTTGTGCGCTCACTTCGATGTGGCCGCGTTCGGTGAACTTGACGGCATTGGAGAGCAGGTTGATCAGGATCTGCTTGAGGCGCACGGGATCGGCCTCGACCGCGGGGAGCGAGGGAGCGAACCTGGTGTCGATCCGCAGGCCCTTCCCCTGGGCCAGCGGGCTGATGCTTTCCAGCACCGAGCTGACCAGTCCCGGGACCTCGACGCGTTCCAGCGACAGCTCCATCTTGCCCGCCTCGATCTTGCTGAGGTCGAGGATCTGGTTGATCAACCCCAGCAGCGATTGGCCGCTTTTATTGACCTGCTGGATGTCCTGCTGCTGCTCCTCGTTGATCGGCCCGTCGATACCGTCGAGCAGGATTTGGGAGAAGCCGATGATGGCGGACAGCGGGGTGCGCAGTTCGTGCGACACATTGGCGAGGAATTCTGATTTCAACTTGTTGGCCCGGGCCATCTCCTGGTTGGCGGCCTGCAGTTCAGATGTCCGCTGCGAAACCTTTTCCTCGAGCGTCTGGTAGGCGCCGCTCAGCTGGCTGGTCATCTGGTTGAAGGTGGTCGCCAGTGCCTGGAGCTCGCGCGCCGCGTAGCGTTCACGGACCCTGATCGGAGTGAGGAAGTCGCCACGGGCGATCCGCGCGGCGGCACCGGTCAACTCGTCGACCGGACGAGTAATCCACGCCGCGCCCAGGAATCCGAGCACAAGCGCGAGCACGATGGCGATCAGCAGCCACTCGATCGTGCTCACGATCAGGGGTGTTAGCTCGGAGCGAAGATCGGCGACCGGCTGGGACACCCACACCTTCCAGCCGACCTCCGGAACGGTGGCAAAGCCGGCGGCGCGCTGTACGTTGCCGTCGAGGTCGGTGTACCAGCTGACGCCGGTCTCCTGGCCGAGCGCCTGCTGGAAAATGCCCGAAGACGAGAGGTCCGTGGCGGCGAGCCGCCAGTCTTCGCGCGGGTGGGCGATGACGCGACCGCGACGGTCGACGACCACCGCCTGCCCGTTCTGACCGATCCGGCTGTAGTTCGACAGGCGCTGCACCTCGGAGAGGCCGACGGTGCCGGCGAGGAAGCCAACCAGGGCACGTTGCGAGTCCAGGATGGGAACCGCGATCACGACCGCGGCCACGCTGGCATCGCCGCGAGACCGCACTACGTCCGAGTACTTCGGACCGATACGGCGCGGATTGAGCACCTCCTTGACGTAGTTCCAGACGCTGTAGTCGACGCCGACGCCGGCGGGCGGGGCGGCGGCCACGGCCCGACCGGCCAGATTGCCGACGTACAGCTGGAGAAGCGCCGGTTGGGCCGAGTGGGCGGCGGCGAGTTCCATGTTCAAGTGGTCGGGATTGAAGCTGGCGTCGTTCAGCCGGGCGATGCTGATGTCGTTGTCAGACTCGATCTGGGATGCCGTGCTCTGCAACGCCGCAGTCTGGTCCAGCAGGTATCCGTAGACCGCCTGCGCCAGGCTTTCGGCCATCGGCTCGTGCTTCTGCTGGATGCTGGCGTTCTGGGTTGCGAAGAGTGCCGAGATGCGCTGCGCGCCGAAGAAGATGAGCGGAACGACGCCGACCATCAGGAAGCCGACGCTGATGTACCAGCGAAGGCTGTGCATGGAGGCCCGACGGGCGTCGGCCGAGGGTGCTGCGCCCACATCGAGGTAACGGGTCGCTGAACTCAACTTTGCGCGCTGTTCCTCCTCGCCTCGTTACGGAAACGTCTCAAACGCTCGCATCGCACTAACGTCTCAAACGCTCGTATTGCACTAAAGCGCAACTCGCGTGGGGCGACGCCCCGAGCGCGGCTCGCGTGGGGCGACGCCCCGCGGTGACGGGGGCGACTACGCTTGACCCGATGGCAGGACTGCGTGCTCGGGACCGGGCGCTGCTCGCCGTCGAGCGGCTCAAGGCCGTCTACCCGGCCCTCTCCGAGCTCCTGCACGTCAACCCCTTCCAGATGTTGATCGCCACCATCCTGTCGGCGCAGACAACCGACCGCTCGGTCAATTCCGTGACGCCGGCGTTATTTGCCCGGTATCCCGATGCCGCCGCGCTGGCCCACGCGGACCCGCGGCAGGTCGAGGCGATGATCAAGCCCACCGGGTTCTTCCACGTGAAGGCGAAGACGATCATCGCCACCAGCGCGGCGCTGGTCGAGCGCTTCAACGGCGAGGTCCCGAGCCGCATCGAGGACCTGGTCACGCTTCCCGGCGTCGGGCGCAAGACCGCCAACGTCGTGCTGGGTGTCGCCTTCGGCGTTCCGGGCTTCGCCGTCGATACCCACGTCAAGCGGCTCACCCGGCGCCTCGGTTTGACCAAGAGTAGCGACCCGGTCAAGATCGAAGCCGACGTAACGAAACTGATCCCGCCGTCGGAATGGACCGGGTTCAGCTTGCGCTTGATCCTGCACGGGCGTCGGATCTGTGTTGCCCGGGCGCCGCGGTGCCCGGAGTGTGTGCTGAACGACTTCTGCCCCTCGTCGACGGTGCGGGCGAAAGCCCGGCGGCGGCCCTTGACACCCACTCGGCGCGGGGTAAGGTTGGCCCATGGCCGATAGTCAGGCGCCTCGCCAGTCGCGACGCCCGTCGATGGTGTTGGGTGGGCTGCTCGTCCTCATTGGGGCGATCTTCCTGCTCGGACAAGTCGTCCAGATCGACGTCGGCCACTATGGCTGGCCCTTCTTCGTGATCGCGCCTGGCGTCGCAATCCTCTTCCTCGCACTTACCGCGAGGGGCGCACTCGGCGAAGGCCTTGCGATCCTCGGCAGCATCGTCACCGTCACCGGGCTCATCCTGCTCTACCAGAACGCCACCGACCACTTCGAGAGCTGGGCATACGCCTGGACGCTGATTTTTCCGGGTGCGGTCGGGGCAGGGATGGTGCTGTATGGTCTTGTCGCCAGCCGCCCCGGCAACGTGCGGGCGGGGACCCGCCTGGTCGGCATCGGCGTGGTGCTGTTCCTGCTCGGCGTCGCATTTTTCGAGGGCATCATCGGCATCGGCGGCTATGAATTCGGGCGCTCGGCAGGCGTGGCAGTTGGCGCGCTGATCATCGCGATCGGCGCGTTCTTGCTCATCCTCAATCTGACTTCCAGCCGTCGGCGTTCGAGGTAGGCCCGGCTAAACTAGGCGTCGTGCGCATCGGCGTCCTCACGGGCGGTGGCGACGCCCCCGGACTCAACGCCGCCATCCGTGGCGTAGCTCGCCGCGCGTTCCAGCGGGGGTTCGAGGTCAGCGGCATCAAGAATGGCTGGGCAGGCTTGCTCGGGGACGGCGATCTCGAGGACCTGACGACGGCATCGGTCCGCGGCATTCTTCCGCTGGGCGGCACCATCCTGGGCACCTCGCGAACCAATCCGCTCAAAGAAAAAGGCGGGATCGAGAAGGTGATCAGCCTGCTGCGCGCCTCGGGCATCGAGGGGCTGGTCGCGATCGGCGGCGATGACACGCTCTCGGTCGCGGCGGCCATGAGCGACGACGGTTATCCGGTGGTGGGCGTTCCCAAAACGATCGACAATGACCTCTCGGTCACCGAGTTCTGCATCGGCTTCGATACGGCGGTGGGGGTCGTCGTCGAGGCGCTCGATCGGCTACATACGACCGCGTCCGCGCACCATCGGGTGATGGTGGTCGAGGTGATGGGCCGCGACACCGGCTGGGTCGCGATGGTGGGTGGGCTGGCGGGTGGCGCCGACATGATCATCATCCCCGAGTTTCCGGCCGAGCTCGACGCCGTCGTCCAGCATCTGCATCACCGTCGCGGTGAGGGCAAGGACTTCAGCATCATCGTCATCGCCGAGGGCGTCAAGATGCGGGCGCTCGAACCGGCCGTGCCGGTCGCCGTCGGCGCAGAGAAACGTGACGCCTTCGGCCACGTGCAGCTCGCCAAGCAAGGTGTCGGCGATGCGCTGAGCACCCGGATCGAGGAGGCAACCGGTTTCGAGACGCGCGTTACCGTGCTCGGTCACATACAGCGCGGCGGGTCACCCTCGCCGGTCGACCGCATTTGGGCCACCCGCCTGGGAGTTGCCGCAACCGACCTGTTGGCCGATCGGAAGGCCGGTCTGATTCCGATTCGCAAAGACGGTCAAGTTGCGATCGTGCCGCTGCGCGATGTCGTCGCGGAAACCCGCCGCGTTCCGCGCGAGCTCTACGACCTCCAACTCGTCTTCGGCTAGCTGCGTTGGGGAGTCCTGCTCGAAAGATCCAGGTCACTGCGAGCCAGCTCTATCGAGGCCAGCAGGTAGAACCCAACTGGTCGTTAGCTCGCTCGGCGTTTCTGCCGGTAGAGGGTGGCATCGGCGGCGGCCAGCAGATCCTCAGCCGTCGTGCCGTCCTGTGGGAAGGTCGCGACGCCCAGGCTGACCCCGGGGATCTGGAGGAGATCGCGCCCGGCCATGAAGCGGTGCCGGGCAATGCCGTCCGAGATGCGCTGGGCCACGACCGCGGCCGCCGCTGCACCTGTCGCCGGGAGCAGCACGACGAACTCATCGCCGCCATAGCGCGCCACCACATCCTCGCCCCGGACCGCATCGGTCAGCGCATTGGAGACCTCGCGCAGCAGTGCATCGCCGGCGAGGTGGCCGTAGGTGTCGTTGATCCGCTTCAGCCCGTCGACGTCGAGGAACACGATGGAAAAGCTATCGCCGGAGGCTACCGTCCGATCCACCGCTTGCTGGATGCGTTCGAGGAAGAGCCGGCGGTTATTGAGCCGCGTCAGCGGGTCATGGCTTGCTTCGCGCTTGAGACTGTCGTGGAGCTGGGCGACTTCGAGGGATGAGGCCAGTTGCGATCCCACCGCCGACATCAGCACGACGTCCGCCTCCGAAAAAGCATCGACTTCCTGACTTTCCGCATTCAGGACCCCGACGACGCGGCCTCGGCTGATCAAGGGAAAGGCGAGCTCGGATCGAACCTTGTCGTCGACCCCGATGTAGCGGGGCTCGGTCCTGACATCGGGGACGATCTTGGCGACGCCATTGGCGAACACCCAGCCCGTGATGCCCTCGTCGACGGAAATCGTGAGCCCGGTGATATCGACGGCGTAGCCGCTGTGGGCGCCGACCCGGAGCTCGTCCGGCCGTGATCCCGGCAAGAGGAGGGCCACCATGTAGTAGCCCATCACCTCGTGAATGATGGTCACGATGCGGTCCAGGAGGGTGTCGAGGTTGAGCACCGCCGTGGTCTCCTGCGCGATGCGATAGATGATGCGCAGCTCGCGGGAGTCGGCGACGGACAAGATATCGCGCCGGGCGGCCGGCGCTGACGACGGGGGACGGTTCAGGGCCTGCAGCACTTGTTCGAACCAGGGCGCATGGCTCGACTCGGCCTTGCGGCACAGGCTGATAAAGGCGTCGGTCAGGCCGGGGTCCAGGTCGACGCCTTTGAGACGCGCCAACTCGTCGAGGCCCTTGGCCAAGGTGGGCGCGGGGCTGCCCGGCCGGTCGAGCGTCACATTGAAGAAGGCGGTCACCACCGAGATCACCCGTGTCTCGAGCGGAATCGCCTCGCCCTCCAGCCCGTCGGGATAACCCTCGCCGTTGAACAACTCATGGTGTGATCGGACGAGCGGTGCCAGCTCAGCCAGCGGTCTGAACCGCCCGAGCAGGTCGGCGGCCACGATCGGGTGGGTCATGATCAGCGCCCGCTCCTCTGCGCTCAGCCGGCCGCGTTGCTTGAGGACGCTTTCCGGGACGTTGAGCTTGCCCAGGTCCTGGAGCAACGCCGCGTACCGCACTCGCCGCTGCCGCGCCGCATCGAAGCCGAGATGGCCGGCGAAGCGCTCGGCCAGCTCGGCATACTCTCTGGCACGACTGTGCATCGCCTGGCGGAGCTCGATGGCGCCGGCGAGCGTGAGCACCGCGGCCTCTTCCACCTGCCGCGATTCGTCGAGAAGGCGGGCCGTCTCGAGGGCCGCCGCCGTCTGGTTCGCAAAGGCCATGACGGCTGGCAGGTCGGTCTCTTTCAGCCCAGGGCCCAGTACCGTGATCGCTCCGATGGCCTTGCCCTCGAGCACCAGCGGCGCCGAGATCAGCGTGTGGAGACGGAGCAGTTCGCTCAGCTTGCGGGCGTTTCCGACCGCGCTGGGCGGTAGAGCGAGTGCCAGACGCCCGACCATTTCATCATGGTCGCTGAGGTAATGCGGCTTGAGTGTCGTACAAACCTGGTGCAGGATCGGAATGCGCTCAAAAGGCAAGAAGCTGCCGACCGCCTGCCGGCCGGTGAGCTTGCCAACCTCAGCGGGAGCTTGGAGGGTGTGTCGGAATGCCACCACCAACCCTTTGCCGTCCGGCGTCAGTTCGAACAGGTAGGTCGACAGGCTGGCCTCGGCAAGGCGGTTGCCAACCGCCGCAAAGATCGCTTCGCGGTCCAGCCGCTGCAGCGCCTGGAGGCCGGCATCGGCGAGCGCGCTGAACAGCGCCCCGGGAGTCGGGGATTGGTCCGCGCGCTCGGGGGCCATCTGTGGCAAGAACTGGACGAACCCGGCCTCGGACAGTCGCTCGGGGCGAAAGAACCAGACCCGGCCGATTTTTTCCGCGGGAAGACGGCCGTCGCGCGCCTGGCGCCGGACGACCTCGGGATGCCGGTGGATGGCGGCCGCCACCTGCTCGACCGACAGCAGGTTTGGCAGCTTCAGCGCCAGCGAGACAGACGGTTGTGTGACGCGACGCTTCACTGCTCTCTGCAACGAAGGAAGGTCCACCTTCCTACGTCTTACTGCCAGTGGAAGGCTTCTCGTTCGGACCAATGCCGGAACGCCGGACCATCCTGGTCACGGACGACAGCAGCGCCAATCGGGACCTGCTCTGCGGACAGCTTTCCACCCTGGGCTTCTGGACGGAAGCCGCCACCAATGGCGAGGAGGCCGTCCGCGCCGCCCGCCGGCTGAAGCCGGACCTGATCCTGATGGACATCGAGATGCCGGTGATGAACGGGCACCAGGCCTGTAAGCAATTGAAATCAGACCCGGAAACCGCCGAGATCCCGGTGTTGATGATGACGGGCTTCGACCCCCGGCCGGAGCGCGCCAAGATGGTGGAGGCGGGCGGCGACGACCTGATCGTCAAGCCGATCCCGATGCGCGACCTCCAGGTCCGCGTGCGGGCACTGCTTCGCCTCAAGGAGTTGCGACGCGACCTCCGAAGCACCCAGGAAAGCCTGCGGGAGCTGGTGAAAAAAGAAGACCCGACCGAGTCGAAGGAGCCGTTCGATGACCGGGTCGCCATCACCGCCCAAGCCTTGGCGCGGCTGATCGGCCTCGACGCGGAGGACCAGGAGGTCGCCTTCCACGCCGGCCTGCTGCACGACATCGGGCAGATCGGCCTGCCGGAAGAACTGCTGAACAAGCAGGGGAGCTACACGCCGGAAGAGTTTGCCCAGATCCAGAAACACACGATCCTGGGTGCCGCGCTCGCCGGCCCCTTTCGACCGGCAACCGTCCTGGGCCCGGCCATCCGCCACCACCATGAACGCTGGGACGGAACGGGCTACCCCGACAAGCTGCAGGGCGGGGCGATCCCGATGATGGCCCGCATCGTCGCCGTTGCCGACGCCTTCCACGCCATGATCACGGACCGCCCCTACCGGCCGCGGCACACGGTTGCCAAAGCCCTCGAGATCCTCGCGGCCGGATCCGGCAGTCAGTGGGATCCACGCCTGACCGCCGCCTTCGCCACCTCATCCCTGCCCCAGCGGATCGCCGGGGTTGTCGAGGGTGACGCGGCGAAGATCGCGTAACAGAACAGCGGGGCCGAAGGCCGAGCGCCCTTCCTGTGCCTGACGGCTGGAAAAACAGTTCGGCCGGCCCGAAGGCCGGCCGAACCTCGATGCTTCGTTGCTGCTAACCGCTTAGTTGTAGACGCAGGCGCTGCCCTGGATCGCGCCGTGCACAGTGCCCTGAGGCGGTGACGCCTTATAGGTGAAGATCTCGGTAGCGGCCGGCGGCGGCGCCGCGGTATTCCAGCCGCTGGTCGCGCTGTGCAGCAGGTTGGCCATCAGGAGTTCCTGCTCGTTGACGTACGCACCCGCTGCGGGAGTGGCCACGTCGTTAACACCCGGGATGGTCGCCGGACTGTTCTGTCCGACGGGGTAGACGCCGTACGTATTCCAGTAGAGGTCGGCGGCGCCCTGGAGGGTCGCGCCGTCGGTCTTCATCCCGTTACACGCCGCGCTGGCGTTCACACCCGAGATGTTGAAGAGGACGATGGCGGCGAGCACGCCCAGGATTGCGATGACGACGAGCAACTCGACGAGGGTGAATCCACCCTGGTGGCGATGCGAGCGTTTGCGCGCATCTTTGAGTATGGCGAGAAGCATATTTTGTCGTTTACCTCCTTAGACTCTGTCGAGCCTAGAGCCGTAATCTTGCGAGATCTGTAAAAGTTCGCTCAGCGCAGTAGCAATTGGGTGACGGCGACCGTCATCGCGCCCAGCGCCACGGCGACGAGCGCCAGCGCCAGCAGCTGTCGACGGACACGGTTCGGCCGCCGCGGCGGAGCGAAGTCGACGCCGACCTGGGCGTGATCAGGCCGCGACACGGCTGTCACCTCCCTCTGCCGGGGTGAGGCGGTCGTACCAGCGAGCTTGCAAGAGCAGGCCGAGTCCGGCGAAGTGCGCCTGCCAGGGAAAGTTCTGGGCGGAGGTGAATCGCGTGGCCGGGACGGTGACCGTGAAATCGAAGCGCTGCTCGGCTCGCTGAAACCCGTCGGGAAGGAAAGCGAACCGCCCACCTAACGCCAGCGTCGTTGCCGGCGTGATCGGGACGTCGGATGCGGTGCCGCGCATGAATTTCACCAGCGCATTGAGGGCATGGGTGAGCTCCTCGAGTTGGCCTTCGGCATCGTCGGCGGGGGCGTCGAGGGCGAAGGTCCGGAAAAACCGCGGACGGCCCTTGACCATCAGCACCAGCGTCGCCTCCGCGCCTGCCCATTCGAGGAGCAGGCCATCGGAGACCGCCATGCCACGGGCCAGGGCCAACGGCTTGAGGTCGATGCGCTCGACCTGCAGGCCGGCCGAGCTGACCGCTGCCACGATGGCGTCGATCATGTCGCGTCGGGCTGCGACCAGGTAGACGGCGTAGCCGGTCTTGTCGCGGATCGCGTGCCAGGCGAAGTGGACGTCGGCCGCGTCCATCGGAACCTGGCGGCGACCTTCAAACATGACGGCGCGGGTGAGCTCGCTGGCGGGCACCGCCGGCAACCGAAAGTCCCGAAAGGCGGTCCCGGTCTCAGCGATGGCGAGGCGGGCTCGGGTGGCGACAAAACCGCCAGCTTCCAGCGCACCGCGGATGGCGGCGGTCAGCAATGGCGTCGGCATGCCGTCGGTCAGCGCGCCCTCAGGGAGGAGGATCTCTGCATGTCGCGTCAGTTTCCGGCCGTTGGCCTCCAGGATCTTGAGCTCATGCGCTCCCAGGTCGAGGGCGAGGCGTGCGGTCACTGGTAGCTTTCCCACGTCACCACGGATGACGTGGTCAGTTCGGTGATGAGGGCGGTGAGACTTCGATTCGTTCCGGTGGCCGTTACCGTGATGTTCCAGGTCGCCCCGTTGCCGTGGCACTGACTGCCTTTTCGAATCCCCACACTGACCGTAATCGGTCCGCTCGGGTAGTTGAGGGTCACGGTGCTGGTCCTCGGCGCGTTACAACCGTTTCCGTTCTTGTCATCGATGACCTGCATCGCGTAGGCAATGCCGGCATCCAGCGCATAGGTCGTGCGCGTATCGGCGCGCACCGTTCCCAGTCCGAGGAAGGCCGCGCTGGCAATTGTCAGCGCCGCCCACACCAGCAGGAGGAAGGCGGCCACGAATGCCAGCACGACGAGAAGTGCCTGACCTCGCTGGCGACCAAAGCTTCGCGGCATCAGACACACCCGCCCGGGCGGTTGCTCACGTTGAGGATGACGGCTGCCGAGCCGGTGACGGACGGCAAAATGCTGACGGTTCCGTAGCAACCGACCCAGCTGATGGAGACTCGGGTGATACCGCGCGCGACCACCTGGTCACTTCCATTGACGGTACGGATCAAATTCCGGGATGCATCGATGCTGTAAACGACCACGGTGCCAGGTGGCGCGCCGTACGAAAGGGTCATTGGGCTGCCGGCCTGGATGGTGCAGGGACAGCCGAGGGTGGTTGTCGCGCTGTTCAAGTCCCGGGTCAGCCACAGGCTGGCTTCGCTGATGGCCGTGTCCGCCGCGATCACACGCGCCTCGTTGCCAATCGCTCGATACCCAATCAGAAAGGTGCC
>WNEY01002600.1_pt1 | contig 13269 bp, 8 predicted proteins | sample 5400531 | NCBI WGS metagenome assembly WNEY01 (sample SAMN13153338, study PRJNA577476) | soil metagenome | isolation source: 200 cm saprolite under Douglas fir tree site 1 | place: USA:California | collected 2015-04-18
TACGTCTCCGTCCACGACAACCAGGTCCTCTGGGACATCATGTCGTACAAGATGCCAACAGGTAGGAGCATGTCGGACAGGGTGCGCGCCTTCGAGCTGGCGCTGGACTCGGTGCTGCTGGGCGAAGGGATTCCCTTCGTGCACATGGGCGACGACATGCTCCGGTCCAAGTCGATGGACAAGAACAGCTACGACTCGGGCGACTGGTTCAACCGCGTCGACTGGACCGGGCAGGGCAACGGCTGGAGGAGCGGCCTGCCCAACGCCATAGACGACGCGGCGAACTGGACGCTGGTGAAGAAGATCTTCGCCGACAGCTCGATCGCGCCCGGGGCTTCCGACATCGCCGCGGCCTCGGCGCACTTCCAGGAGTTGCTCAAGGTGCGCAAGAGCTCGCCGCTCTTCCGGCTCGCCCAGAAGAGCCAGGTGATGACGCGGGTGGACTTCCAGAACGCCGGCGTCGGCCAGACACCGGGAGTGATCGTCATGACCATCACCGACGGCAACTGTGCAGGCGCGGACCTCGATCCGGCTCGCGACGCGCTGGTCATCGTGGTCAACGCCGACAAGGCGAGCCAGGCGATGGCGGTCGCCGGCGCGAGCGGGTTCACGCTCCACTCCGTGCTGCAGAATTCCGCGGACCCGATCGTGCGGACCGCTTCCTTCTCGGGCGGCACTTTCACCGTGCCGGCGCGGACCACGGCGGTGTTCGAGCAATTGCAGTCTGGCGCGCAGGGTGCCGGCCTTCCCTGCAACACGCGCTGATGTGGCCGCGGCAAGCGGGGGTCCTGCTCCACCCCACTTCCTTGCCCGGACCGCACGGCCTTGGCGACGTGGGCCCCGAGGCGCGCAGCTTCGCCGACTGGCTGGCACGAGCCGGCGTCAAGCTGTGGCAGGTGCTGCCGCTTGGTCCGCCGGGCGGCACGCTGCAGAACAATCCTTATGTCAGCTGGTCGCCCTTGGCGGGCAATCCGCTGCTCGTCTCGCTCCACGATCTGCACGAGGCGGGCTTGCTCGAGCGCGGCGAGCTGGAGGGGCCGTCCTTTCCGGCGCACTCGGTCGACTTCGCCCGCGTGCGCGCCTTCAAGTCGGACCGGACGCGGCTCGCCGCCGACAGGCTCCTGCGCGCACCGGCCCATCCGCTGCACGGCGCGCTGCAAGACTTTCGCGCGCGCGCACGCTGGGCACAGGACACCGGCCTCTTCGCCGCGCTCAAGGCGCAGCAGGGCGGCACGCATTGGTGGGCGTGGCCCGAGCCGCTGCGCCGCTGCGATCCGGCCTCGCTCCTTTCCGCGCGGCGCGAGCTGGCGGCCGAGATCGATTGCACCGTGACCGAGCAGTTCCTCTTCGAGCACCAGTGGCGTTCGCTGCGCGGCTACTGCCGCGAGCGGGGCATCCGCATCCTCGGCGACGTGCCCATCTACTTGACCCACGACAGCTGCGACGTGTGGATGCACCAGGACCATTTCCGCCTGCTCGAAAGCGGCATGCCGGAGTTCGTCGGAGGCGCGCCGCCCGACGTTTTCAGCGCGCGCGGCCAGCGCTGGGGCTGCCCTACCTACGACTGGGAGCGCATGGCGCGCGACGATTACGCCTGGTGGCGCGCGCGCCTCGCCCGCGCGCTCGAGCACGCCGACTGCGTGCGACTCGATCACTTCCGCGCCTTCTCCGCGCACTGGGAGATCCCTGCGAGCGCTCAGACCGCCGCCGCCGGCCGCTGGGTGCAGGGTCCAGGCCTGCGCTTCTTCGAGACCGCGCGCCGGCACCTGGGCGACTTGCCGCTCTGCGCGGAAGACCTGGGCACCATCGACGCCGACGTCGAGGCGCTGCTCGCCGCCACCGGCTTTCCCGGGATGAGAATCCTCCACTACGCCTTCGACGGAGACGGCAAGAGCACACACCTGCCGCACAACCACGTCGAGAACTGCATCGTCTATCCGGGGAACCACGACAACGACACGACCGTGGGCTGGTGGAGCTCGCGCCCGCCGCACGAGCGCAGCACGGTCCAGCGCTACCTCGGCCGGCACGGCGACGACATCTCCTGGGACTTGATCCGCGCGGCGCTCGCGTCGGTGGCCAGCGTGGCGGCGATCCAGCTGCAGGACGTGCTCGCGCTTCCCGGCGACGCGCGGATGAACGACCCGACTTCCTATGGCCTTCCTTTCGACCAGCAGCGCAACTGGCGCTGGCGCGCGCTGCCCGGCGCGCTGAGCGACTGGCACGCCGAGCGGCTGCGGCATCTGTGCGAGCTCTATGGGCGGGCTTGACGGCCGATGCGCCCACTGCTTTCACGGAATCGAAATGGGCGGGTGGTCGTCCATGATCTTCGGGTCGGTCGCCTGCCCGCCGCCCATCTCCCACTGGCCGCCGGCCGGCGAGAGCGGGCGGAAGGTGCCCTTGATGCCGTCGAAGTCCCAGGTGGTGACGTAGACCTTGATCCCCGACCAGGTCGACACGCCGAATGACTTCTTCAGATAGGTGAAGGTCACCGTCTTGCTCGCCGCGTCGGCGCTCACCGTCGGCGCCGGCGCCGGCGCGCCGTACGAGGTCGCGCTCGCGCCGCTGGCGCCGTACATGACGTTCTGCCAGCCGTAGGAGAACTGATCGTAGCTCCAGGTGAACCCTGCTGGCGTCGAGGCGTTGAGGAAGGGCATCACGGTGGCCCCGCTCGCGCCGGGGACGGAGAAGAAGATGTTGAACGCCACGTGGTCGAACTTGAGCGGCGGGTTCCACACCGTGCTCCAGTCGGCCATGGTGATGACCAGGTTCATGCTCGCCTTGCAGATCTCCAGCCGCAGGTTGGTCATGTCCATCTGATGATGGAAGGTCGAGTCCTGCGGATAGGTGTACGTCCCGGTCGCCCCTGCCGGCCCCTTGTCGTCGCCCGGCGGATCGGTCTCGCTGATGACAGTCGGCGTGCACTGCACGTTGCTGGTGAAGTGGAACTGTTTCGTCGCGACCACCGCGTCGGGGGTGTAGAAGGCGACGGCGTGCGTCGCCAGCCCGGGCGGATAGTTGGAGACCGGCAACGTCACGCTCCAGCTTCCATCTGCCGCCACCGGGATGACAGTCGCCTGCTGGATGTAGCCGTCGAGAATCATCCACACCTTGTCGGAGGCCGGCGTGATCTTCCCGGTCACCGTCAGGTCGTCGGTGAAGGTCTGACCTTCGATGGGTGTGTTCACCGTGATGGTCGCGCCGGGCGGCGCCGGGACGTTGATCTGCGGAGTGGCGCGCGCCACCATGACCGCCCGCGCCGGCAGCGTGATCTGCATGGTGCCGTCCGCTGCCACCGCCGGGTCGGGCGGCTGCTGCTCCGAGTGCAAGACCTGGAGGACCGTCCCGCCCGGGAGCTTGGTGTCGAGGCCCGAGACGAGCACATTCTCCTCGGCGGTGTTCATCAACACCAGGACCGTGTCGCCCTGATAAGTCCGTCGATACACGAAGGCGCCCGCTCCGGTGTTGTTGTCGTAGAGCACGTCGAGCGCGCCGTGGGTGAAGACCTTGCTTCCGACCCGCAGGTCGGAAAGCTTCTTGATCTTCTGGTAGAGCGCGCCCGGCGTGAAGCGATCGATGACCGCCTTGTAGCCCCCGCCGAACATCGCGCCGCGCGTCTCGGTGAAGCTCTGCTCGGTGCCGTAATAGACGATGGGGATTCCCGGGACGGTGAAGATGAACGCCAGCGCCTGCTGCAGTCCCTGCGCCGTGCCGAGCGAGAGAAAGCGCTGCACGTCGTGGTTGTCGATGAAGGTCGGGGTCAGCTGCGGGTTGGGATAGAGCGTCGGGTCCATGTATTTGGAGAGCCGATAGGTCATGTAGGAGGTGGGCTTGCCGTTGATGAAGACGCGGCCGATCTCGCCGTAGAGCGGATACCCGAGCAGCGCGGGCAGCTCGGGCTTGTCGGGCGTGCCCAGGTAGCTCGACACCTTGTGCTCGAGCACGTCGTCGAGCGCCGGCGGGATCTCGTACACCTCGCCGAAGGCAAAGAAGTTGTTCTGCCCCACCGACTTCGCCACCGCCATCATCCCGGGCGAGAGTTTGTCGGTGGAGTAGAAAAAGTCGTTCCAGAAATCGTGCGGCACGAACTTCACCGTGTCGACGCGAAAGGCGTCGACGCCCACCTCCTTGATCCAGTAGCCGTAGGAGTCGCGCAGTGCCGAGCGCGTGACCGGGTTCTCCGAGTTGAGATCGTCGAGGTCGGAGATCTGGTAGTTCAGCTCCTGGTTGGGGTCGTTGTAGTCGGTGATGATCGGCGTCCAGTGGTAGATGCCGGCGGCATTCTGGGCCGGATCGGTGGCGTCGTTCTGATCGAAGGGCGGCTGCTCGGGCTTGCTCCCCGGCACCGCCGCGCTGTTCTTGACGAAGCCCTTGGCGACGTTGGTCGGGTCGTAGCTGGAGTAGGTGAAGAAGTTGCCCATGTGATTGGGCACCACGTCCTGGATGAGATACATGCCGCGCTTGTGCAGGGCCGCGCTCAGCGCCTTGTAGGTGTCGAGCGTGCCGAGGTGCTCGTCCACCTTCTTCAGATGGCGCGCCCAATAGCCGTGATATCCGCCCGACTGCTGCAGCGGGTCCCACCACATGTTGGCGACCGGTGGCGTGATCCAGACGGCGGTGGCGCCCAGGCCCTGGATGTAGTCGAGATGGTCGATGATGCCCTGCAGGTCGCCGCCCGAGTACTTGTTGATGTCGGTGGGATCGAACTCGCCCTTCTTCTGGTCGTCGTTGGATTTGTCGCCGTTGGCGAAGCGGTCGGTCATGACGAAGTAGACGACCTGCTCCTCCCAGGCGGGCGAAGGGACATGCAAAGAGCTGCCGCTCGTCTTCGAGCAAGCGGCCAGGACGGCGAGCAGCAAAGACCAGCGCCTTGTGGACATGCGGCGATGATACCCTGACCTCATGATCAAGAAAGCCTGGCTCCTTCTGTCAGTCCTCGCTTGCTCATCGACGAGCTCGTGGAAGCCAGGCCAGCCGCTCACTCTCGACCTGAGCAGCGTCTTTCCCGCCGGCACGGCGCTGCGCGATCAGTACTCGGGCGCGGCGGCGACCGTCGCTTCCTCCGGCTCGGTCACCATCACGCCCGACGCGAGCGGCGTGGTGCTCTTCGAGCGCGCCGGCGCGGCGGCGACCTCTTTCAGCTGGGCCAACGCGACGGTCTACTTCGTCATGACCGACCGCTTCTTCAACGGCGACTCGAGCAACGACAACAGCTACGGCCGAGTGAAGGACGGCGCGCAGGAGGTGGGCACCTGGCACGGCGGGGATCTGAAGGGATTGACGGCGAAGCTCGACTACATCGCTTCCCTGGGGGCGACGGCGATCTGGGTTTCGCCGCTGGTCGAGCAGGTCCACGGCTGGGTGGGGGGCGGCACGGGAGACTTCAAGTACTACGGCTACCACGGATACTGGGCGCTCGACTTCACCAAGCTCGACCAGAACCTCGGCACGAGCGCCGATCTCACCGCCTTCGTCGACGGCGCGCACCAGCGCGGCATCCGCGTACTGCTCGACGTGGTGATGAACCACCCCGGCTACGCCACCGGCGACGACCTGGTCAGCTATCTGCCCGAGGTCTTCTTCGACGGCACCGGAGCGGCGTTCAAGAGCTTCACGCCGCACGACAACCGCGGCTGGCTCGCCTGGAACGACCTGGTCGACTACAAGTCGCCCAGTTGGCAGAAGTGGTGGAGCCCTTCCTGGATCCGCGCCGGGCTGGGGCCCTCGGGGATGTTCGACCCGGGCGGCAACGACGACCTGACCCGCTCGCTCACCTTCCTGCCCGATTTCAAGACGGAGAACCCGGCGGCGGCGGGAGTGCCGTTCTTTTTCTCGCGCAAGAGCGACACCGGCTTCACCAGCGACCTGGGATTTTCCGTGCGCCAATATCTCGTGGCGTGGCACAGCGACTGGGTGCGCCAATACGGCTTCGACGGCTTCCGCTGCGACACCGCCAAGAACGTCGAGCTCGCCTCCTGGCAGGCCCTCAAGCAGGCCGCGGTGGCGGCGCTTCACGACTGGAAGACGGCCAATCCCAGCAAGAAGCTCGACGACGCGCCTTTCTGGATGACCGGCGAGGTCTATGGCCACGGCGTCACCAAGGACTCCTATTTCACCGACGGCGGCTTCGACTCGCTGATCAATTTCGACTTCCAGGGAGGAATCCGCGATCTGCTTCTCGCCAAGCCGTCGCTGGCAGACAGCGCCAGCACGCTGGAGACGTACTATTCGAATTACGCCGGGATGATCTCCGGCGATCCTTCCTTCGACGTGCTCTCGTACATCTCCTCGCACGACACCCATCTCTTCGCCGACGTGATGAAGAACGACCTGGGCCTGTTGCGGCAGGGAGGGACGGCGCTCTTGCTCGCGCCGGGCGGCGCCCAGATCTTCTACGGCGACGAGAGCGGCCGGCTGTTCGGTCCGACCGGGAGCGACCCCGTCCAGGGCACGCGCTCGGACATGAACTGGAGCAGCGTCGACGCCGCGACGCTCTCGCACTTCAGCAAGCTCGCCACCTTCCGCAAGCGGCACGCGGCCGTCGGCGCGGGGAGCCACCAGAAGCTCAACTCCCCTTCTGGGACCTACGCTTTCGCGCGCAAGAAGGACCAGGACGCGGTGGTGGTGGTAGTGACCCCGGTCAAGTGAATGCGCCGCGCCTCGATCGTGATGTTGGCGCTCTCCTGCGGCGTCTCCTCGGGGCGGACCGCGGCCGACAGCGGGCCGCTCGATTTCACTCTCGGCGGCATCGCCTTCCACATCAGCGACGGCGCGGCGGTGAGCAGCGCGGGCGCGCTCACCTTCTATCTCAGCGACCAGCCCAACGCGTGCGCCGCATTTCAGCACGTCCCGGTCGGCACGGCGACGACCTTCGCGCTCCAGGTCGCGGCGCAGGCCGACGGCACCACGCGCGCCACCGTGGTGGCCAAGCCCTCTCCTGCGGCAGGCGAGGCGACCGGAGGGCTCACGCGCGCCACCGGCGGAGTGAAGAACGCCAGCCTGCAGGCCGCGAGCGGCACGGTGCAGTGGACGGCGAACGCCGATGGGAGCTTCACCATCGTTGCCATCGACGTGGGTTTCGCCGGGACGGCGGACCGCATGACCACCGGCGGGCTGACGTTGCAGCCTTGCGCGCCTTAGTGAACCGGCGCCGCAGCCGATGCGCGCGCCCGAGTTGCCGACCGGATCCGTCTGTCAGCGTGCGCGCGCTTGCTCCCGCAGGACCCGCTTCAAGATCTTTCCCGAAGCGGTTTTCGGCAGCGCGTCGATGAAGCGGACGTGCCGGGGCGCTTTGTAGACCGCCATCTCTGCGCGGCACCAGGCGGCGAGCTCTTCCCAGGTGACCTTGCCTTTCGCCTCGGCCTTGAGCACCACGAAGGCGACCGGATCCTCGCCGCGATACTCGTCGGGCACGCCGACCACGCCCACCTCGGCGATCGCGGGATGGCGATACATGATCGCCTCCACCTCCGCGGGGAAGACGCTGTAGCCCGAGACCTTGAGCATGTCCTTCTTGCGCTCGGAGACGGTGAAATAGCCTTCCTCGTCGACGAAGCCGATGTCTCCGGTGAGCAGCCAGCCGCCGCGCAGCGCCTCTTTGGTCGCGTCCGGGCGCCGCCAGTATCCCTTGGTGACCTGCGGCCCGCGCACCGCGATCTCGCCGGACTTTCCGGGCGGAAGCTCGGTCACGCCGTCCTCCAGGCTGACGATGCGCGCGTCGGTGAGCGGAATCGGCACCCCGACCGTTCCGTACTTGGGCCGCTGCGGCGGATTGATGTGCGTGGGCGCGGTCGTCTCGCTCATCCCGTAGCCTTCGATCAGCTTGTATCCGGTCAGCGCCTCCCAGCGGCGCGCGATCTCGGCGGGCACCGGCGCGCCGCCGGAGAAGCAGGAGCGCAAGGACGAGAGGTCGAACTCGCGCGTCTTGGGAAAGTTGACGATGGCCACGTTGACGGTGGCGATGAGCGTCGTCACCGTGCAGCGATAGCGCTCGATGGCGCGGAGCACGGTCACCAGATCGAAGCGGCCGATGGTCACGAGCGTCGCGCCCATGTAGGCCATCATGTTCATCTGGCATTCCATGCCGGTGATGTGGAACCAGGGCAACACGCCAAGGACGATGTCGCCGTCGCCCGCGCCGATGTACACGCGCTGCAATTCGCAGTTGGCCACGAGGTTGCGGTGGGTGATCTCCGCCGCCTTCGCGGTGCCGGTGGTCCCCGAGGTGTATTGGAGCAGCGCCGTGTCCTCGAGCGCGCGCGGGACCTGGGAGATCGGGCGCGACACTCTCAGGATCTCGAGGAAGGCCTCGGTATCGGGGCAGGGCGCCAAGGGCTCGAGGAACACTCTAGGCGGCGGCAGCGTCGGTTCGGCGGGCAAGAAATCGCGATACGAGGTCACGGCCACCGCCTCGAGCTTCGTCTGCGCGCGGATGGGCTGGACCGCTGCGTAGCCGTGGTCCGAGGTGACGAGCACCCGGGCGCCCGAATCCTCGAACTCGTGCAGGATCTCCACGCCTTTGTGCATCGGGTTCAGGCAGACCGCGATCCCGCCGGCCCGCAGCGTGCCCTGGTAGGCGATGGCGAACTGCGGGCAGTTCTCCAGGAAGATGGCGACGCGATCGCCCGCGCGGATCCCCCGCGCCTGCAGCCAGCCCGCGAAGCGCCCCGCGGCGTCGTCCAGCTCGGCGAAGGTCAGCTCGCGGCCGTAGAAGATGATCGCCGCCCGGCCGGGAACGCGCTTCGCCTGTCGCGCGAGGATGACAGGCAACAGCTCCTCGGGAAGCCGCAGCTTTGCCTCATCTATAGAAGCGGGCCAGTGCTTCTTCCAGATCGGCTCCATCGGGTCCTCCCGGGTTCCGCGGCCCCCCGCCGTGCATCCTGGGCGTGGTAGCGTTACACCCCTCCGCATCCTTGGGAAAGGGGTGCCGCCATGGCCGAGCTGAAGCTGGACCCGATCCTTCCTCTACCGATGCAGCGACATCCCGCCGGAACCCCGGCGCAGGAGCGGCTCCACCGCAAACAGCGCCTGGCAGCGACCTTCCGCCTCTTCGCCCGCTATGGATTCGACGAGGGGGTCGCCGGCCACGTCACCGCGCGCGATCCGGAGCGCCTCGATCATTTCTGGGTCAATCCCTTCGGAATGTACTTCGGGCATATCCGCGCCTCCGACCTGATCCTCGTCAATCATGAGGGCGAGGTGGTGGAAGGGGACCGCCCGGTCAATGCCGCGGCCTTCGCGATCCATTCGCAGATCCACGCCGCCCGCCCCGACGCGGTCGCCGCCGCCCACTCGCACTCGATGCACGGCAAGGCGTTCTCGAGCCTGGGGCGGCTGCTCGATCCGCTGACGCAGGACTCCTGCGCTTTCTTCGAGGACCACGCGCTCTTCGACGATTTCACGGGCGTCGTGCTCGAGCTCTCGGAGGGGCGCCGCATCGCCGCGACCATCGGCGAGAAGAAGGCCATCATCCTCCGCAACCACGGCCTGATCACCGTCGGGCACTCGGTGGAAGAGGCCGCTTTCTGGTTCATCGCGCTGGAGCGAAGCTGCCAGGCGCAGCTTCTGGCGGAGGCCGCGGGCAAGCCGGTCAAGATCGATCGCGAGGCCGCGCTCCTCACGCGCTCGCAGGTGGGCTCGCACGACGCCGGCCTCTTCCAGTTCCAGCCGCTCTACGAAAAGATCGTCCGTGAAGAGCCGGATCTGCTGGATTGACATGGACCTGAGCTTCACCCCCGAAGAAGAGTCCTTCCGGCAAGAGGTGCGCGCGTTCGTGCGCGCCAACCTTCCCGCGGAAACCCGCCACAAGATCCTGAACGGCCGCGAGCTCACGCGCGACGAGAGCATGGGCTGGCACCGCATCCTCGCCGGGCACGGCTGGGGCGCGCCCACCTGGCCCAAAGAGCACGGCGGCACCGGCTGGGACCCGGTGCGCGAGTTCATCTTCGAGGACGAGTGCGCCGCCTGGGGCGCGCCGCGGCTCTTGCCTTTCGGGCTGCGGATGGTGGGCCCGGTGATCATGACGTTCGGCAGCGCCGCCCAGCAGCAGCGCTTCCTGCCGCGCATCGCCTCGGCGCAGGACTTCTGGTGCCAGGGCTACTCCGAGCCGGGCTCGGGCTCCGACCTCGCCTCGCTCAAGACCAAAGCCGAGCGCCGCGGAGAGCACTACCTCGTCAACGGCCAGAAGACCTGGATCACGCTGGCCCATCAAGCGGACTGGATCTTCTGCCTGGTGCGCACCGACCCCGCCGCCCGCGCGCAGTCGGGGATCTCGTTCTTGCTCATCGACATGAAGAGCAAGGGCATCACCGTGCGGCCCATCGTCACCATGGACGGCGGGCACGAGGTGAACGAGGTGTGGTTCGAGGACGTGAAGGTGCCGGTCGAGAACCTGGTCGGCGAGGAGAACAAAGGCTGGACGTACGCCAAGTTCCTCCTCGGCCACGAGCGCACCAACATCGCCGGCGTCGGGGCCTCCAAGCGCGAGTTGCAGCGGCTCAAGCAGATCGCCGCGAAAGAGCGCAAGCAGGGCAGGGCGCTGCTCGAGGATCCGGCGTTCGCCGCGCGCATCGCCCAGGTGGAGATCGAGCTGATGGCGCTGGAGATCACCATCCTGCGCGTCCTCTCCGCCCAGGCGGCGCGCAAGGCGCCGGGCCCCGAGGCGTCGCTGCTCAAGATCAAGGGCACCGAGATCCAGCAGGCGCTCGCGGAGCTGATGATGAAGGCGATGGGTCCTCCGGCGCTGTCGTTCGAGCGCGAGTCCCTGAGCGCCACGTATTGCAACTTCCGCAAGACCACCATCTACGGCGGTACGAACGAGATCCAGAGGAACATCATCTCGCAGCGGCTCCTCGGGCTTTAGCCAATGGACTTCAACCTCACGAAGGAGCAGGAGCAGCTCAGCGACACCATCCAGCGCTTCGTCGCCAAGGAGTACGCGGCCGAGCGGCGCAAGGCGATCCTCAAGTCCAAGGAGGGCTTCAGCCGCGAGGTCTGGGCCAAGCTCGGCGAGCTCGGGCTGCTGGCGCTGCAAGTGCCGGAGGAGCACGGCGGCATGGGCGCCTCTGCGGTCGAGGTGCTCCTGACGATGAACGCCATCGGCAAGGGGCTGCTGCTCGAGCCTTTCCTCCCCTCCGCGATCCTGGGCACGGCGCTCGTGCGCGAGTTGGGCTCTGCCGATCAGAAGGGATCGATCCTGCCCAGGCTGGCCGCGGGCGAGCTCATCGTCGTGCCCGCGCACGGCGAGGCGGGAGCGCGCTACGACCTGGAGCGGGTAGCGACCAAGGCGACAGCGTCCGTCGGCGCCACGGCAGCCGCCTCCGAAAGCGGCTTCGTGCTCGAGGGAAAGAAGACGGTGGTCCTCCACGCGCCCATAGCCGATCTGCTGATCGTCTCCGCGCGCACCTCGGGCAGGCTCGACGACGAGGCGGGCATCTCGCTCTTCGTCGTGCCGCGCGACACGCCCGGGGTCTCGCTGCAGGCGTATCCGACGATGGACGGCCAGCGCGCCGCCGACGTCACGCTCCACGAGGTGCGCGTGCCGCGCTCGAGCCTCCTCGGTCCTCTGGGCGGCGCATTCGCGACGCTCGCAGCGGTTTTCGATCTCGGCCTCGCGGCGCTCTGCGCGGAGGCGGTGGGCGCGCTGCAGGCGAGCCTCGACGCGACCGTCGAGTACACCAGGACGCGCAAGCAGTTCGGCCAGCCCATCGGCAAGTTCCAGGCGCTGCAGCACCGGATGGCCGACATGTTCATCCACGTCGAGCAGGCCAGGTCGATGAGCTTTCTCGCGGCGATGAGCTGCACCGATCCCGACGCCGCTGCGCGGAGGCGCGCGATTTCGGCGGCCAAGGTGCTCGTCGGCCAGGCGTGCCGCTACGTCGGCCAGCAGAGCATCCAGCTCCACGGCGGGATGGGGATGACCGACGAGCTCTTGATCAGCCACCACTTCCGGCGGCTCGCCGCCATCGAGATGTCGCTCGGCGACACCGAGCACCACCTCGAGCAGTTCGTCCGCAGCGCGGTCCCGCAGCCGGACCGCTGAGCTTCTCAGTCGGAAAGAGAGCGAACATGAGCCAGGCGAGCTACGCGACGGAGGGCGAGGTCGCCGTCATCACCCTGAGCAATCCGCCCGTCAACGGCCTCGGGCACGAGCTGCGCAGCGGCATCCTCGAGGGCCTCGACCACGCCGCGGCGGACGAGGCGGTCAAGGCGGTGGTGCTCATCGGCGCCGGCAAGGCGTTCTCCGGCGGCGCCGACATCCGCGAGTTCAACACGCCCAGGCTCACCGCCGAGCCGATGCTGATGACGGTCATCGCCGCCATCGAGCAAGGGCAGAAGCCCGTCATCGCCGCCATCCACGGCATGGCGATGGGCGGGGGCCTGGAGCTGGCGCTGGGCTGCCACTTCCGGGTCGCCTCGCCCGGCGCGCAGATCGCGCTGCCGGAGGTGAAGCTGGGCCTCTTGCCGGGCGCGGGCGGCACGCAGCGGCTGCCGCGGCTCGTCGGCGTCGAGACGGCGCTCAACATGATCGTCTCGGGCGCGCCTTTGCGCTCGGAGCAGCTCACGGGCCTCTTCGACGAGATCATCGAAGGCGATCTGCTGCGCGGCGCGGTCGCGTTTGCAAAGAGAGTGGTCGCTACGAACCAGCCCCTCAAGCTGGTGCGCGATCTTCCCAACACTCATCCCAACGCCGAGGGCTTCTTCCAGTTCGCGCGCAATGCCGTCGCCGCGGCGACCAAGGGATATCCGGCGCCGATGAAAGCACTCGAAGCCGTCGCCGCCGGCGTCGGCAAGACGTTCGCCGAAGGCCAGCCCGTCGAGCGCGAGCTGTTCGTGCAGCTCCTCGGAACGAACGAGTCCAAGGCGCTGCGCCACGCGTTCTTCGCCGAGCGCGCCGCCTCGAAGATCCCCGACGTGCCCGAGGACATCCAGGCCCGGCCCCTCAAGTCCGCGGCGGTGATCGGCGCGGGCACCATGGGCGGCGGAATCGCGATGAACTTCGCCAACGCCGGCATTCCCGTGGTGGTGCTGGAGGCGAAGCAGGAGCAGCTCGACAAGGGCCTTGCGACCATCCGCAAGAACTACGAGTCGAGCGCCAAGAAGGGCAAGCTCACCGCCGCGCAGGTCGAGGAGCGGATGGGCCTGATCCGGCCGACGCTCAGCTACAAGGACGTCGCGCAGGCAGACATCGTCATCGAGGCGGTCTTCGAGGACCTGGCGGTGAAAAAGGCGGTCTTCGAGCAGCTCGACGAGGTGATGAAGCCGGGAGCA
>WNEY01002601.1_pt1 | contig 13269 bp, 14 predicted proteins | sample 5400531 | NCBI WGS metagenome assembly WNEY01 (sample SAMN13153338, study PRJNA577476) | soil metagenome | isolation source: 200 cm saprolite under Douglas fir tree site 1 | place: USA:California | collected 2015-04-18
GTAATGGAGCTCGCGAAGACACACGCCGAAGTCAGGATCGCGGGCGGCAAGCTGCCCCCGATTCCTTTGCCTACGAACTGCCCGGGGTGCGGGGTGGGCCTGGATCCAGAGGCGCTGCGCAAGCACGCTTATGTGTGCGAGTGCGGCCATCACTTCCGGCTCGGCGCCGACGCATGGATCGCTCTCATCGCCGACCGCGGATCCTGGAAAGAACGCTGGGGCGATGTCCGCTCCCACGACCTTCTGAACTGGAAGGTCCCGAAGCCATACCAGGCCACCATCGACCAGCTGGCGGAGGAGGGCCTGAACGAGGCCGTGCGCACGGGCACGTGCTCGCTCGGCGGCCGCGCGATCTGGCTTGCCGCGTTCGACTTCCGGTTCGTCGGGGGCACGCTCTCGATCGTCGCGGGCGAGCGCCTGGCGCGTGGGATGGAGCAGGCGGCCGCCTCGGGATTGCCGTACGTCCTCGTCTCGGCGTCCGGTGGAGCTCGCATGCAGGAAGGCGTGCTGGCGCTCATGCAGATGGCGAAGGTCAATGCGGCGGTCGGCCGCCTCGATGCGGCGAACGTGCCGTTTTTCTCGGTGCTCACCGATCCCACGTTCGGCGGCACGGCAGCGTCACTGGCCCTGCTCGCGGACATCAACATCGCGGAACCTGGCGCGGCCATCGGTTTCACCGGGCCTCGCGTCATCAAGCAGGCCACATATGCGGACCTGCCGCCCGGATTTCAGAGCGCCGAGTTCCAGCTGGCCCGCGGCCAGGTCGACATGGTGGTGTCGCGCGCAGAGCTACGCCGCCTGCTGGCCCATCTCCTGGAGATGTACCCATGACGAGACACGGCCGCCGGCCCGAAGAGACGACGCTGACCGTCTGGCAGGTCGTCGAGCTCGCGCGCCACGCCAGCCGGCCCTATTCGCTCGACTACATCCGCCGGCTCGCTCCCGACTTCATCGAGCTGCACGGCGACCGTCTCTCTGCCGACGACCCGGCGCTCGTCGCTGGTGTGGGCACCTGGCACGGCCGCACCACCATGTTCCTCGGCCACCAAAAGGGACGCAGCCTGAAGGAGAGGGTGGCGAGGAACTGGGGCATGATGCACCCCGAGGGCTACCGGAAGGCGCTGCGCCTCGCGCACCACGCCGCCAAGTTCGGTTTCCCGATCATCTCCTTGATCGACACGCCGGGGGCTTACCCGGGCGCCGCCGCGGAGGAACGCGGCATCGCGGCCGCGATCGCGAAAGCAATCATGGAGTGGTTCCGCGTGGGGGTGCCTATTGTCGCGGCCGTGATCGGTGAAGGCGGCAGTGGCGGCGCGCTCGGCATGGGAGTCGCCGACCGCGTGATCATGCTCGAGAACTCGATCTACTCCGTCGCCTCACCCGAAGCTGCGGCATCAATCGTCTGGCGCGACAACTCTCGCAAGGTCGAGGCCGCGGAGCAGCTGCAGCTCACTTCGCGCGACCTGCTGGCCATGGGCGTGGTCGAGGAGGTCGTGCCCGAGCCGGAGGGCGGGGCTCACCTCGAGTATGACGCCGCGGCACAGGCGCTCGACCGCGCTCTCCATCGCCACATGCAACCGCTCCTGGCGCAGCCGGCCGCGGAGCTGCTGCAGCACCGTTACGAGCGGTTCCGCTACATCGACTCGCTCATCCACGCAGAACCGCACTTCGGCCCGAAAATAGACTAAAGGTGGTCAACCCGGAAAACCGCTCGCCGATGCATCGGCCTAGTCGGCCGGGCTGCGCTGAAGCCGGCGTCGCCTCCTGCGCGCGCTCGGTCACGCATCTACGTGATGCGCTCCCTCACGTGCTCGTCGGCTCCTTGGCTCCGGCCGCCGAGGCCGCGACTGGGCGAGCATATCCCCGAGCAGACCACCAGGCGTGAGGCTCGTCGTCCAGCGCGTTGCTTCCGGGTCGGTGACCTGGGAAGAGTCCGGTACGCAGCAGGCTGCAACCATCGGGCCCGGCTTCGTGTTGTTGGTGGGTGCGGGGTCAGATGACGATGAATCCACTGTGCGCCGGCTCGCCGCCAAGGTCGTGGACATGCGCGTGTTCGCGGACGAGGCAGGTCGGATGAACCTGAGCCTCGAGGACGTGAAGGGCTCGGCGCTGATCGTGTCCCAGTTCACGCTGTTCGCGGATCTGAGCCGCGGCCGGAGGCCGAGCCTGCTCAAGGCAGGCGATCCAAACCGTGCCGAGGCGCTGTATCTCGCATTCGTCCAGCGATTTCGTGAACGCGGAATAGAGACGAAAACCGGGAGCTTTGGAGCAGTCATGCGAGTGAGCATCGAAAACGACGGGCCCGTCACGCTCGTGCTCTCGACCGACGATTGGCCGACCCGTGTCTGAGGGCCGCAGCCGGCTCCTGCCATACCTGGCGTTTGCCGCGCTCGGTCTGATCTGGGGAGCCTCCTTTCTCTTCATCAAGCTGGGCGTGCAGGACATGAGCCCGACGGTGCTCGTGCTCGTCCGCTCGGGTTCCGGCGCAATCACGCTCGCGGTGATCATGCGGGCGATGGGCCGGCCGCTCATAGGTGGCAACTGGAAGAGCCGGCTGGCTCCATTCACGTTCATGGCCGTCGCCAACGCTCTCCTACCCTGGACTGCGATCGCTTGGGGCGAGCAGCACATCTCGAGCGGCCTGGCCAGCGTCCTCAACGCCACCACGACCTTGTGGGCGGCGATCTTCATCTACTGGGTCATCCCCGCCGAGCGTCCAAGCCTGCTCAACTACGCCGGCGTCCTGGTTGGGATCTCGGGCGTGGCCATCCTCGTATTTCCGGACCTTGTCGCCCACGGACTGTCAGGAAACGTCGTGGGAGTGCTCGCGGTGTTGGTCGCGTCGATCTCGTATGCGGTCAGCGCGCTATTTCAGCGGACCAGGATGCGGGGCATGAACGTGTTCGAGCAGAGCTTCGGTCAGCTGGCTGTGAGCTCGATCCTCGCTCTTCCGATCGCCGCGCCGGCCCTGCCCTACCTGCACCTCGCGGTGCTCTCGATGGCCGCCGTGCTTGCGCTGGGGGTAGCAGGTTCAGGGGTCGCCTACTTGCTCTACTACTACACGATGAACACGCTCGGCCCCGTGCGCGCGACCGGCGTCACGTTTGTGGTGCCGATCACGGCCGTGTTCTGGGGCGTGGTGCTGTTGCACGAAGTTCTGACTCTGCCGATCATCATCGGCATGGTTGTAATCCTGGTCGGCATCGTGCTCACCAACCTGCGTAAGAGCAAGCGCGGCGAAGCGTCGGCGAAAGCACCCGCCGCCGCGTGAGCGGCTTCCTGGACGAGCACGCCGCAGGCGTCCGCGCGGCCGCCGCGCGCATTCGTTCTCATGTCCGCCGCACGCCGGCGCTCCGGACCGACCTGCACCCGAAGCTGCGGCTGAAAGCGGAATGCTTTCAGGTCACGGGCTCGTTCAAGCCGCGAGGGGCGTTCAACGCGGTGCTCTCGCTGCTGGAGCGCGGTCCTCGACCGAAGGGCTTGATCGCCGTGAGCTCCGGCAACCACGCGCAGGCGGTGGCCCTGGCCGCACGCACGGTCGGACTGCCTGCGCTCATCCTCATCCCCGAGGATGCCAACCCGGCCAAGGTAGCGGCAACTCGCGCACTGGGGGCGGAGGTCATACAGGACGGCATCACGTTTGCAAATCGGGAGCAGCGCCTTCGCGAGGTCATGGCCGAGAGGCAGCTGACGCTCGTGCACCCGTTCGACGACTGGGACGTCATCCACGGGCAGGGCACAGCCGCGCTCGAGCTGCTGGAGGACGAGCCTGCGCTCGAGGTCGTCGCGGCGCCGGTCGGCGGCGGCGGATTGCTGTCGGGCACAGCGATCGCCGGCAAGAGCCACAGCGCTTCGGTCTGGGTGGTCGGCGTCGAACCAGAAGCGGCCGACGACGCCTACCGGAGCTGGAAGGCGGGCAGCATCCAGAAGCTCGACCGCTCCCCCGCGACGCTGGCCGACGGCGTTCGGACCACGTCAATCGGGACGCGCAACTTCGAGGTGATGTTTGGCCACGGGCTCGTCGACGAGATCGTCACGGTCAGCGAGAAGGAAATCGCCTCGGCGGTGGCGCTGGCGTGGGTCCGGCTGCACATTGCCCTCGAGCCGACAGGCGCGCTGCCCGTGGCCGCCTACGCCTCGGGAAAGCTGCGCGCGGGCCGCACCGGCCTGATCCTCACCGGTGGCAACGCCAACCTCGAAACGGTGGCTACACTGCTCACCCAACCATGATTCCGGTCAAAGACGTGATGACGCGAAACGTGATCACCTTCCGCGAGGACACGCCGCTGGAGGAAATCGCGACGACGCTGGCGTCCAAGCGCATCACCGGCGCGCCCGTGATCGGAAGCGACGGGCATGTGACCGGAATCGTCTCCGAGATCGATGTCTTTTCGAAGAAGGGAAAGGTCGCGCGCGACATCATGAGCTCGCACGTCATCACGGTCAGCGAGGACACCGGCATCGACGAGGCGGCGCGGCTTCTCATCGGCGAGCGCATCCGAAGGGTGCCTGTGATCAAGAACGGAAAGATGGTCGGCTTGCTGAGCCGTTCCGACGTGCTCGACTTCTTCGCGAGCACGCGCTGGACCTGCAACGTCTGCGGGCGCTGGGAGCGCGGGCTGGAAATGCCGGAGCGCTGTCATTCCTGCTCGAGCACCGACATCCACCTGGAGCGCGCCGATCCTGGCCATTAGCAGTGTCCAGCCCCGAAGTTCCTTGCATCTTCGCGGCCTGGACGGCCGGGCGCCGTCTCACCCCGCGGAATCTGGCGATTCAGCGGGGACCCCGAGAGAGGCGCTGAAGCCGGCGTCGCCTCCTGCGCGCGCTCGGTCAGCAGCCCCGCACGACGATGCGGGGGCCCCAGCAGGAATGCGTTCCCTCACGTGCTCGTCGTCTCCTTGGCTCCGGCCGCCGATGCCGCGAAATATGCGGCGGACCTCGGAGGCCGGACACTGACTTATCGTCTGTCGCTGAAAGCCCAGAGCTTCACGGAGTCCGTCATTCGCGAGATGACGCGCTTGAACCTCGCGCTCAACGGCCCGGAGCGCGCCATCAACTTCGCGCAGGGCTTTCCCGACTTCGAGACCGATTCGCGGATCCTCGAGGCGGCGGCCACCGCGCTTCGCGACGGTTACAACCAGTACGCGACCACGTGGGGTGCGCCCCAGCTGCGGTCGGCGGTGGCAAAAAAGCAGTCGGCCGCCTGGGGCCGCGACGTCGACCCCGAGACCGAGGTCACAGTGTCGTGTGGTGCGACCGAGGCAATGATCGCGGCCATGCTCACGGCCGTTGACCCCGGCGACGAGGTCGTCATCTTCGAACCCTTCTACGAGAACTACGGCCCGGACTGCATCCTCAGTGGCGCCACGCCGCGCTTTGTGACGCTGCGCCCGCCTGACTGGTCGATCGACCCCGACGAGCTCCGGTCCGCGTTCACGAGCAAGACGCGAGCGATCGTCGTCAACACTCCACACAATCCCACCGGCAAGGTGTACTCGCGCTCAGAGCTCGAGCTGATCGCCCAGCAGTGCATCGAGCACGATGCCATCGCCATCACCGACGAGATCTATGAGCACCTCGTCTATCGGGGTCGCCACGTGAGCATGGCCACGCTCGACGGGATGGCGGACCGGACGATCACCATCAGCGGCGCGAGCAAGACTTTCTCGGTGACCGGCTGGCGTGTGGGCTGGCTCATCGCGCCACCCGACCTCACAGGCGGCATCCGCAAGGTTCACGATTTCCTCACCGTCGGCGCCGCCCACCCTCTCCAGATAGCGGTCGCCTCCGCGCTCCAGCTTCCCGCTTCCTTTTATGTGGAGCTGGTCGGCGACTATCGCGAACGCCGCGATGCCATCGTGACCGGCCTCCAGGAATGTGGATTCGAGGCCACCATGCCGGACGGCGCCTACTACGTGATGGCGGGGATCGGCGGATTCGGCTTCGACGACGACACCGCGATGGCGCGCCACCTCATCGAGCAGGTCGCCGTGGCCACCGTCCCGGCTTCGAGCTTCTATCACGACCCCGAGCGCGGTCGTGGCTACCTCCGCTTCAGCTTTCCCAAGCGCCTGGAGACGATCGAGCGAGGCCTTCAGGCGCTGCGCACACTCAAGCCGAGGCGTTAACAGGCAGGGTTCTCACCGGTCGTTGGCAGATCTAAGTTGGACCGCATGCGCAGGTTGCTTCGGGCGCCGCTGCTGTGGATGGTCCTGGCCGAGATCGCCGTTGTGGGCGCGCTGATCCTGGTCGCGTGGCACGCGATCGCGGGCGCCTCGGCGTCAGGCGCGCCCGCTCCGTTCTTATTTCCGTTTCCGCCCGCGACGGCGTCCCCGGCCGACACGGCCCTGCCGGCGGCCGGCGTGCCGGTTGCGGATGCCAACGCCCGCGGTCCGGCCCCCGGGCTGAACGTCGGGATCGGCTTCTGGCGCGGCCGCCTCGCGAGCCTCAATCGCGACCAGGCGGAATTCGAGGCGCTGGAATGGAAGCTCACCCACGCTGTCATGGACGCGGCCCGCGACTACCTGGAGACGGTCGTGCTCCCGGCCGTCAGGCGTGCCGAAGGGGGTGCAGCTTAGACGCGGTCTCGGACTATTTCTGCTCCGGGGCCATGGTGACGTTGCCGTTCAGCGTCGCCCCGTCTTCGACCGTGAGCCGGGCGACCTTCACGTCGCCGTTCAAGCGCCCGGATCCGCCGAGCGTCAGGCGCCGGCGCGCCGTCACGTTGCCGTTGACCTGGCCTCGGACACTGATGTTGGCGCCCTCGATCGTGGCCTGGATGTTGGCGGTGCTGTCCACCGTCACGTCGCCGCTGACCTTGAGCTCACCCTCGACGTTGCCCTGGACCTTGAGGTCCCCCTGGATGTCGAGGCGCCCGTGCAGGCTGTCGCGCGGGCCGAGATTGACGACGTTGGTGCCACCGTTCGCGCTGGTCGCGGGTGCGGATTTTTCAGCTTGGGCCATTTGGGCGTCCTCCACTGCGTGTTCGAGCTTTTCCCTAGTTCTGCTCAACTCCGACGGTCAACTGGACTTGCGTATAGACGCGTATCTCGGAAGAGTTGGGAATTAGACGAGCTAGCATCGTAGCAAAGTGGTCGGCGGTCAACAGGCAAAGGAGGCAACCGGGATCCCGGCGTTCGCGGAAGCCCTGGGCATAGAGCAGTGGCGCTGATGGATCCAGACGCGTCCGACGAGATGACCGACCACCTGGTCGATTTCTTCGACCAGGTCGCCCCCGTTTACGACAGCTGGGCGGGTGGCCAGCACGGCCGGATCGCCACGAGGCTGGTCGAGCTGGTCAAACCCAAGAAGGGGCAGCATGCCCTCGATGTCGGTACCGGCACGGGCCTGATCGCCCACCTGGTGGCGGCCAAGGTGAGCCCCGGTACGGTGATCGGCATCGATCTGTCGGACCGCATGCTCTCGATCGCACGTTCTAAACAGAGCAAAAACATGCAGTTCCTGGGCATGGCTGCGGAACGCCTGGTGTTCAGGCCGGAGACATTCGACCTTGTCACCATGGGCGACACGCTCGCGTACCTGTCCGACCCAGGCGACGGGTTGAGCGAGGCGCATCGCGTGCTCAAGGCGGGCGGCCGCCTGGCCGTTTCGTGTCAGCGGCGGAGTCTTTCCACCCGTGCCCAGGACCTGTTTTTCCAGGGGCTCGCCCCGATGGCGCGGAGGCACTACCTGAGCCTTCCGCGCTACAGCTCGGAACGCGGCCGCTTTGGCGAACCTGAGGTCCTGCCACAGCTGCTGGATTCGGCGGGCTTCAAGGTCGATATGCTGACCGAGATGGTCATGGGCGGTCGCACCCAGAACGCGCGCGAGTGGACGGACCTGATGGCCGGCGCCGGGCCCCTGCCCTACACCCTGATCAAAGCCCTGGGTCCGCGTTACCGGACGGAGCTCGAGGCTGAGATCGAAGCGGCGATGGACAGCCTCGGCGATCCCGACGATGCGTTTCGCTACCACCATTCCTATCTGATGGCGGTGGCAACCAAGCGGTGAGCCGTTGCATTCAGCCCGTTGCCGGCCCTGGCGCCTGGGTTCGACCGATGGTCAAGCCGGCGACCAGCGCCGCCAGGAGGCAAAGCCCCGCCGCCACCCCGAATATCTCGCGGTACTCCTGAAGAAACGCGGCCGCCACCAACCGTTCCAGCTGGTCGACCTGGGCGCGGACGTCCCCGCTGAGCTGGGGGGTGCCGAGGATCTGACGAAAGCGATACAGGCCATAGGCGGTGAGGGCGGCGAGGCCGATGAGCATTCCGACCGTCCTTGAAAGGACCACCAGGCTCGACGCCAGGCCGTGGTGCTCGGCGCGGGTCAGCTCCAGGACCCTGGCCGCAAGGGGCGCGATGACGACTCCAAAACCCAGGCCGCATGCACCGAGGGCCACAGCCGCCACCGGCAGTGAGCCGAATCGTAAGTCCATCTCGTTGGCCTGCCAGCCCGCCATCTGCGTGAACGCGGCCGCTGCCAGGACCATCCCGGCGACGGCGGTGGCGCGGGCGCCAATCCGCTGCGCGAGCAGGCCTCCGATCAGCGCGCCGGCGGGCACTCCGATCAGGAAGCGTGAAAGCAGCAGGCCGGAGCCCAGCTGATCGAGTTTGAAAACGAGCCGGCCTAGAAGCGGGACGTCGACGAGCGCGACCATCAGCGCCACACCGATCAGCAGGTTGGCAATCGACGCGCCGATGAAGGCGCGGCTGTGCAGAAGCCGGTTCGGAATGAGCGGCTCGAGGCGTGTTGCCTGGCGCCTGGCATAAAGGCCCAGGACGACGAGGCTCAGCGCTCCGACGGGGATCAGCAATCCGCTGGTGGCTCGGGTGTTGGGATCATCCGGATACAGCGCGAGCACCAAGAGCCCGAGGCCCGATCCAAGCAAGGCCGCGCCGACCCAGTCGAGCGATGTCGCCGCCGACGCATCGAGCTTGCTCTGCCCGCGGCTGCCGAACAGGAGGCCCGCCGCGCACAGCACGGCCAGCGGGAGGTTCAGCCAAAAAACAAATCGCCACCCACCGATGGCGGCTGCGGCCGCAGCGAGCGTGGCGCCGTACAACGGTCCGAACACGCTGCCGGCCTCCTGCATCCCGGCCACCGCGCCCAGAGCCAACGTCCGGTGTTGGTCTCGATAGAGGTCGGCGGCGAGGGCCAAGGAGAGCGGGACCAATCCGCCCCCACCCAGGCCCTGAAGGAATCGGCCCGCAATCAGCCACGGGAGCCCCGCGAAGGTCCACAGCCCCGAAGTCGCGGTGATCGCGGAGCCGGCGGCGAAGATCAGCATGCAGGCCGCGTAAACGGGCGCCCGACCGCGCACGTCCGAGTAGGCGCCGAGCAGAGGCATCGCTACGACGTAGCCGCCGAGAAAGCCGGTGACGATCGGTGTGGCTTGCTCGAAACGGTCGATGGTCAGGCCGACGTCGGCGACCATGGCGGGCAGGATCGTGACGACGACGTAAGCGTCGAGGGCGGTTACGAAGAGGCCGGCTCCGGCGATCAGAAGGAGGATTGGGCGCTTGGTGGGCGGCGCGAGCAAATCGCGGGCGCCGTCGCTATGCCACGGGGGGCGGGGAGATCGTGACGCCGGCGTTGAAACCGCTCAGGTCAACCTCGACCGAGCTCGCGGTCCCGTTGTCACCGAACAGGCCCGACAGCACGGCCTTGCGGATCAGATGATCCGAGCCCCCGATCCAGAGCACGGCGTCCACGTCGCCCGACGAGTTGAGCTGCGGCAGCATGCTGTGAATCTGGCTCGCCGTGTACGTCGCCTCCACCTTGTGCGAGTCCACATCGCCGACCTTGTCGGCTCCCAGGTACCTCGGTTTGACGCCAGCCGGGATGACCGCCGGCAAGCCGCCCTGGGCCCCGAAGAGCTTGGCAAGGTCCGGGATCACGCCGGCATCCGCGCCGGTGAGCTCGGTGTAGCTCGAGAACGGTGGGCGGAGGTAGACGTGGCCGCCTGCGATGATCACCTCCAGCGCGAACTGGACGTCCTGTTTGCGCACGGTATAGATGGTGTCGCTGTCAGTTGGAAGCTGCAAGGTAGCCGCGGCTTTGACCAGCGAGAAGGTCTGGAACGTGATCGTGCCTTGTTTGAAGGTGAGGGTTGCGCTGACCGTTTTCAGCTTTGCCATGGCAGCGCCGCCTTCGCGCAATGCCTGCGCCGGGTCCTCGGGCTGCAGTCCACCGCACCCGGCCATTACCAGGACCAGCGCACAGGCGCAGAACGACGCGAGTCTGGTCCTCACTGCACAAGTATCAGCCCCGCATCCGGCCCGTTTGTGACGGCGCGTCAATCAGGGCGGTCGTCCGCCGCACGCACGATGAGGCGGATGGGCCGGTCGTAGAACAGGTAATCCCAAGCCCAGTTCACGAGGACGACGACTCGGCTGCGGAAGCTGACCACGTTGATGAGGTGGACGGTCAGCCACATCAACCAGCCCAGGAATCCGGTCAGGCGAACCGGCCCCAGCTGTGCGACCGCCGAGTTGCGGCCGATCGTGGCCATGATTCCGGGGTCCTTGTAATCGAAGTTCGTCGCGCCATATCCGCGCAGCACATCGCGGATGGTGGCGGCCACGTGCTTCCCCTCCTGCATTGCGACCGGGATGAGCATCGGCAGCGAAGCGCCGCCATCGGTTGCTCCAGCGAGGTCGCCGATCACGAACACCTCGGGATGCCCGGTCACCTGCAGGGTGGGCAAGACCTCGACCCGCGCCTGCCGTGCAAGCGGGAGGCCCATGACGCTCCCTAGTTCCGAAGCGCGAACGCCAGCCGTCCAGATCACGGTCGAGGCCGGGATCTCGTGTCCGTCCGCCAGGCGGATCGAATTTGCCGTCACGTCCGCGACCTTGGCCTTCAGCAGGACCTCGACTCCCTTTTTCTCCAGAGATCGTCTTGCAGCATCACGCAGCGGCTCGGCGAACGTGCCCAACAATGAACCCGCGGCCTCGAGCAGCACCACTCGTACGAGGCCGAGGTCGAGGTCGCGATAGTCCTTGGCCAGGACCAGGTGGATCAGCTCGGCAAGGGCGCCGGCCATCTCGACTCCGGTCGGCCCGCCTCCGACCACCGCGAACGTGAGCAGCGTTCGCCGCCGCTCGCGATCGTCAGTCCATCGGGCTTCCTCGAAGCGCATCAAGATGCGATTTCTAACCGCGAGGCCCTCATCGAGCTCCTTCAAGCCGAAAGCGTGTCGCACCAGTGATTCGTTGCCGAAGTAGTCGCTCTGGCTGCCTGACGACAGGACGAGGAAGTCGTACGCGAGCGGTCCGTGCTCCGTCAGCAGCTGACGCTGCTCGAAGTCGGCGCCGGTGATCTTCGCGAGCAGGAAGTCCGCGTTGCGCAAGGGTCGGATCAGCTGCCGTACCGGGCGGGCGATCTCACCGGGGTCGAGGACCGCTGAGGCGACCTGGTAGAGGAGCGGCGTGAAGAGGTGGTAATTGTTGCGGTCGACTAGGAGCACCTCGACCGGTGCTTTCTTCAACGCTCGTGCGCAGGTGAGACCGCCGAAGCCGGCGCCCGCGATCACGACCCGCGGTCGGGGGGTCACTTTGCCGGGGGCTTGCGAAACCGTCCTGGGCCGCCCCGCCGCCGGTTGGCCATCTTCTCCAGGGCGACCCCGCCACCGGTGGCTTCGAGGAGCGACTTGGGCAGCTTCTGTTTCTTCTTGGCCACCGGCTCGAAGAGGTCGCCCAGCTTGGCGACGCGCTTGAGGACCTGCTCCGAGTCGAAAACGAGCAGGTTCGGGTCTTTCGCCTTGAGGCATTTCTCGACCTCGGCCCACGACACCGGCGTGGACACAGTCGGCCGCGCGCGCGCGCGCAACGAGTACACGTTGACCGTCGTCTTGTACTCATCGTTCTGGCTCCAGTCGATGAGGACGCGACCGGTGCGGAGCTCCTTCAACTGCTTGTGAACGACAAGGTCTGGGTGCTGCTCTTCGAACAGCTGCGCAAGTCCTTTCGATACGACCTTCGTCTCCACGTACGTGACTTTGGTATTGAGCGGAACGTAGAGCTGCAGGCCCTTCGACCCCGATGTCTTGGCGTAGCACTCGAGGCCGTGCTCCGCGAAGACGTCGCGCAGCATCAACCCGATCCGGCAGCACTCGACGATGGTCGCGGGCGGCCCCGGGTCGAGGTCGAAGACGAGCGTCCGCGGCTCGGGCAATTTCGAAGCGAGCGACAGCGAAGTGTGGAACTCGAGCGTCGCGATTTGGGCCAGCCACACCAGTGTTGGCACGTCCTGGCACAGGCAGTAGTACATGTCGCGGTTGTTCCCGCCGCTCCACACGGTCGCCGTCTGGACCCAAGGCGGCCGGTGCTTCGGGCAGTTCTTCTCGTAGAAGAATTCGGCGTCGACTCCATTGGGATAGCGCTTGAGAGTGAGCGGGTGGTCGCGGGTGTGGGGGAGGATCGCCGGGGCGATGCGCGTGTAGTAATCGATGACCTGCCCCTTGGTGAAGCCAACCTCGGGATACAGGACCTTCTCGAGGTTGGTCAGCTTGAGTTTGCGTGCCTCGATCTGGACTTCGATCTCGGTGCTCTTAGCCACCTTCGCGCACCACCTCGCGGGCCGGCTTGTCGGTGCGCAGGCCTTTGAAAGCGGGCGCGCGCAGCTGGCCCGACTTGGTCCACTCCACGAACTCGAACTCTCCCACCAGCCTGGGCTCCACGAAATGGGCGCCCTTCGGCGGTGTGCCTCGATCGAACGGGCTCGTCTTGCGCTCGAGCGGCTTCATCAACTGGCTGAGCTTCTCGAGCATCTCGTCTGTAAATCCGGTGCCGACCTTGCCCGCGTACACGAACTCCCCCTCGTCGTAATAGCCCACTAGCACCGCGCCGGGATATCCGCGCCGCTTACCCTCGCCTTCGAGCCAGCCCGCGATCACAAGCTCCTGGCCCGTCCGGTTCTTGAGCTTGACCCAAACGCCGCTGCGCCGGCCCGGCTCGTACGGCGAGTCGAGCTTCTTGCCCATGATGCCTTCGAGGCCGGCCTTGCTGCTGGCCTCGCGCATGGTCGGCCCGCCTCCCTTTTCGTAGGGCGGGGTCTGCCAGGCGGCGCCGTGAAGCTCCTGAGCCGCAGCGGCGAAAACGTCACCGCGCGCTACCCGGAGATTCACGCGATGGGCAGAGCGCTCGGATCCAGTGAGGTCGTCCTCGACGGCGAGATCGTGGCGCTCGACGAAAAGGGCCGCCCCAGCTTCGAGGAGATCCAGCAGCGCATGGGCCTGACTTCCGAGTCGGAGGTCCGCCGGAAGATGAA
>WNEY01002602.1_pt1 | contig 13265 bp, 13 predicted proteins | sample 5400531 | NCBI WGS metagenome assembly WNEY01 (sample SAMN13153338, study PRJNA577476) | soil metagenome | isolation source: 200 cm saprolite under Douglas fir tree site 1 | place: USA:California | collected 2015-04-18
AGCACGATCAGCGGGACGGCGACCGCCGTCAGGACGAGCCAAATCATGGCGATCCGGACACCGTGTCGGGGGATGCGCTCGCCGGAGATCGTCGTCAATGGACCATGAGGTAGCCGTCCATCCAACCGAGGCTCTGCATCGGCCCGCCGTTTCCGAAGATGAACGCGGCCGCGCAGGGCACGAAGCACTGCCAGCGGTACTTGCCGGGCCTGCCGGTCTTGAAGGAGAACGTCACGGTGGTGTGTGCGTCGGCGAGCGGGCAGGGCGCCACGCTGCACTGGTTCTTCGCGTCGTCGGCGACGCCCTTGAGCGGCACGCTGACGCCGAGATCCGGAACGGCGAACGTGTGCGACGCAAGACCCGGGTCGAGCACGTTCGTCGTCTTGCCGTCGACCTGCATCGTCCCCCCGATCGTTCCGCGGACCTGCCCCCAGAACGGGTTGCGCAAGCCGGTCGCCGTATCGAACTGGTAGATCGTCACAGTCACGGTCGAATACGCGGGCACGTCCAGAACCGTGCTGTGCACCCACTTCCCGTTCGGCTTCTGCGCGAGGTACGACACCCAGTCCACGTGCGGCGGGTTGCCAAACGACGCGACTGTCTGCAACGTGAGGTGCTTCTGCGGCGTTGCGGCGACAGACGGCGGCGTGACGACGAGGTACGACACGATGTAGTAGACGATCAGCGCGGTGCCGAAAGCGATGCCCGTGGCGACGGCAAGCACGCGTCCGCTCCTGCTCAATGCAGTTGCCCCTCGGGCACGACGAGATGCGATATATCGGCCCATCGAGCCGAATGCCACCGGATGACGGAATCGTCATACCGTTGTCATTTGCAGGTCATCCGACGAGGGCGTATCGTCGCGTGCCGGGGGCAGATTGCGGATCCTGCTGATCGAGGACGAACCGCGCATCCGAGCATTCCTCGCCCGGGGTCTCGGAGCAGAGGGCTTTGCCGTCGACGAGAGCGAAGACGGCGAGAGCGGGCTTCAACGCGCGCTCGACGACGAGTACGACCTCGTGATCCTCGACCTGCTCTTGCCGAAAACCGACGGCCTCGAGGTTCTCGCGACGCTGAGCGAGCAGCGGCCGCAGCTGCCTGTGCTGATCCTCTCCGCGCGCGCCGACCTGCGGACGAAGCTGCGCGGCTTCGAGCTCGGAGCAAGCGACTACCTGGCGAAGCCGTTTTCCCTCGAGGAGCTCCTCGCGCGCGCGCGTGTACAGATACGACGGCGGACGTCGAACGGCAACGGCGGCAACGTGCAGCGCGTCGGTCGCCTCGTACTGGATCTCGCGCGTCACGAGGCGCGGATCGACGGTCGGGCGGCGGAGCTGACCGCGGGCGAGTTCCGGCTGCTCCACCATCTCGTCCTTCATGCCGGCGAAGTTGTGAGCCGCGAACGGCTGCTCGCCGATGTGTGGGGCTACCACTTCGATCCTCGATCGAACGTCGTCGACGTGTGCATCCGCCGGCTGCGCAAGAAGCTCGGCCCGAATGCGCCGATCGAAACCGTGCGACATGCGGGTTATCGACTTTCTGCGGCATAGACAAGTCGAGGTGCTGTGGGTCTCGTTCGCGGTGGCGAACTTCGTCATCATGGCGATCTGGCCGCGCTGGGAGACGATCCCGTTCCACTTCATCTGGGTCAGCCTGACGCTCGTCTACGGCTTCCGCGTCTGGTCGCTGCCGCGAACGGGTCTCGTCCTGGCGATCGTCTTCGTTGCCACGGGTGTCGCGATCGTGACCGACGCACTGGGCGGAACGCAGCCGTGGGACGAGACCAGCGAGGTGCCGTTGATGTCGGCGATGTTCGTCGTGATGGTCTGGCACGCGCGCCGGCGACAGGCCGCGCTGCGGCTGGCCGAGCAGCGCGCGGAAGAACGCGCGGCGATGCTCGAGCGCCAGGAGGCGTTCCTCCACGACGTTTCGCACGAGCTGCGTACGCCCGTGACGATCGCGCGGGGACATCTCGAGGTCCTCCGCGCCGAACCGCACAACGGCAACGGCGCGGTGGACGTCGCGCTCGACGAGCTCGGCCGGATGAAGGTCATCATCGACCGGCTCCTGCTGCTCGCGAAGGCGGATCAGCCGGATTTCCTGGCGCCCGCGGAGATCGACGTCGAGCCGTTCCTCGAGGACGTCTTCATGCGCTGGTCGGAGGTAGCCCCGCGGGCTTGGCGGCTTGGCGCCCTTGCGGAAGGAACGGTCTTGGCAGACGAGGAGGCGCTGCGCGACGGCCTCGACGCGCTGCTCGAGAATGCGGTGAAGTACACCGACGAGGGCGACGCGATCGAGCTGCGCGCAACGGCGACGGGGAGCGAGCTGGCGATCGAGGTCGCGGACGAAGGCTGGGGGGTTCCACGCGAATCGCTGGAGCGGATCTTCGAGCGTTTCGCGCGGGCCGACGCATCACGTACCCGTGAGCGAGGCGGAGTCGGGCTCGGACTGGCGATCGTCGACGCAATCGCGCGCAGCCACGGCGGCCGGTGCACCGCGACCTCGGACCACGGTGTGACGGTCTTCGCATTGGCACTGCCGTCGTTCCACGCCGCTTCTGCCGCTTCGGCGGCGCCTCTTTCCGTATCCTGATTCGCCGGTGGCCGCCCCAAGCGGCCGTCCGCTGGCGCACATGAGTCGTCTTCCGCTGGTCAAGATCACGGTCGTGGTCATCGCTGCGCTCGCGGCAGCGTCGTGCGGCGGCCACCCGCAACAGACGGTCGCACGGCCGGCTGCGCCGACGCAGCACTTCCGCTCGCGCCCGGACCTCCGGCCTCCCGTCGTCGAGATCCGGACGCCCGCACACGACACCGCGCCCGGTCTGATCTTCCTCGCTCCGAAGCAGGTCGTCGCTCAAGCGGGACCGATGATCGTGAACGACCGTGGGCAGGTCGTCTGGTTCCATCCGCTCGACATCAACGGCATCACCGACTTTCGCGTGCAGCGGTATCGCGGGAAGCCGGTGCTCACGTGGTGGCGCGGTCGCGCACCGATGGGCGTCGGCAGCGGCTACTACGTCGTCTACGGCGCCTCGTATCACCAGATCGCGCGGGTGCGCGCCGGTCATGGGCTCAGCGGCGACGTGCACGAGTTCCTGATCACACCGCGCAACACGGCCCTGTTCACCGTCTACCGCCGACTGCCAGTCGACCTCTCGGCCTTCGGCGGCCCGAAGCAAGGCAGGATCTTCGAGGGCGTCATCCAGGAAGTCGACATCGCGTCAGGCCGTGTCCTGTTCGAGTGGCACAGCTACCCGCGCGTCAGCTTGCGCGAGTCCTACGTGCCGTCGCCGACGGCCGCGAAGGGAGCAAAGGCGGCGCCGTGGGACTATTTCCACGTCAACTCGATCGACGTCGAGCCCGACGGCAATCTGCTCGTCTCTGCGCGGAACACGCACGCGCTGTACGAGATCAGTCGCCGCACCGGCAGGATTCTCTGGCGGCTGGGCGGCAAGAAGACCGACTTCTCGCTCGGCCGAGGCGTCCGGTTCGCGTGGCAGCACGACGCCCGTCGGCAGCCGAACGGGACGATCACGCTGTTCGACAACGGGGCGGCCCCGCCGGTGGAGAAGTTCACGCGTGTGCTCGTCCTCCGAGTCGACAGCGCGCGCAAGCGCGTGACGCTCGTCCGCAGCTTCGTGCACCCGAAGCGGCTGCTGACCCCGTTCGAGGGCAATGCGCAGTTCCTCCCCGACGGGCACGTCGTGGTCGGCTGGGGGGCGAACCCGTACTTCACGGAGTTCGACGCTCGCGGCCGCGTGCTGCTGGACGCCTACTTCGGCCACGGCAAGCCGCCCGGTAAAGACGCGGACTCGTACCGCGTCTATCGCTTCCCGTGGCGCGGACATCCCGCCGGCCCACCCGCGCTCGCCATAGAGAACGGGGCTGCCTACGTCAGCTGGAACGGCGCCACCGACGTCGCGCGCTGGCGACTGCTCGTCGGCGAGGCGAACGACGACGTCGGCGTCGTCCGCACCGTCAGGAAGACAGGCTTCGAGACCGCGATCCGCTTGCCTGAAAAAGGACGCTTGACGCGCTTCGTCGCGGTCGAGGCGCTCGCCGCCGACGGGAGCATCCTCGGAACGTCGGCGACGATTCGCCGATAGCGGTCATTCCCCGGCGACGTCGCGCCGGTGGAAGGACGCGAACGCGATGGCCAGCGGAACGGCCGTGAAGATCGCGGAAACCCAGATCGCGCGTCCGATCAGCGTCCAGTCCGTGGGCGACATGAACATGCCGTGCCAGCCGTCGAACTGGTCGGAAAGCAGATACTGCCTCGCCCACGTCTGATGCACCAGGCCGCCGATCGCCTCCTGCGCAAGCGCGTAGACGAGCGTGCCGACGATCGAACCTGCGCTGTTTCGCGTGATCGTGGAGAGCATCAGGCCGAAGGCGGCGACTCCGATCAGCGGCACGGCGAACACTCCGAGCGCAGCGAACGTCAGCACCAATGTGTGTGCGGCCGAGATCCGCGTGCCGTCGAAGTTGTACAACGGATGCCATCCCCACGCGATCAGGCCGGCGATCGAACCGCCGACGAGTAACGCGAAGAGCGTCGCGAGCACGTACGTGAAAGACGCGAGCGTCTTCCCGGCCAGGATCTGACCACGCCGGAGCGACCGGGTGAGGATCAGCTTCAGGGTCATGCCCGAGTCCTCCGCGGCGACGATGTCACCCGCGACGAGCGCTGTGATCAACTGCGCGCCGAAGCGTGAGACGAACGTCAGCACGACGAGGACGATGGCGAGACCAGTGTGTCGCAGGTTGTCTGCCAGCGGCGCGTCGCGCGGTCCGCCCGTTTGTAGTGACATCACGACGACGAAGATCACCGGCAGGAGCGCGGCGGCTCCGATGCCGATGTACGTGCGCTTCTGGGAGATCAGCTTGCGTGTTTCCCAGCGGTACGCGGTCAACGTGCCCGGTCTCACAGGGACGCTCCCGCAGCCTCCGCGCTCGGCTCACCTTCGGTCAGCTCGAAGAAGAGCGCCTCCAGCGTCGCCGTCTCCGGCACCAGTGCACGAAGACCCAGGCCGGCGTTGACGAGTGCGCGGGACAGTTCCTCGACCGTCGCCTCGTCCGTCGCGAACAGAAGCTCCCCGCCGTCGACCGAGACGTCGGAGACTCCAGCGTTGTTGAGCGCGATCACGCGCGCGCGCTCGACGTCGGTGGTTCGCAGGCGGTATCGATTGGAGGAGCGACGCGCGCGCAGCTCGTCGATCGAGCCCTCGTAGACGATCTTGCCGTCGCGGATGATCGCCACACGATTGCAAAGCTCCTCGACCTCTGCGAGCAGATGACTCGACAGCAAGATCGTGATCCCCTGGTCCGCCAGGCGGCTGATCAGGACGCGCATGTCGCGAATCCCGCCCGGGTCGAGCCCGTTCGTCGGTTCATCGAGCAGCAGGAGCTGCGGCCCGCGGAGCAACGATGCTGCGATCCCGAGCCGTTGGCGCATTCCCTGGGAGTACGTCGCGACGCGGTCCCTCGCACGGCCGCCGAGCTCGACGCGCCGGAGCACGTCGTCGATGCGCGCGCGAGCGCCGCCGCCGTCGAAGGCGGCAAGCAACTCGAGGTTCTTGTGGCCGCTGAGATAGCCGTAGAAATGCGGCGTCTCGACGAAGCCGGCGACGCCGTCGAGCGCCTGGGGCAACTCCGTCTGCGGATCGCGGCCGAACAGCCGCACGGTGCCGGCGTTCGTCCGGATCAGGCCGAGCAGGATCCGCAGGGTGGTCGTCTTGCCCGCACCGTTCGGGCCGAGGAAACCGTAAATCTCCCCGCGCCGGACGGTGAGGTCGACGCCGTCCACGGCAGCTATGTCGCCGTAGCGTTTGACGAGCCCACGCGCCTCGACGGGAACGGCGTTCATGGTTGCGAGGCTAGCGACGTTCCCGTGCAGTGCGGTGGCCCTTAACGCAGGCTCAACACACCGCGCTCAGAAGTCGCGGTGCAGGCGGAATCCAGGCGGCGCGCCACCGAAGAAGCCGGGACCCGACGGGCGGACACCGTTGACCAGGTCCGTGATGTGCTGCTTCAGATTGCTGAGGATCGTCTGCTCCTGCGCTTGCGTCAGACGCCCGGCCGCCACAGCGTCGTCGAGATGCTTCTTCGCCGCATCGACGAGGGCAGTAACCAGCCCATCGACGGACTTGCCCTTCTCCTGCGCGATCTGGGCGAGGGTCTTGCCGCTCGCGAGTTCGCTCTGGAGATCGCTTGTCGTCACGCCGAGATATGCAGCAGCCGCGTCGAGCCCGGCAACGAAGCCGCCGTGGCCGAAGCCTGGGTGTCCGAACAGCGGTACCTGCTCGGATTCGATGCGCGCCTTCAACTCGTCGCCCTCGGCCTTCGTGATCCGGCCGGCGGCCACCGCCGCATCGACGCGATCCTCGATCGCCTTCTTCAGCGCGTTCGTGAGCGCGCTCGGGGTCACGTTCAGGCGCTTGGCCGCGTCGTTGATCACAGCCTGGCCCTCGTCACCGGAGGATCCGATCTGTTCCGCCGCGATCGCCGCGCCGCCGCCAGCGATCGCAAGCCCTGCGGCCGTGGCAGCAGCGAATTTCCACCTCTTCACGAGCCGGATCGAACCACTCGCAGCTAAGGACGGGCTAAGAGGAATCTAAGAAAAGTCTAAGAACCGACCTGCTCCGTCCTGGGCACGGCGCCGTTGAGCCGGAATGTCATCCGGGTGCCGCCGCCTTCCGCGCGCTCGGCGACAACCGTGCCGCCGTGCGCTTCTGCGACCTGGCGCACGATCGCAAGACCGAGCCCGGAACCCGCCATCCCACGCGCAGTGCGTGCGCGGTAAAAGCGATCGAACACGTGTGGGAGGTCCTCCTCGTCGATACCCGGCCCGTGGTCGCGGACGACGACCTCGCCGTCGGCGACGAGGACCTCGATCTCGCCGTCGGGCGGGCTCCACTTGGCAGCATTGTCCAGCAGGTTGCCGATCGCCCGCTCGAGTCTCGACCGGACGCCGTGGACGAGCGTCTCGTGCAGATCGGTCGTGAACCGCACACCTGGGCGGTTGCGCTGCGCGCGCTCGACCGCGTCCGCCGTGACGAGGTCGAGCCGGACGTCTTGCGGCTCGTCCTGCTGCTTGTCGCCGCGCGCGAGCTCGACGACCTCGGCGATCAGCGTCGTCATTTCCCCGAGTTGCTCGATCACGTCCGCGAGCAGCCTCTTCCTGTCCTCCGGCTGGAGCTCGCGCTCGGTGGCCAGCACCTCGATGTTCGTCCGGAGGCTCGTCAAAGGCGTGCGCAGCTCGTGCGATGCGTCGGTGACGAGCTGGCGCTGCAGTCGCGTGGATTCCTCGAGCGCCGCGAGCATCGTGTTGAAGCTGCCGGCGAGCCGACCAAGCTCGTCCTGCCCGCTCGTTTCGATCCGCTCGGAGAGGTCGCCCGTCTCACGCACCTTCTCCGTCGCGCGCGTCAGTCGCCGCACCGGAGCGAGCGCTGCACGGGACACGAGCAGGCCGAAGGCGGCCGCAATCAGAATCCCGCCGATTGCGATCACCAGAAGAAGGACACGCATGTGTCGCAACGAGCGATCGACCGTGGTGAGCGAGCTCGCAAGCTCGATCGCGAACCCCGGCGCATACTGGAACGTGAAGGTGCGAAAGTGAATCCCGGACACGTGCGCGTCCGTCAGAAACGCCCTCTTGTGCCCGGCGGCGACGGCACGTATGTCCTTCGTGACAGGAAGCGGGTGGTTTCCGTACGGTCCGCCTACCGCAAGAATCGTCCCGTTTGCGCGAACGACTTCCGGCACGAGCCCGACGTTGCCGAGATCCGGGCCGAACAGCTCGCGACCGATCGCTGGAGGTGGAATGCGCGCGATCACGCCTGCGCGGCTGCGAAGCGTGTCGTCGATCGGGCCGCGGAGGTCACTTCGGGCGACGGCGTAGATCACGGCCGACGCGAGCACGACCGCAAGCGCGACGGCCGCGGCGGCGACGAGCGTCAACCGTGCGCGGAAGCTCAACCTTCGCGCAGGGCGTACCCGACGCCGCGCACCGTCTGGATCAAGCGCGGCTTTCCGCCCGTCTCCGTCTTCCGCCGCAGGTAGCCGATGTAGACGTCGAGCGAGTTGGACGCGAAGCCGAAGTCGTAGCCCCACACGCGCTCGAAGATGATCGAGCGGGTCAGCACCTGACGCGGATTGAGCAGGAACAGCTCCAGCAGGGAGAACTCCGTGCGGGTCAGCTCGATCGGATCGCCACTGCGAGACACTTCCCGCGTCCCAGGGTTGAGCTCGAGATCGGCGAAGCGCATGACTTCGCCGCCGCCGTCCGATGTGCGGCGCAGCAAGGCGCGCAAACGTGCGACGAGCTCCTCGAGCGCGAACGGCTTGGTCACGTAGTCGTCGGCGCCCGCATCGAGCCCGGCAACGCGATCCTGCACGGCCTCGCGCGCAGTCAGCATCAGCACCGGCACGCGATTCCCGGCGCGGCGAACCAGGCGCGCGACCTCGAGCCCGTCCATGCCCGGCATCAGGACATCGAGGATGACCGCGTCCGGCTGTTCGGCCTCGAGGCGGTACAGCGCCTCACCTCCGTCCGCGGCGAGCTCGACGTCGTAGCCTTCGAGCTCGAGCGCCCGACCGAGCGACTCGCGAACAGCGCGTTCATCGTCGACGACCAGGATCTTCACGCGCCCATTGTGCGCATGATTACGGCTGTTTGCGGGTTTCTCACCGAGTTCTTAGGAAGGTTTCACGGCCTGTTTAAGGACGGATGGTCTCCTTCGAGCGATGAGTCGCCGCGCCTCCCTGGTCGTTCTCCTCGTCGGCGCGCTGGCGATCGGCGCGGGCGGCGGCGCGCTCGCCACGGGCGCCCTGACGAGCGGCACGAAGACGGTCGTCCGCCAGGTCACCGTCAGCGGCTCGGAGCCCGCGTCCGCGGCCAGTGCGCTCTCGGTGAACGACGTCTACCGGCGGACGTACAGGGGCGTCGTTCAGATCACCGTCAGCTCTTCCCGGTCGACCCCGTTTCCGCTCGGCGGCACGCAGACGCAGACCGCCGAGGGATCCGGTTTCGTCTACGACACGAAGGGCGACATCGTCACCAACCAGCACGTCGTCGACGGAGCAACCTCCGTCTCCGTCACGTTCTGGAACGGGGCGAAATACAAGGCTCGGGTCGTCGGGAGTGACGCGTCCACGGACGTCGCGGTCGTGAAGGTCGACGCGCCGTCGTCCGTGCTCTTCCCGCTTTCGCTCGGCGACTCGAGCACTGTGACCGTCGGTGACGGCGTCGTCGCGATCGGTAGCCCATTCGGTCTCGCGGAGACGGTGACCAGCGGAATCGTCAGCGCACTCCACCGGCAGATGACGTCCCCCAACGGCTTCGCGATCGAGAACTCCATTCAGACCGACGCAGCGATCAACCACGGCAACTCGGGCGGCCCTCTCCTCGACCTGCAGGCACGGGTGATCGGGGTCACCTCACAGATCGAGAGCGACTCGGGCGGAAACGACGGCGTCGGCTTCGCCGTCCCGTCGAATACCGTCCGCTCCATCGTCACGCAGCTGCTCGCGACCGGCAAGGCCGAGCACGCCTACCTCGGCGTCGCCGCGCAGACCTCCCCTTCCGGCGGCGCCGCGGTGGGCACCGTGCGCAGTGGGACCCCGGCGGCACGGGCCGGGCTTCGTCGCGGCGACGTGATCACCGCCGTCGACGGGCGGCGGATCTCCTCGGTCGGCGACCTGCAGTCGGCGATCGACGCCCGGAAACCCGGCGACACCGTCACGGTCACGTTCAAGCGCGCCGGCGCAACGCATACCGTCGGCGTCACGCTGGCGACGCGGCCTACCTAGCGTCCCTGACCGCCTGGCCGCTTGGCGTACCAAACGTCGAGAACGCTGACATTCTTCAGAGCATGGCGGAGTTCGCGAGGTAGCGGTGTCCGGCACGCAGCGGCTCGGGGTCGAGGCGGCGCTCGTCGGTGGGGAGCTTCTCCCCGGCGACGTCGAGCTCGCCGACGGGCGCGTCAGCGCGGTTGGACTGAACGGCGCGCGCGGGCGCGGGATCGCAGCGCCCGGCTTCGTCGACCTACAAGTCAACGGCTTCGGCGGTGTCGACTTCTTCTCGGCCGACTCAGACGCCTACCGGCGTGCCGGGGATGCCCTGCTGCGCACGGGCGTGACGGCGTACCAGCCGACGTTCATCACCTCGCCGGAGGAGGAGATCGCCGCGGCGTTGGGCGAGCTACCGCCGCTCGACGGCAAGGCGCCGCGCATTCTCGGCGCCCACCTCGAGGGACCGTTCATCGCGCCGGAGCGCCTGGGCACACATCCGCCGGCGGCGCGGCGCGATCCCGACCTCTCGTTGCTCGAGCGATTGCTCTCGGCGGGTCGAGTGACGCACGTGACGCTCGCGCCCGAGCTCCCGGGCGCGCTCGAGCTCGTTGCGTTCCTGCGCTCGCGCGGCGTGACGGTCTCCTGCGGGCATTCGAACGCAACCGCCGCTCAAGCACACGAGGCCTTCGAGCACGGCGCGACGACCGTGACGCACCTGTTCAACGCGATGCGACCGTTCGCCGCGCGCGAGCCGGGCCTCGCCGGCGCGGCGCTCGCCTGCAACGACGTCTCCGTGCAGGTGATCCTGGACGGCGTCCATCTCGCGGACGACACGGCGCGTCTCGTCTGGCACGCGGCGGGAGGCCGGATGGCGCTCGTCACGGACGCAGTCGCAGGCGCAGGGCTCGGCGACGGGAGCTACCGCCTCGCGTCGGTCGACGTGGAGGTCACGGACGGTGTTGCCCGCTCCGGGGACACCGTCCTCGCGGGCAGCACCGTCACGATGATCGACGCGGTGCGCAACCTCGTCGCGCTCGGCGCGCCGCTCGCGGACGCGCTTGCCGCGGCCAGCGAAGTACCGGCGCGTATCGCAGGCAGGGCCGATGTCGGGAGGCTCGAGCCGGGCACGCGCGCGGACATCCTCGTGATCGACGACAACCTGTCGATCAAGCGCGTGCTCGCCGAGGGCGTCGACACGCTCCGCTGACAACGGACTAGGCTCGCCGGCGTGAAGCCGACGCCGTGGGCGTTCAGCTGGGAGCCGCTCTTCCTCGTGCTCGCGGCGGCTGCGGCCGTCGCGTACGCTCGCGCCGCCCGAACCGAGCGTCCGTCGACCGTACGTGTCGTCGTGTTCGGGCTCGGGCTTGCGTTGATCGTGGCGGCGCTCTGCTCCCCGCTCGAGACGATCGCGCGCCGCTACCTCCTGCTCTTCCACTTGCTCGGGAACGTGATGATCGCCGACTGGGCGCCGCCGCTCCTGATCATCGGGCTGACGCCGTCGATGCGTGCGGCCGTGGCGCGACGCGGCGGTCGCGCGCTCACGCGTGCGTCGCGACCATGGTTCGCGCTGCCGGCATGGCTCGCCGTCTGGTACCTCGTGCATCTTCCCGCGTTCTACGACTACGCGCTGCGTCACACCTTGATGCTGAACGTCGAGCACGCGTTGCTGATCGCGGCGGGATTGCTGTTCTGGTGGCCGCTGCTCGGCGATGTTTCGACGGCGTTCTCGACCCCGCTCGCGCTCGCGTATCTCGGGGTCGCGTTCGTAAGCTCCGCCTTTCTCGGGCTCGCGTTCATCTTCTCGTCCACACCCTTCTACGACTTCTACGAGCACGCGCCGCGATTGTGGGGACTTTCGGCTGCGAAGGACCAGAACCTCGGCGGCATCCTCATGAACGCCGAGCAGACAATGGTGTTTCTGTCCGCGCTCGCCTACTTCCTCGTGCGCTTATTCAACGAAGAAGAACGAACCGGCGCGATTCGCGCCGGCTAACGTCGGCGAAAGCGACGGCGTCCGGACTGCTCGGCGTCGCCTGCTGCCGCTGACAGCGACTCGTCCGTGTCCTCGTTCATCGCGTCGGCCGCGGCGGGTTGTTCGTCGGACGCTTCGGCATCGAATCCCCGCTCCCATGGATCCGCGGCGCCCGCAGCAGCTTGGTGATCCGTCTGAAGAACGCGAACGTGCCGTGGAATCTCGACCTGGTCCGGCGCCTCCTCCGGTTCCTCGCGGTGCTCCTCGCGGCGGCGCCACCAGCGCCGCCGGGACACGTCCGCCTCGTCCGGCTCCTGTTCCGCGCTCTCCCGCGGCTCGGCAGCAGCTTCCGCCTCCTCGACGACCGCCGCCTCCACGGCGGGCTCCGCCTCTTCAGCGGGCGGCGCGCCGATCATCGTCATCGCGTCCGACGGCTCCTGTGCTTCCTCGAACGCCGTCCAGCCGACCGCCTCGTCGATCTGCTCCGCGGAGGCGGATTCGGCCTCGACGACAGGATGCGCGGGGACGGGTCTCTCGCGCGCAACGACGAAGGCGTCACGCGACGTCATCCATTCAATCGCGACGACGACCAGGAACGCGGCGGCCATCACGAGGACGATCACCCACCAGGCGAGCTTCGCAACGCCGAGCAGGACCGCGACGACGATCAGGAACGCAACTTCGCCCGCGATCCGCCAGAGGGCCGGCGAGATCCCTTCGCGCGGCGCGCGTACGCCGTACCCATAGCCGTAGGTCGGCGTCGCATTCCACGGCTGCTGGGTCCACCCGGCCGTGCGCAGCGCGCGCAGGTCGGCCCGCAACGCAGCGGCCTGGCGATGGAACGAGTCGACGGCCTCGAGCGTGCGCAGCGCGGCGTCGAGCTGCGCCGCGTGGCGATAGAAGGAGTCGAACGCCGCCTTGACGCTCTCCTGCTCGTAGCCCTGCTCGGCGACGGGCAGATCGTCGATCCTCGGCAGCGGCTCGCGCGACGAGCCCCCGGTCGGAGTTGGCCAGGCTTCCTGGTTCACCCGCCCAGTATGCCGCGCTTTGGTCAGTTATCCCGCAGCTTCGGCCTTCCGGAGGCCGCGGACGGCCCAGAGGGCGAAGCCGACGCCGAGCCCGACGACGATGGCGAAGGCCGCGACCGTGCGAGTGCGATCGCCGGAGATGAAGCCGCGCCCGGCCTCGAGCAGGTCGGTGAGCGGGTTCACGGTCGCGACGGCGTGGATCCATCCCTGCAGGAGGCCCAGCGGCACGTAGACCGGGGCGAAGAAGAGCAGGAGGAAGACCGGCATCTGCATCACGGGCGCCGCCTGCTGCGTGCGCAGCCGCATCGCAACGCCCGTCGCCCAGAGCGTTCCCGCGATGTTCAGCAGGAATCCGAGGGCGTACAGCCCGAAGAGATCGATGCCGTTGCCGCCGATCTGCATGCGCGCGATCAGCGCCACGACCGTGACGATCGCAATCGTTACGAGCCAGCGCACGGTCGTCGAGAATGCGTAGCC
>WNEY01002603.1_pt1 | contig 13258 bp, 13 predicted proteins | sample 5400531 | NCBI WGS metagenome assembly WNEY01 (sample SAMN13153338, study PRJNA577476) | soil metagenome | isolation source: 200 cm saprolite under Douglas fir tree site 1 | place: USA:California | collected 2015-04-18
GCATAAGCCCGCGCTCAGCCGCAGATTGATCTGGACGTGTGCCGTCGCGCCGTCTGAAGATACAGGCGAGCATATTGCCGGAAACGGCCGTCGGATTCTTCAGAAACCGTTCAAGGCGAACGAGCTCCTGGCGGCAGTGCACGAGTTGCTGCTAAGCAACGTCCAGCCCGCGGCGATTGATCGATGAAGCCACTCGGCCGCAGCCGCGGCGCGCTCCCCGAGCTCTTTCATCGCCGCTTCAGTTCGAACGCTTAGTCCACTGACCAGGTCACTCAAGCCGTCCAGTAGCGGCACCTTGGCAAAACCCGCCGACAGCATCCATCGAATCATCTCGTATTGCCAGGCAAACTTGGCCGTGAGACAAAGCCTTTCGAACTCATGTACCGCAGCCACCTCGGGAGAAAGCACGGCAATCACTTTCGCCATCCGCAACAGACTCTGGAAATCCCCGCGCAAAGCAGCCAGATAGGCGGGTCCGAGTCGCTCGCGGGCTTGCCGCAGACGAGGACCGGGAAGCCACAAGCAGAGTACAATATTACCATACTGTTAAGTTTTAAGAACAAATAATGGCCGTGATTCCCGGGCCTGTTGAAAAAATATTGCAGTTTTACGGCGCGCAGCTTTAGCCCCCCATAAGTCCTGCGTTTTCTTCAGTCCTTCCAACACTGCGGCGCCATGCGCACGGTTTCCTCCACGGAAACGTTGCTCTCGGCTACCGTACTGACGTTGCGAGCCAAGTGGCGTAGCTTGCCGGCGGGCACAATCGCTTCTTCATCATTTTAGGTCTTCGCCAATCTCCTTTTCTGAGACTCGGCCTCGAGCAGGGGCTGCGTAGCGCGAGCCAAACTTAGTTTCGTTGTTGCACCCATGCCAGACCATCAGGTTGCTTCCCCGTGGACACATAGCCCGTGACTTCCAAGCTCTTCAAATCCACGGCGGCGACCTTGTCCTTTCCGCTGACGGCTACGAACGCGCGGGAACCATCGGGGACGATCACGATACCCGCTGCACCGCCTCCGAGATTGAGCTGCTTAACCTCTTTCCACGTAGCTGCGTCCATCACAACGAGACTGTTGCCCGCCGCGCTGCCGCCCCCACCGGCGATCAACACCCGTCTGCCGTCCGGTGTGAACTTCAGCCGGTTGGCGCCTCTCAGAGAGATGGGAAGAGTTTGCCTCACGCGCTTGCTGGCGGCATCGATGATGGTCACCGTGGCGTCCTGCGCGTTTGCCGCCCAAATCTCGTTGCCGTCGGGCGACACGTCAAAGCCTTCCGCTCCGTGGCCGGCTGCGACGTTGGTTACACGCCATGTTTTCCGAGGGCCGCCGGGCGGCGGGCCCGTCCCTGGGGGCGGACCGCCAGCAGGAGGCGTGGAACCCGGTGGACCATTGCTGCCCGGCGGGGGACCGAAGCCGCCAGTTGGCGGGGAAACCTGCTCGATGACGCTGATCGTGCCGGAACTGACATTGGAAGTAACGATCCGGTCGAGACTTCCGGAGACCGCCACCATGTGCGTTCTGTCCTGTCCAGTGCCGAGAACCCAATCAACGCTTTGCGTCGCAGGATCGTAGCGACCGACCACCTTGTTCGTCTCTGCGGTGAAGTAGAGCTTGCTGCCGGCGAACGCCAAACCATGTGCGGAGCGCAGCGCCCCGAGATTGATCGGCGACAGCGCCTTTCGGGTTGCGAGATCGATTACGGAGATGGTGTTCAGAGCGCTGTCGGAACCGCCGTAGTTCGAAATGTAGGCCAGCTTGCCATCCGCGGATGCCACGATTTCATGGGGATCCGGCCCGGCGGGCACGCGCGCCACAATCTGCAAGGTCGCAGGATCAACGATGGCCAGCGAATTGTCGCTCTTCTCCAGTACGAGCAACGCTGGCGAAGGTGTTTGCGCCGCCGCAAAATTCGCGCCCAGCAGCAAAACCCCCAACACCGCCGCGCCCCAAATCGAAGTTCGCCCTGAATTCATCCATCGACTCATCATATCTCCTCTCCCCCGTACAAAACTCTGCAGCAAATACTACACTCTTGTGGCCCAACCATTCCTGCTTGTGTTCTTTTCCCTTGTGGGGCCTGCCTTCTGAGGCGGGCCGGCCCATCTTGGATCACCAATTTTGCTTGGCACTGTCACCCGCTTCGCACGATACAACTGTGTCATACAACTGCTAGTTTGTAGTACAATGAGCCATGCGCTTCGCAATTCAAGCAAGACTGGATTACCGGTCGCAAAAAAGGCTGGCAGTGCTGGTCCGCGAACTGGGATGGTCTCCCTCGCAGGTCGTGAGAGAAGGCCTGCGTGCTCTGGAAGCAAGCCATCTAAGAAGGAAGAAGCGTGGGGTCATCGGTCTGGGGAAGTTTTCCTCCGGCGCACCCGATCTGGGCTCGAAAAAGAAACACCTGCGCGGCTTCGGGCGGTGAAGCCGGTCCTGCTCGATACCGGCGTGATCGTCGCGCTTCTGGACCGGAGCGAAAGATTTCACCATGCATGTGCCGAGGCGGTCCGGGAACTGGAGGCCCCGCTGATCACCTGCGAAGCGGTGATCGCCGAGAGCTGCTACTTGCTGCGGAATCTAGTTGGTGCGGCGGAAGCCGTGATCGAAAACGTGGCCGCAGGAATTTTCCAAGTCCCTTTTCAGCTCTCACGGGAAGCAGTTGGCCTAAAGCAGGTCCTGCGAAAGTATCGGGACCACAAGATCGATCTCGCTGATGCCTGCCTGATTCGTTTAGCGGATGAATTTGAAACTGCGGACATCTTGACTCTGGACAAGGACTTTGCGGTCTATCGTTGGAGCAGGAACAAACCCTTTCGCATATTGCTGGCCTTGAAATAGAAGGACCCATGGCGCAGGATCAAAGCGCCGGCGGTTCTTGGCGCGATGAATCCGCCTTTACACACCCGCTTCCATTCCCGCACTTCTGGCGTCAAAGCCCTTAGATCGCGGCGCGCCTGCCGCTGTGGGGCCACGTCCTGCGCCGTTCTCTTCGAGGAGGCATCCGTGACGCGACGCAAACTCTCGCTGCTTCTGTTGCTGGCCGCATCCATTGCCGCCCCTCTATCGGCCGGCACGCATTCCGCCGCCGCTTTTAAGAAGCTGCAATCGCTCGCCGGTGATTGGGTAGGCAAGGACGGCCACGGCATGGCCGTGAAAACCAGCTTCAAAGCCCTCGCCTCCGGCACCGCCGTCATGGAAACGCTCTCCCCCGCTGGCATGGAGGAGATGGTCACCCTTTACAGCATCGATGGCGACGGCATCGCTCTCGTGCACTACTGCCCCACGAACAACCAGCCGCGCATGCGCGTGGTGCCCGATTCCGACGACATCAAGGAGCTCAGCTTCGATTACCAGGGTGCCGGCAACCTCAAATCACCCTCCACGGGTCACCAGCATCATCTCGTCATCCGCTTCGACGACGCCGAACACATCACGGAAACTTGGATCTGGCGCCAGGATGACAAGGACATCCCCATGCTCTTCTACCTCACCCGAAAGAAAAATTGAAATGAGGCGGGCGGCCGCCCCTTAATGCGCCAAGAAGAATTTGGGTGCCCTTGATGAGGAGTTCTGGAGTTTCCTGCGGTTCCCAATCTTCATTGCACTTCGCACGTAATCTATAATTCCCCTTTTCTTGCAACACCGCCGCCAAGCTCACCGTGGATCGGTCGGTACCCATCACGGTCACAATGAAATCGTGGCCAGCGGCTAATTCAGAAAAGACGCTGGAAGGCAGTTGCTTCTGTCGGAATGCGGAATACTTCCAGATTACTTTTGGTAACAAAGCTTACAACCGTATATGTCGGATTGTTGGGCGGAAGGGGCTTATGGTCGCCCAGGACCACGGGAATTCCTATTCGCCTCGATCGCGGAAAGCTTCCGGTCTAGGTGTGGTTCTGTGCGCAGGCCGCCTGAATGTAGCAAACAGGGCTCCCCAGGAGCAACACCGCACGTAGGACAGGGCACAGAGAGGCTTTCTTTTGCTGTCAGGTCGCTCTTCCTCATTTTGATACAGTACGGCAAAACCAGCCTCAAAACTGTTCCATTCTGAACGGTATGCGCACAATCGGAACCTGGCGAGCCTGCCAAACAACTGTTGACAACGGGCGGGTGGCGGCCCTCGATCCCCAAAGACACCTCCGAGCGGCCCATCCCTTCTACGGTTTCGGCAGAAAGTTTGAACTTTTCACTGTCAACTCTCTTCCCTCAATCCCAGAGATCATGTGGGACAGCCATTCCTGGCTGTCCTCGCCACCTGTCACCCGCCAGTTCCCCCGCCTTTCATACGGCCACATTGCGATTCTGCTATTCTGAAAATGATATGACCCCTCACTTGAAACACGCCTATTTGGGGCTGCGAGCTCTAATCTTGAGCCTCGTCCTCTTCCTTGGTGGTGCAGTTGTCCACGCGCAGGAAGCTGCCGCCGCTCCATCCTCCACGGATTCCAAGCCCGGCACGGACGCCGAGTTTATTGCTGCCGCCGATGAAGTCCTCGCCCAGATGAGCCAAATCACCGACCTGAAATTGCTCACGCCGCTGAAAAAATCCCTGCGTTCGCGCGAAGAAATCCGCGCCTACGTCATCAAGCAGATGAACGAAGACAAGAATGCCGCCGAACGCTACGCCGACCAGCGCAGCGCCGAAGCCTTTGGACTCCTTTCCAAGGGATTCGACCTCGATTCGTTCATGATCAACGTGCTCACGGAACAAATCGAAGGGCTCTACGATCCGACGACCCGCGAATTTTACATCGCGGACTGGAGCCCGCTTGCCGACCAGCGCATGGTCATGGCCCATGAACTGACGCATGCTCTCGAGGACCAGCATTTCCAGATCGAGACGTGGTTAAAAGCAGCCCGTCCCAACGAAGATGCCGAGTTGGCGCGCGACGCCGTACTCGAAGGCAGCGCCATGGCCGCCATGGTCGACTTTCTGATGCTCGGGACCGGACGCTCCCTGAAGGATGTGCCGGACTTCGATCCCGGTATGCTGATCGGCGATTTGGGCAGCACTCCCACGCTGCAAAAAGCTCCACCGTTCCTCAAGGACGCGCTGATCTTTCCCTATCTCGGCGGACTCACCTTCTCGGCTGCAGTCATGAAAAATACCGGCTGGGCCGCTCTCCCGGGCTTGTTCGAGAAGCCACCGGTTTCCACCCAGCAGATCCTCCACCCGGCGCTCTACCAGTCCGGCAAGACGCCCTCGAGTGTCACTCTTCCGCCTCTCGAGAAATTGCTCGGCGACAACTGGTCAAAGCTCGACGAAAACATTATGGGTGAATTCGGCTGGAAGGAAGTTTTGAAGCAATTCCTCGACAACGACCGCGCCAAGACTCTGGCGGCAGCCTGGGATGGCGACCACTACATCGTCTTCGAACAGAAACGAACGAAGAAACTCATTCTGGTTACCCGCCTGCACCTGGACAGCGAAGAACACGCGGCGCGCTTCTTCGGGCAATATTCCGAAGCGCTCGAGAAGAAATACCCCCAGCGCTCGAATTTGCTTCGCCGCCCGAACTTTTTTTCTTTTGATACTCCGGAGGGCGGCGTGTTCCTGGATTGTTTGGGAGATGAGTGCGTGACCATGGAAGGCGCGACACGCAATATCTTCGACGGCTTCACCAAAGCCCTGAACTGGCCTTTGGCGCCGCAACCGGCCGAGCGTCCCGGGGCCGCGCCGAAGAGGACGGCCGTGATTTTTTCTCCAGCCGCGCGACCCGCTGCAGAAACTTTTTCTCCAGCCGCGCAAACCGCGCCGTGAGGAGCGGATCGCGCGAATTGGCGCGCTCGCGCAGAAGTTTGGCGATGGCCAATTGTGCAAATTCAGCCGCTTTGGCCAGGTCTCTAGCGTGACGTTCGTAGTAAATGGCCAGCTGTTCGCAAGCGTGAATGCCGTCGTGCAGATCGGCAACCATTTGCAGCCAGATCTCGGCGGCGCGCGCGTGTTCGCCGCGGCGCTTAGCCATCAGCGCAAGATCGCGGCGCGCCTTCGGGCGGAATTCCGCCGGCAGGCCCATCGCCAGGGCCTGGGCGCACGCGGAATGAGCCCGATCGGGATCGCCGCGCCGCTGCAAAAATCTTGAAAGCCCGAAGAGGTCTAGGCTTTCGATTTCGTTTGCGGCATTTGGCGCCGCAGAAAGAAGTTCGTTGACTTTGCAGAAAAGAGCGGCGAGCCCGCGCAAATCCATCTGATTATGGCGAACCACGCCGGCGAGCGGCTCGGCGAGCCCGCCGCGCAAATAATCAAAGTAATACTGCGGGATAAGCGCCGACGCCACATCGTTCTCGCGATGCCAGCCGAGCCGCGGCGCATCGATGACGTGGCGTTCGAGTTCCACGAGCCGCACCGAACCGAGCCGCAGCTTCCATAACGCGCGCGCGGGATGCAGCAAATCAAGGTGCGCCGCGAGCTTCGGCACTGCGATGGAGCGCGTCATCGTGAAGCGATTTTCGAGCAGCGGCCAATCGAACGATTTGCCATTGAAGGTGACAAGCACCGGCCGTTCGGCGATACGATGAGATAATTCGTGCAGCAGCGAGTGTTCCTCGGCGAAGTCGCGCATAAAGAATTGCCCGACCTGCAATCCACCCGCATCCCACCACGCGAGGCCAATCAGAAACGCGTACGTGCCGGTGCCGCCCGCGAGGCCGGTAGTTTCCGTATCGAGGAAAAGCCATTTTTCCGGGTCTTCGAGCGCGGCGCGGGTTCTGCGGGAGAGCGATTCGTCGCGCGTGCGGGAAAGCAATTCGAGTGTTGTGGATGAGGGGTCGGTAAATTCCGGAGTGGAGAACCAGTTTCGAATAGACAGGTGTTCGCCGAAATGATTCCTGGCAACGCCGGCGCCGAGGAGCCGGCCAAGCGAGTCTGCTTCGTCGGGCGTTCGAATGGCGGCGGGGCGCGCGGGGATTGGGCGCGTGGGCTTCAGCGCGGCGAGGCGCGAAAACTTGTCTGCGGTGGCGGCCATTTAGGCTCACAGCCTGTCGAGGATGGCGAGGGCGGCTTCTTTTGCGCGCGGGGCGAGATCGCCGGCGGGGCCCACGCAGGAAGGGCAGCCCCGTTCGCACTCACAGGCGGAAATGAGTTCGCGGGTTTTTTGCACGAGGAGACTTTGCATTCGAAAGAGGGGTTCGGAGAAGCCGATGCCGCCGGGGTAGGCATCGAAGAGATAAAGATTTGGTTCGAAGAATTCCTTGGCGTTGGGGGAGATGGCGTCTTCCGCGCGGGACGGAGTGAAAGTTTCAATCGTGCCGGGAAGGGGCGCAGCATGCTGCGCCCCTACAACGGCGGAAACGGATTCGGCGGCAGGAGGGCGCTCGCCGATGGCGGTGCCGAGGTCGCGGCGATCGCACATGAGGAGAAGGGTGGCGACGGATTCGAGGGCGTGGAGAAGGCCAAACATCCCGCTTTGGCGCTCGCTCACGGTGAAGGGGAGCGATTCAAGCAGCGGGCGTTCGAGCGTGATCCAGTAAGAGGTGGTGTGCATTTCGTTTTCGGGGAGCTCGAGTTTGCCGTCGCCGATATTTTCGTTGGTGAAGAATTTGATTTTCTTGAAGCCGACGACTTGGGAGCGGACGAGGACATCGCCGTGGGAGAAAGAGGAAGTAAAGGAAGTTAAGGAAGTAGAGGACGAAGAGGGCGCAGCGTGTTGCGCCCCTACAAGGGAGTTTGCGTCGGCGTGGTGTGAGGTAGCGGCGATTTCTAAGACGCGGACTTGGGTGTAGCGGATGGCATCGGTGTAGTAGTCCACGTCGACGCGCTTGACGTAAGCCTTGCGCTCCTTGAAGTCGAGATGTTCGACGTGGTGTTGCTGCCCGCCGTGAATGTAGATGGCTTTTTCGTGGACGAACACAAGCGCGCTGGGAAAATCGATTTCGCCGATGACGCTGGGCGCGCCGGTGACCTCGATGATCACGAAATTGTCGCTGGTGACGGAACGCAGGCTGATGGTATCGGCGGGATAGGCCTCCTGCGTCCAGTGGTAGTTTTCTCCGGCGAGATGCAGAAAACCGGCCTCGGCGAGCCGCACGCAAAGATCGGGTAAGTCGACATCGCCGAATTTGTCGCTTGGAGCGATGGGCAATTCAAATGCGGCGCATTTCAGATGATTGATGAGGATTTCGAGATTGTCGGGCTGGATGAAGGCGTGCTCCGGCGTGTTGCCGAAGAAATAGTCGGGATGGCGCACGATGAATTGATCGAGCGGCGAGGAAGATGCCACCAGCACGGCGCAAGAGCTTCCGCTGCGGCGGCCGGCGCGCCCGGCCCGCTGCCAGGTGGCGGCGATGGTGCCGGGATAGCCGGCCATGACGACGGTATCGAGGGAGCCGACATCAATGCCGAGCTCGAGCGCACTGGTCGAAACCACTCCGCGGACTTTTCCTTCGCGGAGGCCGCGTTCGATTTCGCGGCGTTCGTTCGGCAAGTAACCGCCGCGGTAGCCGCGAATGGTTTCCGGTTTTCCCGGCAACCGGGGATTCGCCTGCTGCAAATAGGTGAGAAGAATTTCCGTGTTCAGGCGCGAGTTGGCGAAGACTATCGTTTGCAGATCGTGTTTCAGGAATTCCTGCGCCACACGCGAAGATTCATTGATGTAGCTGCGGCGGATGCCCAAGGCGCGATTCACAACGGGCGGATTGTAGAAAACGAAAGTTTTCTCCGCGGCGGGCGCGCCGTTGGCATTCAGGACTTCGACTTCGGATTCAAGAAGGCGTGAAGCGAGGTCGCCGGGATTAGCGATGGTTGCGGAGCAACAGATGAATTGGGGTTCACGGCCGTAGAAGCGAGCGATGCGGCAGAGGCGGCGCAACACGTTGCACAAGTGGCTGCCGAAGACGCCGCGGTAGGTGTGCAGTTCGTCGATCACGATGTAGCGGAGGTTTTCGAAGAGGCGCGTCCATCGAGTATGGTGCGGCAGGATCCCGGTGTGCAGCATGTCCGGGTTAGTCAGAACGATGTGGCTTTTTTCTCGGATGGCCTTGCGGGCGTCGGCGGGCGTGTCGCCATCGTAGGTGAAAACCCCGAATCGATCTTCGAGGCGCTGGTTGAGGTCGTGGAGTTCCGCGAGTTGGTCTTGCGCGAGGGCTTTGGTGGGGAAGAGGTACAGCGCGCGGGTGTCGGAGTTTTCGAGGACGGCGTTCAAGACGGGCAGGTTGTAGCAGAGGGTTTTTCCGGAAGCAGTGGGCGTGACGATGACAACGTTTTTTCCGGCGTGGACGGCTTCCGCCGCGGCGGCTTGATGGGTGTACAGGCGGCGAATGCCCTTGGCAGCGTAAGCGGACGCGAGGTCTGGATGCACCCAGGCAGGGAAGTCCGCCCACTGGGCCTCGCGGGCGGGAAAATGGCGCACCGCCGTGAGGATTTCGCCGTTGTGGTCGCGGGCGGCGAAGGACTCCAGCACTGCGTGAACGCGGGTGATTGCAGTGGACATGCCAGCCCTGCGAACTGCTAGCGATTCGGGCATGAACTCGCCTCTCTTTAATTCGCCTTTTATTCGCTGACGTTAACACGCGGCGTTTCAGCGCGCAATATGGAAATTGTGAGTCTTAAGACGGGGGACACTGAAAACACAAAGAAGAAGCGAAGGATCGGATTTGCGGGAGTGCAACAAAGCGAATTGCACGGAATAAGGGTTTCACGTAATATGGGTACATGAATATCACGCTTTCTTTGCCAGAAGACTTGGTGAGACGGGTCCGGAAGATCGCCGTGGACCGCGACACGACCTTGACCGGCCTCGTTCGTGAGTATTTGAACGAAGTCGCCAGGCAAGAGGCGGCAGCTGGCCGAACGCGTCGAGAACGGGAAGCCTTGGAGCGCACCTTCGAACAGTTCCAATATAGAGTCGGAAAGAAGAGCTGGAAGCGCGAAGATCTCCATGAGCGCGCTTGAGTTTCTGGATACTAATATTCTGGTTTACGCGTATGACCGCAGCGAGCCGCGGAAACAACAGATTGCGCAGGGACTGGTTCGGAGAGCAGTGGCAGGGGAGATCGCAGCCTCCAGCCAAGTGCTCTGTGAATTCGCGGCCACACTCCTCCACAAGCTATCGCCTCCGGCAACCCCGGAAGACTTGATGGCGCTTCTGGACGCGCTCGGGCCCATCAAACTGGTCCCGATTGATGGCCATGTGGTTCTCCGTGCGGTGCAGGCGCGCGCTCAATACGGAGTGTACTTTTACGACGGAATGATCCTTGCCGCCGCCGAACGCGGCGGCTGTCAGAGAATCTGGTCGGAAGACTTGAATGCTGGCCAGCAATACTTTGGTTGTGTTGTCGAAAACCCGTTTGTCTGAGGGGGAGAAGAGGCCGCACGACTGCGGCGGGCGGCCTCTACAGAACAAGCAAGGCGAAATCTATTCGGCGGCTTTGGCGGCGAGCGTTTCAATGACGGCGATATTGGGGAGCAGGTTGGGAGGGAGACGGTGACGTGCCAGGAGATAGGCGGGAGCGTTGTAGGAGATCCAGACTTTGCCACCGGAGTCTTCGGCGATGAGGATTTTGAGCGGGAGGTCGAGGGCGGCGCTGGGTGAAGCGAGCATCAGCGGCGTGCCTGCTTTGGGATTGCCGAAGATGAGCAGCTTGGTGTTTGGCATTTCGAGGCCGGCGCTGGCGGCTTCGCCGCTGTGGTCGACGATGGTAAAGAGCTTCACCCCTTTGGCTTCCAGGATGGATTTCAAGCGGGCGACGGTTTCCTCGACGGAATGATTGCTGGCAGTAGGAAGAATGCCGTTCTCTGGAATTGGTGTCATGGAAATCTCCCGGGATTTTGATGCATCATCCGGCCCGATAGGTCTAACGGAAATCAGATAGATGGCCATCGCCACGCCAAGGATGGCGAGGACCAGAGCGACCGTGATGGCCAGCGCCGAGGGACGCGCGAGCAAAGCTTCAGGCTGCTGAACCTGTTGCAGCAGTCGCCGGTAACGGACAAGCGAGAGCAGACAGACGAACACGCCAAGAAAAATCAGCGCGGTACCGAACCACAGGGAGAGGCCGAACGACTGGGACGGTTGATTGGGCTGATTGAGGTTGAACTCCCGCAAGAAAATTCCAAAGCGGGCGAGGACGAAGCCGAGGCCCATGAGAGCGAGGCCGGTGCGAATCCAGGCGAGAAAGGTTCGCTCGACGGCGAGAAAGTCGCGGGGAGTGGCTGTGGACTCGTCGGGCATGGCGAAGATTTCAACCAGACTCTTAGCGAAGCCGCAGAATCAATATAGCACCGATGATGAAAAGGAGCGCCGAGGCGGCGAAGGCGGTCTGGACGTTGAAGGCGGACCAGAGGAAACCGACCATGAGGCTGGAGAGGAAGTCGCCGAAGGCGTTGACGGCGGCGAGGGTGCCGAAGGCCATGCCGTGCTGTTCTTTGGGGACCAGCTCGGCGGAGCGAGAATCTTCGAGCGCTTCTTCGGTGCCGACGTAAAGGCCTGCGAGGACAAAAATCACGCCAAGCAGCCACAGGGAATGCGTTCCAATGCAGAGAAGGAGGGCGGTGACTCCGGCGAGGGCGTAGCCTGCTGCGAGCACGGCTTTACGGCTGGGGACGTGGTCGCTCAGCCAGCCGCTGAGATACGCAGAGCCGGCATAGAAAACGTTGTGCAGGGTGTAGAGGCCGACGGCGAGGCTTGCGGCGCGGGCCATGCCATGGCCGGGGGCCAGCATTCGCGTGGCGTAGAGAATCAGCAGGGTGTGCGAGAAATCGCCCGCGCCGAAGACGCCTACGCCAACGAGCAACCGGCGGAAGGGAAGCGGTAGCGCCTTCAAACCAAGGAGGAAGGATCGGTGCGGGCGGGCAGCGATGGGCCGCTCGCGGACGAGCAGCCAGAAAGACGCGACCGCGACGAGGCCGGGCAGAAGCGTCCAAAGAAAAACTTTGCGGTAAGAATGCCCAGTGGCTTCGAGCAGCCAAAGCGCGGTGAGCGGGCCCGCGATGGCGCCTACCGTGTCCATCAAGCGTTCGAAACCGAAAGCGCGGCCGTAAGTGTTCGGCGGCACGTCGGCCGCGAGCAGGGCCTTCTTCGCGGGCGAGCGGACTCCGCGGCCCAGCCAGGCGGCGACGCGGCCGAAGAGCACATGATAGGCGTGCGTGGCGAAGGCGAACGACGCCGTCGCCAGGGCAGTGAAGGCGTAGCCAAAGACGGCGAGTGGCTTTCTGCGCTTCAAGCGATCGGTGTAGTGGCCTGCGGCAAGCTTTGTGAAGCTGGAGAGCCCGTCGGCGATGCCTTCGATGGCGCCGAGCCAGACGGGGCCCGCGCCGATGGCGGCCAGGAATGCGGGGAGCACGGCGGTGGCGGTCTCGTGGCTCCAGTCGCTGAAGAGGCTGGTGAGGCCGACGCCGAGGACAGTGCGGTTGAGCCAGGATTGTTTTTCTGTCGTGTCAGGCATGGGGAAGCAGTTTACAGTTGAAGGTTCAAAGTTAAAAGTTCGGAGCTCGCTGGATCGTGATTTAACCTGAAATTCCAAATCGAGATGGCGGAGCAAGCGCAAAAGCGGCAGCGTCGTGGCGCACCCCAGTTGGCTCTATTTCTTGGCCGCGCGGTAGAGGATGACGCGGACTTTTTCGAGGGTGATGAGGCCGCCTTCGACCATTTCGTCGAGGCGGGAGAGGATTTTTTCGATGCGCTCCATAGATTCGATGACCTCAAGGATGATGGGGAGGTCCTGCGACAAGCGCAGCAGCTTGTCGGTGTGATAGATGCTTGAGCCGCCGTAGCCGCCGACGCCTCGCAGCACGGTTGCACCGGAGAAGCCGTCTTTGCGCAGCATCTCCACGATGGCTTCGTGGAGGGGTTTGCCGTGCCATTTGTCCGATTCGCCGATGTGGATGCGCATCAGGGTGCGCTCGCCTTCGAATTTTTCGTGGGTCATTGATTTCCTCGTCAGAATCCAAGAGAGATTTCTTCCGACAGGGTCGGAATCTTCGATCGCTGCGCTCGAAATGACGGCATGGCCGATGGTCCGACCTAAAAGCGATTAGCGAGGCGAATTCCGGCGACACTCAGAAGCAGGCCTGCGACTACGCTTGCTCCCACATAGGCGGTGGCCCAGGCCCACTCGCCGGCTTCGAGCATTTTGGCGGTTTCCCAACCGAAGCTGGAGAAGGTTGTATAACCGCCGAAGAAGCCGACGGCGATGGCCACGCGCCAATCCGGCGAGATTACCATGCGATTGAGCGTGAATTGGCCGATCAAGCCCAGGAGGAAGCAGCCGGTCAGGTTAACGAGCAGGGTGCCTAAGGGAAAGGTGCTCGCGGTGCGGATTTGCAC